>Ga0075418_10008112_pt1 | contig 11783 bp, 10 predicted proteins | sample SoiMetdeltSBSDD2_FD_81776 | JGI IMG/M metagenome (GOLD analysis project Ga0075418, IMG submission 81776) | Bulk soil microbial communities from a Populus tree surrounding site in Tennessee, USA - Soil MetaG P. deltoides SBSDD2 | ecosystem: Environmental > Terrestrial > Soil > Tree plantation...
CGAATACGACTCGCTGGGCCTGCGCATCGGTCGCGTTGCCAATGTAGTTCGCTATCTGCGCAACGGCTACACGAGCTGGGACGGCAGTTTCTTCGTCGAGCTGGACAGCGCGCGCGACATCATCGCAGCCGATCCGACGGCCGTCCTCGGGTACGCGATGACTGCGCTGGTGACGAAGACGGGCGGAGCCGCAGTGCTCGGATTCCTGCGTCACGACCGGTTCCAGAGTCGCCTGCGCTTTGCGTTCGCCGATGGCCCGCTGACCATCGATGTCGAGACGCTCATCGATGGGTCGGTGCGCGGCAATCGCGTGGAAGCAGAGCCATTGGTCCTGCTGTCGGGCGGCGATGTCGAAGAGACGTTGCGTGACTGGGCGCGTCGAGTCGTGCAGGCGTCGCCGCTTGCACCGCGCATCCGGGAGCGGCGCATTGCCGGATGGTGCTCGTGGTACAACCTCTACGCATCGATCAGCGAGCCGATCATCCAGGAGCACTTGACCGCAGCGGTGAAGTTTCGCGATCGCTATCAAGTGCCGTTCGACGTCTTCCAGATCGACGACGGCTTCACGCCGGAGATGGGTGACTGGCTCGAGGTGAAACCGCAGTTTCCGCGCGGCATGCAGCCGCTGCTCGCCGACATCCGCGCGCAGGGTTTCACGCCAGGGCTGTGGATTGCGCCATTCATGGTCGGCAATCGCAGCCGTCTCTACGCAGAGCATCCGGACTGGGTCGTGACAGATCGCGCGAGTGGCAAGCCGCTCGCGCCGATGACGTTCTACGGCGAGTTCCGCTGGCACAAGCGCAGCGAGGAATACTACGTTCTCGACATCACGCATCCCGCTGCCGAAGCGTACGTGCGCAACGTCTTTCGCACCTGGGCGCGCGACTGGGGCTGCGGTTACTTCAAAACCGACTTCATGTACTTCGGTAGCGAGTATGGGCCGCGCCAGGCACGCTGGCATGTCGAAGGGCTGTCGCGGATCGAGATCTGGATGCGCATGGCGCGCCTGATTCGCGAGGAGATCGGCGAGGCGACCTGGCTCGGCTGCGGCGGACCGATCTGGGCCGGCATCGGCCTCCTCGATGCCGTACGCATCGGCCGCGACATCGGTGTGAGCTGGGAAGGGCATTACTCGGCTGAGTCGCTGCTTCGGGACCAGGCGAGCCGCAACTTCGGCAACGGCATCTTCTGGCAGGCCGATCCGGACTGCATCCTGCTGCGCGAACGCTTCCATCATCTCACCGACGAGCAGGTGCGATCGCTCGCGCTGTTCGCCGGGCTGGCGGGCGGCGTGCTGATGACGAGCGATCGGCTCGATGAGATCTCCGCTGAGCGCGGCCGGCTGTTCGCCGACCTGGCCCGCGAGTCACGCCCGCAACCCTGCGACTTCCCGCAACTCGGTCGCGTCACCCTGCGACACCGGATCGGCACATCGCACACGGGAGCGCCGAAGCTCATGTCGGAAGGCGACCCGGTATTGATGCAACGGGTTCGCAGGGCCGACGGCAGCGTGCTGGTCGCGTTGCTGAACACCGGCAGCACGCCCGTTGATCGTGAGATCGATGGAGTCCAAGTATCATTGCCGCCGTACGCGACACGCATCGTGGAGCGCCGGTGAGCCGCAGCAGCGATCTGCAACAACGATTCCAAGCCTTCGCCGGTCTGCCCGGTCGCGTGTCGTTTGCGCCGGGCCGGATCAACCTGATCGGCGAGCACACCGACTACTCCGATGGCTTCGTCCTGCCGGCGAGCCTCACGCTGGGAACGTGGACGGTCGCGGCTCCTCGCACGGATAACCAGATTCGTGTGCTCTCCGAGGGTCAGCACGAAACGGCGCAGTTCCCGCTGGAGGTCGCGCCGAAGTCCGCACACAGGAACTGGACCGACTACGTCGCGGGTGTGACGTGGGCCTTGCAGCAGGTGGGTTGCAGGCTGCGCGGCGCCGATCTGCTCATCGCGAGCGACGTGCCGATGGGTTCGGGTCTCAGCTCGTCTGCGGCGCTGGAAGTTTCCGTGGCCTACGGGCTGCTTGCTGTCGCGGACGCGTCGCTGTCGCCGCTCGAAATCGCACGCGCATGTCAGCGTGCGGAGAACGCATACGTCGGCGCTCGCTGCGGGATCATGGATCAATTCGCCGCGACTCACGGTGAGCCCGGTCGTGCGCTGCTGCTCGACTGCGCCGACTACTCCTGGAAGAGTGCGCCACTGCCGGCAGCGCATCGCTGGGTTGTCGCCAACACGATGGTTCGGCACGCGCTCGCTCACGGGGAATACAACGTGCGTCGCGCCGAAGCGGAGGAGCTGGCCGACTTCATGCGGCGTTGCTTGCCGCAGCGGAGACGATTGGCCGAGCTCAGCAGCGGCGAGGTGGGTGAGCTGATGCGCGAACTGCCCTGGACGCTGGCGCGCCGCTTGCGGCACATCGTCAGCGAGAATCGTCGCGCGCACGAGGCCTATGCAGCACTCAACTCGGGGAATGTCGTGCTGCTCGGGCAGCTTCTTTCCGCATCACACGGCAGTCTGCGCAGAGACTACGAAGTGAGTTGTCCCGAGCTGGACACACTCGTGGAGATCGCCGGCCGCGTACCGGGTGTCGCGGGCGCACGCATGATCGGCGGCGGCTTTGGCGGCTGCACGCTGACGCTGGTCGAGGCGCAGCACGTCGAGAATCTGCTGGACCAGCTGCGCATGAATTATGTACAAAGCACCGGCAAGGAGCCCGCTACATATATATGTGAGTTCGGCGGGGCGGGAGGCATGCTGACATGAGCGGGTCGCATCGGCGACGCAACGCGTTGACGGGCGAATGGGTGCTCGTGTCGCCGCAGCGAACCTTGCGCCCGTGGCAGGGGCAGTACGAAGCAGCACCGCCGGCATCGCGTCCTGCGTACGATCCTCAGTGCTATCTGTGTCCGGGCAACCAGCGTGCGAATGGCGCGGTGAATCCGCAATATGCGCAGCCGTACGTTTTCGCCAATGACTTCCCGGCGCTCGATGCGGCCGGCGACGCGAATGCGAAGGGCGGGGGCCTGTTCACGTCGCAGTCCGTCGCCGGCGAATGTCGCGTGCTGTGTTATTCGCCGCGACACGATCTGTCGCTGGGCGAGCTGCCTTCGCGTGAGGCAGTCGGTGTCGTGCGTGCGTGGCGTGCGCAGTTCGCCGAGCTCGATGCGCGTCGCGATCTCGCTTACGTGCTGATCTTCGAGAATCGCGGCGAGATGATGGGGGCGAGCAACCCGCATCCGCACGGGCAGATCTGGACGACGAGCATGGTGCCGGACGAAGTCGAGCGCGAGCTGCACAGCCAGCAGGAATATCACGCGGCGCACGGGCGACCGCTGCTCATCGATTACGTACACGCAGAGCTGCAAACCGGAGATCGCGTCGTGTCGGCGAACGATCACTGGGTCGCGCTGGTGCCCTACTGGGCGGTATGGCCGTTCGAACTGCTCGTGCTGCCGAAGCGTTCAATCGCTGCGTTCGACGAGTTGCAACCCGACGAGGAAGTCACGCTCGCGAACCTGTTGCAGTCGGTCGTCGCCATGTACGACCGCGTCTTCGATGTGCCATTCCCGTACTCGATGGGCTGGCATCCTCGTCCGAGCCGCAGTCGCGACGCCCCGGGCTGGACGTTGCACGCGCACTTCTTCCCGCCGCTGCTGCGCTCGGCGACAGTTCGCAAATTCCAGGTGGGGTTCGAGATGCTGGCGATGCCGCAGCGGGATCTCACGCCTGAAGCGGCAGCAGCAAGATTGCGCGAACTGGTGCCGGGAGAAAAAACCGGGGGAAACTCAGCGCTGCAGCATCCGAAAAATGGCGATGCAGGCTGAGCTAGCTCCGGTGCTGCGCTGCTGAGTTTCCCCTCCTTTTTTCTCCCGGCACCGCTACATCCGATAGCCGATGCCGAGCAGGGCACTCGTCGCCAGCGTCCACGCCATGCCGACCTTGAATCGCAGCATTGCGATCATCGAGCCGACGGCGAGGGCCAGGGCGACCGGCTCGAGCGTCGACCAGATGGGCACGTCGACGTGCACCAGGCCGTAGGTGCGAGCATCGACGCGGCCGAACAGGGTATGCGTCGCGAACCACACCGAAAGATTGACGATCACGCCGACGACGGCCGCCGTCACGCACGACAGCGCCGCGTTCAAGCCGCGATGCTGCCGCAGTGACTCCATGTACGGCGCGCCGATGAAGATGAATGCGAAGCTCGGCACGAACGTCACCCACGTCGTCAGGCACGCACCGAGCACGGCGGAGAGCCATGGATCGAGCGGCGTGGCGAAGCGATAGGCGGCGACGAAACCGACGAACTGCAGCACCATGATCAGCGGCCCGGGCGTGGTTTCGGCCATTGCGAGTCCATCGATCATTTCGCCGGGGCGCAGCCACTGCAGCTCTTCGACTGCGCGCTGTCCGATGTAAGCGAGGACGGCGTAAGCGCCGCCGAAAGTTACGACGGCGGTCTGTCCGAAGATTGCGCCTTCGCGTGTCAGGACGTGCTCAGTTCCGAGCCACGCGGCGACGAGCGCGACAGGTGCCATCCAGATCGCGATAGATACGACGGTAAGTGTCAGCGCACGTCGCGTATCGGGTCGCGCATGGGCGAGCTGTCCGGCCGCGTACATGCGATCCACTACGAAATCCCGATCATCGCGCGCGCTCGCAGACTGTGCCTGTCCGAAGTACTGCGGCACGACCTGGCGCGCAACGACGCCGATGAACGCTGCGCCCGCGACGATCAAGGGAAACGGCACCTTGAACAAGTAGATCGCGAGGAAGGCCGCAGCCGCGAGTGCCACCATGAAGCGGTTCCTCAGCGCGCGGCGACCAATGCGCAATACGGCTTCGATGACGACCGCAAGCACCGCGGCCTTGAGGCCGAAAAACAACGCCGCGACCGGTCCCAATTCAGCGTAGCGAACGTACAGCCAGCTCAGAACGAGCATCACGAGCATGCCTGGCAGCACGAAGAGGCCACCCGCAACGATGCCGCCCCACGTACGATGCAGCAGCCAGCCGATGTACGTCGCGAGCTGCTGCGCCTCCGGCCCCGGCAGCAACATGCAGTAGTTCAGCGCGTGCAGGAAGCGCGTCTCGCTGATCCAGCGGCGCCGCTCGACCAGCTCGCGATGCATGAGCGCGATCTGACCGGCCGGCCCGCCGAAGCTGAGCCAGCCGATCTTCAGCCAGAGTCGGAACGCCTCGCCGAACGAGATCGGCGCGGCTGCGCTCACTGTGTCGCGACTTTCTGCGGCCACGAATGCGTTTCGTTGCGGGCGGTCTTGCACCAGGCGTAGAGCGCATCGTAAACCGACATCGCCTGTTCGAGCAGCACGATATCGTCGCGCACGTTGGCCGACAGGCCTAGGGAGATTGCCAGCAGGCCGGGTGCTTCGCGCGATTGGCCGAGCTCTCCCGTATCGGCCGCGCGCACGATGTCTGCGAGCTGATCGATGACAGGATCGTGAAGGTCGAACTCGTCGAGGAAGGCGTCGAAGCTGCAACGCTTCCCGCGATGCGAGAACGTGACGTCCGCGATGTCGTACGGCTCGGCACGCAGCGCCTGCGACTCGGCACGCACCTGGTGGGCGGGTGTGTAAAAGAACGACGCCCGCGGATCGATGAAGCGCCGCACGAGCCAGGGGCAGGCGAGTCGGTCGATCTTCGGCCGCTCGCGCGTGACCCAGCGCGACGCGCCGGGAGCGTTGAGGTCGGCGCGCGCTTTCACGGTGGGATGACCGGCATCGATCCAGCCTTCGATGCCGCCTTCGAGGATGAACGCCGGGTAGCCCATTGCATTCAGTGCGTCGGCGACGGAGCAGCTCGTCTTGCCGCCGTGCTTGCAATATGCGACGACCGCGCGTGTCCGCGGCAGCGTCCTGCCCCATTCGCCGACCTGATCGGGCTCGCCGCGCAGAGCGCCAGGAATGAGACGCGGCCGCGCAGCGAAGTCCGCGCCTTCGCGTACATCGAAGAGCACCGGCGAATCCGGCAGTCCGAGTCGCGCAAAGATGGCAGCGGCAGACAGGGAGGAGGGCATAACTACCTCGCAGGCGGTGCCTGCTCGAAAGCCCAGACGATTTCTGTGTGCAGTCCCGCGGTGTCCGTGCGGATCGACACGAGCGGCGCTTCGATCGCACGACGACCGTGGCGATCGAACCAATCGAACAGCGCGTCGAGTGCGCCGGCCAGTTCCGACGCATGCGCATGACGCACGCTGGTCGCGAGCGTCGCGTACATTGCGGCCGGCAACTGGCGCAATGTGATGCCTTGCGGAATACGCGCCGGCGTCCGTACCGGGATGACGACTTCGAGGCGCCCCTCGTCGTCGGACAGCGGATCGATGAGAGCGCAGGCAGCTTCGCCTGCGGTCAACCCTGCGTGCGACAGCACGTCGCTCGCAGCGCGCGCTTCGGATCGGAACTTCTCCACGAAGTCGTAGCGGTTCGCCATGAACGGCCGCACGGCAACGGTCGTGTCGGGTCGCGAGCGTTCGATGATCTCTGGCACCTCGGCTCGGGACGGTTGGCGCAACTGCACGAGGGCGGCGTGATAAGCGCGCTTCTCGCGTGCATAGCGATCGTCGATCTCCTGCGCGAGTCGAGCGAGCAACGTATCCGCGCCGCTGTCCTTCGACGCCACGACGCTCGCGATGTCGGTCAGCGACAGGTTCATTTCGCGCAGCGTCCGCACGAGTCGCCCGAGGGCCACCTGGTCGCTGCTGTAGTAGCGATAGCCGGTGGCGGTGTCGATGCGTGCCGGGAGCAACAAGCGTTGCTCGTCGTAGATGCGCAAGGCCTTCTGCGAGAGCTGTGTCGCCGCCGCGAACTCGCCGATGGAAAGCAGCCGGGAGGAGGGCGTAGTCACGGCCCGCACTGTAGCGCTTGTCCCAAGGGCAAGGTCAAGCATGAGAACTCGCAGCGCGACGGCGCAGGCGACTGGCTAGCATGACCGCCATGAAAGCCCCTCCAGTCCTGCTGCTGTCACGCAGCGCCATCTCGAAATTGGCCACGACCCGCGACTATCTGTCGGCAATGCAGACCGCGTTCGCGGACCTCGCGACGGGTCGCTTCGATGTGCCGGCTGTCGGACATATCCCGGGCGTCGGCGGCATGTTCCACATCAAGTCGGCGCAACGCGCCGGATCGCCGTCGCTGGCAGCGATCAAGGTCAACGGCAATTTTCCGAACAACAGCGTGCAACATGAGCTGCCGACCATCCAGGGCTTCGTCGCGCTGCTGGATGCCGAACGCGGCTGCGTTCTGGCGCTGATGGATTCGATCGAGATCACTGCTCGCCGCACCGCCGCCGCAACTGCGCTCGCCGCGAAGTATCTCGCGAGGCCGGACTCACGGAGGCTCGCGATGATCGGCTGCGGTGTGCAGGCGCTCTATCACGTCGAGGCGCTGCGCGATGTCGTATCGATGGAGACGGTCACATTCTGCGATCCGCGCGACGAGGCCGCCGAGACGTTCGGTGCGCGCCTGCGCGAACTCGGCCTGAGCGCAAAGCGTGTCGGCGATGCGAAGACCGCGACGCTCGAAGCGGGCATCGTCGTGACAGTGACGACCTCGACTCGACCGGTTCTCGGGCTCGCAGACATCGCACCCGGAACGTTCGTGGCCGGTGTCGGCGCCGACAATCCTTCCAAGCATGAGCTGAGCGCCGACCTGTTGACGGCCAGTCGCGTCATCGTCGATTCCACGCCGCAGGCATCGACGATGGGCGATCTGCACCATGCGATCGCAGCGGGCGCGATGAAGGCGACGCAGATCCACGGCGAGCTCGCTGACCTGGTCGCCGACAAGGTGGCCGGTCGGCTCGATCGCGACGAACGCTGGGTGTTCGATTCGACCGGGCTCTCGATCCAGGATCTGGCAGCCGCAGAGATGATCTACGAGCGGGCGCGAGCCGCCGGCAGTGTGCCGGAGATCCTGCTGGGCAACTGATTCTTGTTGACGGATGCCCGGCGTTGCTACTGTTGCCGGCCCGTAGCAGCCCGCAGGCCTCCGCCGTGATTCATCCGCAACCCGTCACGCTCGAACGCAACAGCGTCAGGCTTGAACCGATGACGCTCGAACACGCGCCAGCCATGGAGGCGGCCGCAGCGGATGGCGAGCTGTGGAAGCTCTGGTTCACGAGCGTCCCCGATCCGGGTGGGATGACGAAGTACATCGAAGATGCCCTCAAGGGGCAGACAGCGGGGCACATGCTGCCGTGGGTGGTACGCGACCTGGCGAGCGGCAGGGTCGTCGGCTCGACGCGTTATCACGACATCATCGCGGTCACCGATCGCGTCGAAATCGGCTGGACGTGGTACAGCGCCAGCCGTCATCGCACGCACATCAACACGACCTGCAAACTCATGCTGCTCGCCCACGCATTCGACACGCTGGGCTGCAAGGTCGTCGGGCTACGGACGGACAATTTCAACTTCAGGTCGCAGCGGGCGATCGAAGCCCTGGGTGCCAAGAAGGACGGCGTGATCCGCCACCACTATCCGCGTCGCGACGGCACGGTCCGCGACACCGTGATGTACAGCATCCTCGTCGCCGAGTGGCCGGATGTTCGCCGACACCTCGAGGTGCGTCTGACTCGGAATCAGCGGGAAGCGCCGTAAAGCGCGAACGTGCCGAGCCAGTGACTGCCCACGTAGTGCCCGATCGTCACTGCACCCAGCGACGTATCCGTATGCAGCCGCGCCGTCGCGCGCAGCGCATTTCTTCGCTTGTCCTCGGCGGGCAAGCCGTCCGCGATACCTTCGAGCATCCACGCGCGGCTGAGATTCAAGCCGTCCAGGTGCGCGAGCTTGGGATCGCTGCGATCGGTGATGCGCGCGACCGGCAACCATGCCGTCGAGCCATCGCCCGGAACCTGAGGCAGGAACGCGGTGAGCCAGCGCGCGAACTCACGCGGTTCGACCACGCGTCGGACGAAGTCCGCCTCTGCGAGGCAAGGCGAGAGGAAGTCCTGGCCGGATGGCTCGTACGCAAGCGGGCAGCGCTTGTCCGGCAGATAGAACTGCTTGGCCTTCTCGCGTAGCAACGCTTCCATCGCGCCGTCGTGCGTCGTCTTCGCCCAGTCCCAGATCAGCCCGAAGCCGAAGGCCGTCTGGTCGTGCTCGCCGACGCGGATCGGGTAGCTCAGCTTCGGCAGCCAGGTCGTGATTTTCTTCGCTGCCGCGGCTTCGAGCGGCGCGAGTATCGCGGCCCAAGCGCGCAACTGCGGATCGTCGGACGTGCGCAGCTCTGCTGCAAGTTGCAGCAACCACGCAATTCCATAGGGCCGCTCGAACGATTCCCGGCCGGGCGCGGCGATGTACGTGACTTCGGCCGCGATGTTCTGCGGCGTCAGGCTCTCTGCCAACGCGGCTCGCGCCTTGCCGGCGATCTCCGATTGCGGAAAGCGCTTGATCACGCGTGCCAGCAGCCAGTGACCATGCACCGACGAATGCCAGTCGTAGCAGCCGTAAAACGCCGGCGTCAGCTCTCGCGGCGGCTTGAGATCCGCATCGCTCGCCATGAAGTGCGCGATCTTGTTCGGATACTCCTTGTGCACGCAGTCGAGCGCGAGTTGCGCGAAGCGCGCCGCCGAGGCTTCGTCGAGTCCTTCAGCACCTGCAGTGCCCGCGACGCAGAGCGAGACGATCAAGGCGATGAGCAGACTGCGCATGATCTGACTCAGTAGTTGGTTGCGAGGTAGTCCAGGATGCGCTGCGCATCTTCTTCGCTGATCGGTGCGCCGAACTGGTCGATCATCTTGCGCACGCTCTTCTGCCACCCGGCGCGGTCCAGCACGGGCGCGTTCATCTGCACATAGTCGACGCTGTGGCACACGGAACATCGCGCCACGACAACGTCGCGGCCGGGTGCTGACTGCAGCTCGACGCTTTCTTCGCCTGCGGCGAGGGCCAGACTGACAAACAGCACAGCAAGCAGCGCCGGGAAGTATCGCAACAGCGCGTTCATGCGACCTCCAGCATCAGTGTCTGGATGATGTTGTGATGATAGCCGGATGGGTTGGGCGTCAGCTTCTCCGGCTGGCGTGCACCGTTGCGACCGGTGGCGCGCACAGCGATGCGCAGCGGGCCCGGTTTCGAAGTATCGAGCGCCGCGCGGAATCCGCGCCACGAGTAGGAGCTCGGCGTTTGCCCCAGCGTCGCCGGCCGCCAGGCATTCCCTTCGTCCAAGGAGATCTCGACAGTGCTGATGCCGCTGCCGCCATCCCAGGCCCAGCCGGCAAGGTCTGCGGGTCGCCCGCGCGCGATGCGATCGCCGTTCACGTGACTGGTGACGAGCGAATTGACGAGGATTTCAGTAATGGGCGTGGTCTGCGCATTTTCCTGGCTGGCGAAGCGTGCGCCGGGGAACGCGCCGGTCGGAATGCGGTAGGCGCTCTTCATCCAGAAACCGTCGAACGCTTGCGGCTCGATGTTGATGGACGTGAGGTGCTTGACCCAGTAGGTCGCAGTCCAGCCTGGCACGACCAGGCGCGCCGGCGCGCCGTTCCAGTGCGGCAGCGGCTCGCCGTTCATCTCGAACGCGATCAATGTGTCGGCGTCGAGCGCACGATCGACAGGCAGGCTCTTGACGAAGTCCGGCGTGCCCGGCAGCGCGGCGCCGTCCGCGCCGTCGACTACGACTTCGAGCGCATCAGCGTTCACCCCGGCGCGATTCAGGACGTCGCGCAGACGGACACCGCCCCAGAGCGCATTGCCCATTGCTCCGTAGGTCCATTGAACGCCGCCAGCGCGCGGTGCGAACAAGCCGCGGCGGTTTCCCGAGCATTGATTGACGGCGGCCAGCCGCACACGCTCGAAATCCCGCTTCAGCTCGTCGAGCGATAGCTCGAGCGGACGCTTGGCGCTCGTGCCGCCGATGCGCAACCGCCACGTGCGTGCGTCGACTTCCGGGATCGAGGCGAGGTGATAGCGTACGAAGAAAGTATCGTTGGCCGTGAACTGCGGGCGCAGCGCCGCCAACGGAGTCTCGTAGTTCGGCGGCCGGAAAGTGCGCTTGATGAGCGGCCGCTTGCCGGGCAATGCGATCAATGGCTCGTCGGCGGAGGCTTCGGCGCCGAATGCGTACCTGTCCGCCATCGCGGCGAGGAGCAACGCTCCGGCCGAGCCTGCAACGACCTTGCGTCTTGTAATCATCGGTAATCCCCGATCAGTGCGTCAACACGCGCCCCGGTTTCTCTCCGGTCGCGCGATCGTCGTTCCACACCTTCACGCCGTTGACGAAGACAACCTTGATGCCCACTGGCAGCTCCATCGGTTGCGCGAACGTGGCGCGGTCGATGACCGTCTGCGGATCGAACAACACCAGGTCCGCAAAGTTTCCTTTGCGCAGCGTGCCGCGGTCGCGGAACCCCAGCCGCTGCGCGGGCAGCGACGTCATCTTGCGAACTGCCTCGGGCAGCGTGAACCAGTGCTTCTCGCGCACGAAGCGACCCAGCACGCGCGGGAACGTGCCCGCGCCGCGCGGATGCTGGCTGTCGATGCCGCCATCGCTCGCGACCATCACCCACGGCTGTTTGTAGAACAGCTCGATGTCGGCGTCTGTCATCGATTTCGCGATGATCAGCGCGTCGTCGTTGGCCGCGTTGCCTTCACGGATGATGCGAACGAACATCTCGATCACGTCGACATGCTCACCCTGTGCGAGTTGTTCGATCGTCTGCTGCTCGTAGCGCTTGTTCGCAGGAAAACTTGCGATCGTCACGTTGCCGGCGCCGCCGACCGCGGCGAGCGCCGCCTTGACGCTCTCCGGCGACTCGTA
>Ga0075418_10008113_pt1 | contig 11782 bp, 11 predicted proteins | sample SoiMetdeltSBSDD2_FD_81776 | JGI IMG/M metagenome (GOLD analysis project Ga0075418, IMG submission 81776) | Bulk soil microbial communities from a Populus tree surrounding site in Tennessee, USA - Soil MetaG P. deltoides SBSDD2 | ecosystem: Environmental > Terrestrial > Soil > Tree plantation...
CGATGAGAGCGCCGCCCGATTGGCCGCGAACGCTTCGCGACCTCCGGGCTCCAGGCCCCGGGCTCCGGGCCTTGCTGTGTGCACGAGCCACAACCATCCCCCACTTCTTCAGGGTTCCAGGTTCAGGTTGCGCGGCGCGATGTCGAAAACCAGCTGTTGGTCCGGCACCAGCGCTGTGGCTGAAGTGGCGGTTCCCGCGCGCGCGAACAGCGCTCCGGCCCCGCGCACCGCCGCGGACGCGGCCTGGACCCGAACCACCACCCGGATTCGCCGGATCCGAAGCAGGTCGGCATCGAACCGCCGCGCGCTTCCCGCATCCGGGCACCAGGGCCCGTCGGTCAACATCGACGGTTCGATCGCCATCGGCGGGCCTGCGGGTGCGCCTGCGAGACGAGAGACGTGTGTGCCGTCGACCACCTGAAAGACGCAGTTCTCCCCCGCCGGCCAGTCGTCGTGCGGGTCGTCGACGCCGGCGGGCGGCGGCCTCGGCCCGTACGTCGTCCACGGCCCGTCGGGCGCGGACAGATCGACGCCCGGTTGCAGTGCCGGCGCGCGCGGCTCGCCGAAGTAGGCGAACTCGAGGCCGACCACGTGATCCACGACAGGCGAATCGGTGCGCCAGCCGTCGTAGTGCATGAGCCTTGGAATGCCGGTGGCACGACCCGCGTCCAGCCAGTACGTGTGCGTCTCCACTGCCGCCAGCCGGGCGCCTTTCGCAGGATCGACGTGTCCTCCGAGAGCGCTACCTTCGACTTCAACCGCGAGACCGTTGACCGACCCGACCGTTCCGACATCGAAGTGTCCTGCGGTGTCGAAGAGCAGCACTCGAGTGCCCGCCGGGAAGCCACACAGTCGGTCGTAGACGCCCGGCCCGCAGTTGGCGTCGACAGCCACCGAGAGTGCGCTGCCGCCGCCCGCCACGGTGCGCACGGTTGCCTGCCCTGCCGTTGACGCTACGTACATCAGCGAGACGGCGTCGCGCCTGTGAAAGACGCCATTCGCAGGATCGGATCCGACCTCGCCGGCACGATACGGGAGCACGGGGGCGAGGGTTCGATTGAGCGCCGCGCCGCCTCCCAGGTCGCTTCCCGCGCCGGCGGCCATCAGGTCGCGCTGTAACGCCTCCACGGCCACGCGCAGCCGCTGCTGCAGATCGTCGGCCTCCGGCTGCACCTGGAAGATGCCTCGAGACGGGTTGACGATGGCGAATACCGCGGCCGTGATCGCCAGCATCATCGCCACGGCGATCAGCAGCTCGATGAGCGAGTAGCCGTCCGCTCCTGCCTTCGATCTCACGGAGTCCCGCGTCCTCTGACGGTCACGATTCGGGCACCATTGTCATGAATGCCCGAAACCGTTCGCCTCGTCACCTCGACTCCAACGATCACCGCGGCGTCAGGTGCGTCGGGCAGTCCATCGACCCACCATCGGCGTGCAAAGACCATGGAACCAGCGGCCGCCGGGCTGCCGGTCATGTCGAGGTATTCCACGCCCGCGAGCGGCGTGTCCGAGGAACCGTTGATGCCTGACAGCAGTTCCTCGAGCTTCTGTTGTGCGAGCAGCGTCTCGATGGTACGGGTGCGCGATTCGAAGCCGGACTGAATGGAGAGCGTGAAGAGACCGGCCAGCGCGACGAGCGCAGAGGCCAGGATTCCCGCGGCGACGGCTGCTTCAGGAAGCGTGAAGCCCGAATCGGATTGGACTCGATGCGCCATGCCCCATCAGAGAGGCAAGGTCACTGCCATCAAAACACGGCGAGCGTCACGCGACAGTCAAGTCACAGATTGCGTGAAGCTTATGGCAATCCGCGGGCTCGTAGGCCTTTGCCACCGCCGCGCTGTCGCGTGCAGGTTCTGCACACTCAATCCGGCTCGCGGATCTGAAGATCCGCGCTGCGAAGGATCCGTGTGCACCCGCACCCACCACCTACCGCCTACGTCCTAATAGCTCTTCCACGTAAACGCGCTCATCATCGGGTTACCGATCGTGTAGCCACTCTTATCGAGGTTGCGATCGTAGTGGATGCCGGCGCCGCCGGTGGCTTTGACTGTCTTCGTCAGCAGCGAGCCATACAAGCCATTGTCGCCAGCACCGAGACCGGCGAGGTCACCGACGGCGTTGGGAGCATAGACGACTGCGGAGATGGTGCCGTTGCCGCGAAGCTTGACGTCAGACTCTCCCCCATAGATGAACTGCAGATGTGCCGCGGCGTAGCTGGGGTTCACCGGCGCGTTCGCCGTCACGTCGACAACGACATCGCCGAGACCGAATCCCTGACCGGCGACTCTGATGATGACCGGACCTGAGGCGACCAAGAGGTCCCCCTTCACATCGAGGCTGTTGATCTCATAGATACCGGCGTTCAGCACGAGGGTCTTTCCGTTCTGGACGCTCACGTTCCCGAGCTGCACCTTGGAGGTCGACCCAGGTGGCGAGAACGTTGTGGTGTCGCTACTAACAGAGCAGTACGACGCACTGGCGCAGCTCGGCGCCGAGCCCGCATTGAAGGTGGTGGTCGGCGGCGGCGGAACGATGTCTGGCGGCGTCGGGAAGGTCAGCGCCTGCGGCAGATGCACAAGGCCGCCCTCGATCGACGCGCCGTTGGTCGAGGTGAACGCCGTGACGTTTCCTGCGCTGCAGGCGCCCACGCCGGTTCGCGGCGACGACAGTGTTCCGTAAACAGTCGTCGGATCTCCCGCTCCGGAAACGCCGCCGTTGGTGCCGATGTTGCCGCCGTACTGGGACAGCGTTGGCAGTCCTCCTACCAGCGAGTTGGTCGAATCGTAGCTGTCCACCGTAGCACCGCCGGCCAGGTTCATCGACTGGCAGTTGGGATCCACAGAGAACGCGGCGTACCGGTAGAGGGGCACCATGGGTCGCTCCAGGACCGCCGACACCTCGACCGCCGCCGAGCCTGCGCCCTCCACCAGCCCCCGGCCGGTCACCGACCACGTCTGCAGCGTGGCCGGGAGGCCGCTCGCGCTGTCGATCATCGTTTTCATCGACAGCAGCGTAGCTCTGGACGTGTACATGATGGAGCTGGCGCCTTCACTGTGCAGCTGACCGTTGGCGGCGTTCACGAACGCCACCCGCACCGCATCGGCCGGATAATTCGAACCCCATCCCGAGTCGCTCGACAGCACGGCCGGCCGGCCGTTCGCGGTCAGCGTCACCGGCGACACGTTGATGTTGTAGTTGGAGATCGGATCGGTCGCGCTTGCAGCCTCCGGCGGCGAATAGGTCCAGATCAGATGGTTGACGGCGCTATGGACTCCGGACTCGGCGCCATAGCGGGCCTCGGCCATGGTGCGGTAGTTGAGGCTGGAGAACGTTTCCGTCCGCGCCACGAAGACCAGCGATGCTGCGAGGACGGACAACACCAGGACCATGAACAAGGCCACGATCATCGCGATGCCGCTCTCTCCGGAACGAATGTTCATCAGGTTGCCTCGGTTGCTCATTGGGCTACCACCGTCTCCACCACCGTGGTGTACGAGGTTGGGAGCAACGCCGACACCGATGGCGGCGTCGGCTGTATCCGGTCGTAATACTGGAGGCTTGCCATCTGCCATACGTTGAACACGTTCCGCGGCGACACGTTCAGCAGCGCCTTCGTCTCTCTCTGAAAGTCGGCGGTGTACTTGTCCTTGTCCCGCGTCTTCACGGTCAGCGTGATCGCGACGCCGATGACATAGGTCGTACCGTCGAACGTCTCTTCCTGGTAGGTGAAGCACGGGGTCCCGCCGGGATTGGCTTCGATGTTGTCGATGAGGATCTCCTCGACCCCGGGCTGAGTCTTCGCTCCGGCTCCGGTATCGAACGGCATCGAATTCCGGTACAACCGGCCTTCGTTGAGACTGCAGGTGTACTCCACGTACACCATGTTCCCGTCGTCATGAATGTCGCCGAAGATTTTGAGCACCGTGCCGGTGGATCCGTCGGTCAGCCCAACGGATCCCGCGGTAACCCCTGGCGCCGACGGGATCACGCCGTTCGAGAACCCGCCGAGCACCGTGACCGGCGCCCCGGCAGCATGTGCACTCTCGAGCGCTTCGGTAATCGTGACGCTGCTCGGGCCGACGGCCGCGATTTCGACGCTTTCCTGCAGCGGTCCGGTATCGAGCACCAGGATCTCGCCGACGAACATCCCTTTCGTCTCGTCGCCGGCCGCCGTCGAGCTCACGTTGAGCGTGGTATCACCGACCCCGGCGCCGCCGCTCAGCGTCACCGTGCCGGGAAGCGAGATGCGACCCGCCTGGCCGACCTCCTGGGTGAGGAGCTCCGTCGCGTTGCGAACGCCATTGTGCATGTCGGTGCGGTTCGACACCGTCGTGTTGATGTCGGTCATGCCGAGAACGCCCTGCATCACCGTGGCCGATACGACCATGAGCACCGCGGTCGATATCAGCGCTTCAACGATCGAGAAGCCAGCTTCGCCGCGACCTTCGCAGCGTCCGGCTCCAGCCGGTCCCGCGTAGCGTCCAGCTTCAGCTGGACCCCTCTTCCGGTTCTCAGTCACCCTGCCTCCTCAGAACGGAAAGGTCTTGAGCGCGGTGATCGTCGACCGCGGGACGAGACCGACGCCGCCGGCGGCTGCCGCTTTCACGATCGTCGTCACCGTGATCTGCTTGAGGTTGGCGCGCGGGCTGGTGACCTGCCAGACGCGCTGGTAGAACCAGGTGTCCGGCGCCTGGTTACCGTTCGCTGCCAGCACGTTGCCGTCGATATCGAGATAGTCGACGTACAAATCCACCGCCGCAGCAGGATCGGAGCTGCCGCCGATGGCCAGGCCGCTGCCGCCGTTATCGAGCGCGGGGAATACCCGGGTGTCGGTGCTCGCATCTCCGTACGAGAGCACCAGGAGCTGCTCGAGCTTGTCCTGTGCGTACTCGGTGGTGCGCGCCATGAGGTGACCCTGGTTCTCGGTCGTCGACACGGCGATCACGCCGAGCGGCAGCACCCCGACGGCGACGACGAGCAGAATCCCGAGAGCCATGACGGTCTCGAGAAGGCTGAATCCCTTCTCGCCCGCTCGAGGACCGAGAGCGCGTTCGCGAAGCGTTTTCATTCGAGCACCCATCCCGGCGCGCTGGCGCTCGACCACCACTGCCTGACGAGCGGTGTCGCGGTCACGGTGGTGGCATGCACGCCGATGCCGTCGGTGATGTAGAGCGCGTTGCCGCCAGTTGGTGCGCCGGCGGTCGTGTTGTCCACCGGAACGCCGCGCGAGTTGAAGACGATGCACGCGGTGTTGTCGACCACGTCGTCTGTGAGCGAGTTCGCACCGGTGCAGGCCGTCGACTGGCCTATTACGTCCTGCGTGTTTGGCGGGGGCGTGTCGAGGGCGCCGAACCCGAACGCCACGCCGTTCGACAACTGCACGGTGCCTCCGTCGATCACCCAGGCGCCGGCGGTCTTGTCCCAGATCTCGAGCCGGTAGGCGTTGGCGTTCAGGTCGGCATAGACGCGTGTCCGCGAGAAGCGCGATGCGGCGCGCATCTTGGCGAGCGCCACCGTGTTGGCAAGGCTCTGGGCATCACCCTTCATGCGAAACCCGCGCGACGTGCTGTCGGCCATCGGGATTGCCATCGCGGTGACGATGCTCACCAGCGCAATGGCGATCAGGATGTCCATCAACGTGAACCCCTGCTCGTGACGCAGTGCCCTCATGATGCTGAGCTCTGCGGCAAGCGCCGTTCCACGATCGGCGGGCCAGGCGGCCGGATGTTCGGGGTGTTTTGTGGTGTGAGGGACCGGGAGACGCGGCGGCGTGTCTCAAGACAGGACGCGCGACCACCAGTTTCGTGCGTCAGGCCTCGGCGAGAGGAAATGTGATCTGAATCTGCGCTCCGCCGGCGCTCGACGCCCCGACCGCGACCTTGCCGTTGTGCAGAAGCACGATCTTCTGGACGATCGCCAGCCCGAGGCCGCTGCCTCGAGACCTCGTCGTGAAGAACGGCTGAAAGATGCGCATCCGGTCCCCGGGAGGGATGCCGGGACCGTTGTCATCCACCGAAACCACGGTCTGTCGCCGCGATCGGTCGATGCGACCGCTCACCGAGATCGCCGGCGCCTTCTGGGCACTCTCGCAGGCTTCTGCGGCGTTGCGAATCAGGTTGCCGAACACCTGGCGCAGGAGCACCTCGTCGCCCTGGATCGACCCGAGGCTGCCCGCCACGGCGACCGACGCCTCCGCGGGAAGCTCCACCTTCAAGTCCTCGGCGGCGCGGCGCGCTACCGCCTCGAGATCGACGGGCGACATCGAGATCTGTTCGGGCCGTGCGAAATTGAGAAAGTTCGTCACCACCCGCCCGAGGGTGTCGGTCTCCTGGCGAATGCCCTCGATGTAGGTCTGATACGGCTTCGGAAGCGCGTTCAGATCGATCAGCCGGCTGTAGCCATGGATCGTCGCCAGCCCATTTCGAAACTCGTGGGCGATACCGGCCGTCATCTCGCCCAGCCGGGCGAGCGCTTCCTTCATCTGCAGCTGCTGCTCCAGGTCCACGACGGCGGTGAGGTCGGAGAACAGGCAGATGGCGCCACGCGTCGAGGAAGGATCGCCTAAGGGCGAGATGGTCACACCGAGGTGCCACGCCCGATCCGGCGCGTGCACGGCGCGCCGCACGATCGCCTGACCGGTCGACAGTCCTTCGCTGACGATGGCTGCAAGCGGCGACGAGCCGAGCAGCTCCCGATAATCCATTCCGGCCGGCTCGCGCTCGACGGCCAGCATCCGGCACGCCGCCGGGTTCGCGATCGTCACGCGTCCGCTGCTGTCCACGACCAGCAGTCCTGCGGTGAGGCTGTCGAAGACCTGCGCGCTCAACTGCTCCGACGCCACGGCTCGATCGCTCATCGCCTGTTCACGCGCCTTGAGCGCCGAGAGCGCATCCTGCAGCGCCGACGACAGCAACGCGGTCTCCACGGTCCCCTCGCCAAGCTGCCGCTTGGCGGCGCGGGCGGCCGACATGAAGCGGAGGAGCGCAAAGACCAGCGCCGCCACCATGGCGGCGACGAGCGCTGACAGCCCGACGAAAGCGAAGCCGTAGCCGTTCACGGGTAGAGCGAGATGTACCAGGAGAGCATGGCGTCACCCCAGAAGGCGGCAATCAGGGCGCCGACGGCGAGAAACGTTCCAAACGGGAGCGCGCTCTGCGCGCGCCCGCGCCCGCTGGCGATGAGGCCGACGCCGAGCAGCGATCCCGAGAAGGACGCGAGCACGAGCGTCACCAGCGCGAGCTGCCAGCCGAGGAAGGCGCCGATCATCGCCAGCATCTTCACGTCGCCCATGCCCAGGCCTTCGACGCCGCGGAGGCGGTAGTAGGCTTCGGCAATCGCGAACAGGAGGCCGCCGCCGAGCAGCGCGCCGAGGATCGAGGCGAGCCAGCCGGGTGGCAGGAAGAAGCTGAACGCGAGCCCGGCGGCAAGGCCCGGCACGGTGATGACGTTCGGGAGGATCCGGTGGCGGAGATCGATGACGAACAGCACGATCATCGCGCAGGCAAACAGCAACCGCACGGCGAGCAGCACTGTTGGACCCTCGACCCAATATCCGGCGCCAAAGACCGCCGCCGTGACGAGCTCGATGATCGGATAGGTGATCCCGATCGACGCGCCGCACGTCCGGCATTTCCCCTGCAGCGCCATCCAGCTCGCCACCGGGATGTTCTCGTACCAGGAGAGCGTGCGATTGCACTGGGGGCAGTGCGAGGCCGGCCAGGCCAGCGATTCGCGGCGCGGCAGGCGATGGATGCAGACGTTCAAAAAGCTGCCGACCACCAGGCCGAACGCAGCGAGCACCGCCGTTCCGAACAGGTCGCTCATCGTCGTGCGGTGCGCTCGTCGATTGGAAGCGGATTCACCGTCGACGCCGGATCGAGCGTCACGGCGCCGGTGTCGGGGTTCAACTGGTATGGAAAGCCGTCGGGATCGGCGGGGGTTCCGCGGACGATGCCGAGCGCCGCCCACGTCCGCGGCCACGATCGGGTCTGCTCGTGGTAGCGGCGTACGACGGCTTCGAGCGTCTCGATCTGATCCATGGCGTCGAGCTGCCGCAGCCGGAACTGCGCCTGCGCGCGCAGCCACGCCTGGTCAGCGCTGGTCAGAATTCCCGTCCACAGACGACGCGAGGTCGCGCGGTCGCCGTGTTTGGCTTCGGTGACCGCCGCCAGACCTTTCATCCACTCTGGCGATCCCGGGATCTCTGCTGCGCGGGCGAACCAGCGGGCGGCCTGCGGGTAGTCATGCCTCCACCAGTAGTGCACGAACCCGATGTCCTGGGCGTACTCCCACCGCTGGGGCTGGGCGTCGAGGCCTTTCTGCAGCAGGGCGATCGCCTGGTCGGGGCGTCCGGCGCCACCCGGCGAGGGCTCGGCGAGGAAAATCGCGCCGAACCGGTATGCAATATTGAAGTTCGGGTCGAGGGTCGTGGTGAGGTCGAGGAGCGGGAACAGCAGATCGTACCGTTTACGGGCGCCCGGCTGGAGCTTGGTACGGCCGTAGTGCTGCAGGGCTCTGATCCAGTACACGTCGGCGGCCAGCGATTGGTAGGACAGCATGGCGCGCTTGACGAACGCGGGCGACCGTACGTAGAGTGCCGTGCCCTCGGCATCGCCCGGCGCGTAACCGTCGTGCACCGCCTGCAGGCCCACAACCGACGCCATCAGCACTACCAGCGTCGCGCCGAGCGCAACCCGTGACCCAACGCCTGTCATTTGAAATCCCGGCGGCTGAAGATGGCAACTGCCGCGACGAGCACGAGCGCGACGTAGACGGAGCCGTACAACGTCATCAGCGCGACATACGCTGCCGAGACCGGCGTGCCGGAGACGACTTGCGCCTTGATGTCGAAGCCGGCGAAGTTCGGCAGCACGTAATAGAGGATCCGGCCCACCCACCCCGCCGCCGGCGACTCCAGGAGAGTCCCGAGCTCGCGGAAATCGGCGTTGAACTGACCGATCACCCACAGCCCGAGCGTCAGCAGCGTCGAGAGGAAGGGACTCGAGAACGTCGAGAAGAACAGCGCGATGGCGGTGACGAGCGCCAGCTCGATGCCGATCAGCAGCACGGCCTGGAGCATCCGGGGATCGACGGCCGGCACCAACCAGGCCGCGCGCGCCTCGGGACTGCTCATCCAATACATGTACGCGAGCACACAGTAGAACGCCGCCGTCATCACCGCGACGTTGACCAGCAGCGTCAGGAGGATGCCTGCGTACTTCCCGAGCACGAGCTGCGGTCTCGAGATCGGCTTGGACAGGAGACTGTAGATACTGCGCTTCTCGACCTCCTTCCACACCAGCCCGATGCCGATGAACACGGCGATGGCGAGACCGAACGCCGAAATGGCGGCGAGGCCAAGATCCTTGATGATCTTGATGTCCTGACCGGCCGTGAGCTGCCCGAGGAGATAGGACGCGGCAATCAGCAGTACGGCAAAGACGACCAGGTTGTAGAGAACCTTGTCGCGGACTGACTCGCGAAAGACGTTGAGCGCGACCAGGGCCGTGGCCGTCATGACCGCACCGGCCGATCGGCGGAGGGAACCGCCTCGAGATCGAGACCACGGGCCATCGGCGCATCCGTCACACGGCGGACGAAGAGGTCTTCGAGCGTGTCGCGGATCGGGTTGAGCGAGACGATCTGCGCGCCGTGCTGAACGAGCTCGGTCACGATCTGCTCGGGCGGTGTCGCCAGGGTCAGCTGCAGCGCAAACCGCTCGGCGCCGAGCGGTGTCGCCTGCGCCACGCGACCCCCTTGCTTGACACGTTCGAGCGCGGCCGCAGTCAGGCCGCCCACCACCAGCTCCCATCCGCGCACGCGGAAGGCCAGAAGCTCCGACAGCGGTCCCTCTGCGACGAGGCGGCCGGCGGCGAGAATGGCGACCCGGCTGCAGAGCGCTTCGGCGTCCGACAGCACGTGTGAGCTGAAGAAGACCGTGCACCCTCTGTCGCGAAGCGAGAGGATGAGCTCGCGGATGGCGCGGCGTCCGAGCGGATCGAGTCCGGACATCGGTTCGTCGAAAAACACCACGCTCGGATCGTTCACGAGCGCTTGCGCGATGCCGACGCGCTGCAGCATGCCTTTCGAGAATTTCCGCAGCTGCAGGCGTCGCTCTGCGCCGATCCCCACTTCGTCCAGCAGGCGCGAGGCCCGGCTCCGCCGGTCGCTCTTCTCGTAGCCGAAGAGGCCGGCAAAGTATTCGAGCAGTTCTTCGGCCGTCAGGTAGTCGTAGAAGTAGGGGTTTTCAGGGAGATAGCCGATCAGGCGGCGTACCTCGGGATCGCCGACCGGACGGCCAAGGATCTCTGCCTGTCCCGAGGTCGGGTAAATGAGCTGCATCAGCAGCTTGAGGGTCGTCGTCTTGCCGGCGCCGTTCGGACCCAGAAAGCCGAATACCTCACCCTGGTTCACGCGAAGCGACAGACTGTCGAGCGCGAGATACGGGCGGGGACGCCAGAATCCGACCTTGTAGTGCTTGGTCAGGGCCTCGGTGCGTATCGCTTCCATGCGGACGTTCAGACTCGAGCGCCCCTGGTCAGAAGGTCCCGGGGCTACACGAGTACTTCTCGGATGGACACGCAGGAAAGTGAAGGCGTGAGTTGCTCAGGCCGGCCCGGCGAGAGGGACGCCCGCCTTCTTGAGCTCATACGCGATGGCTGCGTCGAGATGCGACACGCGAACGCTGGGCATCTTGATGCCGTTCAGGAAGAAGGTCGGCGTGCCGGTCACCTCGAGCTTCTGGCCAAGCTGCACGTCTTTGCGCACCTCGGGCAGCACCTTCGGGTACTGTGCGTCGAAGTCATCGACTCCCGCGATCTCGCGCACCTTGTCCTTGATCGTGTCGCGGGTCAGCTCTTCCTGGTGCTCGTAGAGCCAGGTCTCCATCTCCGGTCCATGCCCCTTGGCCTTTGCCAGTCGAACCGCAACGGCGCCCTCGCAGGCGCCTCCGTGCACGCCGCCGGCACCACACTCCGGCTCGAGCGGGTAGTCGCGGGTCTCGAACGCGAATACTCCGGGATACATGGCGGTGTACTTCTCGATCGTCTGCTTGTAGGCCATCCAGGTCGCACGGCACGACGGGCACTGGTAGTCGTTGAACTTCACGAGCAGGACCTTCAGCGGCGCCACCGGGGCAACGTCGGACACGCGCGGCTGGCGATCGAGCCACGCCTGCCACTCGGCGAGCTGCCCCGCGTCCAGCGTCTCGGCCGGCGGCACCGCAGCGGCGGGCGCCGGAATGTTCGATTGCTGGAAGAAGGCGACGAGCCCGGTCGATCCGGCGAGCCACACCACCGCGAGGATGGCGGTGACCGGCTGGGTGAAGGCGGTCCGGACGTCGCGCAGGAGGCGTCCTGGCAGAGTCGCGACGGAGATGTCCGTCGCGCCGCTCGAGATGAGGAAGATACCGATCACCGACACGTAAACCGCCGTGCACAGCAGGCACATCTTCCCGAGGATGAAGAAGGAGGCGTAGCCCCAGTAGAACACCGCCGCCAGGCCGATGACCGACAGCACGAAGACGTAACCGGCGGCGACCGACGCACGCGCCCGATCGGCCGAGGCCATGCCCCACCCGGCCAGCAGCAGCACGAGGGCGGACCAGATCGCTCCGCCCGCCGCCACCGGCACGCCACGGATGGTGGCATAGCTGCTCTCGTAGACCGCCCGGCAGCTGATCGTTTCGCTGACGTCGCAGACGCTCGTGTAGTCAGGGTTATGGAGAAGCTGGTAGTGCACGTAGAGCGAGCCCAGCGATGCCGCCAGGGCCACTGCCGCAAGC
>Ga0075418_10008114_pt1 | contig 11781 bp, 8 predicted proteins | sample SoiMetdeltSBSDD2_FD_81776 | JGI IMG/M metagenome (GOLD analysis project Ga0075418, IMG submission 81776) | Bulk soil microbial communities from a Populus tree surrounding site in Tennessee, USA - Soil MetaG P. deltoides SBSDD2 | ecosystem: Environmental > Terrestrial > Soil > Tree plantation...
CGGAACACCTGCACGCGCTCGACCTCGAATCCGGAAAGTTGACTCAGCTCACCTCCGGAAAGTTCAGCGAATCGGACGCCGCCTGGTCACCGGATGGCCGGTCCGTCGCTTTCGTCAGCAACCGCGAGGATGAACCGGACGCCAGCTACAAGACCGATCTCTGGCTCGTGGCCGCGGACAACCCCGACCGCGGTCAATCGCTCGTCCGACTCACGAACGACGCCCGGGTCAAAAGCGCCCCGGCGTGGAGCCCAGATGGGCGCTTTATTGCTTTCCTGACGGCCGAGGACGGGGTCTATGGGAGCCCGCAGCTCGCGGTGATGCCGGCCGCTGGCGGCGAGCCGCGAATCCTGACCGCACAGCTCGACCGCTGGATCAACTCATTCAAGTACTCGCAGGACGGCGAGTGGCTGTATTTCCTGTTCGAAAGCGACGGCGGGACCCACCTTGCACGCGTGCGTCCGCGCGACGGCCGGCTGGAGCGGCTGCTCGAAGGGGAGTTGCACGTCTCGGCCCTCGACGTGGCGCCCTCCGGCGTCGTCGCCGCACGCCTCGAAAACGCGAACGACGCGCCGGAACTCTACGTGCTCGGCAAGGCGCGGCCACGGCGGATCACGGACGTCAACGACGCGTACCTGCACTCGGTGGCGCTCGGCGACAAACGAAGGGTCGAGTTCCGCAGCCCGGATGGCACGCTCGTCGAGGCGTTCGTAACGACACCGCGGGGTTTCGATCCCAAGCGCCGGTACCCGACGATCCTGCACATCCACGGCGGGCCGGTCAGCCGCTTCGCATACGGGTACGCCTTCCAGCCCCAATACCTCGCCGCGAATGGCTACATCGTGGTGGAGCCGAATCCGCGCGGCTCCACGGGACGCGACCAGGCGTTTATCCGCGCGATCTACCAGACCTGGGGCATCAGCGACTACGACGACCTCATCGCCGCCGTCGACCACGTGATCGGGCTCGGCTACGTTGATCCGCAACGGCTCGGCGTGTTCGGTTATTCCTACGGCGGCTACATGACCAACACGGTCATCACCCGCACGCAACGCTTCAAGGCCGCGGCGTCCGGCGCAGGGCACAGCATGATCGTCGCGAACTACGGTCACGACATCTACCAGAAGTGGTACAACTGGGAACTAGGCGTGCCTTGGGAGAATCGCGACAAGTACGAACGGTTGTCCCCGCTCACCCAGGCCGGCCGGGTCACGACACCGACGATCTTTCTCGGCGGGCGCGACGACTGGAACGTACCGGTGCTGAACGCCGAGCTTTTCTACCAGTCGCTGCGCTCGCGCGGCGTTGATACACAGCTCGTCGTTTACCCGGACACACACCACAGCGGATGGAGCGAGGAGTTCGAGAAGGACTACCTGCGCCGCGTACTGGAATGGTTCGACAAGTATCTGAAGTAGCGCCGCGGACGCGGAAGGAAAGCGTCAAGGCCGCCCTCGAGGCGCTACGGGCGAATCGGCCACTGCGCGCCGAGGAGATCTGCCGCTACTATCTCGAGAGCAATCCTGGGTCCGTCGAGCACCTGCGGCTGCTCGGGCATGCGCTCTCCAAGCAGTCGCGATACGACGAGGCGGAGCAGACGGTACGGCTTGCGCTGTCGCTCAAGCCCGAGTTTCCGCACCTGCACGAGGACCTGGGGAGTGTGCTCGCGCTCCAGGACCGCCACGACGAAGCGGTGCCGTGCTTCGAGCGGGCGATCGTGCTGGAGCCGCGCTTGACGCTCGCGCACAAGAAGCTCGGGCAATCATTGGCGCTGCTTGGCCGGGGCCGCGAGGCCGATGCGGCGTTCGAGGAGTACTTCGAGCAGCAGCCTGCCAAGGGCAAAGTGGCGCTCGCGATGGATCACCTGCGCGCCGATCGCAAGACCGAGGCGATCGACACGCTCCGCAGCGCCTTGCGGGAGAATCCCGACAACGTCGATGCGCTGCGCTGCCTGGCAGGCATCTTCATGCGCGAGGAGGGGCGGGTCAGCGATGCCGAGGCGCTGCTGCGCCGTGCGACGACGCGGGCACCGGACTTTGCCGCGGCCTGGTCGATGCTGGCCAATCTGCTGCGCGAATCAGGCCGACACCGAGAAGCAATCGACTGCTTCAAAACAGTTGCAACGCTGGAACCGGACAACCCCGCTGCGTGGGCAGGTTTGGGCGCCACTTACGCGCACGTCGGCGAGGTGCAGAAGAGCATCGACGCCTATGACCGGTCGCTCGCGCTCAATTGGGGCGTCGCGGGAGTCCACATGGGTTACGGTCACGTATTGAAGACCGCGGGCGATCAGTCCCGCGCACTCGAGGCCTACCGCGCTGCAATCCGGCTCAGACCAGACTTCGGCGAAGTCTACTGGAGCATGGCAAACCTCAAGGTCTTCCGGTTCAAGAGCGAGGAAGTCGCCGCGATGGAAGTACAGGTGGCGCGCACCGACTTGAGCGCGAGCGCCGATGTGCACTTTCGATTTGCGCTAGGTAAGGCCCATGAGGACAAGGGCGACTACGAGGCCGCCTGGCATTACTACGACTCGGGAAACCAGCGGCAACGCAAGCGTGTTTCCCACGATCCGGTAGTGAACGAGGTCCGCCACGAGGAGATCATCGAGGTATTCAGCCGGGAGTTCCTCGAATCACGCGCGGGCGCCGGTTTCGATGCCCCGGACCCAATCCTCATCGTCGGGCTGCCGCGCTCGGGGTCGACGCTGATCGAGCAGATTCTCGCCAGTCATAGCCTGGTCGAAGGCACAGCCGAGCTTCCGACGCTGAGCCGTGTCGCCGACTCCATCGGCCGCTATCGGCGTGACCATGTCGTCTATCCGAAATCCGTCCTCGAGCTGCGAACGAAGGACTTCCGCGCGTACGGGCAGCAGTACATCGAGGAGACACGGAATTACCGCTCTACCAGCAGGCCGTTCTTCACGGATAAGCTGCCAAACAATTTCTCGCACATCGGACTCATGCACCTGATCTTGCCGAACGCGAAGATCATCAACGCGCGCCGCCATCCTTGCGACAGCTGCCTCGGAAGCTACCGGCAGCTATGGGGCGAGGGTCAGCATTTCACGTACGACATGATGGAGCTCGCAGCCTACTACCGCCAGTACCACGCGACGATGCAGCACTGGCACGACGTCCTTCCCGGCAAGGTTCTCGACGTCCACTACGAGGAGACGGTCACCGACCTGGAGACGCAGGTCCGAAGGATCCTCGAGCATTGCGGGCTGCCGTTCGAGGAAACCTGCGTGCGGTTCCACGAGACGCAACGGGCGGTCAAGACCGCGAGCTCCGAACAGGTACGCCAGCCTCTCTACACCGACGCGCTCGGCTACTGGCGCCGCTACGAGAAGCACCTCGAGCTATGGCTGGAGGAGCTCGCCGACATCGTCGCCGAGCTGCCGGAAGTCGTCCGCAACGCGGGGCAGTGAGTCACGGCGCCCGGGTTCAGCCGTACGGCCAGACTTCGAGACCATGGATGGCATTGCGCACATCCATCGTAAGGTTCACCGAAAGCAGCCGTTCGTTGGCGGCGAGGTCATACACCGTCACGGTCGACGGTGACGAGCCGCCAGCGACAACGGAGTCGGACAGCACGCACAGACCGCGCGCAAAGGCCTGGCGAGCGACACCGGTCGCGTCGACGTCGCTGTTCAGCAGTTCCCCGTCCGGGTAGCGCGGCACCGGCAAAGCACGATCCTCGCGTCCTTCGCCGCGACCGGCGTAACGCACCGCATCTGCTTCGGTGTCGTTGAACAACACGCCGTCCCGGTACGGCCGCGCGTTGTGTGAACCCGGCGGCAGTTCCGCGGCCATCTGCACCTGCTTGCCGTTGTAGAGCAGCATCCCGCCAGTGCGCAGCCCCGTGATGTACATCCCACCCGTGGTGCAGTGGATGCTGTTGACGTGCAGCTTGTTCAGCATCAGCGGCCCGTCCCCGGTCCGTGGATCGAAGATGGTCCCCTTGAAGCGGAACTGGGCGGTTGCGACATGCATCGCCCAGCGGAACTCGTGCGCATCGAGATCGAAGCCGAGGATGCAGTCGTAGCCGGTCGAGGTCAGGTACAGCGTGCGCTCGTGGACTGCGATCTCGTGGCAATGCTTGAGATAAGAGTTCCGCCAGGAGCCCGCGGGCCGGAAATCCGGCGTGTAGGCGAAGACCTCGTCGCTGGCGGCGATGTACACCAGTCCGCGGTCGAATGCGATGCCGCGCAGGCCGCGATCCCAGCCGCGGCCCTGCCAGTCGATGTCGACCTTATTCCAGTCGATGGTCTGACGCACCGAGCGGCGCTCGAGGTCGATCAGGTAAACGCCCCCGTGGCTCTGACCCTGCCGGCTGCCACGGACGACCGAGGTCGTGACGAGCTTCACTTCGTCGATCGCAAGGGAGGAAACGCGGGCATGGGCCTCAGCCCGTGCCCGCGTGCGTCACCATTTCTTGGTGAAGGACAGGCTGACCGTGCGAGGCTGCTGCAAGGTGCGGATGAATCGGTAGCGCGGATCGCCGAAGAACTCGCCGTAATTCGACGAGCTCAGCCAGTTGACGCTCTGCTCATCGAACAGGTTGCGGACGATCAGTGCCGCCTCCCAGCCGCTGCCGTGAGTGAACCCCAACTGCAGGTTGCTCGTCGACCAGGAAGGGATGTGCTGATCCGGGTCTCGGATAACGGCTGCATCGATGTCCTTCCAGGTGTCCGACTGATAGCTGTACGACCAACGGGTCCAGAGGTCGCCGTCCCACGACATGAAGTTGGGTAACGTGTATTCGGCGGATACCCAGTATTTCCGCTCCGGCGACAGCGGCAACGGCGTGCCCGGCACGATGTGTGGATCCTCCGGGTCCTCGCCGGGAAGCAGCGTCTCCTGTGTGAACTCCGGATCGGCCAGCGTGACACTTCCCTCGAGCACAAAGTTCTCAGTCACGCTCCAGAGCGCGGTGATCTCGACGCCCTTCTGCTCCGCATCGTTCCCATTGAAGATGCCCCGTACCCAGAAGGGCGCTTCGCCCGGACCGTCGCTGTTTATCTGGAAATCCGTCCATTTCATGTAGAACGCCGAGACATTGAGCTGCACTCGGTCCTCGAACCAGGTGCTCTTGAGGCCCGCCTCGTAGTTCTGGAGCTTGTCCGGCTTGAACTCCAATGGAACGAGCCCCGTTGCGGCCGCGCGCGCCGCATTGTTGCCACCGAGGCGAAACCCCTCGCTGTACAGCAGGTACACCATCCGATCGTCGTCGAATTTGTACCGGGTAGCGAACTTGAAGACCGTGTCGCTATCCGTGCCGGAGCTTTCGATGCGCCCGCCGACGAATTGGCCCGTAGGCTCGCCGTCGTCCGGGTCAATCGGGCCGGCGTCCGGGTCCCACACCGGCATGCCCAACGGCACGTACGAGATGTCAACCTCGTGCCGGTCGTATTCGAACCAGCGCGCCCCGCCCGTCACGGACCACTTGTCGGTGAGCTCGTAGGTCAGCTCGCCGAACACGGCCTTCTGCTTGACCGACTTGTCGAAGATGTTCTGGTAGTAGATGTCGGTCGGCGGAATCGGGTATTGGACGTCGTACCCGGCATACTTGGCGGCGTAGGCGTAGTACTGCGCATAGGCCCAGGCCCGTGTCGTCTGCAGACCCGGTAGCTCCGTGCCGTAATCCCACCAGTCGTACACGTCCTCGTAGAAAAGACCCGCCATCCACTGGAACCGGCTCTCGCCCTTCGAGGTCAGGCGTACCTCGAAGGTTTCGCGGTTCTGCTTCTGCCAGTTGTATGTTTGCCCGATCAGAGCCCCAGTGGGAGTGGTGGTGTCGTATATCGGGAACCACGTGTAATAAGAGGGTAGGTTTGGGTATTCGGGCGTGGCTGGGTAGTGGACCGCCACGAGGTCTTCCCGCGTATGGCCGGCCCGCCACTGGTCATAGGTCATGTCGTCCCATTCGTAATCGATGTTGCGATCGAAATACGAACCCGTGACCGACAGGTCGGCGAAGCCGAGATCGCCCATGATATTCAGCGACGCCTGGTACCACTCGTCCTCGCGCCACTCCTTGAAGAAACGCGTGATCTTGTAGTCGCCGAGTGCCGGGTCCGACTCCCAGCTGCCGTCGGCCCGGCCCCACTGCGAGATCAGGCTGAGCGTCGTCTCCCATTGGGGATTGATCATCCAGCGCGCGGCGATGCGCCCGCCGTAGGTTTCGAATTCGTTGAAGTCGTCCTCGACGAGGTCCGCGTTGTCGCGGTCGCCCATGAACGTCTCGCCAGGCACGTTGTCGACCCAGCCGCCCTCCTTGCCATAGAAGCCGACTGCGCGAATCGCGACGTTGTCGCTGACGGGGATGTTGAGATGGCCACTGACGTCGTAGGTTTCCTCGCCGCCCTTGATGGTGCCGACCTCGAGGTCGACCTGCGAGGAATAGTCTCGAACATCCGGCTTGTTGGTGATGTAACGGAGCGTCCCCGACTGCGAGCTCGACCCGAACAGTGTGCCCTGCGGACCGGGCAGGGACTCGATCCGCTCGATGTCGATCGGGCGGATATCGACCTGCTGCGAAACCGATGTCAGCGGCTGATCGTCGAGATATATCGACACCTGGCTGTCGGTGTAGTACTCGTCCGAACCCGTCGAAATGCCGCGCATGAAGATCGAGTTGCGGCCGGGCTGGTTGTTGACGAGGTTCACGCTCGTCAGCGCGCCGATTACGTCCTCGGCGTCCTGCAGCGCCTGCCGCTCGATGTCGGCGGTCGAGAACGCGGTAATGCTCTGCCCGACCTCTTGCAGGTTGAGCTCGCGGCGGGTCGCCGTGACGATGATCGTTTCGAGCCTCCCGGAGTCCTTTTGGTCTTGCTGGCCCAGGGAGAGGGACGGGTACAGCGTCGCGAGGACGGCTGCCGTCAGCGTGCTGGAATTGTAGCGTCGATCGAACATCGAGCCCCCTCTGCGAAGTCACGCGTCGTCGAGCAATAATCGAGCGTATCGCAGCCGATCTGGATTTGCCAGATGGTCGCCGTGGTATCAATACAACCCGCCGCGCGAGGATTGCAGCCGACCGTCCATGGCGCTGAGCGTGTATGCGATCCCGCTGCGACCGCTCCACGAAGCAAGGTCGAAGCTGGCGCCGGGCGCTAGACGATAGACGGCGATATCACGGATGGTGAGAGGCTGACCTGGCTCACAGCGCTCCGGCGGACGCGCAGCGCGTAAAAAATACACATACGGCGTCGGATGGTCTGCCGTGGCGAATACCTCGACGCTTCCGTCCCGCGGATCGATATGCAGAGCCGTCTCCCGGTCGGCGGCGATTCCGCGCGCCTCTGCGGACCAGCCGTCGCGCAGCAGCCGCGCGAGCATTGTGACGGTGCGGCCAATCCGATCACGCTCCCACAGGTGCTGGTCGGTCAGCACGCCGTGCAGCCTCGGCATTTCCAGAAAGCCGCGCGCGAGCGTCAGGTCGGGTGCGAACGGGTCAGCGAGCGCAGCTTTGCTGGTCAGGCTGTCCTCGCCCATCGCGGAATAGGAAAACTCGCCCAGAATCGCCATGCCCGCGCTCGTGCCGCCGACGGGCGCCGGCTTGGCCGCGACGAAATTGATCGCGTCCTCGACCGGCGTGCCCTCCCAAAAACGCACGTAGCGTGACTGGTCGCCGCCCGCGATGAAGATTGCCTCGGCGTTACGGATGGTGCGGATCACGTAAGGATCGGACGCCGCCTCGCGTCCATGGAAGACGATGGTCTCGACAGAGTCGCATTGGCAGAGCTTGTATATGTAGTCGTTGTAGTCATCCTCGCCCGACGCGCGCAGCACTACGAAGTCGCCGCCGCCACCGCGGGCGCCCATGCGCACGTAGTTCTCGTCGACGTCGTCACCGCCGCCCTGTAGCACGATGAGCCCGGTGGTTTGCCGCACGACGTCCGCGGGATTGCCGATCAGGTAGTGTTGATACCCGGCCAGCGAGGCCGCCTCGCCGGCGGGAACGGCTCGAGCCAGGCAGAGCAGGACTACCGCAACTGCTCGACAAGTCGAAGTCAACGTCATTGAGATCAGCGGTTCTGCGGCAGAGTGCAGGAGACTCCGGTGGCGCGCAGCATACTGAAGCGGAACGGTGCGGGAACGGTCGCTGTCGTCGCGACCGCGCTCACGCTGCTGGCCGGCTGCCACGCGCGAAAACCGATCGCCGAGGCCGATGCGCCCGAGCCGGCCGTGGGTCGAATCCGGGTCGAGCGCGACCTTGCCGTGCCAATGCGCGACGGTATCGTGCTGCGCGCCGACGTGTACCAACCGGAAACGGTAGGTCGACGCCCCGTGCTGGTGTATCGCACGCCGTATGGCAAGCACAACGCGGCAGACAGCTACCAGACACACCTGAAGGCCGTCGCACGCAACTACGTCGTCGTTCTACAGGACGTGCGCGGACGCCATGCCTCGGACGGGCGTTTCGATCCCTACCGGCAGGAGGGTGCCGACGGTTACGACACGATCGAATGGGCCGCCTCGCAGCCCTGGTCCAACGGAGTGGTCGGCACGTATGGCCTGTCGTATCCGGGGGCCGTGCAATGGCTGGCCGCGATGGAGGCGCCGCCGCATCTGGCGGCGATGGCACCGGCCATGACCTTCTCGTCGCCGCGGAACTTCTTCTATTCGAACGGCGTGTTCGACCGCTCCTGGCTGCCCTGGATCTACGTCAACATCGCGCCGGATATCCGCACAAAACTGAATCTGCCCGGCACTCGTGACACGTCCGAGGCGGCCGCGACCTGGCCCACCGTCGCCGAGGACTACCGGTCGTGGCTACCGCTTCGAGATCTCCCCTGGTTGCGGGAGGAAGCACCGTTCTATTTCGAGTGGCTTGCGCATTCGCCGGAGGATGGCTGGTGGGATTGGGCGGAGTTGAGAGGACGATACGCCAGGGTCACGGCTGCGGTGCTCAACCTCAGCGGCTGGTACGACGAGGGCTACGGTCCAGAAGGGGCCGCGACGAACTTCAACGGTCTGGTCGAGGCGAGGGCTGCGTCCGGCCAGGCCCGGGCGCACCTGATCCTCGGCCCGTGGATACACGGCGTGGGATCAATCGGCGAGCGAAAGGTCGGAGAGCTCGACTTCGGACCCGCGGCCGCCATCGACTATGACGAGGTCGTTCTCGATTTCTTTGATCATTACCTGCGGGGCGTACGTAACGACTATGCAACGGCGCCTGTCGTACGCCACTTCGTGATGGGCGACAACGAATGGCAGACCGCCTCGAGTTGGCCGCCTGCGAACACCCGGACCGTGCCGCTCTACCTCGACGGTGCCGACGACGGCCGGCGCCTTCTGCGATTCGGGGAGACTGCGCGGGCGCCGTCGCAGGCGATCTTCGTTGCCGACCCGCTCGACCCGGTCGTGGATGCGTACGGCGAGTACGGCCCGCACGATTACCGGCGGCTCGAAGCGCGCAAGGATGTGCTCACGTTCGATACCGAGCCGCTCGCGGAGAATCTGCAGGTCTCCGGCCCGATCAGCGCCGTGATCCATGCGTCCTGCGACTGCCGCGACTTCGATCTGTGGGTCCGGCTGCAGGACGTGTATCCCGACGGCCGCGCCATGAACCTGATGAGCCCCGGCAACGACGTGGTTCGGGCCAGCCATCGCGACGCCGTCGCGGGTCCGCAGCCGCTCGAGCCGGGCAAGGTCTACGAGTTGCGCCTGCCGGCGCTCATGACCAGCATCCGCTTCGCCCGCGGCCATCGGATCCGCGCGCAGATCTCGGCGTCCTTTGCGCCGCACATGTCGCGAAATCTGCAAACCGGGGAATCCGAGGTCGTCTCCGCCGTTTCGAGGACGGCCCGCATCACGATCCATCACGGCGGTGAAGCCAGGTCGCATCTCCTGCTCCCGATATCCGGTCCCGCTGGAAGCACGGGCCGCCCGTGACGCCAAGGTCGGCAGCGCGGACCGGAGCGCGCGGGACGGCGTAGACTGGCGCCAAACCAGACTCCAGGAGCGCGCAATGACGCCATGGGAGATCAAGGGACGCGAGCTCGTCAACTGCACTTGCGAGTACGGCTGCAACTGCCAGTTCAATGCGCTGCCGGACAAGGGACATTGCCACGCGGTGGCAGGCATCCAGATCGACGAAGGCCATTACGGCAAGGTCAAGCTTGACGGCCTGCGGGTCGCTGCCATCTTCAAATGGCCGGGACCGATCCACGAGGGCAATGCTGAAGCGATCGCCTTCGTCGACGAGAGCGCCAGTCCGGAGCAGCGCGAGGGGCTATTGAAGATCATGACCGGGCAGGACACCGATCCGTTCGCCACGATGTTCGCGGTCTATGCCTCGACGGTCACCAAGATGAACGCCCCGGTATTCACGAAGATCGATCTCGAGCTCGATATCGACGGCCGACGCGGCCGCATCGTTGTCCGGGACTATATCGACACCAAGGGCGAGCCCATCCGCAACAAGGTGACGGGCGCGGAATCGCGCGCGCAGATCGCACTGCCGGAGGGCTTCGAGTACGCGGTGGCCGAGATCGGCAGCGCAACGAGCAGGACGCGGGGCCCCGTTCAGGTCGAGATGAAAGATACCTACGGGCAGTTCGCCCGGTTGCATCTCAACAATCACGGGGTCGTGCGTACCTGATTCGAAGGCCCGTCGCGGCCGGCCCGTTACTCCCCGGCGTCCGTCGCCCCTTCCTCGGCCTGCCGGGCCAGGCGGTCCTTGACCACGAACGCTCCGAGCACGATCCCGACCTCGTACAGCAGGTACATCGGCACTGCCATCGCGGTCTGCGAGATCGCGTCGGGCGGCGTGAGAAAGGCCGCGACGACGAAGATGCCGAGCAGCACATAGCCACGGTTCTTCTTCATAGTCTTGAGGCTGACGAGCCCGGACGCGACGAGCAGCACCGTCGCGACGGGCGTCTCGAAGGCGATTCCGAAAGCGAAGAACAAGAGCACTACGAAATCGAGATAGCTCGAGATGTCGGTCATCATCTTGACCCCGACCGGCGTCGACATGGCCAGGAACTTGAACATCAGCGGGAAGACGACGAAGTACGCAAACGCGGTGCCTGCATAGAACAGGACCACGCTCGACGCGAACAGCGGGAGGGCGAAGCGCTTCTCGTGGCGATACAGCCCGGGCGCAATAAAGGCCCAGATCTGGTACAGCACGTAGGGCATCGCGATGAAGATCGCCGCGAACAGCGCAAGCTTGAGCGGCGTCATGAAAGGTGCGACGACGCTGGTCGCGATCAGCGAATTACCCTCCGGCAGCTTGTCGATCAGCGGCTGCGCGACGATCGTGAACAGGTCGTTGGAAAAGAACGCCAGCGGCAGGAAGACGATCGCGATCGCGATCGTCGACCGAAGCAGCCGGTCGCGCAGCTCGAGCAAGTGCGAGATCAGCGTGCCTTCGGCCAGCTGGTCCGGGTCACGAATCTCGGGGCTCATCGGGCCTGCCCGGCGGCGGAGCCTCACGGGTGCTGGTCGTCGGCGGGGTTTGGATCGTCTGCCCCTCGGACGGTGGATCGCGCAGCGGGTCGTACTGCGCCTCCTGCTCGAGTTGCGCGCGGAGCTGTCGAGCCATGGCGCGGGCACGCCCCGCCCAGCGGCCGAGATCGGCCGCGAGCTTCGGCAATCGTTCTGGTCCGAGCACCAGCAGAGCGATCGCGAAGATCAGCGCGATCTCGGTGAAGCCGACCTCGAACATGCCTCAGACGCTGGTCTTGCTGTCCGGCTTGACGGCGCCCTCGCGCTCCTCGAAGTCCGCATCCTTGCCACCCAGGTCCTTGATCTGCCGGGTGGTTTCCTCCTC
>Ga0075418_10008115_pt1 | contig 11781 bp, 10 predicted proteins | sample SoiMetdeltSBSDD2_FD_81776 | JGI IMG/M metagenome (GOLD analysis project Ga0075418, IMG submission 81776) | Bulk soil microbial communities from a Populus tree surrounding site in Tennessee, USA - Soil MetaG P. deltoides SBSDD2 | ecosystem: Environmental > Terrestrial > Soil > Tree plantation...
CTACAATCAGACCGAAGGCGGTACGTTCGGACAGTTCATTCCGGCGATTCGCCTCGATCAGGTCGGATCGGGCAGCGCGGTCGGCGCCGGCAATTACCACCTCGCCGGTCTGCGCAGCAACAGCCGCTATCGTACGAACGTCGGTATCGTCAATCCGAACCCACAGACGATTCCGGTGACACTGACGACCTATGACGACTTGAACGTCCCGTTCGGAAGCTCGATCACGAAACAGCTCGGACCCTTCCAGCTCGATCAGTTCCCGGTCACCGGTCCTGCAGAGCGTCCGTTCAGCATCGACATTCAGGTTCCGGAAGGCTCCTGGCTGATCGCGTATGCGTCGCTCATCGATGGCGGCAGTAGCGATCCGGTGTTCATGCAGGCCATTCGCTCGAGCGAGCTCTCCTCTGCGGATTACCGTACGTCGGTCATTCCGGGCGTAGGTCACGTCGGCGATTGGCGCAGCGACGTCACGATCTTCAATCCGTACAACCACGGTCTGGCCGTCGAGCTCGAGTATTACGACCAGGGCGGCACGAAGGTCGCGAATGCCACTGTGCCGGTTGGGCCGGGCATGTTCGTGCAATATCTGGATATCTTGAAGCAGGGTGTCCTTGGGAATGTCGCCGACTCGTTAGGCATGCTGAGGGTCAACGTTCCGTCCGGCCTTTCGCCAGAGACGTTCCCAATGACCTTTGCGCGTACCTACAATGACAATGGCACGAACAAGACGTACGGTCAGGGCATCGCCGGATTTGCGGCTGCTCGCGCCAACGTCAAGGCCACCAAGGGAGCATTGATCCCCGGCGTGCGCAGCGACGCCAGCTACAAGACGAACGTCGGTCTCACGAACCTCACGTCGTCGCCGGTGACGGTGACCGTGAAAGTGCTCAGCGAGGTCACCGGCGCAGAAGTCGCGTCGTACTCGTATCCGCTCAATGCGAATCAGAGCGTCGTTGCGCCGGATGTCAATCTGGCCGGCAACACTCGGGCGTCGTTGAAGGTCGAGGCGACGGGCAATGTCTGGGCGTTCGCGTCGATCATCGATCGCCGCACGCTCGATCCGGAGTACGTACCGGCGTCGCCACTTCCGTAAGCAGCACCCTTCGCATTTCCTCGAAGTGGCGGGCTCCGGCCCGCCACTTTTTTGGAGTGCGGCGGCCATGCCGCCGCTTTCTCGATGGATCCACCGGACAAAGCGGCGGCATGGCCGCCGCAGTCCATACTCCGTAGAATGTCGCCGATGACGACCGCCGTTCGCGCCGTCGAGGTGTCGAAGCATTACGACGTCTATCGCCGGCCGGCCGACCGGATGATCGAGATCCTCACGCGGCGGCCGCAGCACGTCGTGTTTCCCGCGCTCGAGAGCGTCACGTTCGACGTGGAGAAGGGCGAGACCATCGGCATCATCGGGCAGAACGGCGCGGGCAAGAGCACGCTCCTGAAGCTCCTGTGCGGCATTACGACGCCGAGCTCCGGAACGCTCGAGAGCCATGGCACGATCGCATCGATTCTCGAGCTGGGCACCGGCTTCCATCCCGATTTCAGCGGCCGCGATAACGCCGCCCTCAATGCCGCCATCCTAGGGCTCACGCAATCGGAAGTCCGCGAGCGGCTGCCCGCGATTCTCGAGTTCTCCGAGCTCGGCGCGTTCGTCGATCGTCCGGTCAAGACGTATTCGTCCGGCATGTACATGCGACTGGCGTTCTCGGTCGCGGTCAATGTCGATCCGGACATCCTGGTCATCGACGAAGCGCTTGCGGTCGGCGACGGTCACTTTCAGAAAAAGTGCATCGACAAGATCCGCGAGTTTCAGGAGCAGGGGAAGACGATTCTCTTCTGCTCGCATGGTCTCTACTACATCTCCTCGATCTGCCGCCGCGCGCTGTGGCTCGATCACGGACGGGTGATGCGATTCGGACCGTCGCTCGACGTGGTGCACGACTACGAGACGTTTCTGCTCGAGCGCGATCGCCGGCTTCCCGCGACCGAGCCCGGCGCCGCCGACACGTACACGCCGGTGCGCATCCGCGAGATCGAAGTGAGCGATCGCACGGGCACGCCTCGCGATCGCTTCGCGGGCGGCGAAGACGTGCACATCCGCATGCGCATCGAAGCCGACAATCCTTCGCAGCAGATTCACGTGCTCATCGGCATCCATCGCTCCGCCGACGATCTGCAGTGCTTCGCGGTGGGAACGCACGCCGACGGTCTGCCGCCGCTGTCGGGACGCACGGAGTACCAGATCACCGCGAGGCTGCTCGACGTTCCGCTGCTGCGCGGCGACTACTCGATCATCTCGTACGTCGGTGACGAGAATGCGATCACCGTCTTCGACCGCCGCGACGTGCGGCCCGCCTTCACGATGACCGGCGAGCGCTTCGAGATCGGCCTCATCGCCGTCGATCATCGATGGGACGCCGGCGTGCGCAGCGATGTACCCGTCGGCGCCGAGCACCGATGATCTCGCTGATCGTCGTCAACTTCCGCGCCGCCGCGCTTGCGGCAGACGCGATCCGCACCGCGCGTGCCGCAACATCCTCGCCGCTCCAAGTCGTCATCGTCGACAACAGTTGTGATCCGCGCGAGGCGGAAGCGCTCCGCGGACTCGGCGATGCGCTGCTCGTCTCCGAAACGAATCGAGGATATGCGGGCGGCATCAATCTCGGACGCACGGCAACGACCGGCGACGTGATCCTCGCAGCGAATCCCGACGTGACGTTTGCACAGCGCAGTATCGACGAGCTCGCGCATGCTCTCGATGACGCAGCGGTCGCCGGTCCGGCATTGTTCTGGGATGAGCAGCATCGCTGGATGCTTCCGCCCGGCGACCGCGACTCGGCAGACGAGAAGCTCGACGCGATTCTCGCGAGCCGCTCGCGCGCGTGGTTCGCCGAGCGCGATCGCAGACGATTTCGCAAACGCGTCGCGTTCTGGTCGCTCACGAAGACGACCGGCGTGCGCATGCTCTCCGGCGCGGTGATGGCGATTCGCACGAAGGACTTCGACGACGCCGGCGGATTCGACGAGCGCTTCCGTTTGTATTTCGAAGAGACCGACTTTCTTCGCCGCATCGCTGAGCAGCGCAAACGCATCGTGTACGTGCCTTCGGCGCGCTGTCGCCATCTCTACAATCAAAGCGCGTCGCAGGTCGGGGGCGAGGCGGTCGCGCGATTTGCCGAATCGGAGCTGCGCTATCTGGAGAAGTGGAACGGGCCGCTCCTCGCGCGCACGCTCAAACGCATCGAGCGCGAGTTGCCCGCGCACGCGGCGACGACGATCGATGGACCGATCATCATCGATCGCGACGATCTCGTCGTCGAAGCCTCGCCGCTCGCATCGTTCACGACCGCGGCAGGATGCTTCGCGACGCGAGGCGAGGTCGATCTGCCTCCGAACGCGTGGACCTCTCCCGTGCTCTATCTCCGCACGGTCGTGCGCGAGACCGGCGAGGTTCTCGCAACATACGCCAAGCAAAGGAGATAGAATCACCTGCGATGACCTCGCCGAGCGTCAGCGTGGTGGTGCCGCTGCGCGAACCGGGCCGCCGCCCGGCCACCGGCGCCATCGAGAGCTATCTCGAGACCACCGGCTTCACGTTCGAGATTCTGATGCCGGAGGGGGAGGACTTCGCCGTCGCGTTGCGCCGCGGCGTGAGCGATGCGCGCGGCCGCGTCATCGTCATCATCGACGACACGCTCCCGTATCCGATGAGCGCCCTCGGCGACGCCGTGGCGATGATCGAGTCGGGAGCGACGGACATCGTCTTCGCGCACACGCGCGCGGATCACGTCGCCCCTCGTGTGCTGCGCTGGCTTCTCGTCGATGCGCTTCCCGACCGCAACATCCTGCTGATGGCGTTCTCGTCGACCGCTGCGAAGATCACCGTCGGCGAGTCGCGACTCACGACGCACGCGTGCGAGCTCGAGGTCGGATACCTCGCGAACAAGTACGGCTTCCGCGTCGAGACGCTGGTCGTACAAACCACGACGGCGCGAGCGCGCTCGTTCGGCCTGTTAGGCGGAATGTTCTCCGCGATCTCGATCCGGCTCGCCAATCGCCGCAACGCCTATCGCGCCGCACGGCGTTGTCCTGTGTGTTTTTCGTCCGAGGTCTGGAGCTGCGCGCAGATCCCGGGGAACGTCGTGCGCGCGTGCCGCCGATGCAAATGCCGCTACGTGAATCAGTTCATGGATGACGAGGGAACGCATCCCGTGCGCCGCGTGCTGCGCACGCACTCACCGGCCACGGCTCCGGCGTATGAATCGCACTCGCCGCCCGCGCGCGAGCGCACCAGTCTGCGGCGATTCCGCTGGGTGCAGCGACAGCTCCCGTTGCGCGCGCGACTGCTCGAGGTCGGCGTTCGCGACGGCAGCTTCGGCACGTCCGCGGCCAAAGACTACGAGTACGTCGGCATCGATCCCGCGTCCGCGGCAGCGCGTCACGCGCGTGCGCGCGGCCTGGAGGTCTATTGCGCGTCGCTCGCGTCATTCGTCAACACCGGGCCGGCCTTCGACGCCATCACGCTGTTTCACGTCTTCGAGAATATGGCCGATCCGCACGACATCCTCGTGCGCGTCAAAGATCTGCTCAAGCCCGGCGGTGTTTTGTTCCTGTCCGCGTTCGACACGGAAGGGTTGATCTATCTGATGACCGAGCGCAAGCGGATGACACAGAATTTCCGCGCACGATTGATCCTCTACTCGCGCTCCGCGCTCATCGAGCTGCTCGAGCGCTCCGGATTCGAGATCATCGACATCGGTCCCGACTTCGAATATCGCGATCACAAATTCCTGCGGCACTGGCTGGCTTCTCATCATCCCGTGATCGCGCCGCTCGCGCGAAAACTGCTCAAGGTGCTGCCCGATCCTCTGATCGTCAGCAGCGGATCGATTCGCATCATGGCCAAGCGCCGCTCCGGACCGGCCATCAACGTGCGCGCCATTCGCTCCGTAGAACCGACGCATGCCCGCTGAGCGGGCACGCCTGTAGTATTCGTTCACGTGATGACCAATGTATCCGCGGAGCGCTTCACCACGCGCGAATATCGCGACGGAGACGAAGCCGCAATCCTCGATCTCTTCGCGCGATCGTTTCCGCATGCGCCGCGGAGCATCGAGCACTTTCGCTGGAAATACCTCGAGAATCCGTTCGGCAACCGGCACATCAGTCTCACGTTCGATTCCGACGGACGTCTCGTCGCGCACTACGCCGGATATCTCGTGCCCTTTCGCGCCGATGGGCGTGATGTGCTCGCCCACCAGATCGGCGACACGATGACCGACGCCGGCGTGCGCCACATCGGTCGCGGCCCGACGAGCATTCTCGGCCGCACGGCGTTGCACTTCTACGCGACCTTCTGCGAGAACCGCATCGCCTTCAACTACGGATTCAATGTCGCGAACATTCAGAAGTTCTCGCTCCGTTTTTTGCGCAGCGATCGCGTCGAGCCGGTGACGTATCGCGTGCGCGCGGAGCCGGTCCGACCGATCCATCGCGTAGCGCGTTGGCTGCGCGGCTATTCGCTGCAGCTCGTGCGCGAGACCGATGGCGAGTGGGACGAGCTCTTCGCGCGAAGCGCGGATGCGTTCCGCTTCTGTGTCAGGCGAGATGCGCAGTATGTCCGCTGGCGCTATCTCGCATGTCCCGACGTCGCGTACGCCGTGGTGTCGATCCGAAAATGGAAGCGGCTCGTGGGATGGATCGCCTTTCGGATTCGTGAGAATCGCTTCGCGTTGGGCGATGCGTTCTTCGATCCGCAGCATGGTGATGCACTCGATGTCGTCCTGCGGCATGTCGTGCCGTCCTATCCGGTCGATCTCATCGAAGGATGGTTTCCGCCGCGCCCGGAATGGTTCAATCGAACACTTGGATTCGAGCGGCGCCCCGAGCCGCAGGATCTGTCGGTGATGTGCGTACCGTTTGTATGGAACGAGGTCGTTCCGCGAATGCGCGACGACCTCTACTACAGTTGGGGGGACAGCGACCTTTTCTAGTGGGCAGGCCCACATTCTGCATGACGCTCTCATCCGTCGGTAGAATTCGCCAGTCATGAGCATGACGACCCAGACCCAGCCCCACGAGAAGCGTCTCGGTGACGTGGAAAGAAAACGCGTCCTCGTCATCGACGACGACCTTCCCATTCGCGGGATGCTCGCCGCGGCGCTGCGCCAACACGGCTACCAGGTGCTCCTTGCAGGCGACGGGGCCGAGGGACAACGGGCGCTGACCATTCACCACCCGGACATCGTGCTCCTCGATCTGGCCATGCCCGACGTGAACGGCTGGGACTTCCTGCAGCGTCTCCAGGAGACCGGCCACCTCGGCAAGGTTCCGATCATCGTCGTGTCCGCGCACGTGCGCGTCGAGCCGCAGGCGCTGCTGCAGATGGGCGTCGCGGCGATCCTGCCCAAGCCGTTCAACCTTCCCGATCTCCTGCAGCTCATCGAGCATCTCGCCGCGTGACACGAAAGGAGATTGCGAACCGTCTTGCGCGGCTCTACGACATCCGCTCGCTGCAGGAGTACGTGCGTTGGAAAGTGCGCGCCGATCCCGTGTACGCGGCCGTGCTCGAGCAATTGCGCGGACACGACGAGCCTCTCGTCGACGTCGGATGCGGCGTCGGTCTTCTCGCGTTTTTCCTGCGCGAGTGCGGCTGCGACGCGCCGATCACCGGCGTCGATTTCGACGAGCGCAAGATCGAAGCGGCCCGCAAGGCAGCGGCGCAGTTTCGCGCGATCACCTTCGTCGCCGGCGATGCGCGCGATCCGCTTCCGCCCGATCACAACGTGGTAATGCTCGACGTGTTGCAGTACTTCGACTCCGAATCGCAGCAGCGGATTCTCGCGAATGCCGCGCGCACGGTGCCGCCCGGAGGCATGGCCGTGATCCGTCAGGGAATCCGCGATGGCTCGTGGCGTCACCGGCTCACGTTGATCGTCGACGCGTTCGGACGCGCGAGCCGCTGGATGAAAGCGGAGCGTCTCAACTTTCCGACGCGCGAGCAGATCGTCGCCGCATTTCCTGATTTCGAAAGCGAGATCCGGCCGCTGTGGGGACGCATGCCCTACAACAACTACTTGTTCGTCTTCAGGCGACCGTCTTCCGGAATCACGAAGTCGTAGCCGCGCTCCTTCACCGCGACGATCACGTGCTCGATCACGCGCAGCGAATGCTCGCGTCCCTGGTGCAGCACGATGATCGCGCCCGGCGTGAGCCGCGGAAGGATTCGCGACACGACGACCTTCGGATCGGCGGCGACGGCATCGAACGCGCGCGCAGTCCAGCCGATGAGGCGCATGCCGCGCTTCGCGAGCGCGGGATGCACGGCCGGATTCTTCATGCCCACCGGCGCGCGAAACCATTTCGTCTCGATTCCGAGCGAAGACAGAACGCGATCACACGCATCGAGCTCGTGTGCGATGCGGCCGGGCAACGCGCACCAGTAGCTCGCCGACGGATGCGTGTGCGAATGGTTCGCGACGGAGTGGCCGCGCGCGAGGATCTCGCGCACGAGATCGCGGTGCGCGCCGGCGAGCGTGCCTTTCACGAAGAACGTCGCCTTCACCGAGAATCGATCGAGCAGATCGAGCAGCGCGCGCGTGTCATCCGTCGGGCCATCGTCGATCGTCAGCCACACTTCATTGCCCTCGGTCGCGAATCGCGTGATCACCGGGCCGAGCCACTGCACGTTCGGACGCAGCGTCGGATAGAGAATCATCGCGTGCGACAGCGCCAGCACGCCGATGCCCGCGAGCGGCGAATACGGCCAGATTGCGATCAGTGCAATCGGAGCGGCGACCGCGAAGGCGAGAATCAGAGCTCGGATACCGCACCTCCGACGACCGCGCTCTCGAGCCGCGCGATCGAGTGGCGAAGCAGGAAGACGATCACCGCCGCGAGCGCGTTTAGGACGACGATGCCGAGAAACTGCCACGCCACAAATCGCACCCACGAGCTTGTGGTTGCGAGCCACGTCGCCGCGCCGATCAGAAACGACATCTGCACGAACGATTGCGCGCGAATGCCCGCGCGCCGGAACATCAGGCCGACCGTGTGGAACGGCAGTTCGGTCACCACCATCGCCACGGGAATCGCGACTGCGAGCGCGAGCGGAATCGGCAGCGACGCGAAGAGCGTCGCGGCGATGAAGCACGTCAGCGTGGCGAAGTACCATGCGGCGACCGAATGGTTTTCGAACGCGCTCTGATAGCGATCGATGACGAGAATGACCGAATTGTCATCCCGAAGCGTAGCGAGGGACCTGCGCAATTTCCAATACGCCGCCAGCCGAAACAGCGCGAAGTTGTGGCGCGATGGAAGCCATCGCGCGTTCGCACGGCCCCGCACGATCTTCACGCCAGCTCCGCGGAATACGGCTCGAATGCGAACCACTGATACCACGCGCTGCGCACCACGCTCTCGAGCTCGCGCGTCCAGGCTTCCGTCGCGCGTGCGAACGCTTCGTTGCGATCGCGCGTGCGAACGACGTCGAACGGCTTCGACACCACGAGACGGTATCGGCGGCGCCCCGCACGAACGATGAACAGCGGATAGATCGGCACGCGAGCCGTCATCGCCAGCGCGAACGGACCCGCGGGAATCTGCGTTGCCTTGCCGAAGAGCGTCGCCGGCAGCGCGGAGATCCCTTCCGTCACGCGATCGCCCTGGATGGCGATGATCTCGCCGCGCTGCAGCGCGTCGAGCAAATCGAGCGCGAGCTCGCTCGCGCGTGTACTGAAGTCGATCGTCAGGCCCTCGTGCACCGTGCGGTCGGCGAGCTCCTCCTCGTACCGCCGAGTCTGCGGATCGGTCTCCGGCGCGCGGACCATTACCATCTTCCGCTTCGAGATCTCGGCGAAGAGATGTGCGCCGAGGTCGTAGCTGCCCATGTGCGCGGTGAGGATGATCGCGCCGCCGGGACGCGACTGCAGATCTTCGAAGTTCTCGATGCCGGCGAACTCCCAGTCGGGGCCGACGCGCAGTTCCTTGAAGCGCACGTTGTCCGCGATCGTCCAGGCGAAGTTCCAGAAGACGCGATACGTGCGGCAGAAGTTCGCAAGCGCCGACGAGCCGGGCAGGATCGCGGTCAGATTGCGCATCACGCCGCGGCGGCCCGGTCCCCAGAGAAGAAAAACGAGCGTCCACGAAGCCATGACGATCGGCTCGATCCAGAGGGGAACGTTGAGGACTGCCCAGCGGAGAAGCTGGCGCCAGACGACGCCCTGCACGAGAAACCGTCGCGGAATCACGGCGCGGATCATAAGTCACGCGCTTGAATCCCCCTCTCCCCGCCGCGCGGGGAGAGGCCCGGGGTGAGGGGTGCTCCGGTGTGCGTCACGAGTGAGAGGCCCCTCACCCTAACCCTCTCCCCGCCGCGCGGGGAGAGGGGACTTAGGGCTTCATCATCTCATCCAGCTTCTTCTCCACCGACGGCAGCGCCGGTTTGAGCAGTCGGAACAGCGCGCCTTGCAGCAGCGCATCGTCGCCGGGATACGTAGGCACGAAGTGCAGAGGGAATCGCTCGAAGATCTCGCGGTCGCTGCGCCTGCGGCGGCGCTGCACGTCGTGGCGTTTCTGCGCGAGCTGCGCCTCGTGCGCGAGGATCCAGTCGAGCGCGCGGAACTGCATCGTCGTGAGCGGATCGTCGATGGCGACGAGGAACGGTCGCCGCGCGACTTTGCGCAGAAAGCGCAGCCGGCGCGATGCCGGCCGAACCGACGATCCGAACGGCCGCTTGAGCTCATGGGCCTCGGCGTTGCGCGTCGTCGCGTAGTGATGGAGCCGATGGAGATAGGTGAAGAAGACCGATGCTCCCGCTTCCGCGAGGTTTTCGTAGTTTTTGATCGCGGTCTGCAGGGCGTTGCGCTCGAAGAGCACGCCGCGCTCGAAATCGCCGAGGCGGTTGCTCGTCGTGCTCGAGGCGTGGCGCACGAGGGCACGCGGCTCGAAGAGCACGCGCAATCCCGCGATCCACGTGCGCCATCCAAAGTCGACGTCTTCGAGATAGGCGAAGAAATCGTCGTCGAACGCGCCGAGCTCCATCAGCTTCGCGCGCCGCGAGATCATGTTGCCTCCGCAGGCGAAGAGAATCTCGTCGCCCGCAGCCGGCTCGTCGCGCGAGCCGGTCGGATAGCGGAATCCGTTCTGAAACGCGTGGCCGTCGAACGTCAGCACGCCGCCGATGAAGTCGATCTTCGTGCCGGTCGGATCGACGATCTTGCCGCCGATCGACACGACATCGTCGGGCGCACTTTCGATGGCGCGCACGAATGCGTCGAGCCAGCCTTCCTGTGGAACGGCGTCATTGTTGAGAAAGATCACGTGATCGGCGACCGATCCCGCGAGCGCCGCCGCCAGTCCGCCGGTGAAGCCGCGATTCGCAGGAAGCGCGAAGAGTTTCACGTTCGGATGGCGCGACGCGATCGCGGTCGCGCTGCCGTCCGTCGATCCGTTGTCGACGACCGTGATCGATGCGCGTGCCGTGAGTTGTGCCTCGACCGCGGCGAGGCACTCCAGCGTCTCGCGGCGGTTGTTCCAGTTGACGATGATGATCTCGGTGGTCATGCGCGCAGTCGCCGCTTGAGGCGATCGAAGATCGACGGCGACCGGTCAGTGATCGCCGGCCGCACCGCGAAGACCTCTTTCGTCTTCTCGAATCGCGGCGCGAGGCAGAACTCGCGCAGCGGCGCGAGCGTACGCTCCCACTGGTGATCGCGCACGAACTGTTCCGCGCCGTGCGTCATCCGCTCGTACTTCTCCCGGCTGCGCAGAATCGCAATGATCTCATTCGCGAACGCCTCGGGTGATTCGATCGGGAGCACCGACCCTGCACCGTAGCGCACGAGAATCTCGTCCGTGCCGGGCGCGGAGCTCGTGACGATCGGCAGACCGCACCAGAGATAGTCGTAGATGCGCGTGCGCATCGAGAGATCGGTCTCCAGCGATCGCGGAAACGTGAGCATCGCGAGGGCGAAGCGCTCGAAGAACTCGGCGCGATCGGCGTACGCGGCCCACGGCTCGAATCGCACGAAGTCGTACGTTTTGCTCTTCGCGTACCGCATCGCCTCGGCGAGCTTGCCCTGCGGGGTGATGTCGGGATTCGGATGCGTCGTGAAGGTCAGTGTCGCACCGGGAATCGTCTGCCGCGCGATCGCCACGGCATCGATGGCGACGATCGGGTCGTACCAATCGTAAATGCCGCCGAAGAGAATCGCCGGCTCGTCCATGCGACGCGGCTTCGGTTCACGAGCGCGCTGCACGCCGAACGGAGCGATCGCGATCAGCGACTCGACGCGCGGATCGCGCTCGAAGAGCATCGGATTGAGGCGTCCCGCCGCGAGCATCATGCCGAGGTAGAACAGCCTCTGCGCCTCGGACGCGCAGAGAAAATAGTCGCCACGCACGAGCGATGTCATGAGCGTGAGGTGATCGTGTTGAAAGACCTCGGCGCCGCGCTCGCTGTAGTAATGCAGATTCTCGACGATGAACGGATCGTATAGATCGATCACCGTCGGAATCGGTTTCGCCTGCATGAACACCGCGTTCGCGACGTGCCCCTGCACGACCGCGACGTCGTGCGCTTCGCTCGACGAAAGCAGCGTGTCGGGATTGATGTAGTCGCCGCGGCAGCCGTCGATCGTGCCTGCGTCGGGCGAGAGGATCGTCACGGCGTGGCCGTCGTCGCGCAGCACGCGCGCGATCTCGAGAAAGCGGATGCCGACGCCGGCGGGCTGACCATGGCCGAGGGGCTCGGGACAGACGAGCAGGACATGGCTCATC
>Ga0075418_10008116_pt1 | contig 11781 bp, 7 predicted proteins | sample SoiMetdeltSBSDD2_FD_81776 | JGI IMG/M metagenome (GOLD analysis project Ga0075418, IMG submission 81776) | Bulk soil microbial communities from a Populus tree surrounding site in Tennessee, USA - Soil MetaG P. deltoides SBSDD2 | ecosystem: Environmental > Terrestrial > Soil > Tree plantation...
GACGAGAGCGGCGCCGATGACGGACATCTCAGCAGCCGTCTGTGATACGCGCACTCCAGGCTTCAGCCTGCCGCCGACCATGACCTGCAGCCACTGCGGAGCGGCGCGCCCCAACGTCGTCGCGAACGGGGCCGGCACCCACACGTCGGGGGCGGTGACGGTGGTGCCCTGGAAGGCGGGAGAGGTGACGCCGACGATCGAAAAGGGCGAACCGTTCAATCGAATCGACCGCCCAATCACGGTCGGGTCGCTCTGGTAGTGGCTGGTCCAGAAACGATGACTCAACACCACGATTGGGCCCGACCGTTCGACGTCCTGCGCCGTGAACAGCCGGCCCGCGGCTGCGCGCACGCCGAGCACCGCGAAGTAGTTGGGACTCGCCAGACTGCCGAAGACGCGCTCAGCACCGTCCGAGCCAGAAAGACTGATCGCGCGCATGTCCGGCTCGTAGGCGAACACCTCCTGCACCGTCGTGGCGCGACGCTGCACCTCGAGGTACACGTTGTACGGAGTCATCGGGTTCGAGATCAGCCCCTCTTCCGTCTGATAGATGTCGACGAGCCCGCCTGGGTCGTCGACTCCTGGCGCGGGACGCAGCAGCAGCCCGTTGGCGACGGTGAAGATTGTCGTTGTCGCGCCGATACCGACGGCCAGCGACAGCGTCGCCGTCAAGGTGAAGATCGGATTGCGGCGCAACAGACGCACCGCATAGAGCGCGTCCTGGACGAGCCCGTGAACGGACGCGCCGGCCCGGATCTCGCGGACGCCTGCCTTGATCGACTCGACGCCGCCGATCTCGATGCCCGCCGCCCGCCGCGCCTCGTCCGCGCCCATCCCGCCGCGGATCTTCTCAGCGACCAGCTCCTCGAGCACGGCGCGCATCTCGTCCTCGAGATCGCGCTCGAGTCGATCGCGGCGAATCAGGTTGCGCCAGAACGTGATGAAGCGCCTCATGCTTCGAGCGCCCGGGTCATGGCCAGCGCGACACGGTTCCACTGTTCGGTGGCATCGGCCAGCTGTTTCCGACCGGCCCTGGTCAGCTTGTAATACTTCGCGCGGCGGTTGTTCTCCGATGCTTCCCACCGCGCCGCGAGCCAGCCCGACTCCTCCAGCCGGTGGAGGGCCGGGAACAGCGAGCCCGGCTGCACCTGAAACGTCCCACCGGTGATCTGCTCGATGCGCCGCGAGACGCCGAGCCCGTGCAGCTCGGTGGAGGTGAGCGCTTTGAGGATCAACAAGTCGAGGGTGCCCTGCAGCAGCGTGGCCCGTTGCGCGTGCATGTCGCGTCTCCTACAGACATTCGATACGAGAGTCAGTGTGCCGGTGTTCCTATCGGGTGTCAATAGGAGTAACTCAGGGTGCGAGGGTGCGAGGGTGCGAGGGTGCAGGGTGCGAAGAAGGTGCGAGGGCTTGCCGCGCCGCAGCCGCAGCGCGGCGATGGCGGGAGCCAGGATCCTTCGCAGAGCCGACCTTTAGGTCGGCTTGCACCGGACGTCAGGTCCGCCTGACAAACCAGATGCAACACTCCCCGTCCGGCCGGCGTATTAGGTCAATTTGGGACCGGCGCCTCCCGCCTGAGGTGGGACATTCCTGAAGGGCTTCTGCCCGACGCCTTGAGGTGTCATTTTTCCTGGACTTGGGGCAGAATCACTGCCGGCATTTTTCAATGACGGAGAGACCATGAACACACGTTACGCAACTCGCCTGGTACTGCTGTCGGCGTTGGTCACGACCCTCGGTTCCGCCGCGTACGCGCAAGGCACGCAGACCAAGCCGTTCGAGCCGACGGTCGGCCAGGCCGGCAAGGACGTCGTGTGGGTGCCCACGCCCGAGGCCACCGTGGCAAAGATGCTGGACATGGCGAAGGTGACGCCGCAGGACTACCTGATGGACCTCGGCTCCGGTGACGGGCGCACCGTCATCGCCGCCGCCAAGCGCGGCCTGACCGCCAAGGGCATCGAGTACAACCCCGACATGGTGGATCTCGCCAAGCGCAACGCCACCACCGCGGGGGTGACCGCGAAGGCGACCTTCGAAAAGGCCGACATCTTCGAGACCGATTTCACGAAGGCGAACGTCCTCACGCTCTTCCTGCTGCCACAGCTCAACCTGAGACTTCGTCCGACGATCCTCAAGATGAAGCCGGGCACACGCATCGTGTCCAACACCTTCACCATGGACGACTGGCAGCCGGACCAGACCGAAACCGTCGCGGACTGCACCAGCTGGTGCACGGCGCTGCTGTGGATCGTCCCCGCGCCGGTCGCAGGTACCTGGCAGCTTGGCAACGACACGCTCACCATCGACCAGGAATTCCAGCACTTTACCGGCAAGCTCGGCTCGAACGTCGTCAGCCAGGGCAAGCTGAATGGCGCCGACATCAGCTTCACCATCGGCAACCAGAAGTACGCCGGCAAGGTCGACGGCAACTCGATGAGCGGCACGATCACGGGCGGCAGCGGCGGCAGCTGGAAAGCCACCAAGCGCTGAGCACGGCGCTCGTTCTCGCGCAGGTCCACGATGGACGTCCACTCGTACGCGCGCCCCGCCGAGGCGCGCGTCACGAGCGTGGCGTTGGATCTGCTGGCCGACTTCGATCGCACACGCCTGGCCGGGACGGCCACTCTCTCGATCGATCGAGCGCCTGACGCGCGCTCGATCGTTCTGGACACACGAGACCTCACGATCCATCGCGTCACCGACGCCGCCGGACATCCGCTCGCCCACACGCTCGGCGCAATCAACGCGCTCATCGGGTCCCCCCTCGAGATCGACCTTCCGGCAGGAACCGGGACGATCGTCGTCCACTACGAAACCTCGCCCGGCGCGTCCGCGCTTCAGTGGCTGACGCCGGAACAGACGGCGGGCCGCGGTCACCCGTTCCTGTATTCCCAGGGTCAGGCCATCCTGACGCGCAGCTGGATTCCGACGCAGGACAGTCCAGGCATCCGCCAGACCTACGCAGCGCGCATCGTCGTCCCGGGCGCGCTGCGCGCGGTGATGAGCGCCGAGGCGCTGACGCCCGCCGGCATCGAGGTGCCCAAGGGCCGGGCCTTCGAGTTCCGCTTGAACTACGCTGTTCCGCCCTATCTGTTCGCGCTGGCTGTCGGCGACCTCGCTTTCCGCGAGCTCGGCCCGCGCTCGGGTGTGTACGCCGAGCCGGCCACCATCGACGCGGCCGCGTTCGAGTTCGCCGACGTCGAGCGCATGATGACAGCGGCCGAGTCGCTGCTCGGCGCGTATCGTTGGGGCCGCTACGACCTGCTCGTGCTGCCGCCATCTTTTCCGTTCGGCGGCATGGAGAATCCGCTCCTGACGTTCGCCACGCCCACGGTGCTGGCCGGCGATCGGTCTCTCGTCTCGCTGGTGGCGCACGAGCTCGCGCACTCCTGGTCCGGCAACCTGGTGACCAACGCCACGTGGAGCGACTTCTGGTTGAACGAAGGAGTCACGACATACGTCGAGCACCGGATCATGGAGGCGCTCTACGGGACCGAGCATGCCGACATGCTCGCCGTGCTTGCCCGGCGGGAGCTGCTCGAGGAGATCGACAGGCTGGGCGGCCCGCAGTCCAGGGACACCGTCCTGCACGTCGATCTGCGCGGCCGCGATCCAGACGACGGGGCCACGCGCATCCCGTACGACAAGGGCGCGGCGCTGATGACGCTGCTCGAGCACACCGTGGGACGGCAGCGGTTCGACGCCTTTCTCAAAGCCTATTTCGATCGCTTCGCGTTCACGTCGATCGAGACGGCGACGTTTCTCGATTTCCTTCGCACCGCCCTTCTATCCGACCCGGCCGTACCGCAGGCCACCAGCGCGCAGCTTCGGCTCCACGAGTGGGTCTTCGAGCCAGGCCTTCCCGGCAACGCCGTGGAGCCCCGGTCCACGCGGCTCGATCGCGTTACCGCCGCAGCACGCGCCTGCATCGAATCGGGGACGCCGGCGCAGGACACCGCCACCTGGACGACGCAGGAGTGGCTGCATTTCTTGAACATGCTGCCGGAGCGCCTTTCGGCCCCGCAGCTCGCCAGCCTCGACGAGACGTTCGCGTTCACCAGCCGCGGCAACAGCGAGGTGCTGTTCGCGTGGCTGCGGATCGCCATCAGGCACCACTACCTCGCAGCCCTGCCCGCGCTCGAGCGGTTCCTGTCCCGTCAGGGACGCCGGAAGTTTCTCAGGCCGCTGTACGAGGACCTGATGGCGACCGACTGGGGCCGCGCGGATGCCGTTCGCATCTACGCGCAGGCCCGACCCGGCTACCACGCCGTCGTCACCGGCACGTTGGACCCGATCGTCCGGGCGTGACGAACTTTTTCCCCGTCTCCGGTGTCCAATCGATAGCCCAGTCCGCCCGGGAGAGTGTCGATGCGACCGGTCGCTTGCCTTCTCGTCGCCGTCGTCGTTGTCGGCTGCGCGCCGAAATCGAAGCCGGTCGCACCGCAATCGCTCGATCTGCGGATCGACCTCGGGCCCGCTGACGCGCTCTTCGACGCGGGCTGCTACTCGTGCCTGAAGCAGGCCTTCGAGATGTACGACCGCAGCCTGCACAGCCTGGCGCCGCCGGCAGGGGCTCGCGAGAAAGCCTTCGAATCCGCGCTGCTCCTGGCCGCGCGCGAGAAGGAGCTCGGTCTCCCGGCAACTCCCTGGCTCGACCGGGCTGCCTCGCTGGCCAACACGGACGAGCGTGTCTACGTCGACATCGCCTCGTCGCTTGCCTGGACGACCGCGGGCAGCGCGACAGACTTCGAGCCTCCACGAGCCACGACCGCTGCTCGCAGCAGGTGGCAGTCGTTTCTCGATCCCTCGGCCAACATCAACGCATCGCCCACCAGCGGACCGCGACGCCACCCGATCCTCGACCAATACCTCCTTGTGGCGACGGCCTGTGCCGACATCGGACCCCGCGCCGGTCTCGAGCTCGAGAAGCGACTCGATCGTGGCCGCCCCGCCCTGCGTTACCGGCTCGGTCTGTGCAGCGCGGCCCAGCGTCCACACCTGGAGGCGGTGCTCGCCGCCGACCCGCGGTTCGTGGAGGCCGCGTTCTTCATCGGTCGCTACGAGATGGCCTCCGGCGTGATCCCGCAAGGGGGCGGGCGCCCGAATCGTTCCTGGCTGAGCACGTCGGTGCCGCCACTCGTCACAGCGCACGAAGGCATTCCCGAGGCGCCGATCGTGACGACCGTTCTCGCCAACCTCATGCGATCGCGTACGGAGCTCCGCCCCGCGCTCGCTCTCTACGACGACGCGCTGAAGCTGCGACCTACGCAGCGTGATGCACTGCTCGGACGCACCATCACGCTAACCTACTTGACGCGACGCGACGAGGGCATCGCCAGCGCCACGCGCATGATCGAGCTTGGAACGTGGTACGTGGGAGAGGCGTACTACTGGAGGGCGCTGAACAGGTATCACAAGACGGAGCTGGATCTCGCTGCGGCGGATGTCACCTCGGCCAGGCGGCTTCTTCTCAACGACGACGTGATGACGCTGTCCGGAATCATCGCGTACGATCAGCACCGCCCGAAGGACGCGAGATCCGATTTCGATGCCGCCATCCAGATCAATCGGAACCGGTGCATCGCCCACTGGTATCTCGGCATCCTGGATCTCGACGAGTCGGCCTGGACATCGGCGGTGCCCAGGTTCTCGACGGCTGGTGGCTGCTTTCAACGCACTGCCGAGTCGCTGCGCGAAGAGGAGAAGCTGCTGCCCGCCGACCTTCCCGAAGACACGAGGCAGGAGCAGCTGGCTGGGTTCGCGGAAAGCATCGGCAACAGCCTTCGGCAGGCCGGCCGGTCGTTCCTGAACGCCTCGCAGGCATCGCTTCAAGCCGGCGACAAGCTCAGCGCCCTCAATTACGCGAGGACCGCCAGCAGCTACGATGATGTGAAGGAACGTGCCGACTCGCTCGTCCGGTCGTTGGCCGGCCAACCGTGACCGGCACGAAAGTCTCTCTCAGCGGGCGAACGTCGCTCGCACGGTCACCCCGGGCCTGGCGATGCCGAACCCCACGGCTCCCAGACTGCCTTTCGCGCTCGCCGGACGCCTTGCCCGCACCAGGAACCGCTGGCTCTGAGCCGTGATCAGCGCGCCCATCTCCGGCAACAGCGTCGCGAGGCGCGATGACACGGCAATCTGCTCGTAGCGTCCGCCCGTCACCCTCGCGATCTCCGAGCCGATGATGTACTGCGAATCGCTGGCAACACCACCGGGCACCTGCGCGCTGCTGACCCGTGCGCCACTGGTCAGCACCACCACGTGGACGGTCGCGGCCAGCTCGGACGCCCGCTGCGCCATCGTCTTGAAGTGCTGTTCGCGTGATGAGCTCGCATCCGGGCTCGTCGACGCGACCGCCACGATCACCGGCACACGGTTCTTGGCCTGGTTCTTCAGGCGCTCGCCCGCCTCGACCAGAGCATCCAGGAACGCGGCAAGTGACACGTCTGGCACGAGGCGGTCGGCCGCCTGAACACCGTTCTGAGGTCCGGTGACTGCACGTACCAGGAACCGCGGCTGCGGGGCCATTGTCACCAGCGAGACCTGGGCATCGCCTGGGAGCGCCGCAAAGAAGCCTTTGATGCCGGTCCGGATCTCCGCCAGCGCCGGACCCATGCCGGCGCCGTTGTCGACGAGCAGTTGGACGTCGAGTGGATGCGTGTCGCGCTGAACGCTCACGATCGTTCCCATGACGCCGTTTTCGACGATCGAGAGCTCGCCGGCGGTGACGTCGGTGACGGCCGCCCCTTTGGCATCCGTGAAGCTGAGAAAGAAGTCGAGCTGTTCCTGGGCGCGCAGGCTGAGCGCCGCGCCTGTGACGAGCAGACCCGCGACACCCGCGCGGATCAGGAAACGCATCCGTGCAGAGAATGGCTTGGTCATACGGGCCTATCCTAGCAGCCGAACGCCCTCGCTTTGGCCCCAGGCCCCAGGCTCTGGGCTGTGGGCCATCCCAGGCTGACCTACTCCGCCTCTATGCGGTGTCACCTAGAAGGTCCGTCTCTATGTGGCGTCGTGCACCCACTTGTGCGCCGGATCTTCGTACACCGCGAGGCGCCGCTCGTCGCCGGCGATCGCCCAGAGGTAATAGACGCGATATCCGGGCGGGGCGCTGACCGGATGGTATCCGTACGGAAGCAGCACGAGGTCACCGTCGCGCACCTCGTGCACCGCCGATTCGCCGTCGGCGGTATAGAGCATCTGGATGCCAAACCCGCGCGGCGGATCCACGCGGAAGTAATACGCCTCCTCCAGGCGCGGCTCCCCGTCCCGGCCATCGTGCTTGTGCGGCGGGTAGCTGCTCCACTGACCGCGGGCGTTGATCGTCTCGCCGACCATGAGGCGCTTCACGTGCGGATCGCGAACGAAGATTTCGCGCACTTCCCGGACGTAGAGATCGCGTCCGCGCTGCATCACGTTCACATCGGGGGGTTCGCACAGCGCCGGGGCACCCCCGCCTTCGGCTGGTGTCGAAACCAGCACCGCCTCGAACGCCGTGCGCGCATCGACACGGAGCTCGACATCCGGGGGAAGCCAGAGCCCGGTGGGACGATCGTCGAACACGTCACGCCGCGCGACCGACCAGGCCGAGCCCCCTGCCGCGAGCGTGCCTTCCCCGCCCTGCACGACGACGACTGTTTCCTCGCCTGGCGCTGTAAAGCGCGCCGAAGTGCCGGCGTCGAGCGTCAATCGACGCGTGGTGAGCTCGCGCGCATCGGTCTCGCCTCGACGCTGAAGAAGTTGGATGCCCTGGGATCGTGGGATACGAAAACGAGTATCTGAGAGCATGCTCTGGGGATTAGAGCATGAATGGTGTCAGTGCTGTTTCAGGTTCCAAGTTCGTTGGCGTTCAGGTTCAGGGTGCTGGGTTCGAGGTTGCATGTTCCGTGTTTTAGGTTCAGGGTTCAGGGTTCTGGATTCGTCGAGCCCCGAGCCCCGGATCCCGAGCCCCGGTCACCGCGTCAGTCCACTCCCCCCAGCGCCTTGTAAACCGCCACGACCCCAGTGAACACTCCCGCCTCCGCCTGCGCGACGCTGTCGTCGGCGTCCAGCTGCGTGCGCTCCGCGTCGAGCAGCTCCAGGAAGTCCACCACGCCTTCCCGGTAGCGCACGCGTGCGATCGACGCGGCGCGCTCGCTTTCTCGTGCCTGCTCGACCAGGCTCACGAGCCGCTGCTGTTGATAGCGGTAGGCAACGAGCGAGTTGGCCGTCTCCTCGAGGGCGCGAAGCACTGTCTGCTGATAGAGCGCCAGCGACTCCCGTGTGCCAGCCTCGGCGCCGCGCAGCCTGGCCCGTGCGCTGCCGAGGTCGAAGCCCACCCAGGTGAGCGCCGGCGCCACCGCCCAGTTGCGCGAGTCCGTGGTGCCGAAGAGATTGCCCCGTCCCGCCAACAGCCCGAGCACGCCGCTCATGGTGATGCGCGGAAACAGATCAGCGGCCGCGACGCCCTCGAGCGCGGTAGACGACGCGAGGCGACGCTCCGCGGCGCGAACGTCCGGGCGCCGGCGCAGAAGCGACGTGACGTCACCGAGCGGCAGCGTCTTGCCGATCGGCGGATACGCGCGCGGCGAGAGATCCTCCTGAAGCTCACCCGGACGCTGGCCGGTGAGCACGGCCAGCCCGTGCTCTCGCGCGGCAATCTCTGCCGAGATTGGCGGCAGGCGAGCTTCGATGGCCGCCACCCGTGCGGCAGCGCTCGCGACATCCTGTTCCTCGCCGATGCCGGCATCGCGGCGCACCTGAGTGAGACGCAGCGTCTCGCGCTGGTTGGCGAGGCTCCGCCGCGCCACCGCGAGCTGCTGCTGGAGACCTCGCAGCTCGAAGTACTGCCGCGCGACCTCTCCCGCGACCGCCACGCGCACGTCGGCGAGCGACGCCTCGTATGCCTGTGCGTCTGCCGCGGCCGACCTGATCGCCGACCGGATGCGGCCGAACACGTCGAGCTCCCAGAAGGCGTCGAAGCCGGCACGGTACGTCGTGGTGCGCAGCGGCTCGTTCGAAAATCCCGGGAACGCCTGCTCGCGGTGGTCCACGCCCGCCCCGACGGTGACGATCGGCCATTTGTCGCGATCGACGTCGTCGAAAACGGCCCGTGCCTGATCGTAGCGGGCCACCGCCACCAGCACGTCGTAGTTCGACTGGATGGCGGTCTCTTCGAGGCGCTGCAGGACGGGATCCTCGAACTGCCGCCACCACTTCGGGTCGTAGGGCCGATCGTCGAAGAGCGACGGGTCGGCGTCAGTCAACGACACGGGCGCCTGGACCGGCTCCTTGTAGGGCGCTCGCAGCGTGCACCCCGCGGTGAGCACCACGAACACAGCGCTCAGCCAGAAACGTGTCATGTCAGTGCCCCTCCGCAGGTACGGTGGTCACGTGGCGCCGCGGCGCGGCGCGGCGCGAGAAGACGCCCACAAGCCGGCCGACGACGACGTGGAAGACCGGTGTCAGGAACAAACCGAATGTGGTGACGCCGAGCATGCCCGCAAACACGGCCACGCCCATGGCCTGGCGAATCTCCTGCCCGGAGCCGGTCGCGAACACCAGCGGAACGACGCCCATGATGAACGCGATGGAGGTCATCAGCACCGGCCTCAGCCTGACGCGGCACGCTTCGAGGATCGCCGTCACACGGTCGTCGCCCGCCTCCTCCCGCGTCTTCGCGAACTCGATAATGAGAATCGCGTTCTTGCAGGCCAGTGCCGCCAGCACGAGAAAGCTGATCTGCGTGAACACGTTGTTGTCCCCGCCGGTCAACCACACGCCGCCGATCGCGGACAGCAGCGTCATCGGCACGATCAGAATCACCCCGAGAGGCAGCGTCCAACTCTCGTAGAGCGCCGCCAGCACCACATAGACGAGGAAGACACACAACGGAAACACGAGCAGGATGGTGTTGCCCGACAGCTGTTGTTGGTACGCCAGCTCCGTCCACTCGAACGTCATCCCCGCCGGCAGGCGACGAGCGAGCACGTTCGCGATCGCGTTCTGCGCCTGTCCCGAGCTGAATCCCGGCGCGGGACCGCCGTTGACCTCGGCGGCCGGGAAGCCGTTGTAGCGCATGACCTGGTCCGGGCCGTAGCCGCGCTCGACCGAGACGAGCGATCCGAGCGGCACCATGCCCCCCTCCGCGTTGCGGGTCTTGAGCCGATGGATCTGCTCTGGCTGCAGCCGGAACTGCGACTCTGCCTGCACGTTGACCTGATAGGTGCGGCCGAAGCGGTTGAAGTCGTTGACGTAGAGCGATCCCAGGTAAACCTGCAGCGTGTCGAACACGTCGGTCAGCCCCACGCCGTACGTCTTCGCCCTTTCTCGATCGACGTGGGTCGTGATCTGCGGAACGTTGACCTGGAATCCCGAGAGCAACCCGGCGAGCGATCGGTCCTGACGCGCTTCCACCAGCGCGCCCTGCGTCTGCGTGTAGAGGTCCTCGAAGCCGGTCCCGGCCCGATCCTCGACGTACAGCTTGAAACCGCCGATCGTCCCGAGACCTTGAATGGGCGGCGGCGGAAAGATCGCGACGTACGCCTCCTGAATCCCGGCGTAGCGCGCGTTGAGCGCCTGCACGACGCTGGCGGCGCTCAGCGACCCATCACGCCGTTCTTCCGCCGGCTTCAACACGACGAACACCGTGCCCACGTTCGGCGCGTTCACGAACCCGTTCACGGACAGCCCAGGAAACGACACAGCGCTCGCGACTGCCGGATGCTCGAGCGCCATCTTCCCCATCGTCCGTACGACGGCATCGGTGCGATCGAGCGTGGCTGCGTCCGGCAGCTGGGCAAACGCGACGAGGTAATCCTTGTCCTGCGCCGGGATGAATCCCTCCGGCACCCGCGAGAAGCCTACGAAGGTCAGGCCGATCAGGCCCGCGTAGATGACGAGCACCGCAGCGCTCACCCGCAGCACGCGCGCGACGCCCCACGTGTACGACGACGATGCCCGGGTGAAGAACCGATTGAACCGGCGGAAGAACCAGCCGAACAGAAGATCGGCGACGCGCTGCAGCCTGTCTCGCGGCGCCTCTCGAGCGCGGAGCAGTCTCGACGCGAGCGCCGGACTGAGGGTCAGCGAGTTGAGCGCAGAGATGACCGTCGAGATCGCAATCGTCAGCGCGAACTGGCGGTAGAACTGTCCGGTGAGCCCGCTGACGAACGCCGTGGGCACGAACACCGCACACAGCACCAGCGCGATGGCGATGATCGGGCCGGACACCTCCTCCATCGCCTTTCGCGTGGCTTCTATCGGCGCCAGCCCGCGCTCGATGTGCCGCTCCACGTTCTCCACCACGACAATCGCATCGTCGACAACGATGCCAATCGAGAGGACGAGGCCGAAGAGCGAGAGCGTGTTGAGCGAGAACCCCAATCCCAGCATCACGGCGAACGTGCCGATCAGCGACACCGGCACCGCGACGAGCGGGATGATCGATGCGCGCCAGGTCTGCAGGAAGACCATCACGACGAGGACGACGAGCAGAATCGCTTCGAAGAGCGTCTCGACAACCGCTTCGATCGAGTTGCGAACGAAGATGGTCGGGTCGTAGACGATGCGGTAGTCGACGCCTTCGGGGAACGACTGCTTCAGCCGCTCCATCGTGGCTCGCACCTGATCGGATGCATCGAGCGCGTTGGTGCCCGGCCGCTGGAAGATGCCGATCGCGACCGCCGGCTTGTTGTCGAGCAGACTGCGCAACGCGTAGATGTTCGCGCCCAACTCGACGCGACCCACGTCACGCACGCGGGTGATCTGTCCTTCCGGCGTCGCCCGGACGACGATGCCGGC
>Ga0075418_10008117_pt1 | contig 11781 bp, 7 predicted proteins | sample SoiMetdeltSBSDD2_FD_81776 | JGI IMG/M metagenome (GOLD analysis project Ga0075418, IMG submission 81776) | Bulk soil microbial communities from a Populus tree surrounding site in Tennessee, USA - Soil MetaG P. deltoides SBSDD2 | ecosystem: Environmental > Terrestrial > Soil > Tree plantation...
GACGGTGATCGAAACCGTGGCCACATTCGAAGCGGCGGTGCCGTCACTGGCATTGAAGGTGAAGCTGTCCGGACCGGTATAGTTGGCTTCCGGCGTGTAAACGAACGTCCCGTCCGGGTTGAATGCCACCGTTCCGTGTGCCGGGTCGCTGACCAGGCTAAAGGTCAGCGGGTCGCCGTCGGTGTCGGTCGCGGTCACCTGACCCGTCTTGGCCGCGTCCTCGGCCGTCGTGATCACCAGGTCGGCGGCCACCGGGGCGTCATTCACCGCAGTCACCGTGATGGTGAAGGTCTGGGCCGGGCTCGTATCCTGCCCGCCGTTGGCGGTCCCACCGTCATCGCGCAGGACGACGGTGACCGTGGCTTGCCCATTCGCGTCGGCCGCCGGGGTGAACGTCAAGGTGCCGTCGGCGCCCACGGCCGGGCCGGCGGCGAACAGGGCTGGGTTGTCTGTGGTGACGACAAACTCGAGGGCCTGCCCGGCTTCGTTGGCGGGACCGGCCGCGATGCCGGTCGCCCACCCGGGAACGGTCTGACTGCCGCCGTCCTCGGCGATCGTCTGGTCTGACCCGACCGTGAAGATGGGTGCGTCGTTGACCGGGGTGACCGTGATCGTGACGACCGCCGGCACAGAGTTCAGGTTGCCGTCGTTGGCCCGGTACGTGAACGTGTCGGTCCCGTTGAAGTCGGCCGCGGGGGTGTAGGTGAACGATCCGTCCGGGTTCAGTGTCAGGGAGCCGTTGGCCGGCCCGGACACAAGGACGGCAGTGAGTTGCTCGTTCTGGGCGTCGGTGTCGTTCGCCAGAACGCCCGGTGCCCCGACGGTGAGGGCGGTATCCTCGTTAACCGAGAAGGCGTCCGGGTTGGCGACCGGGGCCGTGTCGTCGTTCAGGATTGTGCCGGTTCCCTGTCCGTCCAGAATGGTCGCGTTGACCGGGTTGGACAGGTTGACGAAGAACGTTTCGTCCGGCTCCGAGGTGATGTCCCCCTTCACGCGGACGGACAGGGTTTTGACCGTCTCTCCAGGCAGGAAGGTAAGAGTGGGATTGGGTTGATTCCCGTTCGGAATGCGCTGGAAGTCGCTGTTATCGGAGGCGGTGCCCTCCGCCGTGGAGTATTGCACCGTCACGGTCGCGGCACTCGCCTCGGACAGGCTGACGCTGAAGACGAAGTCCTTCTGACCGCTGTTCCCCTCAGTCAGGTTGACGTCGGTGATGGACAGGGTGGCCGGGACCGACCGGTCCTCGAGGCGCTCGATGCTGATTTTTCGGGTCTTGGGCGGGGACGGCTTGTGAGTGCCGCGGGCCGATAGCCCGCGGCCGGATTTGAGCCAACCGGGAATCCAATTCAACATGGGGTCTCTCCGCGGTGTGACAACTGGATCGCTATGAGGCACTTCCGAAAACCGGCTCGCCCGGTGGGATCGAGCGCGGGGGAAGTCGAGGCAAACAGCACCCGACCCTGGTGGGAGACCCGGATTTCCGTACCGCGTCCGACGGACCTTCTTCTTTGAGGGTTTTTCAGGCCGGGGCGCGAGTACTTGGGATGCCGAGTAAGGTGGGCAGTGTCAACTCATCCAGGACACGACGTCGAATGCGACACACAATGTTAGGAGTTGGCAAGAAGCGTTGACAATACCCGTTAGTTTGCCGAATCCCTTTGCCGGAATCGGCGACATGCTGTCGGCGGCTACCCCTCATTTCGCAGCCGGCCCAATTCCAGGAGCGCGGCGGCCACGGCCATCCCAGAGGTCACCTCGGTCGGATCGCCGTGAGGGTCCGGCCGCTTTTCGGTGGAGGCCCCCTCGGGCCCGCTGTGGGGAGCTGCACGCCGAACTGGGGCGCCAACGGCGACCACGACCCGCGGGACTGCTTCTGAGGCTCGACCTTCGACCTCGCGTTGCGGCCAACTAAGGGCAGACGGCCACCACGCTGTCCCGTCGGACTGCCCGCACGAGCGCCCCGTACAGGACCGGGGACGCCTTGCCGCCCCGCCGCCGACGCCGAGCGACCGGCCATGGGATCGGGCCGTCGGTGTACCTGGTGACGATCATGTCGCAGTCCCGGTACTCGCACGAAAGCAACCGGTCAGAAGTAATAGGGGCTCGTCCAGGTCGTCCCGCCCGCGGTGTTCGTGCCGGTCGAAGGCGGCGACACGGTGGTCGGCGTGCCGGAGGAACTACCGTCGCTCGTCTGCGGGCCGATCGGGCCACTGATCAGTCGGCCGGTCAGGGAGTAGCCCACCGGGCCAAGGAGGGCGCCGGGCGGGGCGGCCGCCGAGTACCGGATGGTGTACTTCCCGGCTTCCAGGTAGACGTGCCCTGTGCTGGCAAGCTGGCCCGAGTAGGCCAGCATGCGGAATACCAGCTTTCCGGTGTGGTCGTAGATGTCCATGGCCACCTGCGTCCACGCACCCGCCGCCCCGGCGTCCGCCGACAGGATGAACTCGAACAGGGAGTTCTGACCGACCGTCAGGACGCTGACCTGTTTTGGGACCGCCGTGGTCAGCGTCCCGGCAGCATACGACTGCAGGGCCGTGGGCGACTTGGTGCTGAAGTCCACCCCCATGAAGTATGCCCCGGTCCCGCGGCTACCGGTCGGGTACGTGGCGCACACTTTGACGAAGTAGCTTGCCCCCGGGATGACGTTCAGGATCTCGACGCTGAAGGTTCCGTCGTCGTTGGCCAGGAGCCGGTAGGCGACCGGCGTGTAGGTGGCGTCGAACACCTCGATCTTGGGGACCAGCCGGCCGTCCAGCGACCAGATCAGGACGTTCAGCTTCTGGCCGGTCACCGACGGCGCTTGCACCTTGTAATAGTCCGCGTCCGTGGAGTCGCAGATCACCCCGCGGTACATGAAGTCGAACCGGGCGTCCAGCAGGTTCCCCTTGCGGGGCGGGATGTTGGTGGCGGTGGTTATGGTGTCGTTGGTTTGGTTGTCGCTGATCGGGACCGGGGTGGTGCTTTGGAGGGCGTTGGTCGTGCCGTCCCTGTACCGGTAGGTGACGCTCAGCCGGTAGCTGCCGACGCCGAACGTGTTCGCGGTGCTGGATACCTGCACGTAATAAGCGGACCCCAGCTTCGGGTTGTTGATCGTGAGTTTCAGGTCCCCGGTCAAGGAGTCGTAGGTCGAGGCGACCAAGTTGCCGGACACGTCGTACACCTTCAGGCTGGCTGTGAGCAGGCTGAGGCGGGAGGTGGTCAGGTTAACGGTGAACCCAACGATCGGGTTGGTGTCGGAGGTCGGGGGCGTGAACTTGTAGGTGTCCACGTCCCCGTTGGTGGTGATGTCGGCCTCGATGTTCATCCGGCTCGCGTTGTTGCCCATCGAGGTGGCGTAGCTGAACAGCGAGTTGTTCCGGGCGGCGTCGTACTGGTCCAGGGATCGGGTGCCGTACAGGGACTGGATGGCCTTCTGGTCGGCCGAGGAGATCCCGTTCCGCGGTCCGACGTACTTGTAGTACGCGGGAGTTAGGATGAGGTCGCAATGTCTTCCGCACATCTTGGAGAAACAAATGCAATGTCTCCGAGTGCTCAGTTTCTGACACCGAAAATGCTGGCCGAACGTACCGGCACGAGCCGCTCATTGATATACGCTTGGTGCGAAACCGGCGAACTCGCCCACGTCCGGCTTGGTGCGGCTGGGCGGCGCGGCAAGATCGTGATCTCCGAGGATGATTGGACAGCCTTCCTGGCTGCACGCCGTGTCGAAGGGACCGCAGTGCGAACCGGCGCCCCGAACAGGCCTGGCCCGGAATTCAAGCACTTGAAGGTGCGGCAGCCGAGTGGCTGACTGCGTTGAGCAGGTGCGCGTGGTCTCGACTCCGATGCTCATAGTGCTTCACGAGCATGCTCGCGTCTTTGTGACCGAGTAAACCGGCGATGGTCAGTACGTCGAACCCCTCGCTCAGCTTGCGATCCACGAATCCGTGTCTGACGTCGTACGCGGAAAATCGCCGGCCCAACTTGCCTCTTAGCCTGCCGAAGCGGCAGTTGACCGCGTCCACAGTCCAAGGATTGCCGTCCACGTTGCGGAACAGTTTCCCGTCTTGGTGTGCGGCCATTAGCCGAGCAATGATGTTCCTCGCGACTGGCGACAGAAAGATGATCCGGCGCCTCTTCTTCCCCTTGGCCTCGGCCGACGGAATCTCGATCCGATCGAGGTCAAGGTGGACATGACGAGCCTCGATATGTCGAGCTTCCTGAGGCCTGCATCCGGACTCCCAGGAAAAGGAAAGCAGGTCCAGGAACGGTTGGTCCTTGACGTAACCAAGAAGGGCGGCAAAGTCGGCGGGAGTGATTGGATTCTCTCGCCGTTTGACTTCTGGCTTCTCGACGCGCCGCCACACGGGACTGGTGTCGATGTATCCCAGCTTGCTCGCCCAGTTGAACGGCCGTTGGACGGCGATCAAGGCGCCGCGACGATGGCTGTCACCCCAGGTAGGGTGCCGGTCTGCCCATTCGACCAGATGAAAGGGCTTCAGGGCAGTCGCTGGCATCTTGTCCGGGCCGATCAATGAGTCAGTGAAGTCTTGTATGTGGTTCCGGTACCACTCGAACGTACGGGCTGATCGGTGTTTCTGGCACCAGTCGAGGTACTTGTCGAGTATTTCGGCCACAGTCGGACAGCCGGGCGATCTGGGCGCTGACGCCGGAGAAGGTTGCTTGGACGCCATTAGTTCGTGGAAGCGGTCGCGGATGGCAGGTGGGATAACCCACTTGCCCTTCCTCTTACGAGGCGCTGGTGCATCGGAAGGGTGGGGGGCGATGAGCTGACGGCGGCCGTCTTTGACAAAGTACCAGCCGTTGCGCTCTTCCCAAAACCAAGGAGTTGCTGTCCGGGCCATGAATGGACTCCCTCAGGCAGTGTTGGTGCAACACGGCAGCCTTCGGGTTGCTGTCCCCCCGTTCCGGTTCGCGCCGGGCGGGGGGTTGCCCATTCCGTACCAAAATTCAGTACCAGTCGCTTTTCAGGACGCACGAGGTACTTGCAAAACCCCATGTTTTCCCGAATGGGCAGAGCCGGGATTGAACCGGCGACCTAGCGATTTTCAGTCGCTCGCTCTACCAGCTGAGCTATCTGCCCGACCACTTCTTATTACGCCCGCCAGCGGAGGACGTCAACCGATCGCTTCCTCATCGCCGCAGCAGAAACAGCGCGAGGATGTCGATCGCGAAGAAGACCATAATGATCGCTTCCAGCCACAGCATTCGACGTTCGCTTACTTCCGAGCGAACCACGCCGTAGAGGGTCTCGAGTTGCTGTAATCTGTGGGACACGCTGGCTCGCCACTGGTTCAGGTGAAAGCGTTCGCGGGCACTCAGGTACACTCGGGCCAGGTACCAGTCGCCGAGGAACTTGGTGATGTGCGTGACCTCGTCGGCGAGCTTCGCCAAGTCCACGCTCAGTCCGCGGAGTTGCCGAAGGACCTTCGTTGGGCGGCCGATCGCGAACCACTGGCGTTCCTCCATCAGGCCGTACGCGGTCGTCAGATACCCATCCAGGGCCGCGTCCATTACCCGGAACTCTTCCAACTGCAAGTTCGCCTGCTCGAGCACGAACACCACGTCATCGACGTACCCGGTCAGGTCCACGACGAGAGCCGCGTCCCAGTCCACAACCACGAGGTCGGTTTTTTCGAACGACTGCTGGTGGCGGAGCGATTCGACGACCTGGGCTTCGGCGAGCCGCTCCGGGGCGATGTCGTTGAGTAATCCGGCGATCTCCACGGAATGGGCCGCGAACCACTTGGGGACATCCCGCGGACCGCCCAGGTCGGTCAAGGAGAAGACTGTGTAAGCCTCCGGGTCGGTGACCGGGGCCGGCTTGACGATTGCGGTGCCCAGGTCGGCCACGACCTGTCCGCACACTTCGCGGGCGGCGGTGCCGACGTCGCGTCCGTCGTCGAGCTTGAGGCGGTGGAAAGGAATCAGGTCGGTCAGCGCGTTGGCCGCGACCGGGACGCAGAAGAGCGTGGACACCACGCCGACGTCGTACACGCGGACGTGGAGCCGGACCGGAAGGCCAGCGGCCTTCACTGAAAAGTCCGGGTTCATCGCCAGCGGCTGGTACAAAGCGACGTCGCGGGGCGACGTGTGGTCGCGGCGGATGTCGAGCGCGTGTGGCTTGCGGCCGAGGATGGAGCCGACACGGGCACGGATAATGTCGTAGCCCACGTCGAAAGCGAACAGATAGACTACTTCGCCGGTCACTTCTTCTCCGGCTTCTTCCCCGCGATCTCCTTGACCTCACGGATCCAGATGTTGCGGAACTTCACCGGGTTGCCGTGATCCTGCAGGCGGATCGGCTCCTTGATTGGGTGCGGCGAGTACGACGCCGGCTTTTCGTAGAACGTGCCGCCTTGCAGCTCGAAGTGATTCTGCACGACGATCCCGTTCTGCAGGACGGTAACGTAGCCGGGTCGGGTCAACTTCCCGGCCGCGTCGAACCGGGGTGACTCGAAGATGATGTCGTACGTCTGCCATTCGCCCGGTTTGCGGCAGGCGTTGACCAGCGGGGGGTGCTGCTTGTAGATCGAGCCGCACTGGCCGTCGAAGTACGTCGTGTTTCCGTAGGAGTCGAGGATTTGAACCTCGTACCGGTCCATCAGAAACACGCCGCTATTCCCGCGGCCCTGGCCGCGGCCCTTCACCTCGGCCGGCGTGGCGAATTCCAGGTGGAGCTGGCAGTCGCCGAACGAGTCCTTCGTCTTGATGTCCCCCTTGGCAGGTAGGAAGTACCCGTCCTTGACGATCCACTTGTCGCCGCCGGACCACTTGGAGAGGTCCTTGCCATCGAAAAGCACGACGGCATCGGAAGGCGCCTCATGGTCCTTGCCCGGAGTAACGACGACCGGCTCCGGCCAGATGATGCCGGACTTGTACTCGCGGGGGTCCTGAGCGGTGGTGATCGTGGCAATCGCGGCGAGACAACAAACGAGCGGGGTGCGGAGTGTCATGGTGGGGTACCGAAGAGTGGGGGCGTCGGGATGACTATCTTCGGGGAGCGTGGGGTGGGAGTCAATCGAAAGGCAATGGCGAACCGGGAGCGTCAGCGACCGAGGGGCGTTCCTCCGGTCGCTGACGCTCCCGGTTCGCCAAGACACGATCACCGCTCCGGGGCCGGCTCTGGAGGAAGCAGAACCGCCGATGGCGTGTAGGGCCGGCCCGAGGAAGTGGTGCGCGTGCCGGGTCGCGGAAGGTCCTCCGCGGGGACCGGATCGGCCAGGCGAGCGCGCGGCCGGTTCCAGCCGATGTCGCCGCCGAAGCGGTCGTGGCCACCGCCGGCCGGGGCCAGTCCGCGAGCGTCGGGGGCAGGATCGAAACTCGGCCGCGCCGGCGGCGCGCTGTCGAAGACGACCAGCTTACTATCGGCCCCGGGCGGGGCCGGGCGCGATCGGCCGGTCGCGACCGCGGTTTCCCCGCGGGACGCGACGGTCCGCAGGTGTTCGATCCAATTGTGCTCGAGTTCTTCGACGTTGCGGATGCCGTAGTACTCCTGACAGGCCGCGTCCCAGCCCTGTTGCATCCCCGTCGCGACGAAGTTCAAGAACGTCGGTCGGTCCTGCAGTTCGACCAGGTACTTGGTCACTGAGTAACCCTGCGCGTAAAGCGTCATCACGTCGCGCGGGTAGTCCTTGAGCCGGAAGAGGGCTTTGAGCTGAATTCCGCGGCCGTCGTTCAGGATCGTCTTGCACAGTTTGTCGTGTCGGGCGCGTTCGACGTCGTCCTCGGAATACACCGACCCGCCCTCGTCGGCCCACCGCGGGACCGGCTGGCGGAAATGATGAGCGAACACCGTGTGCGTGACCTCGTGCGGCAGGACGCTGTTCTTCAGCCGTTCGCGAGCCCCTTCGATCTGCATCGACTGCTGAATGACCGGACCGTCGAAGTCGAAGGTGGTGGCGCCGCCGGCGCCGTTGCCGGTGACATGCACGCGCAGGCGGCAGGGCTGCCGCCAGGGCGGCATCTCCTTGCCGAGCCATTCGATGGCCTTTTGCTTGCGGTAGTGCTCGGCGAGGCGGGCGAACTCCTCGGCGTCGTCCTGGCGGGCCGTCTCGATGATGAAGTTGGTGGTGCGGACGGTCGCGGCGTCCGCGGCTGCCGTCGTGGCAACGAGCGCGAGTAATAGCCAGGCGATGCGACGGATGGCCATCCGCGGTCCCTCCTCGACGGGCGGGCATCATGCCCGATCCCGCATGGGGAATCTACCCGCGAATCGGAGGCCGGTCCGCGAGGGCGGAGGCAAAACCCTGGGAAAGGTGTGCGCAACGTGCGGCCCGTACGGCGATTACGGGTCGCGCTCAGGAACGCAGTCGCGCGGCCGGTCGCGCGGAATTGTAAGGCTTACAACCGCGGGCGATTTAGGTGGTGTGGTTTGTACAAACGGACGGGGCTCAGGCGAACGGCAATGCGTCAGCGAGCCGAGGAAACTCGGCGCATTCCGATCCAATCTTCGTGGACAGGTTTCCTCGGCCCGCTGACACGTGGCCGTTCGCCCGGACACTTCGGGCCGATGCCCGCCTAGAGGAGTTCCGCGATCGGCTTGCCACCATCCAGCATCGGAGTCGGACGGCCGGACGGGTCGGTGTAGTGCAGGTTCATCGGCACGCCGAGGACGTGGAAGACCGTGGCCATCAGGTCTTGTGGGCTAATCGGCCGCGATTTCGGCGCTTCCGCCCGGGCCGACGACTCACCGACCACCTGACCCATCCGGAGTCCGCCGCCCGCCAGGGCGAGCGTCGATAGCGGGGCCCAGTGCTCGCGGCCGGCCGCGGTGTTCAGCTTCGGCGTGCGGCCGAACTCACCGGTAATAACGAGCAGGACCTCTTTCTCGAGCCCCCGGTCGGCCAGGTCATCAACGAACGCGGACACGGCCTGATCGACCACGGGCCCTTGCTGCTTGAAGCCTCGCTCGATCGACCCGTGCATGTCCCAGCCGCCGTAGTGGACGGTCACGAAGCCGACGCCGGCCTCGCACAGGCGGCGGGCCATGAGCATCCTTTCGCCGAGGCCCGGTCCGTAGCGGTCGCGGAGTCGCGGGTCTTCCTTCGAGACGTCGAAGGCTTCGCGGGCGTTGCCGAGCACGAGGTCGAAGGCCTGGGTCTCGAACGCGTCCATCCCGGTCATCAGGCCGGACTGGTCGGCCTCGCGGCGGGCGGTGTCGAAGCTCTTGAGCAGGCTGCGGCGATCTTCCAGATTCTCCAGCCCGTCGCGCAGGGCCATGTTGTCGCGGGCGTTCCCGGCCATGTCGAACGGGGCGTACGGCCGGCCGAGCCATGCCGGGCCGTCGGCGAGGATCTCGCGGAAGCGGATGTAGGTCGGCAGGCCGGTGTGCCCGGTCGCGCCGCGGAATTTCGAGAGGACCGAGCCAAGGCCGGGCTTGATCGGCGCGGCCCCGTTGTCGGCGCCGGCATAGTCGTAACCGGTCATGACCCAGTGCGTGCCGCCGCCGTGACCGGAGTTGGTGTGTGCGAACGACCGGACGAAGGCGAACTTGTCGGCACGAGCAGCGATGCGTTCGAAGGTGCCGCCCAGCTGAACGCCGCGGAGCTTGGAGTTCACCGCCCCGGTGACGGAACGGAACTCCGCCGGGGCGTCGGGCTTGGGATCGAAGGTCTCGATCTGCGACGGGCCGCCGGCCAGCCAGAGCCAGACAACGGAAGTCTGCCGCGAGGCGGAGCCGGTACGAATGGCCTGGTCGCGAGCGCGAAGGAGTCCGGGGAGGGAGAGGGCCCCGAGGCCCAAGGTTCCGACACGGAGAAAGTCGCGGCGCGATGACGTGCCGCAACGCGCCCCGTCCTGGGACGCGAACATGGTAAGCATGGCCCGTGGCCTGCTAGGGGTTGTCAGACTCTGGGGGAGCGAGTCAGGTGGGTGAGAAACATAGTTAACATACTCCAAGGTGATCGGTGGGTCAACCCGAGGGGGGCCGGGACAGCCCCGCCCGGCGCTGACCAATTCCACTGATCGGACTCCGGGAGTGTTCGACATAAGTATTTATCGAAAAACAACTAATGGACGAGCCAACCGGCGCAATTCGGGCGAAGTCGTTGTGGGTCCCTGGGAATTCTGCGGGGGATGAAAACATAGAATTCAGGCCCCGCAAGAAAGTGTCCATTCGCGACACCCCATCCGAGGGGAGTTCTGGGCTTCAACCCTCTCAATTAAATCAAGCGTGAATAGGCAACTCGGGCGGACAAGTAAAGGTGGCAATTTAATCATCATTTCAGAATCGTTTTTTGATAATGCCCGCGTGCTTCCGACCTTCCGCGCGATTTCGATCGGGGCCACCCCCGTTCTCACCTCTCCTGGAGTGCTTGCAATGAGACCCCTGGCCTACTTCGTCCTCGCAATTGGCGTCACCGGCCTGCTGTCCGCGCCGGCGCTCGCGCAGCGGCAGCCCGGGCAGGGCCGCGGATTCGGCGGCGGACAGTTCGGCGGCATCGCGGGCCTGCTTCGCAATGAGTCGGTGCAGAAGGAACTCAAGATGGACAAGGAGCAGGCGGACAAGGTCGCGGAGGCGGCGAAGAAGGTCCAGGACAAGCACGCGGACGAGTTTGCGAAACTGCGCGAGTTGTCCCAGGAAGAGCGGCGGACCAAGAGCGCCGAACTGAACCGGACCGTGTCGGCCGAGACGCTCACGGCCGTCAGCGAGGTGCTGAAGGCGGAACAAGTGACGCGGCTGAAGCAGATCGAGTTGCAGCAGGCGGGCGTGTCCGCGTTCACCCGCGCGGATGTGGAGAAGGCGCTGGCGCTCAATGATGAGCAGAAGGGCAAGCTAAAGGGCATTGCCGACGAATCGCAGACCAAGATGCGCGAACTGTTCGGCGGCGGCCGCGGCCAGGGCGGCGGGGCGCGCCCGCCGCGCGGTCAGGGAGGCGCTCGCGGCGCCGGCCCGGACCAGGCGAAGATCACGGCGCTCCGCAAGGAGATGGGCGACAAGGCACAAGCGGTATTGACCGACGACCAGAAGAAGACCTGGAAATCGATGACGGGCGACGTGTTCACGATCACCCCGACGCCGCCGCGGAAGAAGGACGACTGATTTCGAAGTGCTCACTCGCGGACCCCGGGGGCCGGCGTCGAAGACCCTGCGACGCTGGCCCCCGGGGTCCGTACCTTTCTCCCTCGTAACTCTCGGATCCGGCGGGTTGCGTTCGACAATTGCACCGAATAGGCTGAAGCGGCGAGCGTGGAGGCGTAAGCGCTTACGCCTCCACACTCACCAATTGCTAATGGCGATCGTCTCGGGGCGCATCGATGCGATTCGCACTCTCTATCTGCGGACTGGTGGTCATCCCAACCGCGATCCGCGCCGAATCGCTCCCCACTTTTCACCCCGGCTACAGCGCTCACAAGGCGACGCACATCGTCCTGGTGAAGACGGAAGAGGGGGGACAGGGCAAGTTCCGTGTCGTCGAATCCTGGAAGGGCGACCTCAAGGCAGACACTACCCTGACGATCTCCGGTCTCGCGAAGGAGGCCAAGGGCGACATGGTCCTCTTCCTGCGTCGCGACAAACTTGGTGAGCAATGGAATCCGGCCGGCATCGGAACGGAATGGCGCGTCGCGGTCGCGTGGCTCGACGGGGATACCGTGTCCGCCGTCGAGCAAGAGAACAACCCCGGCCCGGCCGAGGTTCAGCCGCTCTCCTACATCAAAGCGCGGAAAGACCTCCGACAAATCGTCGATTACTACGTGAACAGCGACCGGGCATTCGAAGCCGCCAAGGCGATCAAGGACCCGGAGAAACGCGTCGCGGCGTTCGAAAAGATCGTCGAC
>Ga0075418_10008120_pt1 | contig 11780 bp, 8 predicted proteins | sample SoiMetdeltSBSDD2_FD_81776 | JGI IMG/M metagenome (GOLD analysis project Ga0075418, IMG submission 81776) | Bulk soil microbial communities from a Populus tree surrounding site in Tennessee, USA - Soil MetaG P. deltoides SBSDD2 | ecosystem: Environmental > Terrestrial > Soil > Tree plantation...
AAGCTGTCATCGGCGTCCGCGTACGCGGAGTACACCGGCTGGCTGCCTGGCCAGGCGGGGCAGGCGGCTCGCGACCTGCGCGCTCGCCAGGCCTCGGCGCAGTACTGGCAGCGCGAGTACGAGGCGCTCATGCCTCGCGAGTCGGATCCGGTCGGGGCGGTCGAAGGCGAGAGCGTGTCCCTGCAGGTGCTCGTTGCCAACGGCGTCTACCGTGCCGGTCAGGTCCGCTCGACCTCGAAGGAAACCTCGATGCAGGCGCTCGACGAGGCGATCGCCGGGTACCTCACCGTGCTCAAAGGCGACCAGTGGGACGAGCGCGCCGCGTACAACTACGAGTACCTGCTGCGGCTGCGCGATGAGCTGGCGAAGGGTCGCCGCAAGTCGGCGCCGCCGCCCGACAGCGAGGACGCGTCGCTCGGAACCGCCGGCGCCCCGGCGAAGACTTCCGACATGAAGAAGTTCGAGGTGTACATCCCGCTCGAAGGCGAAGAGCGGAACAACGCGGCGGAGGCCGGCAAGGCCACGCCGAACAAGCGGAAGGGATAGCGCGGCGCGGGCCTCTCGGGTTCCCAATGATTCCCAGGGTCGACTTCGACAGCATCAGCTTCGAGACGCCGCTCTACCTGTGGCTGCTCGTCGTTCCTGGTGTGCTGCTCATGCTGTGGGTCCTGCAGGTGATTCGCCGCCGCGCCGACGCGCGGCGCCTGTTCCGCTCCCGCCTGGTCCCGGTGCGCGAGCGGTTCGCGCTCGGGGGCGATCTCACCTTCTGGCTGTCGGTGCTCGTGGCCGCGAGCCTGTGCATCGTGGCGCTGGCGGGTCCCCGCGCCCGCATCGCGGCGGTCCGCACATCCAGCGCAGATCTCGTCATCCTGCTCGACGGCTCGGCGTCGATGTACGTGACCGACGTGGCGCCGGATCGCTGGCGCCGCTCCGTCCGCTTCCTGCGCACCTTCGCCGAGGCGCTCAGCTGGCGAGGCGATCGGGTGGCGCTGGCGCTCTTCGCCCACCTGGCATCACCGCAGGTGCGCCTCACGAAGGATCCGAACGCGCTGTTCTTCTTCCTCGATCACCTGGGCGATCACTCGCCGTTCCGCCTCGAGGACGTCCCCACCTGGGACACCAACATCGAGGAAGGGATCCGGTGGGGGCTGCGCCTGGTCGAGAAGGACGAGGAGCTGTTCGGCGAGAGCGGCAACCCGCGGGCGTTCGTCGTCATCACCGACGGGCAGGCGTGGAGCGGCAGCGTGGAAACGTCGCTGCAGCAGGCGCGTGCGCGCAAGATCCCCCTGTACGTCGTCGGCGTCGGCACCACCGCCGGCGGCATCATCCCGCAGCCCACCGGTCCCGGCGCGGCGCCCGTGGAGGCGATCCGCTCGGTGCTCGATCGCGCGTCGCTGATCCGCCTGGCCCAGAGAGGAGGCGGCGAATATTTCGAGATCGGCCGCGGATCGGATCGCGACGTCGCGTTCGGCGTCATCGACCGCCTTCGTCACCTGGACGATCGTGCGCAGGTGATCGAGAGCTTCGAGGAGCTGTACTGGCGCTTCCTCCTCGCGGCCGGCATCGTGCTCTGCGCCGGAACGATCCTCCTGAGACGACGGGCCGAGCTGACGTGGCAGGCCGCGGCGGCGGCTGCCGTGGTGCTGCTGCTCGTATCCGTTCTGTGACGCGGCGGGTGAGGCGCCTGTGAGCCTCGGCCGGCGGGCGATCGAGGCGGTCATTCACGCCGGCCGCCGCCTCTTTCGCAACACCCCCATACAGCAGCTCCCGATCGTCACGCGAATCTACCGCGCCCTGTTCGATCGTCTGCACCCTCCCGGGACCGACCTCGTCGTGCACTATCTCGGTGCCGAGTTCGTGGTGCCTACCGGCGATGTGACCGTGGTGCCGTCGCTCATCGCGGGCGACTACGAGCGCGCCGAGTTCGAGGCGCTGGATCGCCGGCTGCATCCCGGGATGACCGTGGTGGACGTCGGCGCCAACATCGGCCTGCACAGCGTCTTCTTTGCCACCCGCATCATCCCGGGCGGCCGAGTTCTGGCGCTCGAGCCCGAGCCCGCCAACTTCGGGTATCTGGAAGCAAACGTCCAGCGCAACGGGCTCACCAACGTAGAGATGTTCATGATGGGGGCTGGCGCTCGCGGCGGGGCGCTGCGTTTGCACCTGGTGCCGGGCACGGTCGGCGGTCACACCGCAGCCGAGATCGACAGCGGCTCATCCATCGACGTCGAAGTGGTCCGGCTCGACGACCTGCTCCGCGATCGCGTCACGCGCGTCGACCTGATGAAGGTCGACGTCGAGGGTTACGAGGGCCAGGTTCTCGACGGCTTCCGTGAGACGCTTGCACGCGACCGTCCCACGCTGCTCATCGAGTTCTCGCCGCAGCTGCTGCGCCGCTGCGGAACCCGGCCCGAGGATCTGCTCGCCACGCTGCAGTCGATCTACCCTGAGATACTGCTGTTCGACGATGCCGGTCGCCCACCCGACCGCGTCGACGCGCGCGTGGCGCAGTCCCTGCTCGCAGCCACCGCCGGATCGCGCAACCTGCTCTGCATTCGGTGACCCGCCTTCGCGGCCGGCCCGCTCTCGTGGCTCGCCCGCTTCGGCGTGGCAGGCTCCGTCTTCGCGGCTTTCGCTACCGCGCGGCAGGCCGCACCCTCGCACCTTCGCACCTTCGCACCCTCGCACCCTCGCACTCTCGTACCTACTCCCGCCTCATCACGACGACGGTCTCGATGTGCGCCGTGTGCGGAAACATGTCGACCGGCTGCACCGACTCGATCCGGTAGCCGAGGGAGAGCGCCGCCGCGAGGTCGCGCGCCAGCGTCTCGGGGTTGCACGACACGTAGACCACCGTTTGCGGCTGCAGCCGTCCGAACACCCCGCGGACGACCGCATCCGTGCAGCCCTCCCGCGGCGGATCGAGCACGACGGCGTCGGCGTGGCGCAACTGGCCGAGCGCCGATTCCACCGGGCGCGCCACGAAGCGGCAGCGTTCCGGCGGCAGGCGGTTCAGACGCACGCTCGCCTGCCCGTCGGCGACTGCCGCCCGGTTCTCTTCCACGGCGACGACCTTGTGCCCGTCGCGTGCGAGCGGCAGCGCGAACAGACCGGCGCCGGCGTAGAGATCGAGCACCGGCACCGCCGGCGGTAGGGCCTCCAGTACGAGCGTCACCAGCAGGCTCGCCGCGTCGACGTTCGTCTGGAAGAAGGCCGTGGGCGAGATCAGGAACGACATCCCGGCAATGCGCTCGCGAAGCCGGGCGGCCCCGGCGATGCGACGGGTCTCCTGACCGAAGATGAAGCCGTCGTCATGGGGATGCACGTTGAGATGCAGCGCCGGCGGAGACTCGCGCTCGGCGAGCATCGCCCGTGTGGCCGAGCGCAGCCGGCGGTCTGAATCGGCACGGACGACGAGGGTGGTCATCAGCTCGCCGGTGGCGCGGCCGACGCGTATCGCCACGCTGTCCGGCACGCCCGCGCCCGCCGGCTTCGGCCCGCCGCGCGGCGCGCGAGCGATGGGAGTGGCCGTCTCCGCTCCCGTCACGCCGCTGCGAGCGAAGCGGTCGCGCAGATCGAAGGCGATGGCGTTGCCCCGCTCGTCATGCACCGGGCACTCGTGAACGCTCACGATTCGGCGTGAGCCACGCTCGTAGTGGCCCATGACCAGAGTGGCCGGTGCGCTCGACGGAGTGCCGGCTACGCGGCGGCCGCGCAAGGCTCCTGCGCCGCGACCGAACACGAAGTGCACTTTCTGACGGTAGCCCCAGGGCCGGTCGATTGGCACAGCCGCCAACGCCGGCCTCGCGAGTGGAGCGTGGGGGACCGCCGCTCTCAACAGCTCATCGACAATGGCGGTCTTCAGCCGCAGCTGTTCAGGGTAGGCAATGTGCTGCCAGGAGCATCCGCCGCACGGGCCGAAATGCGCGCAGCGGGGCGCGACGCGATGAGGCGAGGCGCGGATCACGTCAATCACCCGTGCTCGCCATTCACCGGCCGTCCCCGTGAGTTCGGCGCGTACGCGCTCGCCCGGAATCACGCCGGGGATGGCGACACGCCGCCGCTGATACGTGGAGACGCCGTCGCCTGCAAGGGTCAGCGACTCGACGTCGAGTTCGGCGATCACTGGCAAGGGGCCCGAGCCCCGACTCTATTTCACGTCGAGCAGCTCGACGTCGAACACGAGCACTGCGTTCGGCGGGATCACACCTCCCGCGCCGCGGCGGCCGTAGCCCATCTCCGAAGGGATGGTCAGCGTGCGCTGCCCCCCGACCTTCATTCCCGCGACGCCGGCGTCCCAACCCCGAATCACCTCACCGGAGCCCAGACGGAACGTGAACGGGTCGTTGCGGTCGCGCGAGCTGTCGAACTTCTTGCCTTTGCGATCCTCGCGACTCTCGTCGTAGAGCCAGCCGGTGTAGTGAACCGTGACGCGCTGTCCGGCCGCCGCTTCGGCGCCGCTGCCCACGAGCGCGTCGGTCCTGACGAGCTCGGTGATGTTGGTTGTCATGTCGCCCTCGTGCTGCCGGGCTTTCGCGCAGCGCTCCGATTATATGTTGCGCATCCGCCGACCCCGATTGCATCACCGCGCCTCTAGAATAGGGCTCACACCTTTTCAGGAGGACTCCTGTGGCGAGACGCCGCGGCATCATCATTCTCTTCTCGCTGATCGGACTGGCCCTGCTCGTACCGATCGCGGGTGCCCTGCTGCTGTTCACCGTGGCGTCTCGGGGGCCGTCGGTCCTCGACTCGTCGACCCTCGTCCTCCGGCCGCAGGGGGCGCTCCGCGAGACCGTGCCCGGAGACGTGGTTGGCCAGATCGTCGGGCGTCAGGAAGAAACGATACGTGCGCTCGTGCAGAGTCTCGGCATGGCCAAGCGGGACTCCAGGATCACGACCGTGCTCCTGATGCCGGCGACGCTCGACGTGCCGTACTGGGCGAAGCTGCAGGAACTGCGCGATGCGGTGATCGACTTCCGGCGGTCGGGCAAGAAGGTGGTGGCGTTCCTCGAGTACGGCGGCGACCGCGAGTACTACGTGGCGAGCGCCGCCGATCGCGTGTACCTGCTGCCGACGAGCCCGCTCGACGTGACCGGCGTCGCCTCCTTCGAGATCTTTCTTCGCGGCACGCTCGACAAGCTCGGTCTGTACCCGGATTTCGTCCACATCGGCGATTACAAGACGGCGCCCAACCAGTTGACCGAGAAGTCGATGACGCCGGCGCATCGCGAGATGAGCGAGTCGCTAAACCGCGACACGTACGAACAGCTGGTGCGCGGCATTGCCCAGGGCCGGCGCAAGACCGAAGCCGAGGTTCGCAGGCTCCTCGACGAAGGGCCGTTCACGCCTGAAGACGCGCTCCGCGCCGGCCTGGTGGACGACCTCGCGTACGAGGACCAGCTCGATGACCGTGTGCCGGAGTTGCGCAACAGCCTGGGCCGGGGACGCCGTGTCGACGGAGCCGACTACGAGCGCGTCAGGCCTTCATCGATCGGCATCCGGCCGCGTTCGCGGATTGCCGTGCTCTACGCCGTCGGCACGATCGTCTCGGGCAGGAGCGGCTTCGATCCGGTGAACGGTGACGTCGTCGGGTCCGACACGATGGTTGAGCAGATCCGGCGAGTGCGCGACGACGATTCGATCAAGGCGATCGTCCTGCGCGTCGACAGCCCCGGCGGATCGGCGGTGGCCTCCGACGTGATCTGGCGCGAGCTGATGATCACCCGCGACGCCAAGCCGGCGCGTCCGCTCGTGACCTCGATGTCCGACCTCGCGGCTTCCGGGGGGTACTACATCGCAATGCCCGGACAGGTGATCGTGGCGCAGCCCGGAACGCTGACCGGCTCGATTGGCATCTACTCGGGAAAGATCGTGGCGGGCGGAGCCGCAGCCAAGATCGGGGTCAGCCACGAGACGATCAAAGCGGGCGCGAACTCCGACATCTACTCGCCGTTCACGCCGTTCACCCCGGCGCAGCGCGCCAAGGTCACCGATTTCATGCAGAGCTTCTACGACGGCTTCGTCGAAAAGGCGGCGGAGGCGCGAGGGACCACTCCCGAGCGGATCGACGCCATCGGTCAGGGGCGCGTGTGGACGGGTGCGCAGGCCAAGGCGCAGGGCCTGGTCGACGAGCTCGGTGGACTCGAGACCGCGGTGGCGATTGCCAAGAAGCGCGCGAACATTCCCGCCGACGAGGACGTGGAGCTCGTGCCCTACCCGGCGCCGCGGACGCTGTACGAAGCCTTCGCGGAACAGTTCGGCGGAAGCCGCGTAGGCGGCCTCTGGACGATGCTCGATGCGCGAGGCCAGGCGCTCACGTCGGCAACATCGCCCATGCGCCTGTTCCGACGCGGCGAGCCGCTGGCGTTGATGCCGTGGATAGCAGGCAGGAGGTAGCTAGAGCCCTCGCGCATTCAGCGTCCGGCGGATCACGTCGTTGTTGACCTCGATGCGGGTCCGCTCGCGCGCCTTGTTCATATAGGCGCTGAAGAACTTCTCGCGCCGCTCGTTCAGCAGCTCGGCGCGGAACGTCTCGCGGTCCTTCTTCAGTTCCGCGGGCGTCGCTTCGTCGCGCTCGGTCACCTTGACGATGGCGGTGCCGTCGCTGGTGGCGATCGGTGGGCTGACGCCGCCAACCGGCAGACCGAACGCCACCTTGTCGACGTCGGCGCTGGTTCCGACATCGGGAATCGGGGCTCCGCGCGAGATGAGCGTCGTCTCCTTGGCCTCGAGGCCGAGCGTCTTGGCGGCGGCCTTGAAGTCGCGGGCGGCGCCGAGCGTGGCGGCAATCTCCGCGCCTCGCTTGCGGCTGAGCTCGGTGGCCCGGGTGCGGATCAGCGCCTCGCGCACGCGATCCTTCACTTCAGCCAGTTCGGGAACGTAGGAGTCTTTTCTCTCCGCCAGGGCCATGAAGACCGGACCGCGCGGGGTATCGACCGGACCGGCGACTTCGTTCATGTCCTTGAGCCTGAACGCCGAGTCGGTCGCCTGAGGCGCGGCGCCCAATCCGGGGATTGGCGCGTCGCGTGTGAAGAAGTCCGACGTCTGCAGCATCGCGCCCGCTTCGTTGGCGCCGCGCTGGAGATCGGTCGCTGACTTGACGGTGTCGGCGAGCGCGGCGGCCTGATCGGCGAGCAGCCGGTTGGATTTCTGCTGCTTGAGCCGTTCGGTGATTTCGTCCCTGACTTCGTCGAGCGGGCGAGTCACGTCCGGCTTCCGGTCGGTGACCTTGATGATGTGGAACCCGAACGAGGACTTGACGAGATCGCTCATCTGTCCGGACTGCATGGCGAAGACGGCGCTATCGAATTCCGGCACCATCCGCCCGCGGGAGAAGTAGTTCAGATCGCCGCCATTCGCCTTGGTCGCATCGTCCTCGGACAGCTGCTTGGCCAGCGCGGCGAAGTCTGCGCCGCCCTTGAGCTGCTTGAGCGCGCCTTCCGCGCGCGTGCGGACCTCCGCCTCGCTCTTGCCGTCGGTCTTGAAGAGGATGTGACTCGCCCGAATCTGCTCGGGCGTGTGGTAGCGGTCGATGTTGTCGTTGTAGTCGCGCTGAACCTCGTTTGGCGTGACGGTGATCTTCAGCTTCGCCTTCTCCTGGTCCATGAGGAAATAGCGGATCTTGCGCTGTTCGCCGACGCGGTAGTCCGACTTGTGGGAGTCGTAGTAGGCGGTGATGTCGGCGTCCGTCACGGTGACCTTGTCGCGGAACGTGCCGGCGGTCAGCGCCACGACCTGCAGCTTGACCTTCTCGTTGCGCTGCTTGTATTCGCGCTCGAGCTCGGCGTCAGAGACCACCATCCAGTCGGTCAGCGCCGCTCGCAGACGATCGAGCTCCATCGAGCGCCGCATCTCTCCTTCGAACTCGCTCACGCTCAGCGGCGGATTCAGCGACTGCAGCACCTGCCGGTATGCGCGATCGCCGATGAACTGGCCGTTCTCCTGGAACAGCGGCAGCGCGAGAATCTGCGACGCCAGCTCCTCGTCGCTGACGCGGATGCCCTGACGTTCGGCTTCGATGGCCGCGATCTGTTCCTCGATCAACTGTCGCAGCACCTGCTGCTCGATCCCGAGCTGGCGCAGAATGCTCTCGTTGACGTTGCCGCCGAACTGCGAGCGGTACGAGGCGAGCTGCGACTGATAGCGGCCGTCGAAGTCCTTGACCGTGACGGTGCGATCGCCGACGTTGGCGATGATCTCCCGTGACGTGGCACTGACCGTCGAGGTGCTCCCCCGCAGGAAGTTGGGGATCAGGTAGAGGCATAGGGACACGGCGACGAGCGCAAGAAACCACTTGAGCCAACTCTTGTGGCGCCGCATCCGGTCGAGCATCGTCATGGGTGCTGGATCCTAGTCTTGAAGAGGGCTTTCGGCTCTGGGCTCTCGGCTCTGGGCGGTCGCCCCTCAGCCCTTGCCCCGATGCTCCGCCCAATCGCGCATCGTACGCTACTCATCATACGACCGGCAAACGAGGAACACTTCACGCGCAGCAGGGCGTGGGCCCTGGATTCCCAGGCCCAAGCCAAGAGCCCAAAGCCGACATCCTTGGGGCCGTGCCTCACCTCGCCATTCTTCGAAGAAGAGCCATGATAGTATTTGGCGCGCTCAAGACCACACAGGCCCATTGGGCACCGTCACGCTCCCACCTCGCGAGCGGTGATACCTATCGCCACCAAGCGTTCCGCTGTGCCCGTCAGCTCTGCTACTCGGCGATCTGATTTCGCCACTCGTCTCAAAGGAAGACTGCGGGCGCTTCGCGCCCGGCTGGAACGGCGTGAGGTCATCCTCGAAGCCGTCCGCGAGGCCAATGCCACGCTCGACCCGGAACGGGTCGCCGAATGGCTGGTTCAGCAGGCCGAGGCGTGGGTGGAGGCCCCCTGCTGGGCTGTGGTAACGCGGGACGGCAGCGGCAATCCGACCGTCCTGGCCAACAGGGGGTTGACCCCCTCGCTCCAGCCGGCACTCTCGCACACCGCCCGCTGGGTGTTGAGCAATCATGCCGAATTCTTTGCAGCCGACCTCTCCCGTGACAGCCGGGCGGGCCAGGGCGCCGATGGCACCGCCATCGGCTTCCCGTTGAACGCCCGCGGCCACACGGTTGGCGCCCTTTTGGCCATCGATCCCGAGCCGTCGGCGTCGATTCCGGCCCTCGGGCCGGCCGTCGTCGCGGCCTTGCGGGCGTATCTCGAGACGGCCGCCCTCGCGCTCGACAACGCCCTGACCCTCAAGCGGGCCGAAGCGCTGGCGGTGATCGACGACCTGACGCGACTCTACAATTCCAGGTTCCTCCACCAGGTGCTCAAGCGCGAGATCAAGCGCGCGATCAGGAGCCAGCGCTCTATCTCATTACTGTTCTTGGACTTGGACGGATTCAAAGAGGTCAACGACTCCTACGGGCACCTCGCGGGGAGCAAGGCGCTCGTCGAGGTGGGCGCCGTCCTTCGCCAGTGCGCCCGGGAAACCGATGTCGTGGCCAGGTTCGGTGGGGACGAGTTCGCCGTGGTTCTGCCGGAAACGCCCCTGGATGGCGCGCTGGCGGTTGCTGGCCGGCTCCGGGAGGCGCTGGTGGGCACCCAGTTCCTGACGTCCGAGGGAGCCTCGGTGCGGCTAACCGCGTCAATTGGAGTAGCCACTCTGCCGGACGTAGCCGGAACGGCCGAAGAACTACTGCGAGCGGCCGACAAAGCTATGTACAGGGTGAAAGCCCGTGGCAAGGATGGAATACAGGCGGCTCAGGAGGAACCCGAAGCGGAGCCCGCCTCCGGCCCCTCCGACCGAAGGAGTTAGCGACGTTGGCTCTTGGCTCGTTTCTGTCGTTGTTTTCCAGTGATCTCGCCATCGATCTCGGCACGGCGAATACGTGTGTCTACGCCCGAGGCAAGGGCATCGTCGTGAACGAACCCTCGATCGTGGCGATCAACAAGATCAACGGCCGGGTGGAGGCGGTGGGCAAGGATGCGAAGGAGATGCTGGGGCGCACCCCCGGCAACATCGTCGCCATCAAGCCGATGAAGGACGGGGTGATCGCCGACTTCGAGGTCACCGAGAAGATGCTCACGTACTTCATCAAGAAGGCCCACAATCGCAACGTCTGGGTGAGGCCGCGCATCGTCATCGGCGTTCCGTCGGAGATTACCCAGGTCGAAAAGCGAGCCGTGAAGGACAGCGCCTACCGGGCAAAGGCCAGCGAAGTACACCTCGTGGAAGAAGCGATGGCGGCCGCGATCGGTGCGGGCATGCCGATCACCGAGCCCTCCGGGAACATGATCGTGGACATCGGCGGCGGCACCACCGACATCGCCGTCATCTCGCTCGCCGGCATCGTCTACAGCAAGGCGGTCCGCGTCGCCGGCAACGAGATGGACGAAGCGATCATCCAGTACATCAAGAAGACGTACAACCTTCTCATCGGCGAACGGACCGCCGAGCAGATCAAGATGGAGGTCGGCTCGGCCTACCCGCTCGAAGAGAAGATGACGATGGAGATCAAAGGGCGGCACCTGATCGAAGGTGTGCCGAAGACGATCACCATCTCCGACGAAGAGATTCGCGAGGCGCTGGCCGAGACGGTGAACGTGATCGTCGACGCGGTGCGCGTCGCGCTCGAGCGCACGCCGCCCGAGCTGTCCGCCGACATCGTGGATCGCGGGATCGTGCTCACCGGCGGTGGCTCGATGCTGAAGAACCTGGACAAGCGACTGCGCGAAGAGACCGGGCTCCCGCTGGCCATGGCCGAGGATCCGCTCTCGTCGGTCGTGCTGGGGGCAGGGAAGATGCTGTCGGATTTCAACCTTCTGCGAAAGATATCGATCGATTGAGAACCTTCGAATCGACGGATTCACGGATTCACGGATTCACGGATTGGACTGCGACGGCGGCGCGCAAATCCGTCGATCCGTAAATCCGTCAATTCGTCAATTCAAGTCTCACCATCATGGCCGTGCTCGAAATCCGCCAGCGTACCGGATGGCTCTTCGTGGCCGTGGTATTCGCCCACCTCGTTCTGATTTCTGCGCAGGCCAAGACGGCGCGCGGGATGTCGGTTCTCTCCGGCATCGCCTTCGGGACGTTCACCGGAATTCAGGGCGTGGCGACCAGCGCGGTCGGCGGCGTCAAGCACGCGTGGCAGGATTACTTCGCCCTGCAGCAGATCCGCCGCGAGAACGAGGCGCTGCAGCAGGAGATGGGGCAGCTGCAGATTGCGCTGCAGCAGGAGCGCACCGAGGCGACGCAGTCGCGCAGCCTTCAGGATCTCCTCACGCTCAAGCGCGAGCTGCCGCTGCAGACGAGCAGCGCCCGCGTCATCGGGTACGGTCCCGGGCTGACGTTCAGGACCATGAACATCGACAAGGGAACCGACGATGGATTGCTGCCCGACATGGCGGTGATCGCCCCGTCGGGCGTGGTCGGCCGCATCGTCCAGGCGAGCGCACGGGCGTCGAAGGTCCAGCTGCTCATCGACCGCAACGCCGCGGCCGGGGCCATCGTCGAGCGATCGCGCGTACAGGGGGTGGTCGAGGGCAACCCGGTGCGCTTCGGGCTCCTGCTCAAGTATGTGTCGAGCACCGCGGACATCCAGGTGGGTGACCGGGTCGTGACGTCGGGAATCGACGGAATCTTCCCGTCGTCCACCGAGTTGCCCTCGGGCGGCGAGGCGTCGTCGACCAACGGCGGGTTTCCGCGGGGCTTCGTGATTGGTCATATAGAATCACTGGAGAAGCGGGGCGGGCAGTACGCCAACGTGGTCGTGCGGCCGGCCGTCGACTTCTCGACGCTCGAAT
>Ga0075418_10008121_pt1 | contig 11779 bp, 6 predicted proteins | sample SoiMetdeltSBSDD2_FD_81776 | JGI IMG/M metagenome (GOLD analysis project Ga0075418, IMG submission 81776) | Bulk soil microbial communities from a Populus tree surrounding site in Tennessee, USA - Soil MetaG P. deltoides SBSDD2 | ecosystem: Environmental > Terrestrial > Soil > Tree plantation...
CATACACGGCCAGAACGAGATAACGAGCCTCACCGAGCAGCCCGACACGGGACCGCCCACAAGGTCACCCAAAGTGGGGAGCTAAACCAAGCACGACTGGGGAGTTTCGAAGAGCGCCATCAGGCACAGGTTCGCGCCATTTAGCGTACAGCTGGCAACCCGCCCGGCTGCGCTCCCAAGCCGCTTTCGCCCACCTACGCGGCCCAGCGCCCATCCCGCATCATCGGACAATCCCTGTGGATAAAACTGTCCGCGGTTATCCACAGATCTTTTCGACTCTCTGGCTGCAGCGTTCTCGCCGGGACATCATGAACCGGTGTCACTGACCGATCCTCAAGAACTCCCTCATGGCAGGAAGCCCGCTGCGGTGCAAGATTGTAAAGGTCAAGGGACGTCCTTTCGACTCAGAAAGCTCGTTTCGGACGGCGATATTTGTGCTCTTCGACTTCATGAGTCGCGCGCTAGCCGTGCGAAGATTGAGCTAGTGGCACAACACTTTTATCATGGCAGCAAAAGATGTGATCAAAGCGCACTAAACGATGCGCTCGCGAGGATCGATACACGGCTGGGTCTTCATGAGGCGGATGAAGTAGTGATCGTAGACGAGAAACTAGGTGTACGCCTTGCAGTCTTCATCTTTGCCTTGGAGGCTGAACGCGAGTGGCGAAACATGGGTGCAATTGCCGCTAAGGTTAGGTTCATGAGCATCGAGGAAGCCTTGGTATGCCAAGTGCCGCGATACGAATGCCAGATCAGCGCGGCGGGCACTCCGGATGCTTCTTGCATAGGAGTTTCATGCCGTCATGCACAACGTGGAACCGCCACCTTGGAGGAGATCCATTACCCGTGCGGGTCTTGCCTTGACCGGATGCCAAGCAGGTGATTGAAAAGTGGTTGTCCATAGGATAGCCATACGAGTTCGTTATCCGATTCGTAAGCGGCCCGGTCGAATGTTGCCAGAACACGGCCTTTCGCACTACCCGAAGCCGACACCGCGTAAACATTGGGCCTACCATCAACTGTGATTAGCAGATCTCTGGTTAGCGGATTGTTGATCACGACGCGCTTGATCTCCTGCATTGTTACTGCAGGTTCAAGCGTGGGCGGCGGTTCGACGAGTTCAGCATTGGATTCACCATAGGCCCTCTGCCGGTCTTGTGGTTGGCAAACTGGCAGATCACCCATGTCCTTGGCACCTATGACCTGCTGTTGTGACCTCTGGATATCGACGCGGATGCTGCGCAGCGCGCTAGCTACTTCGGTCGAAGTTGAGACCCGACCGTCGTCACCGATCTCCATCTGAGCGCTGCCTGTGCCGCTAAGCGCGAGCTGCTGGATGGTTTGCTCTACAGCCCCGAGCACTGGTTGGGCGGCGCCAATCACGCTTGTGAAGTCTCCATAGTCGTCTCTGATTCCTTTGTAGACGGCCTCCTCGACGGTTCCACTGTAGAAGTAGTTGGTGACGCGGATGTCCCTGTACGTGGCACCGATGCGGTCGATGCGGCCAATTCGCTGCTCGACGCGCATGAGGTTCCACGGCACGTCGTAATTGATGAGCCGGCCGCTTGTCTGCAGGTTTAGGCCTTCGCTCATAGAGTCGGTACCAATTAGGACATGGAGGGTGCCATCACGGAATGCCGTCTTGATAGTTGACTTTGACGCCGGTTGCCACTTGCGTGTCGTGGGGTCCCATAGTTCTCCGCCGCGGCCCGAATAGCAGCCGATCCGTTCATACCCTGCCGTGAGAAGCCGCTCGCGGACATAGTCGAGAGTGTCGGTGTACTGAGTAAACACGACGATAGAAGAGTAAGTTGCAAGCGACTCGGCGACATGTGCTACGAGTTGGCTGGCCTTGCTGTCTTCGCCAGCCATGTCGCCAAGGTCGGCGAGGAAGGCGCGCAGCTCGTGGATTTCTCCGCGCAACCGGTCCAGGCTGGTATCAAGTTCGTCGACGTCGAACAGCGTCGTTTCCAGAGTGGCCTCGTCGTCGGCCGTCAGCAGTTCGCCGAGGTTGAGACCATGGTCGAGCACGTCAAGCCGTCGTCGAAGAGAACGGCGGATCGCATAGAACGACGAGGTGAGCCGCCGGCGGTAGACCGTCATGACGAATCCGAGGGCCTGAGTCGACTTGTCCGACATGTAGGCGTTGTAATGGCGGCGGATATACGATTCTATGCGCTTGTACAGTTCGTCTTCGTTCTTGGTCAGATCAATGAACTCGTCGTCGACGTGCCGGACTGGGATGATCACATCCGGTCCGATGATCCCCGCAGCCTGGTACGCCCGCAGGGTGTCGCGCGTGTTACGGAACACACGGTCGCGCATGGGCGTGTGTTGTCGCAGCCAGGCGTCCATCAGCACTTCTGCGGTCGGAGTGAGGGTGTTGATGGTCTCCTTAGCCGGGGTTTGCTGGTGCAGGCGGGTGATGGTCCGAGCGGCGACGGCGCCGAGTTCGGCTTTCGCCTGTCTTTCCAGCGCCTGATCCTTGGACGCTTGAGGGTCACTGAAGTAGTCGCGGGCCATGCGGTGCAGCAGTTTCCAGTCCCGTTCGCGGTGTTGAAGCTGTAGCTGCCGGTAGTAGGCGAGGAACGCGTCGGCTGAGGTCCCCCACGCGCCGGGAAGGCCGAGCAGGTCGATGAGATCCCACGCCTCGTGCGGGTTCATCTGCATGGGCGTGGCCGATGCCAGGTACAGAGTCTTCCAGCTTCCGCGGGCCTTCATAGCCTGTAGCAAAGCGAGGAGGCTGTTCGGTGGATCAGTCGGCTTGGATCCGCGGCGGCGTGCGTGGTGCGCCTCGTCGACGAGCACGATGTCCCATTCGCCGGCGCTGAGGATCTCGGTTCGGCGGACGCGGCGCCGGGCGAGGTGGCTGGACGCGAGGACGATCGGGAACGCTGACCAGGGGTTGCTGTTCGACGGCTGGAGGATGGGTTTACTGTGTCGGTCTTCGAAGCCGCTGCCGGTGTAGCGGGGCACGTCGAGGCCGAGTTTCTCGTGCAGCTCCTCCTGCCACTGCCGCATCACGGATGCCGGCACAAGCAGCAGCGCGGAGTCCGCTTGTCCGGACAACAGCAGCTCACGGAGCACGAGCCCCGCTTCGATCGTCTTGCCCAGGCCGACTTCGTCAGCGAAAAGGTAGCCGCGGGGAAATGTGGTGACTGCCCGGTGTAGAACGCGTGTCTGATGTGGTAGCGGCTGCACCGGCGCCGTCAATGCGGCAGTGAAGGGACTTTCCCGGGGAGCCCTGGCGAGACGTTCAAGTTCGTCGCCAGCAGCGACAAGATCGTCGGCTGCCGTATCCTCAATGTCTTTATCTGCGATCGCTGGCGTTTCACCGACGTTATCCAGCCAAGGCGGCTTCCACTTGAGGATCTGCCAAACAGGGTCGTGCCGCGGCGGCACATAATCACGAGGAACCATCTTGAGTAGACGATCATCGATCATGGGTAGGTCCAACACTACCCATCCCGGATCGGGCTGGTCACCCCAATGGCCGGCGAACCGCTCCACGATGCTTTGGCCCTGCTCTGCCCAAACCTCTGCGAGCCACGACTTCGCGACCGAAAACGTCTCATGGTTGTATAGCCAGCCTGAAGCAGTCTCATTGTCCGAACCGAGAAATGTCACTCGCTCGCCCGAGGCGTCCTCCAGAACCCCGTACTTGGAGTGGAAGTAGCCCCATGCCTGCTGTGGCTCCAACGGATTGCCGTGGCCGTCGATCGGGACTCCGACCTTCACCTGCAGCAAGCCCTCACGGACCATCCACCCGAGCAATTTCAGGCATTCGTCCCCAGTCGGATCGCCGCTCAAGTTAACAGGGACACGATGGACCGCCTCCGCCACGACCTCGCGCGCCTGCGCCCCCTCGCGGACCGCAACCAGGTCCTCAGATGAGAGTTGGGACCCCACGATCAACCGCATACCGCCGCCGTGTGCCTGGGCATTCTCCAGGAAGGGCACTACCCCGCGCGCCGCGATACGCAGTACCGTCGATGAATAGTAGCCAGCCATCCGGTCGTACTGGCAAGCCACCGCCAGGGCTGGCAGATAAAACCGACACAGCGGGTCGTCCCCAGTGGAGTAGGTACCTGACAGGCCGAGGTCCCGCAGTCCACCTGGCGGATGCGCGCCGGTCATGTATCGAACAGGGTAGGCGCCTCAACCCTAAGCACGCTCGGCTCCTCCGATGGAACAACGACCTCCGGCAAGTAGGCTACCGCGAGCGTGTCAAGCAGGCCCGCCTCGGGCACCACCCATTCCCCCTTGATCCTCGTACGGGGGATTGCGTTGATGAGCCCCTGCACAGTTGCGATGAACCTCTGGTCTGTCGCCAGGCCGAGACGGTCGATCAGGGCCTTTGCCTGGCCCATGCCGTCGACCGCGGCAATGTAGAGTGCAGTGTGCACCGCATCGATGGCAACATCGAACCGGTCGGCATCTATTCGCACTCCTGACAGGTCGTCGTTGCCGCGCCGCAGGCGCTCCTTCGGTGAGAGTAGCCGGACCGTGCCCGTCTTCTTTTCGACGATTCTGTCTCGCGTGAGTGCGTCGATGTCCATTCCACCGATGGCGAAGGCGAGACGACGCGCAGCGTCATAGGGAAATTCGACGGCCTTGAACGTGCTCCACGCGAGCAGGACGAAGTCCGTCAGGTCGTCGATCTGGATCTCGCGGCCAACCAGGCGGCGACGCTGGATGCGAACAATTTCCTCGCGTGCTACGTGGAGGGCTTCCTCGGGTCGCAGGAGATGTGAACGGCCGCTCTCATCCGCGCTGCTGCTGAACACCGGCCAGTTTTGCGAGATGACCGACAACGTGGGTCCGTAGGTCGCAAGGAGTAGGTCGACGCCATCAATCCCGTCGTCCGAGAAGCGACGGTACGCCGAGCGGGCAGTGTCACGGATCTGTGCTTCGAGGTCTTCCAGAAATATCTTCCAGTCGACGGAGATTGTGCGCTTGCGGCAGACCAGCAAGATCGTGGACTCCGCTGCGTTCTTGTTCGCCTGATGGCTGCTGGTTTCGGACTCAGTTTCGACGGGCCAGGAAGTCTCGACGATGAAACCCGCCTGAATCAGAGCCATGCCGAGGGCGTCCCAGGCGCGGGCCTCTTTGTTCGTGAACATAACCGTGAGAACGCCGTTGTCACGAAGGACCCGTCGGCATTCCATAAAGATGTCGGCCATTTTCGCTTCGTAGTCGAGGTCGGCCAGCTCTTGCTTTCGGCGTCCCATCTGGGCAAAACGGGCGACGTTTGTCACAGCCTCATTGTCAATGTCACATGCGGCCGCGGCAAACAGGTCTGGCAGCACCGAGCCCAGTGTGGCTTGCTCCCATACATAGAAGAAGTTTGCCAGCTCCGCGTACATGACATTGGCGTAGTACGGTGGATCCATGCAGATGTAGTGCACCGATCCATCATCAAGGTCGGAAAGCTGCGCTGCGTGGCCGTGTCGGATAGTGACTTGCCGTGGGATGGGCGTAGAACTCAGCGCAGGTCGGCCGGTTTCGTCGAGAAGCCGCGCGATTTCCTCGTAGGCGTCGATGAGTTGATCCAGGGCCCACGGCAGCAGTTCGCCCGGGCCCGGGAACTCAACAAAGGTCCATTTGAATGCGAAGTTGTGTTTCTCGAAGACGCTTCTTGTCTTCTGCCTACCAACATCCCAGGAGGTCTGGCGCGCGTTGTAGTTGAGCGCCTTCGCCTGCATGAGCGCCAACTCGGTCAGAACCGCGGTGGCTTGGTCCTCCGGCAATGCCTGACGCACCTCTGAGATGAGACGCCGGAACTCCTCGACAAAGGTGGCATGTGTCAAAAGCTGGCGTGGCGAGAAGAAGTCGATCCAGCGGTTGATACCGTACATGCGGTGACCGCGCTCGTAATTCGAAACGCTGTCGATCTCGTCGGCCGGCACGATACTTTGTGAAATCCACTCATCGAGGTGTTGCTCGACGAAGCGGGTTGCGTCTTGTAGCGCCTTGAGGTCCCGGTCGTCAGGAGCGCGGAAAGTGCGAGTTTGACGATTCCTTACCACAACGGCGTAGGGGACCGTAACCATGCGACCAGCCTTGGCCTCAGACTTAATATAATCACCATCAATAATGAGGTCGTCGTAAGGACTGATGGCCTTCCCCCCGGAGAATGTGCCTCTGCTGGCTCTGTGTGCGTCGATGGTGTCTCCGTGGAGGACTTCGAACAGTGGTTCAGACAGCATTTCTGCGCCCTGGTGGGTGATCATGCGCACTGCGGCTGCCTTGTCGCCTTTGCGGAGCCACCAGTCTGGCACGAGTGGAACGAGACCACCGGTGCGCGGGCAACGGATGGCGTGTGCGTAGAGGTAGTTTGTGATGGTTTCATCGACGCGGCTCGGAAAGAATGGGCCGAGTCTCTTCTCACACCGCTCGACGAGCAGGCCACCCCATTTGCGGAGGTCGTCAGCAAGGGCTGGTCCAAATTGTGCGGGTGTTGCCAGACCGGCAAGTAGAACTGCTGCAGCGACGCTGTTGAGGTCATTTGCGTATGTCGGGAGAGCAAAGCGCAAGGCGGTCCACGGGATCGATCCGCCTCCGGCTGTAACGTCGGCGACGGTGGGGAGCGCTCCCCAGGTGTGCTTAAGTACGCGGTGCAGCTTGGCGATGGATTGTTCGTCGAGACTGTTCTTGAATGCGGGCCGGTAGGTGTAGGGGTTTTCTTTGAGCTTGATGCCGGCCTCCTTGGCTTGGCGTGCCATACGCTTCGCCTCGACGGGGTCGCCCCAGATACCGATGAGATGGAGGTACCAATTGCGGTAGATCTGTTCGTTCTGCACCTCGGGAATATCGGGCAGGGCGCGTGCGAGGTCAGGGCTCCAGGCTGGCATCAGCCCTCCGAGCACTGCTCCAGCGCTGGCAGCGAGTGGCCGGCGCGCGAACCACACGTGCAGTGTCTTCAGCTTCGGGAACTGGCCAGGAATGGGGGCGGACTCCCGCCTGGACTCGATACCTAGCGCAGTAACAGGAAGCCAGTCCTCGATCAGGACACGTGGCCCGTTGTTGACTCCGCCTGTCATGTCATCCACCTGTTGGTCTCTCGTCGGCAAGAAGGATGCGCAGGGCTTTGCGCGCACGCTTTGCGTGCTGCCCGGCACACTTCGCGTACCAGTAGTAGGTTTCCTCCACGCTCATCGCATTGATGCCCGCGACCATCGAGCGTATGCGATCATGGCGGGTGACCGGCGCGGTGGCCAGGAGCGTGAGGGTCAGGCGGACGCCAGCGGGCTCGTGAATGCGTAGCGGCTTGCCGCGAGTGATGCCGAGCGTTCCGGGGGTGTGTCCGGACTGTCTGACACTTGCGATGACGGCATCGAGGACGCGTGCCACCTGCGCGGGGCTCGCTTCAAGGACAGGTGTGCTGAGTACGGTGTCTCCCGCAGTGAAGGTCTCTTCCAGGGTGATGCCGAAGGCATCTCCTTGGCCTAGCCGTGTGGTGAGCCTAAACGCGCGCACGTTATCGAGCGGGAGGTGCCGTTGTGTTCCCCTGTGATGGGCCACCGGCCGATGGGACTCCGTTCCCAGTAGGGGTACGGCGGCTGTAGTCATCTGTTCACCTCCGCGGTGATGTCGACGTCTGTGATGTTGAGGCTCTTCATCACCGATTGGAGTTGGGTGAAGTCAGGTGTATCGACTTCGACGGGGGCGGGGAAGGCTATATCGAGGCGGATGCTTCCTCCGACGGAGCTGGCTGCAGCCAAGAGCTTGCTGAGGTGGCTGTTGAGCGTCTGATAGTCCTTGCGAGCTGCGGTACCGGTGAACTCCATTTGGCCGTCTACGCCTGGGAATTCGGCGGTAATATCAGCGGTGACGTTGATGTCGTGCCGCTGCAGCATGCCGAGGATAGACACAAGCAGGTCGATGTCTTGAGTGCCTCGAGTCGGGTCGGCCGTGGCCGTGACGGTTAGCCGTGCGAGTTGTTTGGTCGGCGAGTCGGCGATTTGGTCGGCGATCGAGGCGAGTGCCGGACCAGAGGCTCCATGGGCGGTGAACCGGGTGCGGACGACTTTCCGGTCGGGTATCTCGACGCCGGCGGTGTTGGCCTGTTGGCGTGTCATGACCCGCAGCCCATCAAGGCCGACACGGGTGATGTCGGTGGGTGTAAGGGCACGCACCCCAGGTGCGGGGTCTGTGTCGGTGACAACAAGCCATTCGTACTTGTGCTGGGCGACCACGTTGGACAACACCTCGAGCACGTCGCCCTTGGCTGGTTCGCCGCCGCATCGCGACTCCAGCATCTGGCGTACCTCGGATCCGGTAAGAGCTTTCGTTTCGGCGAATCCCTTGAGGTCAGCCAGGGTCGGTTTCCGAACAAGGAGGCCGCGGTCGGTGGCCTCCGCCAAGGTCATGATTTCCGTGTCGTTGCGGAACTCAACCGAGAGGCCAGCCATAGTGGTGCCGGTATACGTGCGGCCAGCAGCGGCGTCGTAGTACACCCAGTTGTCGGCCTTGATGCCGTCCACGACCGCTTCACGGATGATCGCCGGGTTGCGGATGATGGGACCGCCGTGGTCAACCCAAAACCAGTCGAGTAGGTCCTGCATGCTCACCGCAGCCTTGCCTTTAGGCCACGCTTTCGATCGCAGCCATTCGTACGACGGCTTGTCCTTGCGGATCTTACCTTCGTCCTCAAGCAGGCTAAGCACCACGCTGGTCGCGGAGCGGGTGTCGCCTTGGTGCTGGGGTGGCAGGTCACGATGACGAAGGTGGTTGTTGGCCTTATCGTTGACCGGGTAGTAGATGTGCTTGAAACAGCGGGTGATCGCTACTCGCGCCTCCAGCTGGGCGTTCATCTGATAACTTTCGATCTTGCGGCGCACGTCGTCGGTGAACTGGGCCATGCGGTTGCTACTACCGGCGAGGTCGTCGGCGGCGATAAGCGACCGGACCCGGTCTCGTAGCCGCTCTGTCTCGTCCGCGTCGGCCACGACGAACACCAGACTGTTGCGGTAGCTGCGTGGAGTTCCGGATTGGCCCACGTTGTCGAGCATGCTGACCAGCAGCGGTGGCGGGTGCTCGGCATCCCGGCCACGTACGGCGACCTGCTCGGGGTCGATGACGGCGACCCTGAGTTTATTCGTGTTGGGCAGGTGCGCCGGGCCTACTGGATAGGGCACGCCGAGGGTCGCGCCATCGTTACAGAATGCCTTGGCGACGAGGTCGTCGAGGATCTGCTTGACACGGGTCTTAGGGAGGTTGCCTTTCTCCTCCTCTAGGATCGCCGTGACGTTCGGCTCCACTTGGAACCGCCACCGGGTGCCATCGGAGGCAAGATGCCAGCAGGTCCGCTCGGCCTCGACGAGGGCCTTCTCCAAAAGGGTCGTAGCGTCGCCGGGGCGCAGCGTTCCCAACAGCCATTCGCTACGACCTGCACCGGTTGAGACAGTTTGCTCCAGCGAGTGGATCAACACGGTGCGGCAAACTCGGGTGGTGTGGGGGGTGCGCCCGGCGAACACGCGTGCGTCCACCAGCGCGGCGTGGGAGGCGGGTCCAGCGAGGTCGACCTCCGCGACACGCGCATACTCCGGTCGCTCCAATCCGATGGTGAGGTGGTTACGGACAGGCTCGTCAGCGAAGTCGATGTCGGCAATGTTGATGACGTCGCAGTCGTCGCCGTCGCGGTAGATCGACCCTACGACCTCGGCCAGGAGCTTAAGAGCGCCCCGCGCGCGGTGGAACTTCGGGATGGCGCCGAGCCGCTTGTCGAGAACCCGGACAAGCTCAGGGTGAAACGGGTACGACGCCTTGATTGCTTCCGCATATGTGGTGGGTCTGTTCGCCCCACCGGTTAATTGCTCGCCCTCGCTGGCTAGCTGCTGGTACAGCTGCTTGTACGTATCGGCTGCCGCAGCCGCAGCCCGCTGGTCGATGGATGCGAACAGACGCCGCTTGAGGATCTCGCCGATCTCCGTGTCCTCCGCAGGACGGATCACCCCGCTCGGTTGCACCATGCGTGACAACGCGTCCTGGGTTTCCGAGACCAGACCGTGCATCTGTTCGCCGAACTCATCGAGGAGTTCCGCGATCTCGTTGGTCTCCCTGCCGAACGCGTTCTGCTGTGATGCGAGCGTAACGATCATCACGATGCGGTTACCGGGATCTCCGGCCACCTCGGTCAGGCTTTTGAGGAATGCCGGGATCTGCTCAGCGTAATCGCGAATCGCCTGGTTACCAGCCTTGAGCGCCAAGCGCAAGTGGCGAGCAAGCTCGTCGATGATGACGATGGTGGGTCGGCCCCCGAAGGCTTTCAAAAGGGTATGGATTCCCGGTGCGGTACGGTCGCGTTCGTTGCTGCTCAGCGCCGCGAGCGCCTCCGAACCGATCTGGGCAGCCATCTCACCCCAGATCGTGTACGTGGTCACGCCGTTGGTTTCCAGACCGGCGGACGGGTCAAGAGCATCACCGACAATCGCAGCGACCTGTACAGGGCCGTTGGGCAGTAGGGAGACATCAACAAACTGATCCAACCCAGCGGGTCTAGCACCTTTCGCAAGGTGGTAGATGGCGGTGAGCCCGTGCGTCTTGCCGCCACCAAATGAGGTTTCTGAGCGCAGAACTCCGTTCTCGCCAGCGACACCTCCAGCCCCGGTCACCCTGCCAAACGTCTTCGTCAGCAATGTCCGCAGGCCCGTGGTGGGGAAGGTGACTCCGAAGAAATCTTCCGGGTTGCCGTATATCTTGTAGTTGTCGGGATCACGGACGATCTTGTCGAGCTGGGCGGCGAAGTGGTAGTCGCTGAGACCGCCCGTCAGGACGTCCTGCCTGGGCGTGCAGGTCTCACGCAGTGGCTTCAGCTCCACTTGTCCCTTTCCCCTTTCTATTGGTTCGGCGCCGCTGTGCATCTTCACCAGCAGGGCCGATCAGGTTCAGGTTGACCAGCCTGATGAACATCACGTGCTCGCAGAGCCGCAGTTAGTCGGCGAGCATCGCGATGGCCTCGCCAACGTCCAACGTTTGACGGCCCATGACGAGGTTACTGAAATGGGCTTGGATCCTGTCACCCGGCATACGCAGGGGCAGCGGCGAGGCCGTTGGCCTCGGGTCCTTCGGCGGCTGTGCCGGCGACAGACTTTGGTATCGCGTCAACGTGGGAGTGGCCAGTCCGCCGAGGTACTTCTTCTCGGAGCATTAGCTCGGCATGGCCGATCACGTGGGCGATGGTGAAACTGTTGATGGATGGCCATGGTTTCTGGTTAAGGACGATCACCGATCACCGCTGTTCCTTACGCCTGCCGACAGAACAAGCCCGACACGTTCGACATCCTGGAAACTAAGGTATTTTACTGGCCCCGATAAGGTGGTCAACCGGTGCCGGCAGCCGATGTGGGTGAGTTGTGTCAAGGGCGCCTGAAAACTGGCTCTGGCACAAATTTCGTGATTGACCTGTGCCGATGAATGACCGGCCGAACCCCCGCAGCCGCCACGGGCTGGTCCAACCGCATCACGACTACCTGGCGGCCCGCTTCGGTCAGGGCATCACCGCCGACAAAACGCTCTACAAGGAGATCTGCGCACGCGGCTACAGGGCACGATCCGCGAACGAGTCCTCCGCGCCTAAATATCCACCTTAGTCGATCAATAAATTTGTGCCAGAGCCAGTTTTCAGGCGTCGTCGAGTGCGCCGTGAGGCGCTGGTGCGCCGTGAGGCGCCGATGACCGTAGGAGGTGAGAGACCTTCTCGCTGGGCTGTCGCAGCAGCCTGGTAGGAGCTGAGCGCAGCCGAGCCCGGGAGACGGCGGGTGAGGCGGGAAGCAGC
>Ga0075418_10008124_pt1 | contig 11776 bp, 21 predicted proteins | sample SoiMetdeltSBSDD2_FD_81776 | JGI IMG/M metagenome (GOLD analysis project Ga0075418, IMG submission 81776) | Bulk soil microbial communities from a Populus tree surrounding site in Tennessee, USA - Soil MetaG P. deltoides SBSDD2 | ecosystem: Environmental > Terrestrial > Soil > Tree plantation...
ACCGAGCCGCTCGGCCCCTTCTGCGTCTGGCACGGCTACTTCGGCGAGTGCCCCGAGTGCAAAGGATCCGTGGAGCGCTGGACCTTCACGGTGGTGCAGGCGGACGACCGCGCCCTGGTGATCGATGAAGCGTGGACGACGACAAAAGCGTGGTCGGGGTCCAGCCCGGCGCAGACAGAGCCTGTGTTGCCGAGGATGTCGACAGAGGGCGTCCATCTCGGCAGGCTCAACCGGCAGGAGCGGGACTCCGACGATGTGCCCGCTCCCCCCGACCACGTTCCGCTGCGCGTCAACCCGGGCCTGCTCGCCAGGATCCGGCTGCTGCTCGACGAGCGCACATGAACGAGGCGCAGGCACGCGCGATCAACGAGGAGCTTCGGGGCGTGCGTGAGTCTCTCGACCGGGTGGGGGCCACGGTCGAGGACGCCCGAAGGGCGCGGGCAGGGGGGCAGGTTCCCCCTGCCGTGCGCACCAAGGCGAACGACATCCTGCTCCTGCTCAAGGGATCGACCTTCTACGTCCCCGTCGCCGACATGCTCAACGACCTCCTTCACCTCGTTGCCACGCGAGATTGAATTCTTCGCGCTCGGGCTGCCGGTCGCGCAGGGGTCGAAGAACCCCTGGGGCGGGGAGTCGGCCAAGGGGCTGAAGCCGTGGCGCCAGGACATCCGCAAGGCCGCGCTTGAGGCGATGGAGGGCGAGCCGCCGACCCTCTCCCCGGTGCAGGTGCGGATGACCTTCGTCTTCCCCCGCCCGAAGTCGCACTACGGGACGGGCAAGAACGCCGGGGTGCTGAAGACGCGCGCCCCGCTGCACCGCACCTCGGCGCCCGATCTGGACAAGCTGATCCGCGCCGTCGGCGACGCGATCACCGGGGTTGTCGTCCGTGACGACGCGCAGATCTGCTCGATCGAGGCGCACAAGGTCAACGGAGAGATCCCTGGCGTGTGGGTCTCGCTGATCGCGCTCTTCTAGCGGATCTACGAGATCTACGAGATCTACGAGATCTACGAGATCTACGAGATCTAACGGGGCGGCGGCGGGCGGTGCATGCGAAAGACCGGCCGCCGCACTTTGTGGACTGGCTAGGTCCGCCCCGCCGAACGCTAGCGCTCCACCTCGACCCAGCCCTCGTCGACGGCGAGCGCGACCGCGCGCACGATCGTCGAGACGCCGAGCTTGCGCCGGATCGTCTTCGCCTGCGTCCGTGTCGTCGAGGGGGCGCGACCCAGTCGCCTGGCCGCGCCATCGATCGTCTCCCCGTTCGCGAGCAGCTGTAGCAGGCGAAGCTCGCTCGGCGCGAGATCGTTCGTCGCGCCGCCGTGCTTCGTGCGCGCCATCGAGTCGAGCATCCGCAGCGACTGCTCGCGATTCGGCGGCGGGGGTGACCAGCCGAGGCGGATCAGCGTCCTCACCGCCTCGACCCTGCGCGGGTCGGCGGGCATCGCCCGAAGCTAGCGAGGCGACCGGCCGACAACAGGCGTAGGATCCTGGGAGGTGGAGGTCCGCAAGCTCTCGGAGGACAAGACGAGCGTCACGCTCGGCTGGGATCCGATCCCTGGCGTCGACGGCTACCGCTTCTGGTCGGCCGGGGTGCTCCGCTCGCGCACCTGCGACCCGAAACGATCGAGCGTCAAGTTCTCGAAGGGGCAGGAGCCGTACGTCGTCGAGGCGGTCGTCTTCAGCGGGCAGGACTCGGGCAGCTACCCGCCCGACGCCCCGCCCCCGGTGCAGACCTACGTCAGGGTCGCTCCGCGCGTGGCCTACAAGACCGACCGTGGCGACGCCCGCTACTGCATGTTCAACCCGGACGGCTCGCTGCGCCCCGGCGTGACGAAGCTGCCGAGCGGGCAGTACACCGACGAGTCGGGTGCGAAGTACGCGGCCAACGGAGACGGGCTGGAGGAGTCCAGCGTGCGCTCACCCGGCTCCCCGGCGGATTGCGCTACGGGATCCGACTCGATCGACGGACGGGCCTACTGCTCGCTGCCGATGCAGGGCGACCCGACGAAGAACACCGGAAGCTGGACGATCTAGGGAGGAGGGAACATGGCGCTCACCTTCAAGGACATCTGCTTGGCGATCATCGCGGTCGCCTTGCTGCTGATCTTCCTTTTCGGCGTCGACGTCGTCTCGTCGTAGTGGGCCACGTTCTCGTCGTCGGCGACCGCAAGCTGCTCGACAAGACCTCGGAGACCGAGCTTGACGTGACCTACGAGTGCCTGAAGGATGGCGTCTACGGGATCGTGGTGGTCTCGCGGGACGAGTGGGTAGCGATGGGGGAGCCAGAGCAGATCACCGTGATGACTCTGCCGGGCGACTACACGGACGAGTCATTCGATCCGGACCTAGAGCGCTCCAAGCGAGAGCGCGGAAAGTAGAGGGAGGCACATGGCAGTCACCGTCAACAGCGAGCGCAAGGCGGTCGAGATCGCCTGGGACGACATGGGCGGCGAGACCGAGCCGAACCCGCCAGAGGGGTTCCCGGACTACCCGGCGCACCCGATCGCCCCCGGCGGCGAGACCCCGACCCACCCGATCGCCCCCGGTGGGGAAGCACCAGACCAGGGACTCCCCGGCGACCAGCCGCGCCCTGACCACGAACTCCCGGGCGACCAGCCGCGCCCCGATCACGAGCTTCCGGGTGACCAGCCCCGGCCGGACCACGAACTGCCCGGTGACCAGCCCCGGCCGGATCAGGGACTCCCGGGCGAGCAGCCCGGCGTCTCGCATCCGATCGCCCCGGGCGGCGGCCCCGAGCATCCGATCTACCTGCCGCCGTACGTCGACAACTCGCTGCCGGGCGCGGCCCGCGCGGCGCTCAGGGCGTTCCTCGTCGGCAACCTCCCGCCCGCAGTGCAGCCGACCGGTGGCAAGCAGATCGCCGTGCAGGTCTTCGCCGAGGGCCAGGACGGCGACTGGTCGAACACCCCGGTGATGCCGAACGACGGCCTCGCGGTGCTCACGTACCCGAAGGACTTCAAGGGCACGAGCTACATCGAGGTGCGCGCGCTCGACGGCACGCTCGTCGACAGCGGGGAGATCACCGTCAAGTAGCCATGCCCGGGAAGCAAGTGAAGAACTGGAAGGTCTACGAGGCGCTCCGCAAGGAGGGGCACTCGAAGGAGTCGGCCGCGCGGATCGCCAACGCGCAGTCGAAGAAGAAGAAGTCGGTGCGCAAGACGACGCAGGGGAAGCGGTCGAAGAAGTGACCGTCCCTGCGTCGGAGGCACCGTTCATCGAGCCGTACGCGAAGGTCGGGAACCCGAACGGCTTCAAGTCGAAGGGCAACACGGCCCTCGCGGTCAAGCGGGCGATGGCGCACCTGGGCTTCCTCCCCTGGGAGCCGGAGCGGTGGGACAGCCAGTGGAACGAGGCACTCAACGACGCAGTCGCCGAGTGGAAGGCGAAGCGTGGTCTCGTCCCGGCTGGCTCCACCGACGGCTCCTGGGGGAAGACGGCGCACGACATGATGCGCGGCACCTGGTACGGGACTGACCACAAGGAGGCCTTCGACGGCGAGTCGCAGCGTCTGCTCAAGGAGGAGAAGCGGGCCTGGGATGAGGCGCACCAGCCGAAGCCGCCACCCGCCGGGGCGTGGGACAAGTACCTGACCGAGTTCTGCGAGCAGGCGATCAACGAGCCGTGGAACTACTCGCAGAACCGGGCGGTCGACGTGAGCATCGACCCGAACGGCCCGAACAACTCGGACTGCTCAGGCTCGACGATCCAGGCCTTCCACTACGCGAACCGCAAGTCGGGGCAGCATGTGCCCGACCCCTCGAAGTACAACTACGCGGGCTGGGGCAACACCTGGGACGACGAGGACGGGCATCCGAAGGTCACGAATGGCCAGTACAAGATCGGTGACCTCGCGCACTACGAGGGCCACGTCACGGTCTGCTACCACCCGGGCAACGCGGACACGGCCGACTGGTTCTCGTTCGGTTCGGAGCCGCCGTCGAAGCGGAAGCTCTACTACCGCTCCGACTTCAAGTTCGTCGTGCGCCCGCCGCGCTCGCCCTCGCCCGACACCTACTCGACGACCTTCGAGCGGCTGACGGCTTGGTTCCAGATCTGGCGGCTGCAGCGCTACGTGCTCTTCTGGAAGAACGGCAGACGCCGAGGCGACCCGCCGACCGACCGGTGAGCACCGCCGAGTGGATCACCGTCGGCTGCATCGGCTTCTTCGCGCTGCTCGCGCTGCTCGTCTTCCTGCGCCTGCTCCTGCGCAAGGGGCCACCTGACTGGGTCGAGTACCGCGTCGGGGTCTACGTCGAGCGCAAGCCTGAGCGCAACGTCCCGCCGGATGAGCAGTACACCCTGGTGAAACCGCCGACGCGCTAGCGACGATGGCGTCCGTGAGTGCGACGGACGTTCTCGTGACGGCGATCTCGATCCAGGCGACGATCCTCGTCGCGCTGCTGATCTTGCTCGGGCGCACGCGGGAGCGGCTGGTCAAGCTGGAAGAATGGGTTCGTTTGCAAGAGAAACGTCTGAACGGCCAGGCGGATGGGTAACTGCCATCCGTCCGATCGGTCCCCCACACTTGCTGCGAGGCCGAGAGAAGGAGGGACGGAATGCCGGTGACTCCCTACTGCTACGTCTGCGAACAGCAGACCGATCTGCTGGGGCAGCCATCTCACGCCCGATGGAAGGGTCCCGACGGCAAGACGTACTGCTCGATGCACTTCATCCAGCGGTTCGGTCACGGGGAACGACTCGTCAAGATCGACGGCTACGAACCACCGACAACGAGGAAGCCAGCTGCGAAAAGGCGCAAGATGCGCACCAGGAAGACGACAGTCGAGGCATAGGAGGAGCAATGGCAACCGTTACCCAGAGCGAGTTCGACCTCGCGTACATCCGCCGCTCGCAGGAGGACCACAAGCGGATCATGGATGCGCTCAAGGCCGACGGGACGCTCACGATCGAGCCGGACACGGCTCCCGAGGAGCCACCGCCCCTCCTCGACGAGAACGGCGAGCCGGTCGTCGACTCGGAGGGCAACCCGGTGCTGGAGGCGCCGCAGGCCTACCGCTCGACGGATCTCCAGGTCGCGGTCGACAACATGCCCGAGGAGGGCGAGCCGGTGATCCCCGAGGACATCGTCGTCGAGGTCGCGCCGGGCACGCAGAACGCCGCCGCGCCCTTCCCGGAGACCGAGAAGAGCGGCAGGCGCCGGTCGAGGAAGTCGGAGGACTAGGTGCCCTGCATTAAGGTCGCGCGTGGGGTCGCGAACCCGGCCGTCATACCGCCGTTCGCGACCCCTTCCGCGCCGTCCGTGCCGTTCAACGACACGTACGACAACACCCCCTGCGGCAAGTCGGTCGTGGGGACGATCCAGGGCGTCGACATGACGCCGCACCAGCTGTGCGTGTTCCATCTCGGGATGAAGCTCGGGCTGGCCGAGATGAAGCTCCCGAGGACGATCGAGTCACCGGGCTAGAGGAGGGACGATGGCAGTCAACTCATGGAGCCAGGTCGCGCCGATCGGGCCGTACAAGTCGGACATCGACCAGATCCCGGTGCAGGTCCGACGCGACTGGTTCCTGCAGCGACTGTCGCGCAATGCGCTCCCCGCGCTGCGCTCGAACACCCGGCCGGTCAAGAACCTGGAGGACCACACGGGCGTGCTGGTGATCGTCGTCAAGAAGGTGGGTCTGGCGGTCACCTTCTGGGCGCCGAAGGGCACCGCCGTCGACTGGGGCGACACCGGCACCACGGCAGCGACTGCCGCCGACGGGGACGTGACGCACACCTACGCGGGCGCGGGCACGTACCTGATCAAGACGACGAACGCGCTCTCGAACGGTCAGGGTCAGGCTTCGGTCACCGTCTAGAGGAGTGGGGGGCAGCGGCCGGGAAGCTGCCCCCCCGAATCACCGCCAGGGATCGGTCGAGTGGCCGCCGTCGGAGAGCTTCACGAACACGGCGACGGCGTAGCCCATGTCGCGCTGCACCCGCTTGTAGTTCACCCAGCGGTGGACGCAGGGGATCATCTGCGAGAGGCCCGTCGCTTGCTGGCACGGGTCGGAGTAGGTCGTGTTGATCGCCGCCGGGTTGCAGCCCGACTCGCGGTTGACGATGTAGATCGCCCACGCCTGCGTGCCAAAGGGGCGGAAGGCCCGCTCGACCATCTCGTAGCAGAGCGTCTTTAGCCAGGGCGAGACGTCCCCCCAGCGGTGCGAGTAGACGTGCCCCGAGGCGATCGCCTTGTTGGCCGCCCGCTCCAGCTGGGCGTAGCTCATTCGGTCGGTCGTTCCGGCGTGTGCCGGTGTGGCAACGACCAGTACACACAGCGAGACCGCGACTAGAATCGCTGCACGCATAGGACTGCACCTCCTGTGCGGGCTAAGGGCGACGGGGCGGACCCCAGGACATCTCGACGTTGCGTGCGGGAGCCAAAGGCTGCCCCGTCGCTGCGTTTGTGATGTGCGCGGGATACTACGGCAGATGGAGGAATGCGTCCTCTGGACAGAGCGCATCGATCCGGGTGGGTACGGACGGCTGGGGCGCCGCACGTACGTCCATCGCGCGATCTGGGAGATCTGGCACGGCCCGATCCCCGAGGGGCAGGACGTTCATCACCGCTGCGGCTCGAAGAACTGCATCAACGTGACCCACATGGAACTGCGCTCCCACGCTGATCACGCACGGGTTCACGCCCTGGAGAAGTGGCAGCCGGGCGGCGCGCTCAGGGAGATGACGAAGTGAGCGTCCTTGTTGAGGCCGACGCGGAGACCGCCCGGCTCCTGATCGAGAAGCACGAGGCGCTCGTTGCGGAGAGAGAGGCCGCGCTCGCCGATCCGAAGGTCTTCCTCGCGCTGACGAAGGCGGTCGACTCGCGCACGGGCGATGAGTTCACCTTCAACTTCGATCCGGACTCAGGCTGGGGCTGGCAGGGCGGGATCCTCGACGAGTTCGGGCGCCAGCAGATCACGCTGGCGCTGAAGGCACGTCAGCTGGGGATCTCCTGGGTCGCGATCGGCTATGCGCTGTGGAAGGTCCTCTCGACGCCGGGGACGCGGGCGCTCGCCGTCTCGATCAATGAGACCGAGGCGGGTGTGATGATCAACCGCGCCTGGGACCTGTGGGAGTCGCTGCCCGAGCACCTGCGCTACGGGGTCAAGGTGCTGAAGCCGCACTCGGGCCGACCCTCGACCAGGATCGAGCTTGAGTTCCCCGACGGGAAGATCTCCTCGCTGGTCGCGATGCCCGCGACGCCGCGCGCCGGGCACGGGCAGGTCGCGACGCTCGTGATCCTCGACGAGCACGCGCGCCACCCCTTCGCCGAGGAAGGCTGGAAGGCGTTCGTGCCGGTCATCGCCGACGGCGGCCAGATCATCATCGTCTCCACCGCGAACGGGATCGGCGGCCTCTTCTACGACCTCTGGACGAACGCCGACGAGCGCGGGATCCACACGATCTTCCTCCCCTGGAACCTGCACCCCGATCGCGACCGCAGCTGGTACGAGCGCGTCGCCCGCGCGCTCCCCGAGCACGATCGCGCCGAGCAGTACCCGCTCAACCCGGCCGACGCGTTCCTGGGGACGGCGGGCTGCTGGTTCGACACCGAGGCGCTGCAGTGGTACGCGGAGCGAACGCGTAAGCCGCTGTATCGCTTCGACTTCAAGACGAACGAGGAGGGGAACCGCGCCGAGATCGTGAAGACCCCGACCGGGCACATCCGGCTGTACGACAAACCGGAGAAGGACAAGCAATATGCCCTTTCGGCCGACGTCGCCACCGGGCGCGGGAAGGATTACTCCTCGGCGACGGTGATCGACCTGACCAACGCGAACATCGCGGCGCAGTTCCATGGCAAGCTCGACCCCGACCTCTTCGCCGAGCAGCTGCACTTCCTGGGCAAGTGGTTCAACGGCGCCTGGCTCGCGCCCGAGATGGGCGGCGGCTACGGCGAGCCGGTCGTGCTCTCGCTGCGCGACGGGCGGAAGGGGCGCCCGCCCTACCGCAAGCTCTACATGCACCAGATCGAAGACCGCCCCGACTACAAGCGGCACATCACCTACGGCTACCCGATCACGAACAAGACGCGGCCGCAGGTGATCAACCAGCTGGAGCAGTGGATCCGCGAGCGGACGCTGCCGCACCTGCCGCTTGAGGTGATCCTGGAGTGCAAGACCTTCGTCAAGCGCGACACGCTGCCCTCCCCACGCGCGGCCGAAGGGTGCAACGATGACCGTGTGATGGACCTTGCCATCGGACTCGACCTCTATCGTCAGCGGGGTCACCACGCGCGCGACGTGCGACGAAACCGCCGCAAGGGGCGCGCCTATCAGCCGGAGTCTCCGTGGCAGTAGGAGGAAACCGATGAGCGAGACATTCATGCCACCCGCCGCGCCCGCCCCCGCTCCGGGAGCACCGCTGGCGGGACCCCCGGGTGCGGCGCCCTCCGACAACCCGCTGGTCGCCGCGATGGGTGCCGGTCCCGGAGGCGCGGACACGGCGACGCTCCCGCCCGAGTTGATGGCAGCGCTCGGCGGCGGCGCGGCCCCGCCACCCCCAGGCGCAGACGGGATGGAACCAGCCTCACTCGATGCGGCGCTGGAGCACTTCCGTCTCGGCGTGCAGATGCTGCAGGAGCTTCAGGTCGCTTCGACCGACGACCAGGAGATGGGCGAGCTTCACGGGCTGATGGGGCCGGTGCAGAAGATGCTCGCCGACCGCTCCAAGCAGCAGGCCGTCGCCTCGGCGAGCGGCCCCAAGCTGGGAGGCGGCGGCGGTGGCGCGTGAGGTCGACCCGTACCGCCCGACCCACGAGTTCCCTGGCGCACTGGAGCTTGTGCTCGATGCGGTCGCGCAGGCGGAGCGCCACCACGCCTCCTTCTGCGAGAAGGTCGAGAAGCGCTACCGCGCCTACCGGGGCGTTCCCGAGAACCGCAACGAATCATCCGACAGCTGGCGCTCGAAGCTGACGACGCCGTACCTCCTCCAGACGGTGGAGGCGATGCTCGCGACGATGCTGATCCCGAAGCCGCGCTGGCAGGTCAACCCGGTGGTGCTCCCCGAGCAGGAGATCGAGATGGCGGTCGCGCGCCAGCAGACCGGCCGCCACGTCGAGATCGCGCTGGAGCGCGAGATGGACGCCGACCAGTTCGTGCTCAAGCAGCGCCCCTTCATGCAGCAGGACATGATCGTCGGGTTCACCGTCGCGAAGCTGATGTGGCGCTCAGAGCGCGGCTACCGCAAGTTCCTGGAGCCGACGATCACCCTGGTGCAGGACGGCTTTGGCAACGTCGTCGACTCGCAGCCGGGGCTTGAGGAGCGCGAGCGCGAGCTTCTCGTGCACGACGGCCCGACCTTCATCGTCCGCGACGTGCGCGACTGGATGTGGCCCGAGTCGGCGAAGAACGTGCAGGACTCGGCCTGGATCATCGACCGCGCCTGGGAGACCTACGAGTGCCTGGAGAAGAAGCAGGAGATGGGTCTCTACTCGAACGTCTCCGAGTTGAAGGAGAAGGTCGACCAGTACAAGGGCAACTCCGAGCGCGAGCAGATGCTCCGCAACGCCGAGCGCGACTCCGGCCTGATCGAGGTGCTGGAGTACTGGACGAACGACCGGGTGATCACGGTCGCGGCGCGCAACACGGTGCTGGCCGACAACCCGAACCCGTTCTGGCACGGCAAGAAGCCGTTCGTCGTCTCCTCCTCGATGCCCGACGCCTTCCAGATCCCGGGGATCTCGGTGGTCGAGTCGCTCGCGCAGATGCAGGAGTACCTCTGGTCGCTGCAGAACAACCGGCTCGACTCGATCAGGCTGCTCAACAACCTGATCACGCTGATCCGCTCGGACGTCGACGACCCCGACTCGTTCGAGTTCTACCCGGGCGCGCAGTGGTTCGTCGACGACCCCTCGCAGGTCTCGACGCTGCCGATCGACCCGAGCGTCGGGCAGGTCTCGCTGGAGGCGGAGTCGATGATCAAGGGCGACCTGCAGAACGTGATGGGCGGCCTCCCCTACGCCGGGTCGGTCAACGAGGTCAACCAGACGACCGCGACTGGGATGTCGATCGTCACCTCGATCGCCGAGCGGATGATCAAGGCCCGCACCGCGAACTACGCCTGGGCCTACGCGCAGATCGGCGAGATGTTCCTCTCGATGATGGCGCAGTTCATCCGCCAGGAGAAGGCGTACATGATCAAGGGGGAGGGGGCGAAGCCGCAGACGATGCTGCTCTCGCCGACCGACTTCCAGGGCGACTGGTCGGTGCAGGTCGACGTGATGGAGGAGTCGCTGATGCGTCAGGAGCGACGCGCCGAGGCGCAGTCGCTGATGCAGATGGCCGGGCAGCTGTCGCAGGTCGTGCCGCTCAACATGAAGGCGTTCATGACCCGCGTGCTCGACGCCTACGGGGTCGACTCACCCGAGCAGTACTTCTCGGAGGGGCAGCCTGGCGCGCCCCCGGGCGCGAACGGCGCGGCCCCGGGGATCGGGCCGGAGGCGCCCACCTCCGAGGGCGTGCAGGGGCAGATGACTCCGCAGGGGCCGCAGTCCGGGCAGACCAACCCGGCGCTCGCTGGGGCGCACGGCCTCTCGCAGTCGCCGGAGATGCTGGCCGGGATGGCCACGCGCGCCGCCTCGGGAATCGGTGGCTGACGAGAAGAACAAGGAGGTCCTCCGCCAGCGCGCCGCCCGCATCTCGTCGGTGATGAACCACCCCGGCTGGGATGAGTGGGTCGACGAGGCTAAGCGGAAGATCGACATCCTGGAACGAACTGCCGTACGGTTGGCGCTCTCCGAGGGGGGCGCCGACCAGCGCAAGCTGGACGAGATTCGAGGGTGGATCGCGGCGCTCCGCTGGACGTACCGGATGCCTGAGGCAGCCGAGCGAAAGCATGAGCGCTGGATCGAAGAGGAACTGGAGGCCACCGAATGAGCGAGCAGGAAGAGGACCAGCCGATCACCGAGGAGGAGTTCGCTCGGATGCTGGCCGAACAGGATGCGCAGGATCAGGCGCCAGAAGAAGCTGCTGTCGAGGAACCGGAGCCAGAGGCCGAGGTCGAGCCGGAGCCTCCCGAACTCGAACCCGAGGCCGAGCCGGTCATCCCCGGACGCCCGGGCGAACCCGACGAGCAGCCGGAGCTTCCCCCCGAGGAGCTAGAGCTTCCCGCCGGGGAGGAGCCTGCCGAGCACATCGCCTGGGCGCAGCGGCGCAACCTGACCGACTTCGAGTCGGCGGCGAAGCTCGCCTTCGAGCAGGAGAAGTTCCTGGGGCGCAAGTCGTCGGAGATCGAGGCGCTGCGCGAGCAGCTGCGCGAGGTCGAGCAGCAGGTCGGTCAGCCCGCGCCGCCCCCGCGCAGCGAGCAGTGGATCGCTGCGGCGCTCTCCTCGCCCGACCCGGCGCGCTACGCCTGGGAGTTGGCGGAGGCCGGGGACTGGGCGACCTACCAGCAGTACATGGGGATGTGGGAGCAGATCGTCGGCGAGAGCGTGACGATGAGCGTCCACCAACAGATCCTCACCGGACTGGAGGAGCAGGAGCAGCGCGAGCCGGACGAGCCGGGCACCCCGGAGAACGCGATCCAGGATGCGTTCGCCGCCGTCGGCGTCTACGACCTGCAGAACGACCCGCTCGTGCCGACGATCCGTCAGGTCGCCGACGAGATGGGCGGCAAGCACCCGCTCGTCGAGGGGGCTGCGCGCGGCGACGCAGTGGCGATCGCGGCGATCGTGGAGATCGCGCGCTCGCGCACGTACACGACGCGCACCGTGCGTCTCGACGGGACGCCGGTCGAGGACGAGGACCGCAAG
>Ga0075418_10008126_pt1 | contig 11775 bp, 11 predicted proteins | sample SoiMetdeltSBSDD2_FD_81776 | JGI IMG/M metagenome (GOLD analysis project Ga0075418, IMG submission 81776) | Bulk soil microbial communities from a Populus tree surrounding site in Tennessee, USA - Soil MetaG P. deltoides SBSDD2 | ecosystem: Environmental > Terrestrial > Soil > Tree plantation...
CTCGTGATCAGCCTTACCCTGGGGCTCTTACTCATTGTGGAAAGTCGGCAGCGGGTCTCGATTGTGCATCAGATGGAGAAACGCGGTGAGACTATCGCGACGAATCTGGCTGCGGTGAGTACGAAATCCCTGCTTACTTACAATTTTGTCACCTTGGAGCAAGATGCAGCCCAGACCGCCCAGGCACGGGACGTATTGTACACTATTATCCTTGACCGTGACGGACGTGTCGCAGCTTATAGCGGGCATAGTGAAGAACAAGGTACAGTGCTGTCAGATCCGGTGAGCCAGAAGGCCATACAGGCCACGACGACTCTCATTCAGCGTGTGCCGTACACGCGGAAGACAGTCGAGCATTACGATATTGCTGTGCCAGTATTCGTGCCAGGCAGCTCAGAGAGATGGGGTACAGTGCGCGTGGGCTTGTCCCTGCATGAGATGCAGATGGAGATCGCCCAGACACGTTGGCGGGTGCTCTCGTTGGGTATAGTAGGTGTGGCAGTGAGTATTGTGGTAGCGGCCTTCCTGGCACGACGTATCGTGGCACCGCTACGGGTATTGACCGAAGGGACAGTCGCACTGGCACGTGGGGATCTCACGCATACTATTACCGTCCGGACACATGACGAGATCGCCGTTCTCGCTGACAATTTCAACCACATGACTCGTGAGCTGCGCAAGCATCATATGGCTCTTGAGGACAGTAACCGCCAGCTCGACCACAAAGTCTTGGAGCTGTCGGCTCTGGCCAATTATAATGACAATATTCTCGCCTCCATGACCAGCGGTCTCCTGACATTGGATGTCGATGGTCGCATCGAGACATTCAACGTCATGGCCGAGACGATCACGAGTTTACGAGGTATGGACATTCGCGGCCAATCCGCTTCGCAGGTCTTTGCCGATAACGTGCAGTTTTTGCAAGTGCTAGAGACCTCACGTGAGCACCGCACGCCGCTCACCGCACCAGGCCTCGAGTTTTGGCGTCATGATGGTCAACAGGTCCCGTTGGCGCTGCGTACGGCCATGTTGCAAGATCGGGAAGGGCAAACGGGAGGGCTTCTGGCGATTTTTGAGGATTTATCTCCTATGCAGACGCTGGAGCGCCGCCTGCGTCGTGCTGACCGTCTCGCGGCTTTAGGGCAGATGGCCGCAGGTGTGGCGCACGAGATCAAGAATCCCCTGGCCTCTGTCCGTACTTTCGCTCAACTGGTGAGCCGTAAGCATCATGATAGTCGTTTTGTGGAAAAGTTCGATCGCATTGTGCCCCAGGAGTTGGATCGCATCAACTTTATCGTGGAAGAACTTTTGTCATTAGCGAGGCCAGCGCGGTTGCAGTGTGCCCCGCTTGTCCTGCCCTCCCTCCTACAGCGTGTGGTCGAGATTTACAGTGAACGTCTGCAGCAGCAGAGCATTCAGCTCAAAACCGATTGGTCTGCCGCTTTGCCTCTGCTCCTAGCCGACGTTGAACAACTCCACCGCTGCTTTACCAACATCGTCCTGAATGCCATTGAAGCGATGCCAACGGGGGGAGAGTTGAGTATTCTGTGCCGCCCTGTTCCCAAAGCCTTGATAGATTTCACCACCGCTAGCAACAGGGGTCCCTCTAGCGAGGCCACAGAAGGACTTCCCTCGACTCTGGACCTGTACGCGACGGATGTAGAGGTGGTCGTCAAGGATACTGGCATGGGTATTCCCGCTGCCCAGGTCGATTATGTGTTTACGCCTTTTTGGACGACGAAGCCCAAAGGCACAGGGCTGGGATTGGCGCTGACACACAAAATTATTGAAGAGCATGGTGGTACGATTCATCTCACCAGTGAAGTAGGTCAAGGGACCACCATCACCATCCACCTCCCTACCTCTACTGCTGACCCGCTCTCTCCTGCACAGATTTCATAATACTGTGCCCGATTTTTTGGGCAATGGCCCTGGTTTCAGGGCTGCGTCTATTGCTACCCCGTCGGCATTCTGCTGCATCCTCCTCCTAACCTATTGATGTCAAGGTTGAATCAGGCCGGTATTGACGATTGCGAAAAGCTAGCCATGCAGAGACTTTGGCACGTAAGATGGCACCAGAATTGCACCACTATTTATGACGGCAAGGACATCAAACAATGTCAAGGCCGCTAGATCAAACCACGTGGAATTGATACACAGGCGACCCTTGCCCTGAGACAGGGGAGGTGGCCATACAGGTTCGAGGAGATCACATGTCTATCGTTGAGGAATTACTGTTCACTGAGCGTTTCCTGTGGGAAGGCAAGAGCTATGTGGTACATATCTATCGCCACGCTGCGAAGAAAGAGAGGTGTTTACATATGGCCGAGACCGTGCTGGGCCCCGGGGATACCGTCATCAGTGATGGACATTCTGCTGAGGAAGCCTTACACAAACAGCAGACGATTTTGCCCCTGGCCATTCTGTCGCGCTCCCTTTTATAATTGGGCCACTGCGATACACGATACGAGCCATCGGGCTATGCTGGGCTGAGCACCATGCACAGGGTGAGAGTGTGCCTGCACTATAGCCCATATTCTGCTTACAGAACGGCAAGGTGTGAAGACTAGGCGCGAGCTGCGGCTGACTTTCCCACGACGGGCATCATTGCTATGCCTGGAGGGAGCCAAATAGGCCTGTGATATGCTGCTCGCCGTTGCTGAGCGCTGAGGCGCATAGCGTGTCCTCCAGAAACCTTATGGTCTTGCGAGACACGCCCGATGCCATCCACCAATTGTTATGGCGACAGGCTTAATCGGGAAGAATACCAGCGCGCCAGATCTCTTCGGGGGTAGGCAGGTCGATGACACCATAGTGCACAGCCAGATTATATGCTGTCTGTGCCGGATCGATAGCATACGCGACCGTCCGGCAGAGTTCCTGAAAGTGTTCGGCTTCAACCCGCATGGCCATACGACGCATGTAATACCGCCCCAAATCCATCGGCGTGAGTTCTGGCTGCTGTACGGCCATCGTTACCCCTTTCCTGAGACAGCCTGGGCAATGTTCTCACCACCAGTGGTAAAGAGCGCCGCTGACGCGTCCAGCCCTTCCCTGATAATGCTAGAGTAAGCACTCTTGAGCAGGGCAATCTCCATCTCGTCAGCCATCACGTCGAACTTATGCCGTAGCACTTCCCATGTGATGAGATCCATGCCCATCTGTCACCCTCTCTGCCCTCTAGCGACGCTCAAAAATGGCTGCCACACCCTGGCCACCACCAACGCACATCGTTTCCAAGCCGTAGCGCGCGTCGCGCCGCTGCATTTCGTGCAGTAAGGTGGTGAGAAGGCGGGCCCCGGTGGCGGCAATAGGATGGCCAAGCGAAATGCCGGAGCCATTGACGTTGAGTTTGTCCCAGCTGTCAAGCTTCCATTCCTTGAGTACTGCCAGTACCTGAGCGGCAAAGGCTTCGTTTAGCTCAATCAGAGCGAGGTCGTCCCAGGTCAAGCCTGTGCGTGCAAACACCTTCGTGACCGCTGGCACAGGCCCAATGCCCATATACGCTGGGTGCACGCCAGCCACGGCCCATCCCTTCAAAAAGGCCATGGGTTTCAGCCCCAACTCGTCCAGCTTATCACCAGCCACAACCAGACACACTGACGCCGCATCGTTTTGTGAACTCGCATTGCCAGCCGTAACAGTTCCTCCGGGTGTCACGGGACGCAGCTTCGCCAGCACTTCCAGGGAGGTATCCTTACGTGGCCCTTCATCGACCTGGAATAGCTTGGGGTCACCACGCCGCTGTGGGATGGATACTGGCACAATTTCTTCGGCAAACTTGCCGCTCTCCATCGCGGCTACCGCGCACTGATGACTGCGCAGGGCGTAGGCATCCTGCTCTTCACGAGCAATATGATGGCGTTCCGATAAATTCTCAGCGGTCTCAATCATGCCCGAGATAACGCCAAAACGTTCGTCCGGCGAGGCGGTAGCACGCGCCCGCATCAGGCGATCGTGCAGGGTCACGGACCCGAAACGGCTGCCCGAACGCATCTCAGTCGTATAAAATTCGACCCGGCTCATGCTCTCTACACCGCCGGCCAGCACCACGTCGGCGTTGCCCGTCTGCACCATCATGCAGGCATTGAGAATCGACTGCAAGCCTGACGAGCACCGGCGATCTAATTGATAGCCAGGTACTTCAATCGGTAACCCCGCCTTCAGGGCACACAGCCGCCCAATAGCCGGTTCCTCGCCGCTGGGATAACCGTGCCCCAGGATGACCTCATCGATCTTATCGGGCTCCAGGCTCGTCCGTTCTAAGACAGCCTTGATGACCGTTGCTCCCAATTCCGCCGCTGACACATCTTTTAACGCACCGCCAAAATTGCCGACCGCTGTCCGTACTGGACTGACAATAGCGACCTCACGCATGGTGTCTTCCTTCTCACACACGACCATGGCTGGATAGGCAGAAGCCTGGGCTTGCTGCGTTTGTCCATAGGGTAGCGAAACTCAGCATGATTTGCCACATTCTCTGTGCACTTGGGAGAGGGTTTTGTCACAGGGTGAGGATGCCTGCCCTCCTTGGGAAAGGACTTGCAGAGAGCGACGTTTTCAGTTTTCATATATATCACTGCTAGTTTGACCTGGATAGCAGATAAAACGTATGCCGCAATGGATGACGACTTGAGAGGCCTGCGCCGCGGACGCTCGCTCTATGAATGGATCGTTACAACTTGACACCCTCGGGATTATGCATGATGAGATTCGCCATAAGCATCAGGTAGTGGAGATGTCATGGCTCGTCCGCGACGGCTTGTTCTGGACTAGAGATGTCCTGCGTGCGCATGCGGACAAACACCACACTCCAGTGCCTCGTCCTATTGCCATCGCCCGTTTTCCTGACGGACGGATGATGATTCGCGATGGTCATCATCGGTGCTTAGCGACGTACATAGGTGGCCGTGCCTATCTCAGGCATGATGAGTATATCGTGGAAACATACACCTATGAGATGTATGCGGAGATTAACTTCGCGGCGGGCTTTGTGACACCCTTCGATCCCCGCACAGAAGTGCGTGTGCCTGATTTCACGGCGTTTCGGCAAGAAGTCTTCCGGCTCTATGCTCGCAACCCTGAGGAAGCCGTAGCGTTTATTCGACAAAACAAGTCGCGCTATGCGCGTCCGCACGCGCGCAGCAACCTCGCGCAGCTCGCTGAGCATTTGCGGAAAGGCGCAATTGCAGAAGGCATTGCACGGGGTGACTTGGTAGCTGACATGGCCATACTGGGCGTGTCCCGCATGACGATAAAGATTTTAGAAAAATCCCAGTGGCACATTGTGTCGTTGCGGCAGTTGGTCGAGCGCACAGAAGAAGAGTTGTTGCACATTGATGAACTGGGCCAAACGGGATACAGGGAAATCACCAGGGCATTACAGCGCTATCACGAACTTGAGGCGCTGAAAATCTCTCGCATCCAGAGGGTAAGCGGGAGCTAACTAGGGAGAGGGTATCAGGAGGCGACAGAGTTCGCCTATATTGGATACGTCTTCAAGATGCTCTACCAGAGCGATAAGGCGGTCCGCATTGCCCGCTGGGAGGAACTGGCCACCGTGCTGCCAGCACCGGTAGAACTTGTGGAGATGCGCTGCGCGACTCAAGGGTTTCTCAGGACTGCCGAGGACAGCGCCGAGACGCTTGCTGTATTGGTGGCCATTATATAGGCATACATGTACGCTCAAGGGCACCATGGCATTTTCATCCTGCACCCCTGCGTCGCGCTCCACACGGATTTTGGCGGCAAGGTCATGCACCTGCGGATCGGTCAGGGCCGTGCCTTCAAAGTCGGTGATAAAAACGTCGCCTTTGAGGAAAACGTGCGCCAGGACAATAGGGATACAGAGTTTGGCAAACTGGGCTGAAGGGGTCCGGGTCGTAGCGGTCCGGCCTACCAGGTTTGTGACCAGCGGTGGCGCTTCGACGAGCACTTCGGCGATTTCGTGTGATTGTATCTGGTGCTCGTGCCGGAGCGCCAGGGCCGCCTCCACGGCACCATGCGTGAGACGGCCACTCGGGAAAGGCTTATGGCCGACGCGCTGGACTTCCCAGGTAGTACCTAGGGTGCCGAGGGCTGCGCTGAGATCATAGGCACCCTCGAAGAGCCGAAAATAGCCGTATTCTCCTTCCAGCACACCCTGGGGAGCCGTGATATCGTGCTGCGCCAGGGCCACAGCAATGACTGCAGCTTTGGCGTTAAAGCCAGTTTGCATAGAGTTGATCATGGTACCTTCATGATGCGATTGCAAGGTGCCACAGATCTGGCTGTACAAGAGACCCATGGCTCGGGAGGTAGTCTCGAGGTCACAGCCCATGACCTTGGCGACCGCTGCTGTGGCGCCAAAAGCGCCACAGACCCCAGGTCGAAAAAACCGCATACGAGCGCGTGAGGACATGCCAATGCGCGTTGAGGTGTCCACTCCCACTGCCACGGCTGTGAGCAACGTTTTCCCAGACACCCCTCCCTGGGCCTCGGCGACCGCCAGGGCGGCTGGCAGGGCGGTGGTAAAGGGGTGCACGACCGCCAGGTCGTGTACGCAATCGAACTCGAGATTGTGCATCATGACACTATTGGCCATCGCGGCCCAGGGAGCTGGCAGTTTGCCGCCATAGGTGTATAATGAGCTCTCCGGCGTCCCGCCCCAACCCCGCAGCAGATTGACCAGCGCGTTTGCTCCTGGAGCAGTGGAACCCGCCACGCAGACTCCCAAAGTATCCAGGATAAACGTCTTCGTTGCTACCAGCGCCGAGGCCGGCAGCATCTCATAGGTGGTGTGTACGACATTCTCGGTAAAACGCTGTATGGCATCCATGGCTCACCTTTTCGCGACATGCGTCACACGGGTCTTCTGGCGCCGCTCGGCGAGGCGCATGAGCACAATGCTTATTTCGTATAAGGCCAGCAACGGCAGCAACAGAGAGCTCATGGTGAAGGCGTCGGGCGTTGGTGTGATAATCGCTGTGAAAATCGCCCCAAGGAGGATAGCATAGCGCCGATGCTCGGTGAGGAAGCGCACGGAGAGCAACCCCAGACGGTGCAGGATGAGCGTGACCAGGGGCAGCTCAAAGGTGACTCCACAGGCCGCCGACAGCCCCAGGCTCATGGAGAGATAGCGGCTCACCGAGATGCCGGCCTCGACGTTCTCTCCGCCAAAACTCAGCAAGAAGCGCAAGGTGACTGGCAGGATGATCACGTAACAAAAGCCGGCGCCCAGCGCGAATAAACTTCCGGCAGCCACCGTGCTCCACAGAGCCAGACGTGGTGGCAGACGACCTATGGCACGGAGGAGGCGATTGACCTCGTACAGGAACAGTGGGGCCAGCAGACAGAGGCTGGCGGTCATCGACACCGTCACATAGCCCATAAACCCTTCTAGTGGTGCGTACATGATGAGGGGTGCCCCCAGAGGCCGTGCGAGGAAGTGCAGGAGTTGAGGCGCCAGAGGGTACGCCACGGCACTGGCCACGGCAAACACGATCAGCAGGCGTAGCACGCTCCGCCGCACGTATTCGAGCGAAGCAAGGACGTCAGAGGTCAGCAGGCGTGGTTCAGTAGCCATAGTGTCTCAGCGAGTGTGAAGGGTAAGAAGGAGATTGCCAACATCGTCTATCCTACAGGTAAGCTGGTATTCATCATCGTACATCTGCGCACGTTTCTGCCGGCCAATCTCCAGGACATCCTCTTGCACGTCATCAGGAAACTGCATGATGCCCTCTAGCGTCCCTGAAAGACTGGTGTGCGCTTTGCGACAAACGCTGTGACTCCCTCGCGGAAATCTACCGTATAACCACTGGCAGCAATGAGCTGGGCCTCGTGCTCCATTTGCGTTTCCAGCGTCTCGCTCGTGCTATTATAGAACAGGGTTTTCGCTCGTCCATAGGCCTGCGTTGGTCCTTGCGCCAGTTGCGACGCAAGGCGCTGGACCTCGGCCTGGAACTGATCATCGGGGAAGACCTGCTGCACAATGCCCCATTCCATGGCTTCACGAGCACTGAGCACACGGTTCAGGAAAGTCAGTTCCAGAGCGCGTTTTACCCCCACGAGCCGTGGGAGGAAAAAGGTCGAACTGCCATCAGGCGAGGCGCCAATCTGCGTGTAGGCCATAGTAAAATGTGCCGACTCCGTCGCGACAATGAGATCCCCCGCCAGCGACAGGCTCATGCCACCCCCAGCTGCAACTCCGTTCACCGCCATAATAGTCGGTTTGGGCATGCGCACCAGGCGTGAAACTGCCGCATGCAGGGCCAGTGCGAGCAGTTTGATGTGCTTCCCGATGGTGTCGAGCTGCTCGACAAAACCCTTCACGTCGCCCCCAGCGCAGAAGGCCCGTCCGCTGCCAGTGACCACGACGACCCGCACCGTGGCATCTTCGCTGCAGGTGACGACTGCATCGTGGAGTTCGGTGGCTAGTTGCATGTCGAGGGCGTTATAGACCTCGGGTCGATTGAGCGTGATCGTCGCAATGCCCTCACGGATATCGAGGAGGATCTTTGCATAACTCATGGTTAGCCCTTCTTTCTGTGGATGGCGGTACACCCTGAGGCGCCAGACGATCGAGCATGGTGGGAACCTCGGCGGCCGGGAACCACCATGACGCTGGCAACCGGCCGGCCTGTACAGATTCGGCGTAATCGAGCCAGTGCTGACATGTCTTCTGCCAGGCGAGATCCGCCGGGTAATCCGCGCACCAGCGGTCGTAAGTTGCCAGCAAGCAGTCCTCTTTGAGCCAATCCTCCTGCTGGGCGAACGCACCGCTTTGAAACAATGCCCACTGCCGCTGCGCCAGATCTGGTGCCCGGTCCCCAAAACGCCGCCGCAGCCCTACCTGCATGCGGGATACGAACACCTCGCGTGACATCTGGCGCTGAAACGGTTGCTGGCCATCGCTCAGGTAGCCACTTGCCGTAATCAGGCAGCCGAGTGTGGCGTGTATGTGCTCTACCGCTGTAGCCTCTGGAGTCAAGGCTCGTGCCGTCGTGAGTTTGAGTTCGACCCGCTCATCGGCCCGCACCCGGCCGACAAAATCTCCCGCCTGAATGTTGACACTGCGTAGCTGTGGATACCACCAGAGAATCTCGATAAGGCGCCGCCAGATCTGGCGTGATGCCTGTGGGCTAAAACGGCGGTGGGCACCGTGGGCATTCATCAGAAAAACACCCCCATCAAGTGTGGTCTCGAAGACCAGTTCCTTGTAGTCCTCCAGCCACTCTACAGTATAGGCTGCTATTCCTCCGGCCACTGGCGCTGTGCCATATACGTATGGGACCACACAGTAGCGTGCCTGCTGTGCATGCAGGGTCTGCAAGTGCGAAAAATCGCGCTGCGTCATGAGGCTGCTCGCGCCTGGAGCGCGCGCTACAATGATCCCAAAGCATTGCGTTGCCCCATCCATCAGGGTAGTCTGGGCACGCCACACCCGTTGATCGAGGCCTTCTTGATACAGAGCAATATCCAAACGACTGAGCGTTTCGAGTGACACGCAGCGCGCGTATGTCCGCTGCAGCGTGTGCTGTAGCAGTGCCCCGTGCTCGGCCAGGAGCAGGCGTTGCAGCCCTTTGACCGTATCCTGCACCGAGAGCGTCTGTGCGATGGGACGATGACGGAAGTGCCAGTTAGCCTGCAGATTCCAAAAAATTTTGCTCAGCAGGAGGCCTCTGTCCATAGTCAGCGTCACTTGCCTTGCTGTGATCCAGCGCTCACAGTGATGAGGGCATGAAAGGGCTCGTACTGTAGTGCCGATGGTCGTGTCCCGGCACACGGTGCGCTGTCAGGGTTTCAGGGGTGCAGGTCACCGTCACATACCCACCCTGGGCCAGCATTCCAGGATTGATAAGGTGTGTACGGCCAATGGTATCTTCACCTGGTGCCTCATGAATATGGCCAGAGATGCAGAGGTCCGGCTGATAGGTTTCGATAAAGCTACGCACACTGTGACTGCCCACATGTAAGCCGGAGTGAATACGGTCAATCGCCGTCTGATACGGTGGACAGTGTGAGACGAGGATTTTGTAGCGCGCCTCTTTGATCATGTCATAGCCAGCCAGGAGGTAATCGGCAATTTCCTCCTCCCTGAACTCCGTCGGTGTATAAAATGGTGTGTAGTTCGAGCCCCCAACTCCAAAAATGCCGACCTCACCGAAATGATGGCCTTGGCCGTGCAAATTGATACCCCGCTGGGTGAGATGATGATGGATGTCCCAGCTATCCGTGTTGCCTATCTGTGCCAGGACATTGGGATTATAGGACATAATTGCTTGCAAAACTTTGGTGGCCGTCTCTGGTCCACGCCAGCGCGTCATATCCCCCGTGACTAGGACCACATCGGCTTGCTGAAGAGGTTCTGCCAGCGAGGCTAAGGGATGAAGGTATTCATGGATATCGCCAAATGCCATGATCTGCATAAAATTCGGACCCTTCTCACGTTGTCCAAAAAATGTGCCGAAGATTGTAGCAGGCAGTGCGGCAGTTGCAAAGCCACCGGGGGGGCCTTGTGAAAGATGTGCTATCTGTCCAAAAGATTGGGTATGCTTTGATACAAGCATAGCTCATTTTTGGTCCCTAATTAGTTTTGCGATGTGCAAAGTATTGGTGTATGACCTTGGCAACGGACAGGCTATAACAAGCGCTGTCTCCATGACAGTTAGCCCCTTGGAGAGCAGGGTGGTTTTCTCGAAAAATACTTGAAAATTTGGTGACTTTCGTGCAATATTACGCGTTTCAGCAAAGGAATTTTTTATGTTTGCAATGCGTAAAAAGCTTCTGGTCGGCATCGATATTGGCACGCACTCAATCAAGGTGGTGCGGCTCAAGCAAAAGGGTAAAGGTTACCAATTGCTTAATTTTGGTATCATGCCGCTGCGTCCGGAAGCGATTGTCGACGGCAACATTGCCGAGGCTGAAGCTATCGTTGAGGCCATCCGTAATCTCATACGGATGGAAAAAATTAAATCCAAAGAAGTTGCGACAGCGGTCTCCGGGCAGTCGGTGATCGTCAAACGGATCCGTGTCCCCCAAATGACGGAGAAAGAGCTCACCGAGGCGATCCAGGGAGAAGCGGAGCAACATATTCCTTTCGAAATTTCTGATGTCAATATTGATTTTCAGATTTTGCCGATGGTGCACGAGGAGGACGAGCGTGCGGACAATCAGATGGACGTGCTGCTTGTCGCTGCAAAGAAAGCCAAAATTCGGGACTACACTACTCTCTTGACGCATGCCGGCCTCAACCCCGTAGTCGTGGATATCGACGTTTTTGCGCTTGAGAATGAGTATGAGATGACCACTGTGGATGATGTCGGTGTCGTGGCACTCGTCGATATTGGGGCGACAACCATGAACATCAATATCTTGAAAGCTGGTTATACGATGTTTCAGCGTGATATCGCCATTGGTGGTAACCGCTATACCAGCACCATCCAGAAAGAATTGAATGTGGGCTACGACCAGGCGGAAGCGTTGAAGCTGGGCGTCGGCGTGACCGATAAGCGTCATCAAGAAGACATCTTGTCCATCATGGCTGAAGTCAGCGAAGAAATTGCCGAAGAGATTCAGCGCTCGTTCGAGTTTTTCCGTACCACGGCGGCGGATGAAGTCATTGACCGTATGATCATTAGTGGGGGATGTGCGAAGATCAAGGGTTTAGACCGCTTTTTAAGCAATCGTTTAGGATTGCCAGTCAGCGTGGCGGATCCATTCCGGGGCCTGTACTACAGCGACAAGTTTTTTGATCCTGAATATCTCCAGGACATGGCTCCGGTGGCAGCAGTGAGC
>Ga0075418_10008128_pt1 | contig 11775 bp, 10 predicted proteins | sample SoiMetdeltSBSDD2_FD_81776 | JGI IMG/M metagenome (GOLD analysis project Ga0075418, IMG submission 81776) | Bulk soil microbial communities from a Populus tree surrounding site in Tennessee, USA - Soil MetaG P. deltoides SBSDD2 | ecosystem: Environmental > Terrestrial > Soil > Tree plantation...
ACATACTTCAAAATGATAAATGATCCTATTGCTCCAGCAACTATAGTCAACCCAAAGATTATTGCTCCTGAAAAATTGTCATAAGGAAACATCTGTCTACTTGCCAAGTAATCTATTATGATGGCAGTAGTTATTGCTATTGCAGCAGTAATGGCTGTTTTTCTCGATGGTTGCACTAAATGACCCACTTTGCTAAATAACGGGACATTTTTTATCAAATATCCCTATTGGGAATGAGATTTTATAATTTATAGGTTTTCTCCTCTTCTTCTTCTTAATTTTTTAAAAGTTTGTTATGCATCTGTAAGATATAATGCAGTGCTAAAGTCTTTATACATAATTTGCAAAATAATATGGTACAACTTAATATCTATAGGTTCATGGTTTATGATAAAAACTTAAGATATCTACTTCTCTTTTTAAATGGTAAAATCAAAGCAAATGAGGGATGCAGTTCGGTAAGAGAGGCTACGCTGGTCTCCTGCTGCCTCCCTTTTCTTATCTTGCTATTTGTTCCTTTTCCGCTTGCTCCCGGTTTCGTTCCTGAAGCTTCTTCATTATAAGATCAATCTTTTCTTCTATTCTTTCGCTAGATTCTTTTGATTGGGGTGAGCCCACATACAATAGAAATGATAATCCTGCCACCTGCCACATCAGTTGTAGAAACTCTGACTGCCAGTTTTCCATTATGTCTCGAAATGTCATATTAAGATAGTCGCCAATCTGAATGGGTTGATTGTGCTCTTGCTGTTCCTGCACGTATGTAAACCATGCGAATACCCAATGAGCAGCCAAGCTGATAAGGAAGAATCCTAACGTTACCCAAAGAAAACCGCGTCTATTTTTCTGTAGCTTGGTAAGCAGCAATATCCTATTGGAGGCGCCCTTCTTGTCATAAGATTCCGCCATCCCGAAAATCTAATGGAACTTATCCGATAAAGATACGTCAGTATCCCCTATCAAAGACATTAGGGTGACATGACTGGGCGCTAAAATACTATCTATGCGCCCTTCTTGGTATTTCCCCGTATCAATGCAGCTTATTATACGAATGTAATTGTGTATTGATTTTTACGATGTCTGGATTTTGTCACTTCTTTGATTGCAATTTTCTCTGACTTCCAAGCCTATACCTTAGATAATATAAAATAATTTTCTAAACTTTTAGTCATTATGAACAATATGATTGCTATAATCTCTTGTCTCTGCGTAACCGAACTATTTTGCTGTCCATATTCATATTCCATAACCATTGTCATGAAAATAGAAAATATTTAAGATAATATGTCTCCTTTTCGATGAGGAACAGGTAAAATCGCCATGTGTGAATTCATGTATGGCATTGAAAGAAATGGATGAATGAAAAACCGAAGAGCACAGACAAAGCATATTGTGAAGCAATTCAAGACTAGGAGGAGAAGCTTGTGGCAACTATGTAGTGAATCTCAATTGACTTCTCTATGCAGATTGTATATGTCTCTCTAATGTAACAGGCTTACAATATTGTGGTACTAATGTTGCTAATGCAATGAAGGCTGCTACATTTTAATAAAGTAGACAATATTTTTTACAGCCTTGTTTAAAGTGGATTAATGGACCATGTTGTTATGATGGAACAATGGCAAAAACAATGGATATTAAGCCTGATGAGCTCTTACAATGGCAACAGATTATTGGCAGCAAAAAGAATGTCTGAAATTTCTAAGAAAGAAATACGAGAATGTTGGCAACTACTAGATGAAGCTGTACCAATGAGCACTGTAGAACGAATAAGATATTGTTCGCTTGGGATTATGGATTGATATGATTGGTATGGCCAATTTGTTGGGTTCTCCTTCTATAAAGAAGATGCAGAGAAAACCAGTCAAGAATAGTGACTTGCAGTTTGATAGAGCGCTACACTTAGGCATGAGATTACATGACTAGTGGTTGTAGTCTTCGCTGTCCCTCTTGTTGTTTTGCAAAGTTCATTGCTTCATCATATGATATCATCATTATGTGAGACAATTAATTGATTTCTTGTCATGTATGGTGACCGAGTGTATGCTGTTGCATTACTAAATATTTTTTACCAATCTATTGTGAATGCAGATATATGCGCATCTATGCTCTTTGCTGATCGTAATTAGACTTTACTGCATGTGTTTTGAATGCTTTTGAAAGCAGATCCAATGGTAAGTTTTTATGTAAAACTCAGAATCTTAGTCTTTGAAAATAATGCCAGACTATTCTCCACCTAAATCGATATGCATATATGTGTAAACGAAATACAAACGCGACTTAAAGTTGGAAATGAGATAGCTCGTTAGATTTGTTAGATCAGCCTCCTTAAAACAGGAAGAAGTATCGCAAGTAATAATATTGTAATCTACTATCTTAACGCTCAAATATGTTACTGTACTTATAAAGCAAATGGAATCGCCGCCCGTAGCAAGCAAACTTGATCAAGAAGAAATAATTTACCTTGACTGGAACAATGCCTTTGATATTTTAGAAAAAGCATACAGATCAGGCCTCTTTGTTTTAATTATTGGCCCAAAGGGCACTGGCAAGACTAGCCTTGTAAGAAGATTTGCTTCAGAAATGAAAAAGGAACTTGATTCTGTCAACTTTTCACTTCGCACCAGAGAGTCGCATCTAGTAGGATCGAAGACTCTGAATGAGGGCGAAATAAATTTTGTCGAAGGCGTGCTGGTAAAGTCGATGCGTAATGGCACTCTGTTATATCTTGATGAACTAAATGCGGCAGAGGCAGACGTGCTGCTAAGACTTGACGAAGCACTAGACGACAGGCGACAGCTCGTGCTAAAAGAAGCAGAAGGGCAGATTGTCAAAGCAACAGACGACTGGTTTGTAATAGCTACGATTAATCCTTTATCGCACGTTGGTACTAAAGAGTTACCACCACAGCTCCTGAGTAGGTTCCCTGTGAGGATAAGGCTTGACTACCCACCGGAAGATATCGAGCTCGACATTGTTAGCCGCCACGTGACAATTGACGATTCAAAGGTCAGAGATGTCAAGCACGCAATTCAGCTTGCCAAGAGCCTGCGCGAAGCGGCAGCCGTTGAAGAACTGTATTATAGCCCTTCGATACGCGAGACAATCGCGTTTGCCAAGATGCTCAACACTGGACTTTCTGGCAGGCGGACCGCCGAAGTTGTATATGCAAACGCATACGACCAATGGGGGCAAGTCGAGTATCAGAAAGTGATGGACATGATAACGTCGATCTTTGGCGACAGATAATGGTCAAGATCGCAAGCCCTGTAATGCGAAACGATGTTTTGCTCGACATTGCGACTTTTCTTGCCAGAAGATGGTCTGGCAACGACAAGGTAGTGATAATTCTTATGCCAGACAAACCTCCAACTGCCAAGCTGGACAAGAATCAGATCATTCTCTCTCTTCTTAACTATTATCCTGGCACTGACTTTCAAAAATACAGGCAGTGGCGTGTAGCCCTCTGGTTTGAATCAATGAGAATGAAACACTCTTCTAAGGTGCTGAGCAATGAGCATGCCTTTGGGTTTTTGCTCAATACACTTGAAACAAAGAGAATCGAAATCCTTGGCTTGCGAGAATGGGAAGGAATGGCCAATGAGCTGATGTTCAACGAGGGCATTTCGTGGATGTCGCGTCAGCTTTTGAATTCGATATATGGCCGCTACAAAATAGCGGAGGCATTTTCGCAATATTTTCTCACTGGTTACCTGAAAGGTGAGCTATTTGGCGGCGAATTTGATAAGGTGAAAAAGGCAGCTGATTATGCAAATGAAATAATAAAGGAAGCCATAGACAACAACTACGGTACTAACTGGATGGAGCAGCACATCCCAAAACTGATCAAAATACTTGAGCTTGACTCCTTGGTTTCGATCCCCCTATTGTCTCCAAGGACAAGAGTCGGTGCATCACTTAACCAGAACGACATGCTCAAGCAGGTGGAAAAAGTAGTGCAGATGCGACACAAGAAAGACGACGTTCAGAAGAAGACTAAAGACGTCTACGAAGGTCAAGATGTGCTTCAAGAGTTCGAGGCTCTTCTCACGGAGAGTAAAAGGACAGAGAGCAAGGGCTATGAGTCATTGGAGAACTTTGGTCTGAGCGTGCCAGACAAGATGGACGTTGACGAGACCCAGATCTATGATATTGACCTAATACAGAAGGTCAAAGCGGCATTTAGGGACTGGAAAACAGGATGGATCGAGCGGCACGATGAATCTGGCGACGAGTTTGATGTAGAAACTTACGTTGAGGCGCTGCCCAAGACCTTTATCGCTGACTTCCGGCTCTCGATCAAGACCAAGGTTGTGATATTGCTTGACCACTCTAGCAGTATAGCTGATGTAGAGTTAGAATACAAGCAAGCAACAATCGCACTCTGTGAAGCACTGCACTACCTTGGAATCAAGTTTGCAGTCTATGCGTTTAGCACAGACAAGCAGCAAGTAAAATGCTGGGTCATCAAGCCGCCCAACATCAAGTGGTCGGTGGTGAGCGCTAGGCGTCTTGTCCAAATAAGAGCAAGTGGCGGAACACCCTTGGCAGAGGTTTATGGTCTGCTCCTGCCTATGCTCAAGTCGTTCAAGCCAGACATCTTTGTCACCTTGACAGACGGCGAACCATCAGACTTTGACGCGGTAAGACAGATGGTGCTCTCGTACAGGAAAATGGCCATCCACATGATGGCGATAGGGGTTGGCCGCAACCTCAATGACTCTGTCGGCATAGGACACAATTTAAAGTACCTCGACTACGAAAAGGCAATCTCTGTCAGCCGTTTACAAGATATTCCAAAGAAAGTGATCAAGCTGCTGCGCAGCAGCTAGATGACTAGATTGGGATTTTCCTTCTTGACCTTTTCCCAGTCACTCAGGAAAGCGGAAAGTCCCTTATCTGTCAGTGGATGGGAAATCATCTTGCCAAGTATGTCGGGTGGAAGCGTCACAACCTGCGCGCCAATCTTGCCGGCTTCGGTGACATGCAGAGGATGGCGAATGCTTGCAACAAGCACATCAGTGTTAAACTGGTAATTCTTGAATATCTGCACTATTTCACTGATGATTGTCATGCCCTCATGCCCTGCATCATCAAGCCTACCAATAAATGGACTGACATAGGCAGCACCGGCTTTGGCAGCAAGGATCGCTTGGTTTGCTGAAAATATGAGCGTGACGTTTGTCTGGATTCCTTCCTCTTTTAATTTCTTGACAACCTTCAATCCGTCTGGGATCATGGGTATCTTGACTACGACGTTCTGTCCGTATTTTTTGAGCCCGTGGGCCTCATTGATCATTTCCTCCATTGTAGTTCCGATGACTTCAAGGCTCACCGGTCCCTTGACTATCTTGACTATCTCGCGCATGATCTCGGCTGGGTTGCCCTTCTCCTTTGAAAGCAGTGTTGGGTTTGTGGTGATGCCGTCTACCAAGCCCATATCGCTGTACTTTTTGATCGATTCAATATTTGCAGTATCAAGAAAGATCTTCATTATTTCCTGCTCCTACTTCTTGCTTCAAGCACTGCCTTTGCTATTTCAGTTGCGGTCAGACCATAGTGCTCCAAGAGCATATCGATTTCCTCATCACGTGCAGACTCGCCAAATATGTCCTGTACTCCAACGCGCTTGATAGGTACAGGGTAGGTCTCCCCAATAACTTCAGACACTACGCCTCCAAGGCCACCGATGACGTTATGCTCCTCGGCCGTAGCTATGGCACCCGTCTCCTTGGCGCATCTAGCTATTAAGTCCTTATCAATAGGTTTTATTGAAAACATGTCGACTACTCTGCAGGAAACACCTTTTCTCTTGAGCTCTTTTGCTGCTTCGAGTGCCCTGCTCACCATAAGGCCGCATCCAATTATTGTGGCGTCAGAGCCATCCTCAAGAATGTTGCCTCTGCCAAGCTCAAACGCCCTTGATTGGTCTGCATAAATTATATCACATGAGGGTCTTGCAAGGCGCATATAAAAGGGACCAGAAGTAGACGCTATCATCCTGATGAGATATTTGACGGAAACTGCGTCAGCCGGCACGAGCACCCTCATGTTAGGGATTGCTCTCATCTCTGCAATGTCTTCTATCTGCTGATGAGAGGCTCCATCTGGTCCCACTGTAAGCCCGGCGTGAGAAACAACTAGCTTGACATCGAGGTAGGGGTAGCAGATTGTGTTGCGGATCTGGTCAACACACCTTCCAGGGATGAATGCAGCATAAGTGCTCGCAAATGCAATCTTGCCAGCTATTACCAGACCGGCTGCCACCGAGACAATGTTAGCCTCTGCGATCCCGACATTGAACATTCTCTCAGGGTACTTGTCGCCAAACTTTTTCGTCTTAAGAGACTCAGTTGTGTCGCCTCCAACACACACAATGCGAGGGTCATCTCTTCCAAGCTCCACAAGAGTATCACCATAGGCTCCTCTCATGTCTGCGGTTTTTTTCTCGCTACCTAATAGCATGTAGCTCTTCCTCTATCCTAAGCTCATTTGCATAGGGAATCAATATATGTTTACGGGCCTTCATCCAGTCAGCCCTTATGTTAAGCTGGGTCGCGTGGTTAAGAAGCCTTCTCTCAAGCGCCACTTCCGCCTTGTGTCTCAGCTGGATGACTGAGCCGTGAATGTCTCCGCCACTATACACAGCAGCACCAGCAACAAATATCCTTGCTCCAGCATCGTATGTCTGCTGTAGCGTCGTCGCATCTATGCCTCCGTCAGCTTCAATATATCCCCTAAAGCCATGCTGCCTCAGTTGCTTGTTAAGCACTACCATCTTGGTCAATACTTCAGGCATGAACTTTTGGCCTGCGGAGCCGGGGTTAACCGACATAACAATGACAACATCAAGGTTATGCAAGCTGTGGTACATCCACTTTGGCACATCGGTGCCCGGATTAATTGCAATGCCTGGGCTGATCCCGTTGTCGATCAGTCTTTCCTGAATTTCTCTAAACTCATTTTCGGTGCACGCCTCTGCATGCACTGTGATGATATCACATCTTGCATCGATGTAATCCTGTATTTTCTCTAGTGGGTTTTCTATCATCAAGTGAGTGTCAAACGGCAGACTGGTTAGTCTCCTTAGTTTTTTGATAGTATCAGCAAAGAATGTAGTGTTTGGAACAAACCGGCCGTCCATCACATCTAAATGGATCATATCGACTCCTTCGCGCTCGACCTTCCTTATTTTGTCCTCGTAGTTCTCACGCTCGCCTGCTATTATTGAAGGCGCGATCAGACACTCGCTCTCTAGCTCTTCCAGCAGCACTTCAGTTTGCCTCTTGGGCGGTGCTTTTCCATGCCACTGGGGATTGTTTGCCATGTGGCGTATACCGTTTCCTTTGACAGTATTGGCAAGTATCATGACGGGCTTGTCATGCACCTGCGCAGCCTTGTTGAGAGCGTCCAGTATTTGTTCGACCCTGTGACCGTCTACCTCAAAGACCTCCCAGTTAAATGCGGTCCACTTATCCTTCATGGGATCAAGTGGCATAATGTCTTCAGTAAAGCCGTCCTGCTGGATGCGGTTGCGATCCAAAATGGTGACTAGATTGTCAAGTTTGAATTTGCCGGCGGCCATAGAAGCCTCCCATATCTGACCCTCATCTGACTCGCCATCGCCAATCAGTACAAATACTCTATTCTTCTTGCCATCTAGTTTTTTTGCAAGTGCAATGCCGATGCCGACTGAAAGCCCAATCCCTTCTGAACCTCCCGAGTATTCAATACCTGGCACGCTATGTTGCTTTTGGTGTTCTGAGTACCTTACTGGGTGCCCCTGAAGGCGAGAACCAAGTTGACGGAGAGTCCTCAGCTCTTCAGGCTGAAAGTAGCCTGCAACTGCAAGTGTCGAGTAAAAGCCGGGCGCTGAATGCGCCTTTGAATTAATGAAATAATCGCGCTCGCTCCAGTTTGGGTTTGATGGGTCGTGCCTCATCCGTTTAAAATATAGAGTACCCATTATTTCAGCAGCAGAGAAGGAGGCACCGGGGTGGCCCGAACCCGCCTCAGTGATGCCTTGAATTGCCCACATGCGCGCATCCCGGATTTTCCTCTTGAGGTCAAGGTAACGCATTTTAAAGCCCATAGTGATTCCCCCATGTAAACAGCAATATGAGAAAAAACTCATTGCAGGAAAATAAAAAGATATAGCTCGGTAATGTCTCTCCCCTTAAGATTTAAAAGTTCGACAGCACAGTTTCATATACATCGTGTCGTCATTATCCTCATCTTTCAAACGACCACTCCTTATTTATGACGACAAGTGCTATTCTTGCGCCAAGTTCGCCAAAGTGGCTAGCATGCTTTCTCGCGGCTGGATAAGGGCAGCGGGCCACTACTATTCGCAGGTAGCCAAGGAAGCCAAGGATATGATCTTTCCTACCGACTATGATGCAACTAAAATGTTCTGGCTTATTAACAAGAGCGGTGCTCATGGCGCACGATCGGGTCTGCTGCCATTGGCAAAGGAAATTCTCATAGGCATTGTACGGGGAAGAGGAAAGGTTAGCAATATTAGCGTGTCATGCGAATTTGACAATACCAACAATATCTCATGCTATACGCTCACGGATGTATTAAAGAGGATTGCTGGCACACTAAGCAAAGGAACGACTTTCAGGTTCAACACATAGCAATTGCCATTGCCCTTTATGAAGGCAAAAGATGTGTTTGAGGGCAATGACTATATCGTAGTCTATATGGGCATCGGCATAGAGACGGTTTCTCTACTGAATGAGTAGGTAGCAGCTGAGAATGCAGAGGCATGTTCTGACCCCTAAGGTAGTAATCCTCTGCATCACTTCTGCCCGACAAATGTGAAAGCTAATTTGGCAGAGCGCAGGGATAGCTCAAGTGCAATAAGGCGATTTCGCCTCAACACCTCATGTTACTTGTGCTGTTTTAAACTTAAAATAAAGTCGATAATGAACTCTAGTAGTCGTGGTACAGGTCAAAGTTGAGAAGGCTAAGATAGATCAAAAGCAGACTCCGCTTCTGGTGATAGGTGTATTTGAAGGCGAGCAGGATTTTCCACATTCAAAAGAGCTAGACCCGTCAGTCTCTTCTTCCATCCGGGAAACGCTGGAAAACAAAGAGTTCCGTGGGACATTTGGCTCGTCGATAGTAGTTTATACTTTGGGCAAGGGGCCAATGAAAAAGATAATGCTGCTTGGTCTTGGCAAGCGGGAAAAATTCACGGACGAAAGTGCGCGGATCTGTGCGGGCAAGGCAACGCGGAAGGCTCGAGAGCTGGGAATAAAGGAATTTTCAATATTACAGTTCTCAAACCTTGACGAAGGGCTTGTAGAGGCTATGACAGAGGGAATCACTCTTGCATTATACTCGTTTGACAAGTACAAGGAGGTCAAAGAGCCTGTCACAAAAATTGAAGAAGTTACAATATTGATCAATTCTGATTCTCTAAAGTTTCAGTCGGTTGCTGAGAAGGCAAACCTTATAGTCGAAGCGGTAAACTTTGCACGCGACATCGGCAACCTGCCACCAAACGACTGCCCGCCGGCCCATCTGGCAAGTATTGCCGTTTCGCTAGCGCAAGACTACGACATGAAGGTACGAGTAATGGATCGTTATGAGCTTGAAAACATGGGGATGGGTGGTATTGTGGCGGTGGGCAAGGGAAGCAATAACCCCCCCAAGCTCATAGTCCTTGAATACACTGGCGCAAGCGACCCTCAGCAAAAGCCCTATCTGCTGGTAGGCAAGGCGGTGACTTTTGACACCGGGGGCATTTCTATAAAACCTGGCGAAAAGATGGATGAAATGAAATTTGATAAATGTGGCGGTTGCACAGTTCTAGCCGTTATACGGGCAGTCGCTTCGATGAAGTTGGCAGTCAACGTTGTAGGCATTGTCCCATCTGTTGAAAATATGCCGTCAGCTACTTCGTACAGACCCGGCGATATAATCAGAATGTATAACGGCAAGTCAGTCGAAGTGCTCAACACGGATGCCGAGGGCCGCATGATACTTGCCGACGCCCTAGCATATGGGATCGCCACATGCAGTCCAAAGGCTGTAATTGATTTAGCTACACTCACTGGTGCTGCCGTAATTGCACTTGGATCCAACGTAGCCGCGGTAGTAGGCAGCAACAAACAGTTGGTAGACAGGCTGCGCAAGCTATCCGATAAGACTGGAGAAAAGATGTGGGAGCTTCCGCTCTACGATGAATATCACGAGCAGATCAAGAGCACCTATGCAGATATCAAGAATATTGGAGGCAGGCCTGGTGGAGCGATCACCGCTGCAGCATTCCTATCCAACTTCGTCAACGATGTCCCTTGGGTACATATTGACATTGCTGGCACTGCATGGATGCAAGAAGGAACGCATGAGAAAAGCTACAACCATAGAGGAGCTAGTGGCTTTGGAGTAAGAACACTTGTCAAACTGCTGATGGAAGACGAAAAGCAGCTGCCAGCATGATGGAGAATATATGCCGCCGTTCCCGCTGAGCGCACTTGTGCTAGCCCTTCAAGAGCAGGACTTTAGTTGCAGAATAGGCAGCATGGAGCTGGATGTGCATCCTACAAAAAGACCGTATTTTGAGCGATGGCTCTCAAACAGGGACGGCTTTGTCCGGATGCTGAGTGGCAGCATCGACTTCGTCGGCATAGAGGAAGTAATGCGCATGGGGCCATTCTATGATATCTACTGCCTTGTAGAAAATGACTTTATTGTAGATACCGACGACAATGCCCACAAGCTGCTCGACGCCACGCCGTACTACACGCTGTCTAACGGTAAGGTGATAAATATGGGATGGAGCGGCGGCGTGATTGCAAACATGCTGGCAAAAGACGCGGTATTGTCAAAGGATTTTGCAAGAAACATAATGAAGGAAGAATTGAAAAGGATAATTATAAAAGCAACAAACTATTGCTGCGTCATAGAAACACAGGCATGGGAGCCGGCCGGCCTTGCTTCAGCCTTTCCGACAATAGATCTGATAGGGTATAATGTCAAGCAATTAGTCAAGACGATACACTTGGGAGACTATGAAAAGTAGTGGGAGAAAGATGCCAGCACTGCTGCTTCCCGACCGCTCTCGCAGATCAGTAACACAGCAGCGACAGCAGGTTTGACTTCCGGGTTCGGAATGGGACCGGGTCGCACCCTGCCGCTATGACCGGCTTATCCTGATATTTGCCAAAGGGCTAATTTAACGTTGCTTCGATAGACGCAGACATCCGAGGCTTAAATAATCTCTTCCTCAAAAACATGAAATGCAAACATGACAAATGACTTGCTGTCAGCCCTCACATTCATAGTGGGGCTTGTCGTTTCGACAATTATAATCTTGTGGCTTATTATATTTTTGGCAACGGACTCATATCCTCATTAGTAGGCGGCGTAATTTGGCTGGTTGCGCTTAAGGTGTTCTATAACATTGAATGGTTCAAAGCGTTCATGATAACAGTGGTAGTGTGGATATCTGCTACAGTTATAGAGTTCTTGTTGCCAACAGTTCCGGGGTCTGTGTAGTTTTATCTTAATAAAGAATGACTAAAATGTATATAGAAAAATATACCGTAATGGGTGCGGGCTGGTATATATGTATAGAGAATCTACCGCTGCTGCAATCAATCAGTCAGACAAAAGAAGAAGAAGTATCAGTCAGTCCTTGACGGAGAAGTAAGAATAAGAACAATAGGATTATCCAAAATTATTGTTGCATTGACATAAATTAGATCATTCTCATCAAGAACCATTCAATCTCCATTAGTTAGCTACCTAGTAGTGATTCAA
>Ga0075418_10008130_pt1 | contig 11774 bp, 6 predicted proteins | sample SoiMetdeltSBSDD2_FD_81776 | JGI IMG/M metagenome (GOLD analysis project Ga0075418, IMG submission 81776) | Bulk soil microbial communities from a Populus tree surrounding site in Tennessee, USA - Soil MetaG P. deltoides SBSDD2 | ecosystem: Environmental > Terrestrial > Soil > Tree plantation...
CAGCTCGTGATCGGCACCGACGCAGGCACGCGCACGATTTCCGCGACGGCGACCGAGTGGAATATTTTCGCCGTCACGCGCACGCCGCCGTTCATGGGCCGCGGCTTCACTCTCGACGATCAGGCGGTGGGAGCCGAGCCTGTCATCGTGCTGACCTACGCGAGCTGGGCGGCGGTGTTCGGCAGTGATCCTTCCGTGCTCGATAGCCTTGTGCAGATAAACGGTGCGCCGACGCGCGTCATCGGCATCATGCCTCCCGGCTACGCGTTTCCCGTGCAGACCGATGCCTACGTGCCGATCCGGCCCGAGCTACTGACCGCGACGACGCTGGGCATGCGCATCGAGGCTTACGCGCGCGTGACGCCGGGCGTCGACCGGTCTGAAGTCACGGCCGAGCTGACGACACTGCTACAGCGCGCCTGGGCGGACCGGCCTGAGACGCCGACCCTCGTGCGCCCGAGTGTCATGTCGGTGCAGACCTTCCAGATGGCGCAGATCGGCGGCGGCGGCCCCCTCGTCATGTTCATTTTGAACGCGCTCGCAGCACTGATCTTGCTGCTCGCGTGCGTCAACGTCACGAACCTGCTGCTCGCCCGCGCGAACGAGCGGGCGCGCGAGACGGCCGTGCGGCTCGCGCTCGGCGCGTCGCGAGGGCGCCTCATCGTTCAGACGGCCTGGGAGAGCGTGCTGCTGACGGTCGCCGGCGGCGTGCTCGCGAGCGGATTGGCGGTCTGGGCGCTCGATGCCGTGAATGGCTGGGCGCAAGCGACGCTACCCGGCAATCTCGCGTTCTGGTGGAGGTGGGGATATGACCCGTCCGTGCTGGCGGCCGGCGGCGCGTTCGTCGTTCTGACCATCGCCGTCCTTGTCGGCGTCGCGTCGCGACGGGCCGTCAATACCGAGATCAACGCCGTGCTGCAGGAAGGCGCGAGTCGCGCCGGCTCGCGCGGCGAGGGGCGCGTGGCGCGTGCGCTCGTCGTCGCGCAAGTCGTCGCCGTTTCGTTGCTGATGTTCTTCGGCGCAGTGTCGACGATCGTCGCGTATCGCGTCGTCCACGTCGACTTCGGTTATGACACGCGCAACGTGCTGGACGGGCCGCTGTTCCTCCCGGCGGACCGTTATATCGATCGAGACACACGCAACCAGTTCTTCAAGTCGGTGCTCGAGCGCCTCGGTGAGCGCACCGAGATAGAAGGGCCTGTGATGCGCCTGCCGCTCGGGAACGCCGAGAACGCGCGCGGCGACATCGAGATCGCGAGTGGCGCGCCGGACCGCCGGCCGCGCGCGCACGTGATCGCTGCGCTGGGACCGCTGGCGACGCTCGGCGTCGAGCTCGCGGCCGGCCGGTACTTCGGCCCCGAGGACGACGACAGCGGAGCGCGGACGGCGCTCGTGAGCCGTGCGATGGCCGAGCTCTATTGGCCCGGCCGCTCGCCGCTCGGAGAGCAGCTCACGCTGACCGGGATCGGCGAAACTGAACCGCGCACGATCGTCGGTATCGTCGGCGACGTCGTGCTCACCGAGGTGGCGTACGGTTCTCGCAGCTACGTCGGCGCCTACGTCCCGTTGCTGCAGACGGACGCGCGCGGAGCGCGCGTCCAGTTCCGCTACCGAGGCGGCGAGCAGAGCGCGCGCGCCGCATATCACGAGACACTGACGGCGCTCGATCCATTGCTCGTGTCCGAGCTCACGAGCCTCGAGGAAATGCTGCGACTGTCGACGGCGCTCGCGAGGTCCGTGACGGACCTGATCACGGGCTGCTGCGTGTTCGCGCTGCTGCTCGCCGTGAGCGGCACCTACGGCCTGATGGCGCGCTCGATTGGCCGGCGCACGCGCGAGATTGGTGTGCGGCGCGCGCTCGGTGCCTCGGACAACCGGATCCTTGCGATGTTGTTGAGCCACGGCGCTCGCCAACTCGGAATCGGTGCACTCATCGCATTGCCGTTGCTGCTCGGGATCGGCTGGGCCTCTTCGTTGTTCATGCCGATTTCGTTCGCGCTAGCGGTAGCGACGGCGGTAGCCGTGTCGGCGACGATCACGCTGATCGTGCTGGCGGCCACGTGGGTGCCGACTCGCCGCGCTATCACGATCGCGCCGCGCGACGCGCTCTGGCGGGAGTAGCTCTGAGGGAACTTTTCGGGCTCTGGCGAGAATAAGTACTGGTGATACGATCCGTCTCGCTCGCGCGAGCGCTTACACGGGGGGACTAGCGTCATGGCCTTGCGTGCGGAATTTGCTGCCGACACTCGTTACGCGTTGCGCGGGTTCAAGCGCACGCGGGGGCTCACGATCATCACCGTGCTGACGCTCGCCGTCGGGCTCGGCGCGACGGCGGCGATCTTCAGCGTCGTGAACGCCGTGCTCTTGCGGCCGCTGCCGTACGCCGAACCTGAACGCCTCGTGCAAATCGTCGAGCACGTCCCGGCCGCGGAGGGCTTCGGCGGCGCGGCTCAGCGCAGGACGGCGTTGAACGCCAGCGAGTTCGACTACTGGCGGCAGAACTCGAAGACGCTGTCGCAGATCGCCATGTGGCAGCGCGAAGGACGCACGTTCGCCAGCGCCGACGGCAGCGTCCAGCTGTACGGCCAGACCGTTTCGCCCTCGATGTTCGCGATGCGCGGCATTCCGCCGCTGATGGGGCGCGGTCTGGTGCCCGACGACGAGCGGCCGGACAACGACGTCGTCGTGCTCAGCGAAGGCATGTGGCGCCAGTACTTCAACTCCGCGCCCGACATCGTCGGCCGCAGGATCGAGCTCGATGGCCGCACCCGCACGGTCGTCGGCGTCATGCCGCCGGCGTTCGGCGAAGAGGCGTTCTGGACGCCGATGGTCGTGACGGTGCAGCCCGGGCAAGTATTCTTCGGCCCGGCGCAGGCACAGCTCGCCGCCGGCGTCTCGCTCGAGGAGGCGAGCGCCGAGATCAACAGGATCGGCACGCAGCTGCGCGGCATCCAAGCCGAGCCGGGCGCAGAGCCGCGCTTCGAGGTCGTGAGCTCGCAGGACGAGCTGACGGCGGCTGTAGCGCCGGCACTGCGCGTGCTCGTCTTCGCCGTCGCCGTCGTGCTCGCGATCGTCTGCACGAACGTGGCGAACCTGATGCTCGTGCGCGGCACGCGGCGCCAGCAAGAGATTGCGATCCGCCGCTCCCTCGGCGCAACGCGCGGGCGCATCATGCGGCAGGTGCTGACGGAGAGCCTCGTGCTCGCCGGCTTCGCGGGCCTTACAGCGATCGCGATCGCGTTCGCCGGCGTGAGCCTGCTCAAGTTCACCGCTTCGTCGTATTCGAGCCCGCGCTTTGCAATTGGCAACGCGGTGCTGCCGCGCCTCGACGAGATCTCGGTCGATCCAGCGGTGCTCGCGTTCGTCGTCGTGCTCTCCATCGTTACTGGCGTGCTATTCGGCTTGCTGCCCGCGCTGCGCCTGTCGAAGTACGGCGAACACGGCCACGTTTCCGAGTCGCAGCTCTCGACGGTCGCGCGCAACTCGAGCCTCGGTCACGCGCTCGCCACCGTGCAGTTGGCGTTCGCGATGGCGCTCTTGATCGGCGCCGGTCTGCTCGTGGTGAGCTTCATGAAGCGCACGGGCATCGATCCCGGCTTCGACCCCCGCGGCGTCTTGAGCTTCGAGCTCGTCGTTCCCGGCGACTCCACGGCGGAGCGCAAGCTCGAGGTCGCCGATGCGATCGTGGCTCGCTTGCAGAACGATGCGCGCGTGGTGGCCTCGGGCTACACGGACATACCGCCGTTGACGACGGGTATCAACATCATCATGGGCGTCTTCGTTCCCCAAGGAAAAACCCAGGCCGAGATGCAGGAGGAGCAGCGCACGCAGACGGCGGAAGAGCGCACACAGACGCGGCAAGTGAGCGCGGGTTATCTGCGCGCCTTGGGCGCGCGCCTCGTCGCGGGTGAGTGGCTCGACGAGCGGACGGGCAGCGGCCCGGCCGTGCTCGTGAGCCGGCCGTACGCCGAGCACTATTTCCCGAACGGCGACGCCGTCGGCGCGGTGATGACGTCCGCCGGCGGACCCGGGCCGGCGGCGGGTAACAGCGAGACCGTGACGATCGCCGGCGTCGTCGACGACCTGCACCTCGGCAATCTCGAACGCAGCGCGGAGCGCGTGATCTTCCTGGATCCGCGCCAAACATTGGCGAGGCAACGCGCGCCGCGGCCGCCGCAAGCCGACCGATTCTTCCTCACGCTCGGCGGCAGCGCCATCCCGTTCGCGGCGCGAACGACGGCCGACCCCGTGGCCATCCTCAGGGATCTGCGCGGCATCGCCCGCGACATCGATCCGAAGCTCGCGATCGACGCGGCGATCCCGATGCAGCAGATCGTGCGAAGCCTCACGACGCGGCCGCGCTTCTACGCGGCGCTGTTGAGCACGTTCGGCGCGATCGCCGGCTTCATCGCCGTGATCGGCCTCTACGGCGTGCTGTCGTACGTCGTCGGTCAGCGCACGAAGGAGCTCGGGATTCGCATGGCGCTCGGCGCACAGCGCGCAGCCGTGTTGAAGCTCGTGCTGCGGCAGGGTGCGGTGATCGTCGCGGTCGGCCTCGTGGGCGGCGTCACGGCCGCGGTTGCGCTCACGCGCTATCTCGAGGGGATGCTGTATGACCTCCCCACGCTCGACGTCACGACGTTCGCCGTCGTTGCGGTGGCGTTCGCGGCCGTCGCGATGGTGGCGGCATATCTGCCGGCGCGCCGCGCGACCGCGATCGATCCGCTCGCGGCGTTGCGCTACCAGTAAGCGCAAAAGCGCACGTCAGCAACGCGACTTCGGAGGCCGCAGCGGAGCACGCTTGTGCATGGCTTCTACGGGGCGCCCCGCGGGAACAGGTCGTGCAAGATCGTGACGAGCTGAGGCAAGTCGATCGGTTTTGCGACGAACGCCGAGAAGCCCGCTCTTTCGACGCGCTCCTTGTCCTCGGTACGAGTGAGCCCGGTCAGCGCTACGACCGGCGGGCGGTTGCGCTGCGCATGAATCCTGCGCAGCAAGGAGTAGCCGTCTTCGTGCGGCATGCTCAAATCCGTCAGCACGAGATGTGGCGCCTGATGCACGAACGAGCGCCAGGCTTCTTCGACGGAGGTTGCGGGTCGCACGTTCGCGCCGAGAGCGGAGAGGCCTTGCGTCATGGCATCGAGCGTGTCCTGATCGTCCTCGACGAGCAGGATCTGCAGCCCGTCGAGGCGGGCGGGCTCCTGATGTTCGGCCTCGGTTGCGCCAACCCGCGTGTCGTGCGGCGCCGCGGGCAGGCGAACGGTGAACGTGGCGCCGTGGTCGCGGCCCGCGCTTTCTGCCGAGACGGTGCCGCCGTGCAGCTCGACCAAGTGCCGGACGATCGCGAGCCCGAGCCCGAGCCCGCCGAACCGTCGCGTGATCGAGGTGTCGGCTTGCGAGAACCGCTTGAACAAGTGCGGCATGAAGGCGGGGTCGATGCCGTGACCCGTGTCCGTGACCGTGGTGAGGACGTCATCGCCCTCTCGATGGCAGGCCAGCGTCACCGTGCCTCCCGTCGGCGTGAATTTCAGCGCGTTCGATAACAGGTTCGTGAACAGCTGATGCAGACGCTCTCGATCGCCGATCACGAGCCCGCACGGCTTCGGCTCGGTGTGCAGATCGATTCGCCGCGCGCGCGCCTGCGGCACGAACTCCTCAGCCGTCGTCTGCAAGAGCTGCGAGAGGTCGACGGGAACTCGGTCGATCTCGACCTTGCCCGCCTCGATGCGGGCGATGTCCATGATGTCGTTCACGAGCTGCGCTTGCAGGCGCACGCTGCGCTCGACGGACTGCAGTGCCCGCGTCGTCTGGGTCGCATCGAGGCGGCCACTTTGCATCAGCGTCAGCCAACCGAGGATGCCCTGTAGCGGCGACCGCAGCTCGTGCGAAACGGTCGCCAAGAAGTCGTCCTTCATCCGGCTCGACGGGGCTGGCTCGCCCGAAGGCAGGAGCTCGGCGACGCGAGGTGCTGCCGTCTCCCAGCGCTCGTTTCCGCCTTGATAGCAAATGACGCCCCCCCTCGCTTCCAACAAATGGGCGATCTCGCGCAGCTCGCGTCCACTCGTCCCTGGAATCTGCTCCAAAATTTGGCGTGCAGAACCGTTGGCGTCGCGGATGCGGAGGTCGCTATCGATCAAGAAAACCCCGAGCGCTGCGTCCTTCAAGAGCTCGAACGCCCGCTCGGCGGGCGAATTGGCTGTCCCGATGGGCTGCATCACTTTGGAAGTAGTTGCGAGAAGCGTGCCAACGGCCCGGTTTGCGCTAGTATCCGACTCGCCATCTTTAAGGAGTCATTTAAATGAGTGCGCCGCCCGTTCTGACCGAGCTGAAACTGTCCGAAGAGATGAAGAAGGCCGTCAACACGGCGTTCGAGCGCATGAAGCCGATCGTGATCTCGTATATCGAGAACGGCGCGCCAAAGCTTTCGTTCCGCGGCAGCACGCAGGCCTATAGCGACACCGCGCTCGCGATTTGGGTGCGCATGCCCGACGGTCCCATTCTCGACGGCGTCACGAAGAATCCCGCCGTCTCTCTGATCTACGGCGACTTTCGAACCGACGGCCGCGACTTCATGATTCTCCGAGGCAAAGCCCGGATCGACAAAACCGAAGCCGCTCGCAAGCGCGTCTACGAGAGCTCGCATCCGTTCGAGCAGAGTCAGGACAAGGAGCGCAAGGGCAACGCGCTGATCATCGAGCTCGACAGCGTCGAAGGGTTCTTCGGCGGCGCACGGCTCAAGATGGCGCGCTGATCGCAGCGACCATTCGCGGCACGCAACTTGCAGCTCTTGGAACGTTCTTTGACGTTTTCCGAGGGTTGGGGTCTGGCCGCGAATCTCATCCATGACACGGCTTTCGTGCGCAAGCGTCGGCTGCCACGACTGGGCCTCGTGCTGGGGAGCGGCGCGGCGCGGGGTTGGGCGCACGTCGGGGTCGTGCGTGCTTTAGAGCGCGCAGGCATTCGCCCCGATCTCGTCTGCGGCACGTCGGTTGGCGCGCTGGTCGGTGCGGCCTACGCAAGCGGAGAGTTCGAGCGTTTTTGCAGCGCCACGGCCGGCATGCGGCGCAGCGACGTGCTCTCGTTTACGGATGTCGGCTTCAACGGCGGGTTGCTCAAAGGGCAGCGCTTCATGGGGTTCGTCAGCCGCGGCTTCGAGGACCGCCCGATCGAGGAGCTGAAAATTCCGTTCGCGGCCGTCGCGACCTCGCTCGAGAACGGCGCCGAGATCTGGCTGCGCAAGGGCTCGACGCTGAACGCCGTGCGCGCATCGCTCGCGATGCCGGGGCTGTTCACGCCGGTCTTGACCGACGACGGCATCCTCGTCGACGGGGCGCTCGTGAACCCCGTGCCCGTATCGCTCGCGCGGGCGATGGGCGCCGAAGTCGTGATCGCCGTCGATCTTTCCTATGGCATCGTCGGCCGCAGCCTCGTCGTCAAGGAAGCGGAAGTGAGCGAAGCGGACGAGGTCGGCTGGATCCGCAAGAGTCTCGAACGCCTTTGGCCGGCGAACGGTGAGCCGCGGCCGCCCGCGCTGCTCGACGTCATCGCGTCGAGTCTCGACATCATGCAAGTGCGCATCACGCGCAGCCGCATGGGCGGGGAGCCGCCCGACGTGGTCGTCGCGCCTCGTCTCGCGCACATCGGCCTACTCGATTTCGACCGCGCCGAGGAGGCGATCAAAGAAGGCGAACGCGCGATGGAGGCGGCGCTCGAGGGCCTCGCCGTGCTCGGCGTTGGGGCGACTGCGGGGTAGCCGCTCGGTCCCGAGGGCGGGACGTGTCGGCGATTTCGGGACGGAAAGTCGCGCAAACCGTCGCTGCTGATCATCGTATAAACAGTAGGTTGCAGCGCATTCCTCCGCTGGCATGGCAGTTGCGTGCGTGCTCGGGAAAGCACGCTCAGAGGCACGGTCATGGGCCAACTTAAGGCAGCGCTACGCCAACTCGTTCTGCGCCCCGCGCTGTCGACGACCGTCATCGCGATGCTCGCGATCGGCATCGGCGCCACGACAGCGATCTACTCGCTGATCCATTTCCAGATCCTGCGACCGATCGAGGCGCCGAACGTCGATGAGCTCGTGAGCTTGCGGTCGCCGGGCCAGAAGTTCGGCACGACGCGCGGCGATCTCACCGTCGGCGAGCCGCAGCGGCTGTTTAGCTACCCGATGTATCGCGACCTTGCGGCCGAGCAGACGTCGTTCACGGGCATCGCGGCGCACTACTCGTTCCTCGCGAGCATGGAGTTCGGCGAGGATACGACGGGGCTTGCGAGCGCCGTGCTCGTATCCGGCAATTACTTCGACGTGTTGAACGTACGGCCCGAGCTCGGCCGTTTCATCGGCCCCGAGGACGCGCGCGTCGTCGGCGAGTCGCTCGTCGCCGTGCTGAGCTATCAGCACTGGCAGAACAATTTCGCCGGCGACCCGAACGTCATCGGTAAGACCGTGAACGTCAACAACCAGGAGCTGACGATCATCGGTGTAACGCCTGAATGGTTCACGGGCATGATGCGCGACTACGAGCCGCTCGTGTACGTGCCGCTGACGCTGCGCTGGCTCATGCAGCCCGAAGAGCCGCGCAACGCCGAAATCGTCCAAGCGTATTGGCTCACCTTGTTCGCTCGCTTGAAGCCCGGTGTCTCGCGCGCGCAGGCGCGGGCCGAGATGAGCGCGTTGTATCGCGGCATGTTGAGCGAGGAGGTGCCGCTGCTGACCGGCGTTACGGAGGAGCAGAAAGCGCTCTACGTCGAGGGTCGCCTCGAGCTCGATCCCGGCAAGCGCGGCCAGATCTATCAAGAGGTCGAAGCGACCGACGGGTCGACGCTCGCGTTCGGCGCGACGCTGCTCGTGCTGCTGATCGCGTGCGTCAACGTCGCGAATCTGCTACTCGCACGTGGCGCTTCGCGCGCCGGCGAGATGGCGATTCGAGCGTCCATAGGCGCGAGCCGCAGCCGGCTCGTCGCGCAACTGCTCGCCGAATCCGCGGTGCTCGCGCTCGTCGGCGGAGTGTTGGCGATTCCCGCCGCGGTGGCGACGCTACGCGCGATTCAGTTGATCGGCGTCGGCGGGTTTCCGAGCGGATTCGGCCTCGTCTTGAACCCGCCTGTCGTGCTGTTCGCCGCAGCAATCACGCTCGGCACGGTCGTGCTGTTCGGTCTCGTCCCGGCGCTATCGGCCGGGCGCACCGATACCGCGGCAGTCATGAAAGCGCAGTCGGCGCAATCGGCTGGTGGGCGCGGGCTTCTGCGCTTCCGGAATGCACTGGTCGCGCTTCAGATCGCCCTCTCGCTCGTGCTACTCGTGCTCGCGGGGCTGTTCACGCGGAGCCTGGTGAACGTCAGCCGCATCGACTACGGCATGGACATCGATCCGATGGTCCAATTCAGCGTGACGCCGCTGCTCGGCGGCTACAGCGGCGAGCGGCTCGACGCGCTCTACGAGCGTGTCCGCGAAGAGATCGCCGCGACGCCGGGTGTCGAAGCCGTCGGCACCGCCGCGTTCCCCATGTTCTACGGCATCCAGCTTCCGATCGGCATCACGGTGCTCGGCGCCGACGAGCAGGTCGCGGACAGCGTCGCGCAAGCGAATCCGGCAGTCGGTCCCGGGTTTTTCGCCGCGACGTCGATCCCCGTGCGGGCGGGCCGCGACTTCACGGCCGCCGACAGCACGGCGAGCCCGAACGTCGTCATCGTCAACGAGAGCTTCGTGCGCAAGTTCGGCCTCGGCGACAACGCCGTCGGGGCGACGCTGCGTCTCGACGGGCGGTTCGTGCCGCAGAGCACCGTCGAGATCGTCGGCGTCGTCGGCGACGCCAAGTACAGCGCGATCAAGCCCGATATCCCGCCGCAGGTGTTCGCACCGCGGCCCGCCGGCGACGCCCAGTTCGTCGCGTTGTTCTACTACGTGCGCGCATCGATCGACCCCGGCGCGCTCGCGCGCGTGATTCCCGACGTCGTGAAGCGCGTCGATCCGAACATACCCGCGAGCAACCTGACGACGCTGCGCTGGCTGATCGACAGCCGCACGCAGTTCGAGCGCGTGATGTCGACGCTGTCTGCGGCGTTTGCGGGGCTCGCGACCCTGCTCGCGGCGATCGGGCTCTATGCCGTGCTCGCGTTCAGCGTCGGGCAGCGCAAGCGCGAGCTCGGGCTTCGGCTCGCGCTCGGCGCGCAGCCCTCGGGCCTGCGGTCGCTCGTGCTCGCGCAAGTCGCCAGGCTCGCGGTCGTCGGCGGCGTCATCGGCTTGGGATTGGCGTTCGCGGTCGGCAGGCTCGCGCAAGCACGGCTGTTCGGGTTGTCGGGCTACGACCCGGTGGTATTCATCTCGGCCGCCGGTGGGCTCGCGGTCGTTGTGACCATTGCGAGCTGGCTGCCGGCGCTGCGCGCGTCGAACGTCGCGCCGATGGAAGCGCTGCGCTACGAGTGACGGTTGGGTGATAGGCTAGGCGCTCTCACCCGGGGGAGAGAAGAATGCGTGTAAGACGAATGCTCGGTATCTTCGCTGCGGCAGGCTTGCTCGCGCTGCTCGGCCAGTCGGCATCGGCTGCGACGGTCGACGGACTGAAGATTCACTCGTCGTCGGTCGGATCAGGACCCACGATCGTGTTCGTGCACGGGTGGACGTGCGACAGCTCGTCTTGGACCGCGCAAGTGCCCACTTTCGCGAAGGACCATCGCGTCGTCACGCTCGACCTGCCGGGACACGGTAGCAGCGAGTCGCCAAAAGACGGCAAGCTGTCGATGGATTTGTTCGCACGTGCCGTCGAGGCAGTGCGCGCACAGGCGGGTGCCGGCGCGGAGCGCATCGTGCTCGTCGGCCACAGCATGGGCGCGCCGGTCATCCGGCAGTATGCGCACCTGTATCCGCAGCACGTCGCGGGTCTCGTCGCCGTCGACGGCCCGCTCGACATACGCGTATTCCCCGCAGAGCTGCCGCCGGGATTTGCGCAGTCATTCACGGGGCCGGAAGGCCGCGCGGCACGCGAAGGCATGATCCGTTCGATGTTCATCGCGGAGACGCCTCCCGCGCTGCAGGAAAAGATACTCGCGATGATGCTGGCTGCACCCGAAGCGACGGCCGTCGGCGCCATGAACGCGACGTTCGATCCCGTGAACCGCTGGACCGACGTCATCGAGTCGCCGGCCTTGACGGTCTACGCGGGTACGGCGAACGTTCCGGATCCCGCCGCGACGAAAGAGCTCTACCCCAATCACGAGGCAACGCAGGTGAAGGGGACGGGTCACTTTCTCATGATGGAGAAACCCGACGAGTTCAACCGCCTGCTTGCGGCGTTCCTCGACAAGATCGACTTTTGAACGCTAGCGCCAAGCCTCGATGGCTTGGCGCTGCATCGAGTCGGCGCCCATCTGCATGACCTCGATGTTGACGCCGTCGACGTCCGTGATTCGCGCGACCTGAGCCTTCGAGACGCCAACCGTCGGTTCGCCGACTTGGATGTTTCGAGCGCGCAGGTTCGCGACGCTCGCGGCGAGGTCGGCGGTCTCTATGCCCACGTGCAGAATTCCCGCTTGCGCATCCGCCGCGACCGGTAAGAGCTCGATGAACGTGTCGCGCGATACTTGCAGATACGTGATGCGCACCGTGCCGTCGGGGTTGCGGATCGTGAACGCTTCCTTGGCGCCGAGCGTGTCGCGGTAGAACGCGAGCGCTGCGTCGTAATTCTTCGTGCCGACGCCGATGTGATTGATGCCGCGCCGCGCGCGGTCTTGCGCGACGCTCACGAGCGCCGTGCCCACGACCAATCCGCCGAGAAACC
>Ga0075418_10008131_pt1 | contig 11774 bp, 11 predicted proteins | sample SoiMetdeltSBSDD2_FD_81776 | JGI IMG/M metagenome (GOLD analysis project Ga0075418, IMG submission 81776) | Bulk soil microbial communities from a Populus tree surrounding site in Tennessee, USA - Soil MetaG P. deltoides SBSDD2 | ecosystem: Environmental > Terrestrial > Soil > Tree plantation...
ATCCCCGATCGCTTCGCGGGGCGTCTGTCCGCATCTCCGTACTTCGGCCGCTACGACAAGCTGACCTCGCCGTGGCGCGTGGCAGTGGGCAGCGTGGACGGCGAGCCCGTCGTGATCACGCTGCGGCAGGTTCCGGGCGGCTGGACCCCGGACGCAGTCGTGCGCGCAGAACGGTCCGATGGACACATCGTCAGGATCGTCGACTACACGCATTGCCCATGGGTGCTGTCGGCTGCCAGCTCGATCGTCGTGTCCGGTGCGGCCTAACGAGCGCCCGGCGTATCCCGCACCGGCGTGGAGACGTAGTACTGGTTGCACACCGTACAACCTCCATGGGAGAACTCGTCGACATGCAACCCCGCACACTCATATTGGTCTCTGCGCTCGCAGGTATTGGCGGCGCTCGACTGCCCGCGCAAGCCCCGGCATATCCGCCATTCCGTGAGTATTCGATGGCCCGCGATGCGGAGCTCGAGCTCATCAGGACCGCGGCTCCGCCGGGCATCACCAACCGCGCCACACTGAAAGTGCTCACGCCTAACGGCTACCAGGTGGCGCATCAGGGCGAGAGCGGCTTCACCTGCGTCGTCATGCGTGGATGGAGCGCGCCGACCTACACACCCGAACAGTTCGTCGGCCTCACCTACGAGGCAGCCATCCGAGCGCCCATCTGCTTCGACCAGATTGCATCACGTACCGTGCTGCCATACTACGAGCTGCGCAGCAAGCTCGGGATGGAAGGCAAGACGCCGGCCGAGATCAGGGACGGAGTGGCGAGGGCATACGCCAACGGCACGCTGCCCAGGCGAGAGGGCGTGAGCTTCGCGTACATGTGGTCCGCCGACCAGCACCTCGGACAGGGCATTGGGCATTGGCGTCCACACGTCATGGTGTTCGCTCCGTACTACACGAATGACATGGTTGGCGGGAATACGTTCGGGAGCCCGATGCCTCAGCTGAGCGACGACGCCGGGACACCGTTCGCCGTGGTGGTCATCCCGGTGGATCCGAACCTGGCCCTCAAGGTCAAGGGAGGGAAGCCATGAATCGCGCGATGGTGCGCTACCGCGTGCGCCCCGACCAAGCACCGGCGAATGAGCGCTACATCAAGAGTGTGTTCGAGCAGCTCGCGGAGCGCCAGCCATCCGGCCTGCGCTACGCATCCTTCAAGCTCGACGATGGCGTGAGCTTCGTGCACATCGTCTCTCACGACACGACGGATGGCAGCAACCCACTGACTGACTTGCCGGCCTTCAAGGCGTTCACCGCGGCGATCTCCGAGCGCTGCGAGGAGCCCCCGGTGGTCGAGAAGCTGACTGAAGTAGGGTCCTACAAGATGTTAGAAAGTTGACCGGACGCTCCTTACGCGTTAGGCACCGGCATGGATGGGCGTACGCTCCCTGCCGCCGCTTCGAGTCGGGTGGTTCGCGTCCCACCACTCCGACGCCAATGACTCGGTCCACGGCCGAGGGAGCGGCACGGCGACCAGCCGCTCGGCCAGCGCGGCTGCACTGTGCGGACGCGCAGCCGGGTCCTTGGCCAGGCAGTCGACCACCAGTTGGTCCAACGCCTCGGGCAGGGGAGACGCGGTCAGGCTGCCGGGACGCCGCGGTGCCTCGCGTGCGTGCGCGACCAGCAGCGCGCCGACCGAGGCGGATTCGAACACGAGGCGACCAGTGAGGAGCCAGAACGCGACACACCCCAGCGCATAGAGGTCCGCGCGCGGATCCACGGCTCCGCCCATGGCGATCTCCGGCGCCAGGTACGCTGGGGTACCGGCGACGACCTCGGGGTGCGTGACTCGAGCGTCAGCCACTACTGCCTCGGACTCCAGGCGCTTCGCCAAGCCGAAATCGAGGACTTTCACGACGTCGTGCTGCAAGGCGTACCGGCAAAGGTAGATGTTGGCAGGCTTGATGTCGCGGTGGATGATGCCGCGCGCGTGGGCTTCGGCCAGCGACGTACAGGCCTGGCGGAGGATGTGGACGGCGCGTTCAGGGGGAAGCGGCCCGTGTTGTCGCACCAGCTCCTCGAGGTCCACGCCATCCAACAGCTCCATCACGTAGAACAGCGTCCCGTTCTCGGTGGACCCGAAGTCGTACAGCGCTACCGTATTGGGCGACTGAAGGCTCGCGATCGCCTGCGCCTCACGCTCGAAGCGTGCGCTGACGACGTCGGAATCGCCACCTAACGACTCGGGGCGGATGAGCTTGATCGCTGCTGCTCGCGCGAGCATGCGATGCGACGCCAGCCATACTTCACCCATTCCCCCGTGTCCGAGGAGCCCTTCGAGCCGGTAGCTCCCAAGCTCGTACGCGCGGCGCACCTCAACGCCCAACCGATGGACGATGCGGGCCGCTACATACGCCATGCCGGCGACCGTCAGGTACGGCAGGAAGAAAACGAGGGCAAATACGCTCGGTGGAAGGGCCGGAGCCAGCCGGCTCGGCACCTGGGCGAGGTAGGTCAGCGGCACCGCGGTGGCGGACGCGAGGAGCGCCACCAGGGCCTCTCGCGGCGGGGCCGGAACCAGCACGGAGAAAATGAGCATCCACGGCCCGACAAACGTGAGGCCCACTCGGTCGAAGCGTATGGCATCGGGCCTGACGTTCGTGAACGCACCGAAATAGGTGCCGGCTGCAATCGCGAAGCTGATTGCCACCTGATAGACAAGCCCCAACCTAACGATGAACGCGGGGTCCGCCCGCTCGCGGCGCGCCAGGAGCCCGATGCCGGCCGATGCCGCCATCACGCCGATCGGGAATCCCCACTGCAGCGGAGTTGCGAACTCGTCGGCAAGCGTACCCTGGACGAGGTTGACCGCAAGCCAGACCACGAGCTGTCCCAGAAGCGTGAGCCAGGCGACCGCCGCGAGCCGTCGGACTGCTTGCCGCCGAAGGTCGTCCGCGACTCGGTCCCCGCTGCGTCCGGGACCTGGGCGGCGTGATGGCGGCGCGGTCTTGGTGAGTAACAGGTCGGCGCGAGCTCTCACCAGTGGTCTCCGTTGGCCTCTTCCAACACTAATAGGAGGGCAACGGAGCGCGAGCGCGACGGGGTGACACTACGCGATCGCGAATACATGCGCTGATATCGGAGATGGATGCGCGTGAAATGGAAATGACGGACCGACAGGCTGACGGCTCTCGCTCAGCGGTGCGGACTCCCGCGAAGGAGCCGCATCACGTGTGAGTGCCTGCGCCGGCTCACCGGAACGAGCACTCCCGATCGGAGGACGATCTCTCGATGCGTTCCCTTGGCGTTCCGGCGGACCGAAGCGATCCGATCGCGCGGCACGATCCACGACCGGTGCACCCGCACGAATGCCGCGGACGGCAGCGTCCGCTCCAGCGCATCGAGCGAGCTGCGAACCAGGTACTGTCGATCCGCGACGGTCACCAGCGCATACACCCCATCGGCTTCGATCGAATCGATGTCGGGCACCGGGATGACGAGGTCGCGGCCCCCCACTCGCGTCAACAAGTGCGGCGGAGGTTCGACTTGCGGGGTCGTATCCGACAAGGCCGCACCAGCAGCGGACCGAAGCCGGTCGCGCACGCGTGTGATCGTCTTCGCCAGCCGGTCGGCGGCCACCGGCTTCGAAAGGTAGTCCACCGCATCGGTTTCGAATGCCGGCACCGCGTACTCGTCGTAGGCGGTCACGAACACGACGAATGGCGGTCCGGCGTCGGGGAGATGACGTGCGAGGTCGAGTCCCGAACGGCGCGGCATGAGGACGTCGAGAAAGACAACATCCGCGCCGGCAAGGCGTGCTTCGGCGCTCGCCACGTCGGCGCACTCGGCGATGACTTCGACGTCACCCCGTGTATCGAGCAGCTGGCGCATGGCGCGGCGCGAGAGTGGCTCGTCGTCGACGATGAGTGCGCGGAGTGGCCTCACGACTGTCCGCCTCCGGCGTTCAACGGTACCGCCGTTCGTTGAAGCGGAAGCGCAATCTCGACCACCGTTCGGTTCGGGTTGCTGCGCCGTGCGATCTGAAGCGACGCGTCAGCGCCGTAGAGCTGTCGTAGCCGTGCGCGTGAGTTCGCGATCCCGAACCCGGCGGCGCACCGCTCCTCCCAATCTGTGGACAGTCCTACCCCGTCGTCCTCCACGTGCACGATGAGCCGGTCCCCGGCGCCGCGCGCTGAGATGTCAATGTGCCCGCCGGTCAGCTGATGTCGCAAGCCATGGCGGAGCGCGTTCTCGACGAACGGCTGCAACAGAAAGCTCGGCAGCCGCACGTCGCCTAACGCTGACGGAACATCGATCCGAACGCAGAGTCGCTCGCCGAACCGCAGCCGCTCGATCGCGAGGTAGTTCGTCGTGAAGGTGAGCTCCTCGGCGAGCGTCACCTCGTGTGTAGCGCCCGCACGAAGCGCGGTTCGCAGCAGCGCGCTCAGCGTGGTGAGCGCCTGCACTGCCCCATCGGTTTCGCGATCCCGGACCAGCGCGATCACGGCATTGAGCGTGTTGAACAGAAAATGTGGCTGGATCTGGGCACGAAGGGCGTTCAGCTGCGCCTCCGAGAGCTGCGCCGCGAGTCGTTGTGCCTGACGCTCGCGAGCAAGCAGCGCCGCGCGGTTGAGCTCGGCATTGCGGAGGCTAACGACCGCGGCGTAGACCACAACACCAGCGGGAAGGAACAGGAGAAACCAGAACACGAAGACGTCCCCGAGCGTGCCCTCCGATGACGGCGTGAGCGTCCGCGTTGCGACGGCCGCGATGCCTGCCTGCACCGCGCATGCGCCGACCGCCGCAGCCAGGTGAACCGCAATCGTACCGGCGGTGATCGGTCGTTCGAGACGCCGACGTTCGGCGAGTCGAACGATGGCCGGCGTCATCGCTGCCCAGACGTACCAGCTGGCGGCGACGATGACGAGAACCCTCCACAGCGACACCGGCTCCGCGCTGGCGCGCAGCGACAGAATGGTGAACGGCATGGCCAGGGCGACCGGAATGCTCCACGCAAGGAGGAGAGAACGCGTGGACCATCGAGGAGCCTGCGACTCGCCGGGTGTGGATTCGGACATTGCGATGGACACTATGGAGATCTCGTCCCTACGCGGGACAATGATCCTCGCGTTTCGTCGCTCATTCACATTATCCCGAGCGCGGGTTCGCCGCCAACCGCTCGAAACATCAAACGCACCGCTCACAACAGACGTCGACACAATGGTGTGCACCATCGTGTACGGTCTCGCGAGCGGCGCGGTGAGCGCCGCGCGAATCACTTCACAGCGACCGTCACGATGCCCAAGCTCTTCCTGCTCACACTTGCTGCCTCCGTCGGGGCAGCACCCGTACCGTCGTCGCCCCCCTGCGACCGTCGTCACCAGGCAGCCTGGCGCCCCGCCGCGGTGGCGCGATGGACCTCTTGGGGAGCTGACGTCAGAAACTCGCGCTTTCAACCCGGCAGCGCAGCCGGCATGTCGCTCGGCGATGTGCCACGGCTCAAGCTCAAATGGGCGTTCTCCCTTGGCGCTGTCGCGAACGCCCGATCGCAGCCGGCCGTGGGTGCGGGACGGGTGTTCGTCGGCACCGAGGCCGGAACTGTGTTCTCACTCGATGCCGCGACCGGGTGCACGTCGTGGCGCTTCCAGGCCGACATGCCGGTGCGTTCGGCGATCGTGGTTTCCACGTCGGCAGAAGGCCGGCCAGCCGCGGTGTACTTTGGCGACTTCGGGGCGAACGTCTACGCGCTCGATGCCGCGACCGGCGAACGCCGCTGGAAGACGCACGTCGACGACCACGCCGCTGCCATCGTGACCGGCGCTCCACAGTTGTACGACGGGGTCCTCTACGTTCCCGTGTCATCCTACGAGTCAGTGCTGCCCCTACAACCCACGTACGAGTGCTGCACCTTCCGTGGGAGCGTCGTGGCGCTCGAGGCCCGGACGGGCAAGGTCATCTGGAAGAGGCACATGATCGACCACGTGGCGCAACCAACCACGAAGAGCAAGAGTGGCGTGCAAATGCGAGGCCCTTCCGGGGTCGCGGTCTGGTCGACGCCCACGGTCGATGAGCGACTCGATCGCCTGTACGTCGGCACTGGGAACAACTACTCCGATCCGGTGACGCCGCGCGCCGATGCTGTCGTCGCGCTCGATCGCCGTACGGGGGAGATTCTCTGGTCTCGTCAGTTCACGACGAGCGATGCCTACAACTCGAGCTGCGAGATGCCAGGGAAGCCGAACTGCCCGACGTCCGACGGTGCTGACGCCGACTTCGGACAGCCGCCCATTCTGTTGTCGCTGCCTAACGGTCGCCGCGCGCTGGTCATCGGACAGAAGTCCGGCGATGCCCACGCGCTCGATCCGGATCGTGGCGGTGAAGTCTTGTGGAGCGTGAACGTCGGCCCCGGCGGCAAGCTCGGGGGCATTCACTGGGGATCTGCATCGGACGGGCGCAAGGTGTACGTGGCGCTCGGCGGGCAGCAGGTTCGCTTCGTTCCGGACACGACGGCCAAGGGGGGAGTCCGCGCGGAGCCCGACCCCGCGCAGGGCGGGGGGCTGTTCGCGGTGAGCCTCGTCGACGGAAAGATCGTCTGGAAGGCACCTCCAGCGCAGTGTGATCAGCGTCCGCGGTGCAGCCCGGCGCAGTCGGCTGCGCTGACGGTCATCCCGGGTGTCGTATTCTCTGGCGCGGTGGACGGACACCTGCGCGCCTACTCGACCGAGACCGGCGAAGTCGTTTGGGACTTCGACACGGTCAGAGACTTCGCGACCGTCGATGGCGCACACGCGCGCGGCGGTTCGCTGGATGTCGCCGGTCCGGTCGTCGCAGGAGGAGCGCTCTACGTCATGTCCGGGTATGCACTCTACGCCGCGATCCCGGGCAACGTATTGCTCGCGTTCTCCATTGACGGAAAGTGAGTCGCGCTTCGTCTCGGGCTTAGGCAACGGCGAACATAGGATGGTCGATTCGGGCGACGTTAGGCGCGCGCCGCCCGGACCTTCCGTCCTGTGGAAGTTCTCGAAGGAATCGACAGGCGATGCTCACGGAGCGACGGATGAGCGGCTCGCAGCCGCGTCGCCCGTCGGCCCTTCCACTCGGGTCTCGACGATCACGTCCGCCACGGCTCGCTCAGTCCGTGCCAGCCAGAAGAACGGAATCGCCAGCACCTGAATGACGGCACTGCACACATACGATGCCGGATAACCCCAGACGTCAGCCGCCCTGCCAAGCGTCGGCTGGATGACCACGGCCCCACCCGATCCGAGCAGGGAATCGAACGACAGAACGGTGGCGCGCTCCCCGGACGCGATGAGTCCGTTCAGATACGCCTGGCGAACAGGGACGATGGCAGCGGACATCAACGCCCACACGGCCAGGAGCGCGACTACCGTCCAGAATTGCGAGACGAGCCCAACGACCGCCAGCACGACCGCGCTCACCGAAGTGCCTGCCAGCAGCACTGACGTCCGCCGGTGGAACAGGCGCCGAATGTGAGGTACAAGAAGGCCCCCCACGATCTGCGCTCCGGCGAAGACGGCAGCCGCCAATCCGGCCATCGCGTATGCTCGATCATTGCCATACAGATGCAGGAGATACGGCTGCGCCGCGTAGAACGCGTAAATCGTCACGCCGCCCGTGAACGGCGCCGCCAGCATCACCCATCGCACGGGTGGATTACCAAGGCCGTGTTCGATCGAATCCCGCAGCAGCCGTTTCACCTCGTCTATGGGGCGCTTCCCGCGGGCCGGCGTGAAGCCGACATCGCGCATCACGGTGAAGGCAACGAGGAAGGTGGCGGCCAGCACGAGCGTGCGAACCACGTAGGGCACGCCGAGATTCGTCGCCTGCGCGATGAGACCACCGGCGACTGAACCGCCGAGCATCGCGATGCCTTCGACGATCTCGCCTTTCGCGAAGACCGATTCGAGCGTCCCTCCATCCCGTGTATAACCGCTCGCCGCGAGCGCATCGACGAGCCATGCTTCGACCGCTCCCGAGAAGAACGTAAAACCGAGGCCGAGCAGTGCTGACGTCAGGGCCCACGCCCAGAATGGCGCGGACACATGCCACATGAGGAGATACAACAGCGTGGAGACGATGAGCGTGAGTGTCCCGAGCAGGTAGGAGGCTCTCCGTCCGCGCGTGTCGGCGACGACTCCGGTCGGCACCTCGAAGAGCACCATGCCGGCGGTAAAGAACGCGTTCGCGGCAAACGCTTCCGTATTGCTCAGCCCTGCATCGAGTAGAAACAGCGTGTTGATGCCCCAGATCAACGATGCCGCCAGGGTGTGGAGCAACAACAAGAGCAGGTAGACGCGCTGAACAGTGCGCGACGCGGCGTTCATGACATGTTAGGCATGGCTCGGCGGGCGCGAGGCTCGGTGATGGGGGCGGCGTTCATCACCGTCCCCATCTGAATGTCGATCGAAGGCGCGTGAAATCGACATCGGCCGAATCAGGCGCAAGGAAGGTGACGCTTCTCTGCTATCAGCTCGCCGCGCCGTTACAACAACGACGAGATCGTCTCAGGCGCTACCTGAGACCGGCGCCAGCATCCGGGGGCCGGTCAGCGCATACAGTCGACCCACGTGCCCGTCCTCCGTCAGCGCGGCGACAGCAACGTCTGCGATATCATCTGCATCGATGAACGGCTCCGGAACGTTACCGGCAGGCACCACGACCTCGCTGCTCTGAATCGCCTCGCAGAGAAAACTCTCGCTGAAGTTCTGAGCGAACCAGCTTGCTCGCAGGATCGTCCAGTCGGCGCCCGTGTCCTGTAACATCCGCTCGGTACGCTCGGCCTCCTCCTCGCCGGGCGCGGTTCGGGAGATGGAGTCCGCCCGTTAGGCGCTCTTAATCAGTAATCGACCTGCTCGCCTCGTCAGGCAATCTCGGCGTTTCACGGGAGGTTGCCCGATGCGTCTTGGCCAGATAGCGTATGTCAGTCCCAGAACGGTCAGTGACGATGATGATTCAGCGGCGTCGGAAGCGCTCTCCGGCGACGCCAGATCGGCGACAGGTTCGTAGCGATCTATTGGCGCAGATCACAGCGGGTGCTCGCAGCTTCGAGGTTGGTGACCGCGACTCGGTCTCGAGCGTCCAGACATTCCAGGATCAGGTGCGTGCGCTGGAATCCCTCGCGTCAGATGGGCTGATCACGATAGGCGCTCGTGAGACGGCCCCGGACGAGCCCGGACACATCATGGCGATTCGCCGGATTCGCCTTACCGAGGAAGGCAAGCGGCGTCTGGCCGCCACCAACATGTCGTCAGGCCAGGCGGGATGAGACTGGGCTCGCGAGCGTCCGATCGCAGACACCGTCGCACGCCAATCGTTAGGCATCCCGGGAGTGCCAGCCGGTCCGATCACGCCGTCCGGCGTTCGGGCAGAGCTACCTCGCCATCGTCGATACGCTGCTCAGCCATGGCGCGACGGAGTCTCGAACTGCGACGCGGGTCGACCGAGCGAGTGGCACGTTAGGCACGGCTCACGTACTGGCCATCGCCTGTCGCGAAGCGAGCTGCCTGTCCAGAAACCCGACGAGCGCGTTCACCGCCTGGGACACGTACGGATCCTGGTCGTAGAGCTCGATGTGGTTGTGCGTCTCGATCCACACGAGCTGCTTTCGCCCGAGCGCGGCATCGTAGGTCGCTTGCGCGTACTCCGGGAGCAGGAAGAGGTCCCGGGTCCCGTGAACGATCAGCATCGGTGTGGGCGCGACGAGCGGGGCGTGTGCGACCGCGTTGTAGATGAAGTATGGTCCGAACGATGCCGCCGTCATCTTCGGTGACCACGTTGGCGCGTGGTCCCGTTGCGTCCGATCGTAGTAGCTATAGGCTTCCTCGTTAGGCATCGCCACCACCGGCGCCTCGGCCGACAGCGCCCGCGCGATCGTCGGGATGTACTGGACCTCTCCCGTCTCGTACTCGCGCTGGACGAGCTCGTTGATCGTCCGGAAGTACGCTGCGAACGCCTCGACGCCGAGGAACCGCTGGAACGTGCCGCCGATGTCATAGCCACCGGCGACGCTCGCCACGGCCTTCACGCGTTTGTCCCGCGCGCCGACCGAGACAGCAAAGCCGCCGCCCATGCAGACGCCGACGACGCCGACGCGATCCGCATCGACATCGGCTCGCGTCAGCATGTAGCTCACGGCGTTGCAGTAGTCCTGGATGATCTCGTTAGGATCGTAATGCCACCGCGGACGACCGGGCGCTGTTTCGCTCTCACCGAAGCCGCGCGAGTCGAACGCGAGCACCGAGTACCCCGCGTTCGAGAGACGCTCGGCGTAGTGCGGCAGCGTCTGCTCCTTGACGCTCGAAAAGGGACCGAGCATAACGAGCGCCGGGGTACGATCGGTCGGTGCGGACCCGGGTGGACGATAGAGATGACCGGCGAGCGAGATGCCGTCGCTTCCAAAGCGCACGTCCGTGCGGCGGCTCGGGTCGGCGTGGAGGAGATCCGCCGGGTCGGGCGGTAGAAGGTGAGGATCGGTCAGCGGCTCGGCAGCGAGCTCTGTCGCCGGTCGAAGGGAGATCGGACTGGTTGCCATGGTCGAGGCGGTCTACGGGTTATCTTGTGCGGTGAGGGGTTCGGCGAAGAACCTAGGCGGCTCGCCACGTCGGGTCTTGGACAAACCGCCCGCATTCCTTGAACGATCCTGCCGTGACTCGTGAACCGGGGAGCAGCATCACGTTCCTCGACAGCCGCTCCGGCCGGTTGGTCGACGCGCTCGCCGATGCCCGTATCGTCGTATCGAGCGAGACGCTCGGGTGGCCGGGCGTCCTGACGCAGGCGGGCGACAAGGAAGGCTGGGAGGTGGATGACCTCACGGTCGCTCACCACTACGTCGCCATGAACACCGACTCGGCGTCACTCGACTTTGAGGTGCGGGGTCCGCATGGCTTTCGCCGCGTGACGCTCGAACCGGGGAGCGTTTGGTTATGCCCCGCCGGCGACGCCTTCACGCATCGTGTCCCGGGTCGTTGCGAGTTCGCCGCTGTCACGATCGACCCGGTCTACCTCGAGCATCTCGTGGATGCGGCCAAGCCAGTCGAGTTGAACCGTGTGTATGGCGTCCGGACACCGCAGATCGAGCATCTGATTCGAGCACTCGTCGTCGAAGCAGATCGCAGCAACCCGAGCGGCCTTCCTTTTGTGGAGGCCCTCGTCACAGCTCTGAGTCTCCAGATCGTCCAGCAAGCTGGTCTCGAGGCTCCGCGCGCTTCGCGCGTTCGCGGCGGATTGTCGCGTGCGACACAGAGTCGTGTGCTCGAGCTCATCGATGCCCGCCTCGATCGAGGTGTTTCGATCGAAGAGCTGGCGCGCGAGGCGTCACTGAGCCCATCGCATTTCATGCGCGCCTTCAAGCAGGCCTTCGGGCGTCCACCTCACCAGCACATTCTTGCGCTCCGCCTCGACCGAGCACGCCGACTCCTCGATCAACCGGACGCGAGTCTTTCGGACATCGCGCTGCGCACGGGCTTCGCCGACCAGGCGCATTTCACCCGCCTCTTCAAGCGGCAGTTCGGCGTGACGCCAGGGTCGATCCTGCGTGCGCGGGTGGTACGGCGTTCTGATCGAGCGGAGGAGAGCGGGCACCGGTGAGGTGCGAAAGGCATCGTGCCGCTGCAACGCTCACTCGCCGAGGGCTGCGACAACCGCCCGAGCCGTTTCGGACCCTGAGAAGTTCTGCTGCCCCGTGATCAGATTGCCGTCACGAATCGCGAAGCCCTGCCAGGCGCCGACGTGGATGAAGTTGGCCCCGATCTTCTTCAACTCGTCCTCGATGCGCCACGGCATCACGTGCTTGTCGCGCG
>Ga0075418_10008135_pt1 | contig 11768 bp, 10 predicted proteins | sample SoiMetdeltSBSDD2_FD_81776 | JGI IMG/M metagenome (GOLD analysis project Ga0075418, IMG submission 81776) | Bulk soil microbial communities from a Populus tree surrounding site in Tennessee, USA - Soil MetaG P. deltoides SBSDD2 | ecosystem: Environmental > Terrestrial > Soil > Tree plantation...
CCGGAGGCGGCGAAGATCACGAACCCGGTGGCCGCCACGCCGGAATCGATTGCATCGGGCAAGCAGACCTACACGCGATACTGCGCGGTGTGTCATGGCGCCAATGCGGAAGGAGGGTCGGGCAGCGACATCAGTCCGCCGGCGCCGGATCTCACCGACAAGGAGTGGAAGCGCGGGTCGACCGACGGCGAGATCTTCTCGGTGATCAAGAATGGCGTGCCGCCGGATCTCAGCATGGAGCCGTGGGGCGACCGCATCAAGGATCCGGAGATCTGGAACTTGGTGAACTACCTGCGGTCGATCGCCAAGAAATAACGGGAAGGCCTCAGGGCCCAGGCCACAGAATATCTGCGACCCTAAAGGCCTGGGGCCCGAGGCCTGAGGCGTGGGGCCTCTCGATCACTGCAGCGTATACAGCGTCTTCGCCTCGCCGTTCTCGTCGATGCGGCTCTCGATCAACTTGACGATCTTGTCGCGGCGCACGATGATCGCCTCGATCTCGTCCTTCAGCAGGTTCTTCCCCATCACCTCGGTCAGCTGCGCGGCGGTGAGCGTCTTCATCTTGTCGAAGAGTGCGCGCTCGCAGCGCATCAGCGCCTTCGGGCTGAGCAGGTCCTTGCCGGTGCGGAAAGCGCGCGTGTGGTCGATCATCCAGAGCTTCCAATCCTTCGTCCAGAGCATGTTGCCCAGATTGCGATCGCGGTTCTGAATCAGCTCGTCGAACACCTGCATGACGCCCAGGTACGCGATCGAGCGCACCGGGTTCGGTCCGTACGTCTGCTTCTTCCTGCGATCGCCCTCTTCCATCATCACGTCGTCGAGCCACCACGTGACGGCAGCCGGCTTGCGCTCGACGACCCGTTCGACGGACATCGGCACGTTGTCGAGTCCGAGCAGCAGCGAGAGCCGATAGGCCGCGATGTTGTAGCGATACGAGTCTTTGAAGTTCACCTCGGTGTGCTTCGGGTCGACCTCGAAGATCGCTTTCGCCTCGTCGACGTCCTGGACCTGCGCGTCGTGCGTCAGGCGCCCGTCGGACATCCGCACCTGCCTGGCCTTCGTGACGCCCTTGCTCACCCTGATCGTCGCAAGGATCTCGCCGTTGGCGAGAAACCGCTCCATCTCCTCGGGAGTGAGCGTGGGGCGCGACGCAGCCGTGGACGCCTCCTGCGCCAGACACGGCCAGGCCGAGACGATGAACAACACGCCGGCAACTACCATGACCCGCCTGATTGCCTGCATCGCAGCCTCCTGCTCTCGGTGGTTTCGTCGACGCTCTATTTCTTCGCGACCCGGACCCTGATCTCCGATGCCGTCATCGTCCCGCCCTGCTCGAGGTAGCTGATAGAGACGTCGTCACCGTTGTGGATGAAATCGGCGATGGTGGTCTTGCCGCCGGCAGCCTTCGTCGTCTTCGAAGCGCCGCGCGCGAGGACGTCCGTGTCCTTGGTAATGGCGAACGTCAGGTCTTTGCCTTGGGAGGCCAACGTGACTTGCGACAGGCTGACAGCCTTGACAGTCCCGTTCGCAATTTTCGCGGGCTCAGCCGCCGCTCCGTCTCCTGCCGTACTCACGGGGCGCACCGACAGCGCGGTCATGCGTCCGTCAGCGTCCTTGTAGTGCACCAGAACGGGATTTCCCACCTTCAGGTACTGGGTCATCGTCACGCCTGGCGTATTGCCGGATCCCACCGTCCGGGTCTGCCGCGCCGCCGCTTTGACTTCCAGCTTCGTGTTGCGGTCCACGACGAACGTCATGTTGCGGTCGCCAGACGAGATCGTGAGCGATGAATCCGAGACAGCGGTCACCGAGCCCCTGGCCTCTTTGTCTTGCGCATTGACCAGTGCCGCCGCCCCGAGGACCCCGATTACCGTCAGCCCCATCGTTACCGTGATGAGATGCCGTAGAGGTTGTGTCATGTCGGTCTCCCTGTCTAGTCTGTTTAGCGTTTGGCGTTCTTATACGCGCGACGGGGGGAATCGGCCATGAGCCGGCGCCGAGGCGCGAACGATCCCTTGATGAGCAGGCAAACCACAGTGGCTCAATACGTTGGGCAGACGAGTGCGGGCAGTCGTGACGGTGGAAAAATGGTAGGCTGGGCCAGGCATCAAGCTGATGGAGACCTCTAAAGCGGCGATCCGGCGGTTCGGTTCGTTCGAGCTCGACCTCGACGCCGAACAGCTGCGCCGGAACGGACGCGCCGTACGCATCCAGCCTCAGCCGTTCCGCCTGCTTTGTCTCCTGACGGCGCGTCCCGGCACGCTCATCACGCGCGAGGAGATCCAGTCTGAACTGTGGAGGGATGACACCTTCGTCGACTTCGAGCAAGGGGTGAACTTCGCGATCAAGCAGGTTCGCGAGGCCCTGGGCGATCGCGCGGAAAGCTCCCTCTACGTCCAGACCGTGCCGAAGCGCGGTTATCGCTTCCTTGCGCCGATCAGTTCGGACACGGCGGAGCAATCAGAGCCGCCGATCGGGGAGGCATGGGATCGCGCGCCACAGCTTCACCGCGCGCTGTGGGAGAACATCACCGACCTGCGTCTGGCCGAAGAGAAGATGCGCAAGCAGCAGCGCATCCTGACCGTCGCACTCGCCTGTGCTGTGGTTGTCATCGGCGTGCTGCTGCTGATGAAGTTCTGACGGGGCAGGCCACAGGGCCCAGGGCCCAGGCCTCAGTTCTACGCACTGAGTTCTGAACCTCGGGCCTGTGGCCTGGGCCCTGGGGCCTTCTACTTGTCCAGAGGGCTGTTCCTCACCTGGAACTTGAGCAGTTTGCTCGTCGTCCCCTTGCCGCCTTCCATATGGAACGGTGCACGGGTGGCGATCGTCGTCCAGATGCCCTTGCCCTTCCAGCCGGCTTTCGGGTCGTCGATGCGTCCGTCCATCCCCTTCGAATAGAAGCCCATCGGGTATGGCACGCGGAAGGTCAAGAACTTGCCATCGATCAGCGCCAGCAAGGCCTCTGAGCCGTTGCCGGTGGCGAGCGGCACGTTCTTGCCCATGCCCAGCATGTCGAAACGATCGACGAAGTTGTAGTAGGCCGTGTCGGCGCTCGCCGAATCGACCGCGCCCTTGTAGTTCGGCCCGGGCAGCGGATAGAGCGCCCAGCCCTCGGGGCAGTGCTGTCCGGTCGCGTTCGGCCCGTTGAGCGGTGCCTTGCACTTGCGGCGATCGAAGCTGGCGAGCTGACCGCTCGAGAGCACGGCCCACACCACACCGTTGCTGTCGACGTCCATGCCGCGAGGCGCGAATCCCTGGGCGGGCGCTTTCGCGTTGTTCCACGGCACTTCGTAGATCTCCGACAGCGCGGTCTCGGGCGGATTCGAGCCAAGTGTCAGACGCACGAGAGAGCCGGGCATTCCCGTTACCGAGCCCCACACCACCGACGGGTCCCCTGGGACCGGCGCGACGCCGTAGAACGGCGCGTTGATGCGCTTGTCCTTCGCGGGATCGAGCGGCGCGTCTGGCTCGACATACGCGTCGCGCTTGCCGTTGCCGTTGGTGTCGAGCACGAACACGGTCCAGCCCTGCGCCTTCTTCTCGTCCTTGGTCTTGTCGTAGATCCGCGTATCGAACCAGCCTTCGACGGGGCCGCCGCCGGTGAACCACAGCACGTCGTTGTCATCGAAGTTCAGGTGATGCGTGCCGAAGCAGGTGTCGATCGTCGTGACCTCTTTGGTCTTCGGGTCGTACATCTGCATCTGGCGTCCGCTCTGCTGGATCGGAAACGCCTTGGCCGACGGATGATCCGAGCCGGCCTGACAGAACGCGCTGGTCTGGTTCGGACGGATGCGGGCTGCGATCCAGACACGCGCCTGCTTGTCCATCGCGAAGCTGTGCGCGTTGGCCTGGCTCGTCCAGATGGCCTCTTCACCCCAGTAGGCCGACGGCTGAGCGGGCGGAGTGTTCGCTTCGCTCGGCGTCTTCGGATCACGGACGACGAGCTTGACGCGGGACGTCGTATGCGTCTTCGGATCGACGACCGGCATGTAGTCCGCACTCGCCTCGAGGGCGCCGTACACGGGACCGTTCGCGTTCACTGTCGGGTTGCGCTTGTCGCTCGCGATCTCGTCGTGCAGGTAGACTTTCGGATCGGCCCAATCCCACATCGTCACGACGACGTTCCGTTCCTTGCCCTGTGGCCGTTGCGGAGCGGCGGAGGGCAACTCGCCTTTCGAGATGCGTTCCGACCAGTCTGCCCACATGGCGAGCGCGCGCGGACGTCCGACCTGCGTGAACCTCGCACTCATGCCGCCGCCGGCCTGCCCTGACTGTATGCGTCGATCCCAGGCCGCCTGCAGATTCTCGAACCGGCCGAGACCTTCCGGGATCTCACGCGTCGCCTTGTTGCCCATCTGATGGCAGCCGGTACAGCCATCGGTGTTGACGATGTTGCGAATCCACTCGCCCTGGCTCTTCATGTTCGGCGAGATGCCATTGCCAGACGGTCCGGTCCCGGGGAAATCACTCTTGGGTGGCACCTGCAACAGCGACAGCCAGTACTGCGCGGGGTAGTACTCCGACGCCACGCGTTGGCTCGGCGCCGGCACCGCCGTCAACGCGACCTGCTTTCCAGGTGTCGACTTCGTCTTGGGCGAGTCGACGAGACCGTAGCCGCGCACCCACACGTCATAGGTGCTGTTCGGCAGATCCGGGATCAGGTAGCGTCCCTGATCGTCGGTCACGACGCTCTTGATCAGGCGGGTGGGGAGCGCCGTCGATTCGGCAATCACCCAGACACCCGCTTCAGGACCTTTCGGTCCGGTGACGACGCCGCCGATGTCGTCGCTATCGACGGCGACCGATCGCGGCGCAGAGGTCTGCCCCGCGCGAACACTTACCAGCGCCGCAGCCATCACGAACACCGCAAGCGCGACGATCGAATACCGCAGATGACGTCTCTCACTCATGTGTCGCCTCCGCACGGAACCCGTCGTGCGAACTATACTGCTCTTCCGCGCCCCGACGGGAGGGAATATGGCCCTGGGCTCCCACGCGAAAGTGCTCGACAACGCCAAGGTTCTCGGACAAGCCGCGGCCGTCGCCTATCAGACACCGGCGGCGTGCGAGCGCTGGGCGGTTTCGCAAGGATTCACCCCCGGCACGCTCGAGGTCTTCGACGCCGACGACACCCAGGGATTCGTCGTGCAGAACGAGACCGATCTCGTGGTGGCGTTTCGCGGCACCGAGCCGAAGCGCCCGATGGACTGGCTGAGCGATGGCCGGGTGATACACGCGCCGTGGGCGCACCGGGTCGGTAAGGTGCACAAGGGCTTCTACCACGCCCTCGAGGCCGTGTGGCGCGACGGCCGCGACGTGCTGCCGAAACGGCTGGCGAATTGTGGCAATCGACGCGTCTGGATCACGGGCACAGCCTGGGTGGCGCGCTCGCCGAGCTGTGCGCTGCCCGGGCAAGCTTCGATACGGCTATCACGTCCGTTCCGATTCAGGCCGTCTACACCTTCGGGCAGCCGCGCGTCGGCGACAATGAGTTTGCGGAGCTGCTGCATGACAAGATGGGAGTCAGCGTCTTCCGATTCGTCAACGACCGCGACATCGTGCCGCGAGTGCCGTTCTACGGCACGGGCTATCGGCATTACGGCGGCCAGATCTTCTTCGATGAGGCCGGGAAAGCCTCCAACACGGATTCGAGCGTGGAAACGATGAGCGCGGCCTTGAAATTCGCGAGGGGCGCGCTCACTGGCGAGTCGCTTCAACAGATCGGCCAGCTGGTCGTCGATGTGGTCAAAGGCGAGTTCCACGGCCTGAGCCTCGACAGCCTCGAGCAGGCGTTGCGCAAGCGCTGCGACGAGATTCTCCAGAGTGGAATCGAGAAGGTCACCGACCACGACATGCACAACTGCTATCTCGACCGCCTCAAGGCGCCGCTCCCCGTGTGACCTTCGAGCCGACGCTCTTTCAGCCACGCTTCGCGAACGGGCACGTCCAGACGATCTACGCCTGGGCGCGGCGACGTGTGTTCCCCCGGTTGCCGCCGCCCGTGGAGCGCTTCTTCGATGTGGCGCCGGAGGCGCGCGTCCTCGCACACTGTCACTGGCAGGAGCGTCCGTCGAATCACCCGGCGATGCTGCTGCTGCATGGCCTCGAAGGCTCCAGCCAGGCGCACTACATGAGCGGCATGGCCGACAAGGCATGGGCCGCGGGCTGGAACATCGTCAGGCTCAATCAGCGCAACTGCGGCGACACCGAGCACCTGTCGCGCGGTCTTTATCATTCCGGTCTGACTCACGATCCGCTCTTCGTCATGCGCGAACTCGCCAGGACGGACGGGATCGACTCGTGGGCCGTCGCCGGCTACTCGCTCGGCGGCAATCTGACGCTGAAGCTGGCCGGCGAGGTCGAAGACACGTTCCCGGCACTGAAGGCGGTCTGTGCGGTCTCGCCGACGATGGATCTCGCCGTGTGCGTGAATGCGCTCGAACGCCGATCGAACCTCGCCTACGAGTTCAACTTTGTTCGTCGCCTCAAGGCGCGAATGCGCCGCAAGGCCAGATTGTTCCCGGATGACTTCTCGATCGCTCCGCTGTCACGCGTCTGGACGGTGCGCCAATTCGACGAGGCGTATACCGCACCGCATCACGGCTTCCGGGATGCGGCCGACTATTACCACCGCGCCAGCGCCATGCGTGTGATCGATCGGATTCGCGTGCCGGCGCTCATCGTCAGCGCCGAAGACGACCCCTTCGTCCCGTCAGGTCCATTCCGCCACCCGATGGTGAGCAGCAACCCGTGGCTGACGACCATCCTGACGAGGCACGGTGGGCATTGCGCGTTCGTCGAGCACGGCGCCGCTGATTACGATGGGTACTGGGCGGAGCGTGAGGTCGTCAGGTTTGCGACCGCTGCCGTTCGACGGGCTTCTGGCGCCACCGCTCCGCGTGCTCGACTGCCGATGACAGATACGGGCGCAGAATGGGCAGCCCCATGAGTGGAGGCAACAGCCCCCGCGTCGAGATCAGCACGCCCATCGCGGCCGCAGATTCGGGCTTCATATAACGCGCGAGGAGCACGACCAGCACGACGTCGCGTGCGCCGAGGCCGGCAATCGTGAACGGCACCTGTCCCGCCACGAGGGCGATCGCCGACAGGCTCGTGGAGACCGTGAACGGAACAGAGACCGACAGCGCGAAGGTGAAGAGCCAGATCTGCACGAGGTGGGTCAGCCACAACACCAGCGAGTAACCGACGATCCAGCGGCGACGGCCTCCAAGGCGTCGCAGCAACCCCGGCCACCCTTCGGCCAGATCGTGGAGCTTGCGGAGGCGCTTGTACGGCAACAGGCGCCGGGCGATCGTCTGCACGAAGCTGCCGGGCCATTCGAAGAAGATGAACACGAAACAACCCGCGCCGGCCCCCGCCAGCGCCGGCCAGAATGCGCGAGGCACACCGCTCACTTCCGGACGGCCGATCACCCAGCCGACGACACACCAGGTGATCAGCGCGAACAGATCGCACATCCGCTCATAGACCACGGTCGCGAGCGCGACCCCCGCGGGTGTGTCGCTGCGCGTGGCCAGAAAATACCCTTTCGCGAGATCGCCGGCTTTCGCCGGCAGGAACACGTTCAGCGCGGAGGCGACCAGCGTCAGCCGGAACGCTTCCCTCGTATCGGGCAGCGCGCCGCGCGGTGCCACCCAATAGAAACGAACCGCCCGGAGGTAGGTAATCGGCACGATCATGCCGACGGAGATCACCAGCCAGAGTTTGTCGGAGTGGAGCAGCGCCTCAACGACGAGGCGCACGTCGAGGCTCCGGTACAACGTGACGAGGAGCGCTCCGCTAACCAGGAGACTGACGATGGTCGCGATCGGGCGCGTCCTAGACAGGTTGGTTCTCCCCCACTCCCTCGAGCAGTCGGCCGATCACGCTCCGAACCTCGGCGCCGATCTCTGCCTCCGAACGCAGGTACGAGGCATCGTACTGTCGAAACCGACCGACCCACGCCGCATCGAAGAACCTTTCGAAGTCGGCGACGCGAAGCTCTCGCAGCGATCGCACCGGTGGGAACACGATGCCTGCCGCCGCAAAACCGTACATGTCCGATCGGCTCTCGGGGTACAGTCCGAGCCCTTTCACGACGACGGTTGGAATACCCAGTTTGAGCACGGGGAGGTGCACGTTGCTGTTCTCGTCGGCAATCACCCAATCGCATCGTCGTGCCACCTCGGTGAGCGTCGCGGACATGGGCGATTCCTCGACGCCCGACCCGTTGCCCAGCTCGCGGAGGTGACGCGCCTGATCGAGTCGGCTCGGGTGCCAACGAATCACGATGTGCCTGGCACGGAACACCTCGCGACAATCCTTGATGATCGCCGCCAGCGTGGGCCAGGCGATCGCCTTCGGGGTGAAGATGCCGATCACGGGCTCTTTCCGCTCGAGTCGCGTCGGGTCCAACGGCGCCGACTCGCCTTCGACACCGGCAAGCACGATGCCGCCGCGGATGGGACCTCTTCGCTGCCGCGCCCGCACGGCCGCTTCGCCCTCCAGTATCGACAGGCTGAAGTTCAGCGCGGGTGCGAACGGCGTGGGATACGCGTGCGACACGAAGATGCGCGGAACTTCGAGCGCCGACGCCGCGGCAGTGACGCCGACCTCTTCGGGGTTCGAGTCGCTGGACACGAGGATCGCACCGGGCCGGTGCTGTGCGAGGACGGCCTTCGTCCGCGCGTACCACGCGATGGCCGCTGCCGCCCGACAGGCGACGAGGAAACCGTACTTGCGGTCGAGCCGGTGAATGATGCGAAACGATTGCAGCAGATCACCGTAGGCGCGCGGCGACATCAGGTGGACCAGGCCGCCGAGCCCACCCCGAACACGAAGTCGGGTTCCGATCCGCTCGCAGTGCTCGTGTCCGACCCAGCCGCTGACGCGCTCGATCTGACGGCCCGCGTTCGCGTGTTTCGCCACGCCCAGAACCGACGCGGCCCTGGTTGGCGGGCTGATGCGCACGAAGTAGCCGAGGGCAAAGCTCGACACCAGCAGCGCCGAGGTCCGGGTTCCAGTGAACCGCGCATGGAGCCCATAAGCGACGCGGACCAAGCGCCGTGCTTGCATCAAGTTGCCGAAGAGGACCTGCCGGACGGGATCAGAGTCGGCCGCAATCACAATCCGCAGGGCTCGGAACAGAGAGACGTTCACGAATCGACGTTAAGAATAGCCGGACCTGCGGGTCAGGACGACAGCGACCAGTTCACGAATCGTGTATCGAGGACCATGCGCCAGAAGGCCAGGTGCGCCGAGATCAGGAGCACGGCGGCGATCGTCGTGTGTCGTGGTTCGCGCGCACAGAGCCATGCGGCCGCGTAGAAGGCTGGAAACGCCGCGACGACATGGCCCGTATCCACACCCAATCCCTGAACCGGCCAGAAGAAGGTGAGGAAAAGCAGCGACGGCACCGCGTAACACATCACCAGCAGGACGTGATCCCTGTGCGTCTTCCAGAGTGACACGGCCACCGCCACAAGCGGCACTCCGACCGCCCAGGCGGACACGAGGAGGTCACGAACGCCCGCACCAGAGAAGAGCGCCACGTTCAAGCGCCGGTCGACGACGTCGATGAACAGCGGACGCCAGGACCCCGATCCGCCGTGGCTCGTTGCGAGCCCCAGCTTGAGCACAATCACGTAGATCGCGATCCATCCCAGCCACGCCGCCGTGCCCCACGCCGCAATCCGCAACACCCGCTCGGCACGCGTCAACAGCGATGCGCGCGCGACGAGCGTGCCGAGCCACGCGCCCACAAGCGAGAGCAGACCGAATCCATGCAGCGCCGCGCCAAGGCCCGCCAGCGCACTGCCCGCTTCGAGTCGCTTGCTGCCTGTTGAGATGCCATGGGCGAGCAACGGGAAGGCGGCCACGTTCAGGGAGAGGTACGCAAAATCCCGATGCCCGAAGTACATCAAGGTCGAGGGGGCGAGCAGGGTGAGCGCGAGGTAGCGCACCACGTGGGGAGACCATCGTTCGACGATGCCGATCGCGAGCGCACAGAGCACGAACCACGCGGCGGCGAGGCGCGTCAGCGTTTTGAACGTTCGTTCGGGTGCATCTTCTCCGGCGCCGAACCTCGGGTAGATCTTCGCGAGCAGAGCCACGGTCAAATGGTTTTCGAACGGAACCTCGCCCCGTCCGATCGATCGCTCGAAGTTGCTCCGGTTCTTCGTGTACATGTTCGCATCGGCCATCCGCAGCAGCGTCGGCCGGAACGGAAGGGCATAAACGGCCACGGCCACGACGAACAGCGCGCCGATCGCGAGCGTCCGCCGTTTGCGTTCAGTGGCAATGCGGGCACTCCTCAAGAGCGCGCAGCCAGCGGCAATCAGACAGATGCTTTGAACCTGTACGAAGAGCCAGAGCGACTCGAAGCGGTTGTCAGTGCTGAACGGGAACGGCAGGAGACCGAGAATCGACGGTATCCGTGTCCCGACGCTCACGCTCGGGGCGTCCACGGCATACGTCGATCGATCGATGTAGTGCGTATCCGCGACGGCGGGATCGTTGACCAGACGGGCGACCGCGTCACGCGACCAGTCTCCGAGCTCGTACCGCCAGACCGAGTCTGCGTGATCGTCCGGCTTGCCATTGCGGAGATCGTGCCGCTGTTCCAGCGCGACTCGCTCCGCGTCGGTCATCGTCGGCTGCCAGCGGACGGAGACTCGAGGCCGTGTCACGCTCACGGTGACGAGCGACGCCGTGACGACGAGCACCGCGCCCGCCACCATCCACAACCGGCGACGGCGCATCGCAGGCGGTGGCGAGGACACGTCGTGTGACATTCCTTGCACGTGGGCTATGTTCCCTGAGCGAGCCCGAGGTGTTGCATCAGGAGCGTCGCGAACTCGGGTCCCTTTCCCTGCTCTTCGTGCTTGAAGTACACGAACACCTCCTCACACTGGGCCGTCTTCTCCCGGATCGACGCGGCCCATCGTGCGATGTCTTCCGGCTGGTAGCCTTCGTCGCGCAGGCGGAAGTAGGCGTACCCGGCGGTCAGTTCGACGGGAGTCGAGAGCTTCTCGCTGTCAGCGACGCACAAGGCGAGGTTGCGAGCCCGCAGACGCGCGTAGATTTCCTCGTCGAGCCATGAGGTGTGGCGGAACTCGAACGCGGCGCAGACGCGCGGCGGAAACGCGTCGAGGAACTCGTCGAACAGCGCCGTATCCTTTTTCAGATTCGGTGGCAGTTGAAACAGCAGCGCGCCAAGCTTGTCGCCGAGCGTGGCGGCGGTCTCGAGGAAACGGCGCAGCGGCTCGGCGCAATCGCGCAACCGGGAGTCGTGGGTGATACGCCGAGGCGCTTTGAGCGTCAGCTTGAACCGATCCGGCGTCGCCTTGTTCCAGCCGTCGAGAATCTTCTCGTTCGGCGCGCGATAGAAAGTGTAGTTGATCTCGACGGTCGGGAATCGCTCGGCGTAATACGGCAGCATCTTCGCCGACGGCAGCGTCTCGGGATAGAAGCTGCCTTTCCACTCGGGGTAGTTGTAGCCGGAGGTACCGATCCAAATGCCCATCTGTAATTCAAAATGCAAAATGCAAAATGCGAAAGAGAGTCACAAGGAGCTCGTGAGTTCGATCATCCATTTTGCATTTTGAAATTTGCATTTTGCATTACAAGCCGCTCAGGCCTGTTTGGCCCACCTCACCAGCGTCCGCATGTCCGGCGCCTTGCCGTGCATCAGCAGGCCGACCTTGAACACTTTTCCGGCAAACCAAATCGTGACGACGGCCGCCGCGAGGCCGACGATCAACGTGAGC
>Ga0075418_10008137_pt1 | contig 11767 bp, 11 predicted proteins | sample SoiMetdeltSBSDD2_FD_81776 | JGI IMG/M metagenome (GOLD analysis project Ga0075418, IMG submission 81776) | Bulk soil microbial communities from a Populus tree surrounding site in Tennessee, USA - Soil MetaG P. deltoides SBSDD2 | ecosystem: Environmental > Terrestrial > Soil > Tree plantation...
CCGGGTCCGGTACCTGATCGCCGCGTAGTCCGGGATAATGTTTGCCGCCGCGCCGCCGGCCAGGATGATCCCGTGGATCCGGACGTCCGGCTTCACCTGCTGACGGAGCATGCTGACGGCGTTGTACATCGCGACGACCGCGTCGAGCGCGTTGATCCCCTCCTCGGGGGCGCCGGCGGCGTGGGCAGCTTTGCCGTGGAAGTAGAACTCGAACCCGCGGGCGGCCAGCGACCGTTCGTCGGTCATCGTCGTCTCGGCGGCCGGGTGGAACATGATCGAGGCGTCCACGCCGTCGAAGATGCCGGCGCGCACCATGTGGACCTTGCCGCCAGCGTTCGGCGCCGCGCTCTCCTCGGCCGGCGTCCCGAGCACCCAGACCGAGCCTGGAAGGTCGCCCAGGACTTCGGTCAGCGCCAGACCGGCCCCGAGCGCGGAGGTGGCGATCAGGTTGTGGCCGCAGCCGTGCCCGAGTTTCGGCAGCGCGTCGTACTCGGCGAGCACGGCGATGGTCGGGCCGGGGCTGCTGCCGGCCAGGACGGCCTTGAACGCCGTCTCCATCCCGGCCGTGCCCATCTCGACCTCGGCGCCGGCCGTTCCCAGGATGTCCGCCAGCCGCTTCGACGCCTGGTGCTCCTGGTGGCCGAGCTCCGGGTTGGCGTGGATCCAGTCAGCCGTCTCGACCAGCTCGCCGGCCCACCGGTCGACGGCCTCACGGGCTCTGCGCTTCAGCGCCTCGATATCGGGCATCGTTTCGGCTCCACGGGCGCGCCCGATCCGGATACTCGATCGGCACGCGCAAAGTGCTTCGAGTATAGGCTGGAAGCCTCGGGCGAGCTCCGCTACTCTTTTGAGATTTCTGGCGCCTGGCTGGCGAGGCGTTCCAGCGCCTCGCCAGTCACCCGATTGATCGTCCACTCGTCCATGCCCACGGCTCCCAGCGAGCGGTAGAACTGGATCGACGGTTCGTTCCAGTTCAGCACGGACCACTCCAGCCGGCCGCAGTTCCGCTCCAGTGCCAGCCGGCCGAGCGCCATCAAGAGCGCCTTGCCGTACCCCCGGCCCCGCTCGTCCGGCAGGACGAACAGGTCCTCCAGATAGATCCCAGGGCGGGTCAGGAACGTCGAGTAATTGTGGAAGAACAGCGCGAAGCCGACGGCCCGACCGCCGGCCTCGGCGATCAGCACCTCGACGTACGGCCGCTCACCGAACAGGTGCTCAGCCAGTAGCGCCTCGGTCCCGAGCATCTCGTGGCTCAGCCGCTCGTACTCGGCCAGTCCCTTGATCAGGCTGAAGATCGTCGGGACGTCGTCTGGTTGGCCGAATCGAATCGTGCACGCCGGCGCGCTCATCGTGGTTTTCCCCCACCCCCGACCCCGTCTCCGTCGCAAGGGAGAGGGGGAGTCAAGGCGATACTGCGGCATGACATGCGAGCAGGCCCGACGCCGTCGAAGGCCTGAGGCGTGACGGCTCCTCGCCGCGCGGCTACGATTATGGGGTGCCGCGAGCCCGGACGGGCACTCTGAGCGGCAGCCACTCGGGCCGATCAGCTCGGCCGGGCAAGTAAGGAGTCATGCCGTGCCGAGGATGACCGGCAAGCGCGCCCTGATGGAGCAGCTCATCGCCGATGGCACCACCCGGATCTTCGGGAACCCGGGAACGACCGAGCAGGGGTTCATGGACATCCTCCAGGAGTACCCGCAAGTCGAGTTCATGCTGGCGCTCCACGAGGGCGTCGCCGTCTGCATGGCGGACGCCTACGCAAGGTTGACCCGCAGGCCGTCGTTCGTGGAGCTGCACATCGCACCCGGGCTCGGGAACGCGCTCGGGATGATGCACAACGCCCGCATCGGCAAGACTCCGATGGTGGTCTACGCCGGGCAGTCGCCGAGCAACGTGCTGTTCCAGGAGCCGCACCTCTCGGGCCCGCTCGTGGACATGGCGAAGCCGATCGCCAAGTGGTCGTACCAGGTGGAGCACGCCCACGACGTGCCGCGCGTGCTGCGACGCGCTTTCAAGATCGCCGCCGAGCCTCCCGCCGGACCGGTCTTCCTGGCGCTGCCGATGGACGTCCTCGACCAGGAGGCGGAGGTGGACATCGCGCCGACGACCTACGTGTCGTGGCGCACCCGCCCCGACCTCGACGGCCTGCGCGCCGCCGCCGACCTGTTGGCGAAGGCAAAGAGTCCGATGCTGATGGTCGGCGACAGCGTCAACGCGGCCGGTGCGCAGGAGGAGGCCGCTGCTCTGGCCGAGCTGATCGGGGCGCCAATCTTCGAGTGCTACGCCTCGGAGTACAACGTCGCTTCCAGCCATCCGCTCAACCTGGGGAGCGTGAACTTCGTCACGCCGAAGGACATCACGGCGACGCTGGCCAACTGCGACGTGCTGATGGTCGTCGGCGCGCCGCTCTTCCAGATGATCTTCCCGGACCCGGAGCGCGGCGTCCTCGCGCCCGGCACGAAGGTCGTCCAGCTCGACACCTACACCCACGAGATCGGCAAGAACGTCCGCCCGGACGTCGCTTTGGTCGGCGACCCGAAGGCCGGACTGGCAGAGCTGACCGAGTTCATCCAGCCGAAACAGAGCACGGCGGAGCGGAAGGACGCCGATGAACGGCGCAAGGCCGCCGAAGCGCGGGTCGCCGCGACGCGCGAGAGCTACTGGAGCTACGCGAAGCGGAACTGGGACACCTCGCCGATCAGCGCCACGCGCCTGATGCACGAGGTCAAGCAGGCGCTACCGGAGAACTACCTGGTCTTCTCCGAGGGGATCACCAACTCGAAGCACGTCGAGATGGCGATCGCCCCGGACGAGCCGGGCCGACTGGTGAAGGTGCGTGGCGGCGGCATCGGACCGGGTCTGCCAGGCAGCCTCGGCGCGGCGCTGGCGATGCCGGATCGCAAGGTCGTCGGGATCTGCTCGGACGGCGCCGCGATGTACTCGATCACCGCGCTCTGGACGGCCGCGCACCACAAGATCCCCGTCACGTTCGTGATGCTCGGCAACGCGGCCTACCGCATCCTGAAGCTGAACATGGTTGAGTACCTCGGCGAGGGCATGCGAGGTCGAAAGTTCGTCGGGATGGACCTGACCGATCCGGACCTGCGCTTCGACAAGATGGCGGAGGCGATGGGGGTCCCCGGTATCCGCGTCGAGCAGCCGGCCGACCTGGCGGGCGCCCTTCGCGAGGCGATCGGCCGGACCGACGGCCCATCCCTCGTCGACGTGGCCCTGGAGAGCCCGGTGCCGATGCCGTAGGGGATGACACCACGGCCGAGTTGACCTCGGCCGTGGCGATGCTCCGCGAGCCAGGCATGACCCGCTGGCTGCCGGACGCCGAGGCCGCGATCAGTGCCCGAACCTGACCGGCAGCCGTCGCGGCCCGCGCACCGTCCCCTGCGACCAGGTAACACTGTCCGGATCGGCCAGCTCAAAGTTGGGGATCCGCCGGAGCCACTCCTCGAGCGCGACCCGCAGCTCCATCCGCGCCAGGTTCGAGCCCAGGCAGCGATGGATGCCGATGCCGAACGCCAGATGGCGGTTCTCGGCACGATCCAGGATCACCTTGTCGGCGTCTGGGAAGACCTCAGGGTCGCGGTTGGCGGACGGGAACGGCAGCATCACCATCTGGCCGGCTTTGACGGGGCAACCGGCGACCTCGGTGTCCTCGACGACGACCCGGGCCATTGTGACCGGCGCGTAGGCCCGCAGTAGCTCCTCGATCGCCGTCGGCATCAGTTCCGGCTCGGCGATCAGGCGCTCACGGTCTTCGGGGTGGGTCGCCAGGTGGTAGAGGCTGGCGCCGATCGCGCTCCAGGTCGTGTCGATCCCGGCGGTCAGCAGCAGCCGGAGCGTGTTCACCATATGGTCGTCGTCGAGCGGCTGCCCGTCGATCGTGGCGTCCAGCAGCGTGCTGACGAGGTCGTCGCCCGGCGGCTCGCCGTTCGCGCGCTGCGCGCGGCGCAGCGCCACCTGCTCGCCGAAGTAGTTGTTCATCCCATCCCGGCCATGGATCGCCTTCGCGGGGTCGGTGATGCCCTCTTCGAGCGTCTCCTGGATCCAGCCCCGGAACTTATCGCCGTCCGATTCAGGGACGCCGAGCATGTAGGCGATCACACGGGCGGGGATGTGCTTCGCGTAATCCTCGGCCGCGTCGCAGCCATTCTGCTCCGAGAGCCGATCGATCAACTCCGCGCACATCTCTCGCGTCCTGACCTCGAGCGGCCGGATCGCGTTCGGGGTGAACCAGGACATCAGGATGTGACGGGCCGGGCCATGCCTGGGCGGGTCGTACGTGATCGGCGGCGACGTTTGCGTGATCGGCACCTCGCGCACCACCACCCGCTGCGAGGAGAAATGGGCGGTATCGTAGGTGATCGCCTTGATGTCCTCGTACCGCGACGGGAAGTAGACGCCGTTGAACCGATCCGTATGCGCGACCGGACACTTCTGGCGCAGTTCGTCCCAGATTGGGGCCGGGTCGGCGACGTAGCGCGGATCGGTGTGATCGAAGTCGGTCGCCCAATCAGTCACAGGCGGTCGCTCTGCCATTGAGCCCTCCTCAGGCGTCCCACGGGTCCACGTTGTTGCTCTATCGGACGGCGCTACGAAGTCATCGCCACCAGCCGCACGCGAGCCCCACGGCTCGTACGGCACCAGTCTCACAACACCTACGCCGAACCCACGGCCCCCAGATCAGGCCGGGGAGATGCTGACAGCCTCCTCGGGGCAGTTCGCCACGGCCAGGCGCGCCTTCTCCTGGAGCTCCGGTGGCACCAGGCCGTCGCCGACCGCGTGCGAATTGCCGAGATCATCGATCTCGAACAGCTCCGGCGCGATGGCGTAGCAACGGTTGTGTCCCTGGCACCGCTGGGGATCGACGCTGACTCTGATCTGGATCGGTTCGTTCATCGGCCTGTCACCTCGGACTGGCTGGTACGGAGACGCTCGCACACATGGTGGAAGCGTACCCCGCGAGGCGCTCCGAAGGCTGGTCGCTGCGCTGGTGGCCACCCCACCATACCACGCGTCCCGGAGTGGATTCTGTGACGCTGATCACGTCCCATCTGTGATCCTCGCCACTACCCCGATCACGCCTCGATCGAGGAGTTGGCTCTCCCTCATTTGTGACCTACGTCAGGGGTTCGCGGCTCTCGCGGCTCCCGAGGCCGCACAGCACGCCGGTCACGGCCCACAGCCCGAGCACGATCCACTTCTCGGGGGCCGTGCTCCACTGAAAGACGATCACGCCGAGGACGATTCCCAACGCCGCCAGCACGATCTGCCGACTCAGTGCGGGCCGGTGGAGCCGGACGTCGAGCAGGACGTTCGCGCCCACGCCGACGACCAGTCCGACAAAATAGACGAGCAGGTACAACCACATCCGACCTGGACCATCCCTCCAGCGCATGCGGCCCGGGCCGACAGCGAGAAGTAGAGCGTAGCAGGTATTGTCGTTCTCGAACCGCGTACAATGGCGCTCCATGCGAGCCGTCCCTCTTCCTCGAGCCAGTTCGGATTCGCACCTCGGGGCGGATCGTGGATAGCGCCTCGCTGGTCACGGGCGGCGCCGGGTTTCTCGGGTCGCACGTCGTGGACGCGCTGGTACGGCGTGGTGAGCGAGTCGTCGTCCTTGACGACCTGAGCGGCGGCTTCGCCGAGAACGTGCCGGACGGCGTGACGTTCGTCCAGGGCAGCATCCTGGATGCCGCTCGCGTGACGCGGATCTTTCGCGAGCATCGCATCCGGCGGGTCTACCACCTGGCCGCCTACGCCGCCGAGGGGCTGAGTCACTTCATTCGGCAATTCAACTACCACAACAACCTGATCGGCAGCGTCAATCTGATCAACGCCAGCGTCAATCACGATGTCGAGTGCTTCGTCTTCACGTCGTCGATCGCGGTGTACGGCCCGAATCAGGTGCCGATGCACGAGGATCTCGTGCCGGCGCCGGAGGACCCGTACGGCATCGCCAAGCTGGCCGTCGAACAGGACCTGCGGGCCTGTCACGCTCAGTTCGGCCTGCCCTACGTCATTTTTCGGCCCCACAACGTCTACGGCGAGCGACAGAACATCGGCGATCGATATCGGAACGTCATCGGGATCTTCATGAACCAGATCATGCGCGGCGAGCCGATGGCGGTCTTTGGCGATGGCCGGCAGACCCGGGCATTCACCTACGTCGGCGACATCGCTCCCATCATTGCTGAGGCCGCGTTCCGCCCCGGCGCTCACGGCGAGGTGTTCAACGTCGGAGCGGACACGCCGTACGAGGTCCGCGTCCTGGCAGAACGCGTCGCCGCCGCGATGGGCGCGAAGCCCGAGATTCGCCACCTGGACCCGCGCCATGAGGTCGTGCACGCGTTCTCCTCGCACGAGAAGGTGCGGTCGTACTTTGACTGCCCGCTGGACACGTCGCTCGACGACGGACTGGCGCGGATGGCGGCCTGGGCGAAGCGGGTCGGCGCCCGACAGAGCGCGGCGTTCGGCGAGATCGAGATTCCGCGCGGGCTGCCGCCGTCCTGGCAGACCATCGGCTCGTGACGGCGATGGAGTCTCCGTTGTGAGCTACGAGCCGCCGCCCCAGTACCCGCCTGGGCAGCCGCCCCCTGGCCAGTATCCTCCCCCTGGCTACCCTCAGGGACCGTACGATCCCGGTCAGTACGGGCAGGCGCAGTACCCCCCTGGCCAGTACCCGCCCGGCCAGGGCCCTCCACAGGGTCAGCCAGTTCAGCAGCGTCGCGGCTGCCGCGGTTGTCTGTTCGGCTGCCTGATAACGTCGCTCATCCTGACGGTGTTGATCGCAGTCGTCGTGGCGGCCGGAGCGTACACAATACGGCAGATGTTCCCGACGACGGAGTCGGTTCAGGAGGCGGCCGGCTGTGCGGTGATGCGCGTCTTCGCGAACAACCTCGAGAGCATCCTGGCACAGTCAGATCTGACTGAGGCTGAGAAGCAGGGCATGCGCCGAGAACTGGAACAGCTCCGCCGTGAGCTCGAGGGGCAGTGCGGGACGTAGCGGTGAGGGGCGAGGGGTGAGCGCGAGGTTTCCTCTCGTCCCTCGCCCCTCGTCCCTCGTCCCTCGTGTACACTGCCGCCAGTCACCATCATCGCGCCTGCCCTCGAGATCGGGCGGGCGAGGGGATCACGATGCCGACCGTCCAGGAGCTGCTCGCCTCCGTCGATGCGGCGCGCGATGAGATCGTGCGACTCCACCAGGAGCTTGTCCGCATCCCGACCGTGAACTACGGATCGCGCCCCGACACCGGCAACGAGACGCCGGCCTGTGAGCTGATTCGCGACAAGCTGAAGGCCGACGGGATCGACTCCGACATCTACGAGTCGGCGCCGACCCGCGGCAACTTGATCGCGCGACTCAAAGGCCCTGAAGGCGGCAAGCGGCTGCTGCTGATGTCCCACTCGGACGTGGTGCCCGTCGAGGACGAAACGTTGTGGGAGCACCCGCCGTTCTCCGGCACGATCGACAAGGACCGGGTCTATGGGCGCGGCGCCGACGACGACAAGGGCGACGTCACCGCGCACGGCATGGCGATGATCCTCCTGGCCCGGGCCGGTGTGCGCGTCGGCGGTGAGCTGATCTACATGGTGAACGCCGACGAGGAGTCCGGAGGGCGTTGGGGCGCCGGCTGGGTCGCCGACCACCATCCTGAGAAGGTCGCCTGTGACTACTGCATCAACGAGGGCGGCGGCGCGCCGATCCGGAGCGACCAGGGACTGATTTTCCCGATCTGCACCGGCGAGAAGGGCCGCCTCGAAGCGACGATCACCAAAATGGGCCGCTCCGGGCACGCCTCGCGTCCCTGGGCGACGCCCAATCCGGTCCCGACGCTCGCCCAGGTGATCGACAAGATCGCCAACTACGAGCCGGAGATCGACGCCTCGCACCCGTTCTTCGCCGAGGTGCTGAAGGCGCTCGGCATCGACAGGACGCCGAACGCGGCGAACATCGACGAAATCGGCGAGGAGCTGACGGCGACGGGCCACGGCGCGCTGGCGATCACCATGAAGGCCGCCTCGCGCATGACGATCACGCCGACGATGCTCGACGCCGGCGTCAAGAGCAACAGCATCCCGGACCGCGCGAGCTTAGTCTGCGACGTTCGCACACTTCCCGGGCAGGACGACCGCTACCTGCGCCAGGAGCTCGAGCATCTCTGCGAGGGTCACGGGGTCGAGATCGACATCGACTACACCTCGGTGCCGAACGCTACCGAGGCCGGGACCCAGTTCATGGAGCTGTGCCGGCAGTCGCTCGCCCTCGCCATCGGCAACGACGACTTCAAGTTCGTGCCGGCGCTCACGGTCGGGTTCACAGACTCACGCTTCATTCGGCCGCTTGGCGCCCAGGTCTACGGCTTCAACCCGCACCATCCGAACAGCGATCCAAATCGTTCGGGTGTCCACGGAAACAACGAGTACCTGGAGATCGAGACGTTGCTCTTGCGGACCAAGAACGCGGTGGCGTTGGCATGCCTGACCGTGGGCATCAAGTGACCGAGCGGTTCGACATCGTTTACCTGATGCTGAGTGGCACGACGACGGCCGCGCGCTGTCCCGAGATCCTGCGCGGCCTGCTGGGGGTCGGCTTCTCCACGGTGATCTGTGTCCCGACGCCGAACGCGTCGCGAACCATTGCGCCACGTGACCTGGCAGACGTCGAGGGCGTGCAGGTCGTGCAGTCGTACTTCGACCTGGCGATCCGGCCACGCCCGCCGCGCGGCGTTGTGCTGTTCGCGCCGTGCAGCTTCAACTCGCTCAACAAGCTGGCCCATGGCATCGCCGACAACCTGACGATGTCGATCACCGCCGAGGCGATCGGCCGGGGCACGCCGGTGATCGTCGGACCCTCGCTCAACCAGCCGCTGCTGGACCATCCCCAGGCGCAAGCCTCGCTGAAGCTCCTGCCAACCTGGGGCGTGATGGTGGTCCCGATGGTTGACGAGGGCGATGGGCCGCGCCTCGCCCCGACGCCCGATCTGCTGGACGCCGTCAAGCCGTTCGTCAAGCGCGCCTGAGATCATGTTGCCGGTGCCTGGATCCGCGTTCCATGGTGGACTTTCGTCATCCGCACCGCGAGCGTCAGCGAGCCGGACTTTTGGCGCGCCAACGCCGCGTACTGTCGCTGAGCGAGCGAGCGGTGAGGCCGGGGTCCGGCTCGCTGACGCTCGCGGTGCGGATATGCGTGGTAGACCCGTGTCCCGCCGGGAGCATATAGGAACCATAGGCGCTCGGCGTTCGGACCAGGACGCAGAAACGCCCCGGTCGTCTGACCGAGGCGTCTCAAGGGGAGCGGGAGAAGGGAATCGAACCCTCACGTCTAGCTTGGGAAGAATGACCATCCCGAAAGCTCTTCGAGTCGCCAGGCCCTTGACCCCCATTTGACCCCCTATTGGCTTCACCGTCGGACCCTGCCCGTGGGAGCAGCACGTGTCACGACGGTCAAACGGCGAAGGTAACATCCGCCAGCGTGCAGATGGGCGCTGGGAGGGTCGGATTCGGATCGGCCAGAAGCGTCGAACCGTGTACGGCAAGACTCGCCGGGACGTTGCCGATCAGCTTGCCCAGATACGCCAGGATGCCATGCTGGGGGTCTCAACCGCACCGAGCAGCGAGGGTGTGGAGGCGTACCTCAAAGAGTGGCGGCAGGGTGCCCGCCATCTCCGGCCGACGACGGCCTACTTCTACGACCTTCTCATCCGGGTGCACGTCGCACCCGTTATTGGGCACATGAAGTTGAAGGATCTCGCCCCGCTCCACCTCAACGAGACCTACCGGCGGATCAAGGGGGCACGGACGAGGGAGCAGGTCCATCGGCTGCTCCACAAGGCGCTCGGGGATGCCGTCAAGCTCCGCCTCCTCCCGCATAACCCCGCCTCGTTGTTGGAGGTTCCGGCGACGAAGCCGGCCAAGAAGAAACGGTGGACCGAGAACGAGGTCCGTGCCTTCATTACGACGTGCAGCCGCTTCGAGACGACCGATGACGCCCTCTGGCTCTTGATGCTCGGCACGAGTTGCCGGATCGGGGAGGCGCTGGCCCTGATGGTGGACGACGTCCGGACGATGACGGTGCCCGAATTCGCCCTCGGAGCCCTCCGGCACCAGCGTCGACACGCCGTGGGCGGCTACTTCTTCCGCACCAAGGAGGGCAACGTACCTTGGACGTCGGACCTCCAGAAGCGCCTCAAGGAGGCGTGCTTGCGAGCGGGGGTGCCCGAGGTATCGAGTCACATGCTGCGGAAGACGCACGCCTCCCTGGCCATCGCCGGCGGGGTCGACGTGAAAACTGTCCAGAAGCGGTTGGGCCATGCAACCCTCGCACTCACCCTTGGACTGTATGCCGAGGCGATGGAGATGGGAGACGCCAAGGCCGCCCAGACGCTCGACACGTTGTTGGGACACGGCTCCATCCCGGCACAGCCACAGGACGAGGAAGCGGCTGACGGTTGACGCCAGCCGTTGGAGGCGGGGCGGCCTCGGCGCTGCTCACCACTGAGGCTGTCCCGTCTCACAGCGGATGAGTCAGGCGGAAAGAGCGTATGATATAGCTCGGAACTCAAGATGCAACGGGAGATTGGCAGTTTGCAGCCCATTCGGTCGGCCCAGGACGAGGACGGTAGCCTCCGCCTCAAGAAGCTCCGGTTCTATGTAGGCACCGCTCCTAACCTGCCACCGCTTGAGGTCACTCCAGGCTCGGTTTTACTCCTGGTCGGTCCTAACAACTCGGGAAAGAGCATGGCGTTACGAGAGATCGAGGATGGGTGCCTGGGCGAGGACAAGGCAAGGAAAGTCTTGGATGAGATCGAAATCGACTTCCCTACCAGAGCAGAGAAGGCTTACGACCTAGTCGAGGCGATTAGCTTTCCGCCGGAAGTCGGGGGCTCGCAGGATCGCCAGATTTGGAGAACCTTTCGCTATTCGATGGCAGAAACTCACGGTGCCTCTGATCGTCATGTTGATCTGCGAATGATTAAGCAATGGATTGACAATCATGATCTTAAGAATCTACGGACTTTCCTGACTTGGCCGTATACCATTCGGCTAGATGGAAAGACAAGATTTAATCTGGTCCAAGAAAAGCCAGCTAATCCAGTTGACCAAGCTCCAATGAATCATCTTGGAGCGCTTACAGCACTCTTCGTCAGCGTTGATCATGTTGTCGCCTCCCCTGAAGCCGTGACCAGGAGAGAAGGCCACGATCAATGGCGCCGCAAGCCGCTGTATGAGGAACCACCCATCCAGAGAACTGCTTCGTAAGTATACGTCAGAAGCGTTCGGGCTCCACTTCGTGATTGACTTGACCGGGATGCCAAATTATCGAATCAGGATGAGCCGAAGGCCGCCGAGAGATCTCTCTGAAGAACTTGGCTCACATCCTGAAGCTGTACGGTTCCAGCATGATGCCCAGCTAATCACCGAGCTTGGCGACGGCGTTCAGGCTTTCGTGGGCTTGCTAACGGCCTTACTCAGCTTGCCTCATAAGGTCGTGCTGGTGGACGAGCCAGAGGCGTTCCTGCATCCCCCACTTGCCCGCAGGCTCGGGACTAATCTCTCGGAGCTAGCGAGGCAGCGAGGTGCATCCCTCGTGGTGGCAACGCATAGTCCGTCATTCGTCATGGGGTGTCTGGAGTCCAGTGCCGAGGTAACCGTAGTTCGCCTGACCTTCGACGCAGGTGTGGCCACGGCACGCATGCTATCAGCTACCGATCTCGCCGCCCTCATGCGAGATCCATTCGTCCGATCGACGAAC
>Ga0075418_10008138_pt1 | contig 11767 bp, 11 predicted proteins | sample SoiMetdeltSBSDD2_FD_81776 | JGI IMG/M metagenome (GOLD analysis project Ga0075418, IMG submission 81776) | Bulk soil microbial communities from a Populus tree surrounding site in Tennessee, USA - Soil MetaG P. deltoides SBSDD2 | ecosystem: Environmental > Terrestrial > Soil > Tree plantation...
ATAAACAGGGGCACGCCAACGACAAAGGCACCAAACATCAGGTGCAACTGCGCAATAGCCCAGATAGCTATGCGTCGGCCCACGACCGGAAAATCACCATAGACCATCTGTTCCTTGGTGGGGATGGGCACCTCGATGGCATTGACCACGTCCGCCATCACCCCGAGGAGGAGCAAACTCAGCAGTGCGACGAGCATTACGGTACGGCGCCGTCTCTCGGTAGTCATACCCAGCCTGCCTGGGCCCCCCTGTGTGTGGTTGACCTGCTTCTGCATAGCCCCAACCTCTCCATTCCAGCCTTGTGCCACGTGGCCACCGCGTCCGCTGCCGAGCAGCCACTATACTGACATCCAGGCACGTGTCAAGGAAAATTGCACTTTTTTACACTAGACTCCACCCTGGTAATACCCGGTGCAACGGGCATAGAGCACACACATTTTTCTCCCGAGATGCTCCTACCAGCGTACTATCAGCACGTACCAGCCCACGGTTCCTAAGTGGCAAGACACAGGTACCCGTATGGAGGGCGATCAAAATGTGCAGAAAAGGTGTGTCAGAGTACTCGGTAATTTTTGCGGCAAACTATAGCGCGTCATGTAGGCTGCCGCAATGCCGAAATACTCGATGCCACAACAAGTTACGGTCAAAAAGGAATGGTCTCCTGCATATCCGCCCCACCCGTGAGCTGCAGGAAGATATCTTCCAGCCGGCTGACATCGCTCTGCACCAACTGTCGCAATTCTTCTTTGGTCCCTAAGGCCACCAATTCTCCGGCCTGAACAATGCCGATACGATCACACATCTGCTCGGCGACTTCGAGTGTGTGGGTAGACATAAAGATGGTCGTACCGCGGTCGCACAGACCACGCAGCAGGCGTTTGACGAGGCGGGCGCCCTTGGGATCAAGCCCCACCATGGGCTCATCCACCACCAACACGCGTGGTTGATGCAGCAGCGCAGCACACATGACCAGCTTCTGGCGCATACCGTGCGAATAGCTTTCGATGAGCTCATCGCCACGCGTCGCCAGTTCGAAGAGCTCGAGGAACTCCTCGCCGCGCGTGCGTGCCTGGCGTTCTTCCAGGCCATGCAGATCGGCCACGAAGCGGAGAAATTCACGGCCACTGAGCTTCTCGTAGAGAAACGGTCGGTCTGGGATAAAGCCGATCTGCCGCTTGGCCTCCTGTGGTGCCCGTTGGATGTCATACCCCGCAATGGTGGCACTACCAGCACTGGGTTTGAGCAGGCCGACGAGAATTTTGATGGTGGTGGTTTTGCCGGCACCGTTCGGTCCTAGAAAACCAAAAAACTCTCCCTGCTCGATATGCACATTGAGATTTTTGATGGCAACAAGATGGCCATAGCGCTTTTCAAGATTGACCGTCGTAATCATCAGCAGGCACCGCTCGACACTTGTCGGCTGCCAGGTTTCACCGGCTGGCTCCCCTGTTGGCACAAGGCGCAGGCCGCCGCCGCATAGTTCGGGATCTGCCGCAGCGCCAGGGCATGCAAGGGCACGCCAAGATCGATCAGCCCAGGACTGCGGTTGAGGATGGCGCCAACGCCCACAACCTGCCCCTGACACGCCTGTGCTAGCTGCATGATCTCGCGTACCGAACCCCCAGTGGTAGTGACATCCTCGATCACCAGGACCCGTTCCCGCGGCCTCACCGCAAACCCGCGGCGTAGGGTCATGACCCCGCTCTCACGCTCGCCAAAGATGGCTCGCACTCCCAGGGCTCGGGCCACTTCTTGCCCAATGACAATACCGCCGACTGCCGGCGAGATCACCACATCCACCGTGGTGCCATGAAAGCTGTCCGCAATCCAGCGTCCCAAGGTCTCAGCATGGTGGGGATATTGCAACACTTTGGCGCACTGCACATAGCCACCACTGTGCTGCCCAGAGGTCAGCAGAAAATGTCCCTCCAGGAGGGCCTCAGTGGTCCGCAAGAGCTCTAAGACCTGCTCCGCCACTGTCATAGCATCGTTCTCCCTGCGTGCTGTGTGCGTTACGCCTGGCGTAGTTCAACCCCTTTTGCCGCTAGGATACTCAACCCATAGAGGAGCAGCATCGGCAGCACCATCGCCAGCAATGACACCGGGTCAGTCGTCGGGGTCAACACAGCCGCCACGACGAACATCAAGACCACCGCATGGCGACAATTTCTCACCAGCAGGCGTGATGATATTAGCCCCAGTTGCGTGAGGAAGATCACCACCATGGGCAACTGAAACACCAGGCCAAAGGCGATCATCAAACGCACACAAAACGTCACATAGTACCCCACCGAAAGTTGCGCTTTAATGTCACCTTTGGCAAAGCTGAGGAGAAAATGAATGATAAAGGGGAGGACAAAATAGAAGATAACCCCACCGCTGTAGAAGAGTACTGCTGAGCCAACCAGAAACGGCACGGTATACTTCTTCTCGTGTTCGAGCAAACCAGGTGCGACAAATTTCCAGAGTTGATACAAAACGAATGGTAAGACCAGAAACAGCCCGGCAATCAGTCCCACTTTAATGTAGGTCACAAATGCTTCGGCCGGCGCGATAATCTGCAGCGGCACTTTGAGCGGCTGCCCCACCAGCACCACGGGCGATTGCAAAGCCGCGACGATTTTGTCCGAAAGCCCATAACAGACAATAAACCCAACGGCAAGCGCCAGCATACACCAGATGAGCCGTGAGCGGAGTTCCGCCAGATGCGCGGTGAGCGGCATCGGGGTATCAACCATGCCTATCACGCTCCTGTATGACGGCCGTTTGCACGTCTTCGACATCCGCACAGCGTTCGCGGATCTCCTGGGCTATCGCCTTATTGCGATTGGCGTCTTCCTGCCGTTCGAGCGCCGCCAGGTCCTGACGAATCGTGTTCTGAAATTCCTCACTGGCCCGGCGCAACTGTCCGTAGGCCCGCCCTAGCATACGTGCCACTTCTGGCAGACGCTGCGGCCCCAGGACAATCAATGCTACCGCCAGAATCACCACCAATTCTGGAAGTCCAATACCGAACATAGCTCTCTCCTCACATGGATGTGCCGGGAGTATAGCAGACCTCATACCCATGGTCGAGTAGGCAATGTGCCATCTCACCAGACCCCACTTGACAGGAATTGGCGTGCTACCTATGCTCGCTGTACTATACACGCTAGGGCGGATGCATCTGAGCCGATTGGAGTGAGGTCCCATGGAAGAGCTATATGAACTCCGTGCGCACATTGAGTCTGGGCACTATAAAGAGGCACTACTGTTGCTAGACGAGATGGAGGAAATGAGTCGAGACGACAAAATCAACCGGATCTCCAGCTTCATGGAAGTGTTGCTCGTCCATCTCATTAAGCAGGCCGCCGAACAAAGAACCACGCGCTCGTGGGACGTCTCGATCCGCAATGCTCTACGCCAGATCGCGAGAATCAACAAACGGCGCAAGGCTGGTGGATGGTATCTTACAGATGAAGAACTCAGCGCCGCCTTGGAAGAGGCCTATGAATCTGCTCTGGACAGTGCCTCACTTGAGGCATACGAGGGGCAGTATACTGCCGAAGAATTGTGTACCATGGTTGATAGAGCAGAGACCATCCGACGAGCCTTCGAGCAAATCAAGCCTGCCTAGTAGGCCTGGAGAAAAGGAAAGTATAATTTTACCTATGCTATCGCACAGCCGCCTCAATGATCTCACCGAATAGCACCCACTTTTCGCCATCGAACCGGGCAAGTTGCATTTGTTCAATGGGGTAGAAATCAGTGGGACTCGTATTGATCTTGATGCCTGGGAGCAACATGGACAGTTCCAGATCCTGAATGTTTGCCGCCTGTCTCATAACGTTCTCGCGCGTCAGATCATCATCACACTTTTTGAGGACATGAACGAGTGTCTGGGCAGCTGAGTAGCCATAGACGTTGAACAGATCATGCACGTTTCCTTCCGCATAGTATTGCGCCATCCAGGCGCGCCATTCCTTCACCGCAGGATCATTTTGCCACTGTGGATCATCAGGATCTTTGAGCGAAAAGGCCGTGATCACCCCCTTGGACGCTGCGAAGCCCGCTGGCTTCAGCACTGCTTCGACAGATGCCGATACACTATTCAAGAGATGGGTTGGCTGCCAGCCAATATCCGCCGCCTTGCGGATCGCCTGCGCCGCAAATTTCGGGATGGTGATGTTAAAGAAGACGTCGGCGCCGCTGTTTTTCAAGTTAATAATCTGTGACTCCACCGTGGGATCAGTCACCTCATACGACTGCTCGGCGATGATCCTGGTCTTGGCCTGACCACCCAACCCATCCTTAAAGCCCTTGAGATAGTCCTTCCCATAGTCATCGTTCTGGTAGAGGATAGCAATTTTGGCCTGGGGCAAATGCTGTAGGATGTATTTAGCGTAGACCTGGCCCTCACTCTGATAGTTGGGCTGCCATCCCATGGTCCAGGGATGCCCCTGCGGATCGCCCCATTTGGTCGCCCCAGTGGCGACCAACAGATGGGGCACGTGCCTGTCGTTGACGTATTTCCAGATCGCCGTGTTGGTTGGTGTGCCCAGCGTATTAAACAATAAGAGCACCTGATCCTGCTCCACCAAGCGCCGTACCTGTTCCACCGTCTTCGGTGGGCTGTAGCCGTCGTCATAGGTGATAAAGGTGATTTTGCGACCATTGATGCCGCCTTCGGCGTTGATTTTCTTAAAGTAGCCCTCTATGGCTCGACCGATAGTGCCGTAGGACGACGCAGGGCCGCTATAGGGGTTTGTGTGGCCGATCTTGATCTCGGTGTCGCTAGCTCCAGGTCCGTATTTGCCGGCACCATAAGCCATTCCTATGGCCAGCCCGTATCCCGCTAGCACCGCTATCATCCCCAAGGTGCGTCTGTTGGGTCTCATAGTTTTCTCCTCTCGCGTCTGAGCCGGCGCCATACTGTCCACAGAAAACCGGCAATCCCCGTTGGCATGATATACATAAACCCAATCAAAAACATCCCATAGATTGCCCAGGGAGCTGCCTTCGAGATATCCTGAGCATAGGTAGGCACGAACTGAATGAACAAGGCACCAAAGATGGCGCCAGAAATAGAGGCCAAGCCACCAACAACAATACCGACGAGTAACGAAATCGACAAAAAGACGTTGAAGCTATCGGGTGCCACAAACTGCACGACAATGGCACTGAGGGCCCCCGCAATGCCCGTGTATAAGGCGCTGACGCCAAATGTCAGTGTTTTGTAGAAGGCCAAGTGTATCCCCATCGTCTCGGCGGCAATCGGGTGATCACGAATGGCAATGATAGCCCGGCCGATACGCCCTCGTAAGAGATTCCAACCCGCTACAAAGGACACTACCAAGATCCCGAGCGTCAGAAAGTAGAGCCACTGATCCTTCGTAAGGGACAAACCAAACGGGACCTGCGGCTCAGCCAGTACAATACCCTGTACACCCCCAGTCCAGGTCTCAAAGTGCTTCAAGAGCTGGGGGACTGCCAGCGCCAGGGAGAACGTGGCCAGCGCGAGATACAAGCCTTCTAGGCGCAAAGCTGGAATACCGAAGAGTACACCAAGGCCCAGGCAGCCCAGCCCAGCCACCGGAATGGTCCAGCCATACGCAATGCCCCACTGGTCCATCATGATCGCCGTGGTATAGGCGCCCAACGCATAGAACGCACCATGGCCCAGGGAGATCTGGCCATTATAGCCCGTGAGCAGATTGAGACCGAAGAGGGCAATGGCATAGACATAGGCAAGCGTCACCTGAAACACACGATAGCTGCTGAGCATAAACGGCAAGAGGCAGGCTACCGCTAGGACGACGAGGACTCCAAAGGCCGGCCAGAGCCAGTGTGTCATGTCCGCTGACCTCCTGGGCAGGACTTCGATGGATGTCGACATGTCCGTATGGCTGTGCATGACTACACCCTGCGCACTGTGGCGCTCCCCAATAGGCCGCTCGGTTTTACCAAGAGGACGACGATAATCAGCACCAGTGCGACCGTTAGCTTCAGACCAGGGCCAATAAACGGCACATAGGTGCCGACCAGGTTTTCGATGATGCCAACCAGGAAGCCCCCAAGCACTGCCCCTCCAGGGCTGGTAAAGCCCCCGAGTGTTGCCGCAGCGAAGGCATAGATCAAGATGCCGCTCATCATATTCGGTTCCAGAAATACCACCGGCGCCACCATCATGCCAGCCACTGCACCAACCAGCGCTGCTAACCCCCACCCCAAAGCCAACATCCAGCCCACCCGGATACCCACCAACCGACTCGACACCGGATTCTGCGCTGCTGCCCGCATCGTCAGGCCCAGCGTCGTATAGCGGAAAAATATATACAGCAATGCCAGGAGAACCAGCGTCACTCCAATAGCACCCAGATTGTGTGGGGCCAACACCACGCCGCCCAGATGCACGGGCTGTTGCGGAAACGGGCTCGGGAATGGCTTGATGACATAGGAATAGATCCAGCCAGCCAGGCTATTGAGGATGGCTAAGAGGCCAATGCAGACGATGACGATGGCGAGAATAGGGGCCTGTTCTACCGGGCGTATAAGGACGCGCTCGATCAGGAGCCCGCCCACAAAGGCTATACCAACTGTCGCCACGAAGGTCACCCAGTAGGGCAGGCCGGCGTGCAGGCATGACCATGCCAGATACGTGCTGAACATGGCCATCTCACCCTGGGCAAAATTGACCACGTCAGTTGCCTGATAGATCATCACCAGGGCCAGCGCCATACTGGCATAAATACCCCCGCTCGCGAGGCCGGACACCACCTGTTGCAGCAGCGTCTCCACCTGTGCTCCTCTCAGTACCCAAGGTACGACCGGCGGATGGTCTCATCTTGTTGGAACACTTCCGACGCTCCAGCCATAACGACCCTGCCGGTCTCCAGCAGGTAGGCCTGATCCGCCAGACGGAGCGCCAGCGCCGCGTTTTGCTCGACGAGGAGCACACTCACTCCCTCTTCCTGGTTAATCGTGCGCACCATCTGGAAGAGCCAGCGGACCAGGGTCGGTGCCAGCCCGAGGGATGGCTCGTCCAAGAGCAGAAGCCGCGGACGCAGCATCAAGGCACGTGCGATGGCGAGCATTTGCTGCTCCCCCCCGCTTAACGTGCCAGCCAGCTGTGTACGCCGCTCAGCCAGCACCGGAAAATATTCATAGACACGATCGTAGTCTGTGGTCAGCTGGGCCTTCCTTTTCTGCGCATAGGCCCCGAGCCGCAGGTTGTCTTCTACCGTGAGGTGCACAAAAGTGCCACGTCCCTCCGGCGCATGGGCGATGCCCAGCCGGACAATGTCCTCCGTGGCTTTCCCATCGATACGTTGCCCTGCAAAGCGAATGACCCCAGACGTTTTGATCATGCCGCTAATGGCCCGCAGTGTGGTCGTTTTCCCGGCACCGTTGGCGCCCAGGATAAGGGTAATACCTCCCGTCTCCACAGCCAGGCTGACACTATGCAAGCTTTGTATCCATCCATAATAGGCGTCGAGGTGTTCAATCTCTAACAGGGCTGTCATGCGTCCTCACTCCCCAGATAGGCACGAATCACGTCCGGATGGTGTTGCACCTCAGCTGGAGAGCCTTCAGCGATTTTCCGGCCAAAATCCAGCACCACCACCTGGTCAGAGATCTGCATGACGAAATGCAGATGGTGCTCCACCAGCACGATGGTTAAACGGCGACGATCACGGATCTCTCGGATGAGCGCCCCCAGCATTGCCACTTCCTCGTGGTTCAGCCCTCCGGCTGGCTCATCCAGCAGTAGGAGGGTAGGATTGCTCGCCAGGGCACGGGCCAGCTCCACACGTTTCAAGGTTCCAAAGGGCAGACCAGCAACAGGGCGATGGGCGACCGCGGTCAGATCGAGCCAAGCGAGAAGGTCCAGAGCGGCAGAGGTGACACCGTACTCTTCGTGACTCACCCGTGGCAGCCGCAGGGCATTGCTGAGAAAACCACTGCGTATCTGGCTATGCATACCTACCATGATATTTTGCAGAACCGTCATCGTCTGGAACAGGGCGAGATTTTGGAACGTGCGCCCAATCCCGAGCGCTGCGATATGATAGGGAGCCAACGGCAAGAGTGCACGATTTTTGAAGAAGATCTCTCCCCGCGTTGGAGTATACAGCCGACTGAGGCAGTTAAAGAAGGTCGTTTTGCCAGCGCCGTTCGGGCCAATAAGGCCAACAATGTGCTCCTCTGCTACATCAAAAGAGACGTCATCCAGCGCGACGATGCCTCCGAATTGGACTGTCAGATTCTGGATGCGCAATATGGCTGACGCAGGCACAGGCGGCATATCTCATGCCTTTCTCAATGTGGCGTGCGGGGCAGAAAGGGTCACACTGACGCCCGCTTAGCCCAGCTCTGCCAGCAGCACCTTGGCCTCTTGCAAGTCAGCAGTGTCAAAACCCTCGGTGAACCAGCCATACATCTCTGCCAAGAGCGCGCGGGCCGCCACGCGCTTGCCCTGCTGCTGCCACAGCCGACTTAAGCTCATCGCCGCCCGCAGCTCCAGGGATTTGGCCTGCTGGCTTTGCGCGATGTCCAGAGCCTGGCGAAAACACGCTTCTGGAGTCGAAGTCCCATCCTGTGTTCCCCATAGCCCATGCTGCAGCAGTTCGCCTCTGAGCCGATATAACTCTGCCTCCCAGAAGTGCTCCTCGGTTTCTCCCACTGCGGCTAGCGCCTCGGCCAGCACGCGCAACCCTTTTTCAGCCTGTCCGACCTTCCCATATGCTTCGGCCAGCAGGGCCAGTCCATGCGTCTGCATGAATCTTGCCTCCCGTTCGCACTGATATCTCTGGGCCAGATCTTCTGCGCCCGGCTTCAGGGTCCCGAGCGCCCAATCCCTGAACCTTGTCCCATTTGCCAACAAATAGGCAAAGCCTTGCTCCTGACAGAGGGCTATGGCGGCTTCAACCAGCTCGAGGGTCGCTTGTGCCTCGCGACGGAACTGATGTACGAGGGGCATCAGGTGCAGGGCAAAAGCCCGACTAAAGGGATGCGCCACGTTCCGCGCTAATGCCAGGGCCTCATGGGCCCGTGCCAGGGCCTGGTCCGGATAACCCAGGAGCCACAACGTGAAGGACAAAAAGATGGAACCGACTACTCCCACGTCCTGCGAATAGTGGAGGGCGAGGCCGCGGTGTTGGTGGGGATCGTACAGCGTCAGTGCTCGTTCCAGGTGGTCACGCGCCTCAATGAGCCTTCCCAGGAAGAATAAGGTCGTCCCCACCAAGCGGTGTGCCACTAAGAGTGGTACTGGGTCATCGTGCTGCTGCGCCAGACGCAACATGTCTTCCCCAAGGCCGTGCGCCGTGCGGAACTCTGCCCGGATATAATGAAACACCCACACGCCATATAGGGCCGGAAACAACTGAGCAGTCTCCCCCACGTGTTGGCCAAGTTCCCTGGCACGGCTGTAAACGCGTTCCACGTCCGTCGCTCCATACCCCTTGGTAGCAATCAGCGCCTGTCCTAGCGTATTCTGCAACACCAGTTCGTGCTTGGTGTGCTCCAGCGTCTCCGGGAGGATACTGAGTACCTCCAGGCCTCGAGTCAGATGGCTGATAGCCTCTACATACGCCGAGCGCTGGAGCGCCTGCTGTCCGGCGCTCTGCCAGTAACCCAGAGCCTGCTCACCGAGCCCCGCTTCGGTGTAATGATGGGCAAGCAATTCGGGCTGAGTCTCGATCGTCTCGGGAAACCGCTGCTCCAGCACCTGGGCAATGCGCTGGTGATACTGCTGACGGGTGCTTCGGAGTAATGACTGATATGCCGCATCCTGAATGAGTGCGTGCTTGAACGTATACAGAGCCTGGGTGCCCACGCCACGCTGGTACATCAACTCGGCTTCCACTAGCTGACGCAGACCATCCTGTAAGGAGGTCTCGTCGAGTGCGGCGACTGCCTGCAGGAGTTCATACGAAAACTGGCGCCCGATTGTCGCGCCCAGTTGCGCAACGGCTTTGACCGTCGTTAGGCGATCCAGCCGCGCCATGAGCGAATCGTGCAGGGTTGCCGGAATTGCCAGTGGCGGCAGCGGACCTGTCAGCGCGTAATGACCCTCTTGTTCTCGGAGTAGCCCTGACTCCAACACTGTCTTCGTCAACTCTTCCACAAACAACGGCACCCCATCCGTCTTGGCCACCACCTGGCGGAGCACCTCGGCAGGCAGTGTCTTGCCATGCAGCACCTCGGTGACCATGGCTTCGACCTGGGAGCGCCCTAAGCGGCCCATGGTGAGTTGTGTAAGATACGCCCGCTGTGTCCAGGGCGCTGTGAACTCTGGGCGACACGTGAGCAAAGCCAGGAGACGAAGCGTGGGTATCTGATCGAGGAGCAGCGTGAGGAGTTCCAGTGTCGAGGGATCGACCCAATGCAGGTCTTCGACAATAAAGAGGACGGGACGCTTCTCTGTCTCCTGCGTGAGCCAGGCCACCAAGGCTTCCAGCGTCTTTTGCCGCTGCCGTTGGGGTGTCAGGGTCAGAGGGGGATACCGTGCAGGTAGCGGCAGCGAGAGCAACGCCGCAAACAGCGGCACAATCTCCAGCAAGGGAAACATATACTGCGCCAGCGCTGCTTCAAGCTTGTGCAGTTTCGCTTCTGGCGTATCATCGCGGGCAAAGGCCAGGGCGCGCTCCAGGTGCGCAATCACAGGGTAGAGCGCACTATGTTGGGCCTGGGAGGTACAGCGGCATTCGATCCTGGTGTACTCCTCACCTGCAAGTTGGGCGGTGAGCACCTGGACCAGACGGGATTTACCAATCCCCGCCTCCCCGCTGAGCAACACGAGTTGTCCCAGGCCGTCCTTGACCCTCGCCCACCGCTCAAGGAGCAAGCCAACCTCTTGCTCTCGACCCACCAGGGGGGTGAGTCCTTGGATGGCTGCCACATCGAGACGTGTCTGGGTCTCACTCTCATGCAAGACCTGGTAGACCCTCATGGGCTGTACCAAGCCTTTGAGCTCCTGAGCCCCAAGTGCTTGACAGACAAAATACCCCTCGATGAGACGGGCGGTCGCCTCACCGATGACGACCGTATCCGGCGCGGCCAGACTCTGAAGCCGCGCCGCAATGTTGGGAGTCTCCCCAAGCGCTAACTGTTCCTGCCGCCCACCACTGCCGATCTCACCCACCACGACCAGACCAGTATGGATCCCGATCCGCACGGCGAGCTGTATCTCCTGCCCCTGCTTCAGACGAGTATTCAGTGCCCTGATAGCCTCCACGATGCCTAGCCCGGTCCGGACGGCTCTGGAGGTATCGTCCTCATGTGCCTGCGGATAGCCAAAATAGACGAGGAGACCATCACCGAGATACTGCGCAATGTGGCCCTCAAAGTGCCGGATGACCTCCGCACACACGGCCTGATAGGCCCGCACGATCTCACGCAGATCTTCAGGATCAAGCTGCCCAGCCAGAGCTGTGGAATCAACTAGATCGCAGAACAGGACAGTGAGCTGACGGCGTTCTGCCTCTGAGGGCTGTTGCAATATCACAGGAGGCGAGGGGGCTGCCCCAGGGACGACTGCAATGTCGCCCGTCCATATGAGCCCGCGTCCCTGGTCATCACTCACTTGGGGGTAGGCGTAGAGAAGTTCGGCCTTGATATCCTCAAGATACGTATCATCGAGCGCAAATTGCCGTTGCAAGGCCCTATAGGACACGCGGCCGCGGCGTTGGAGCATGGCTAATGCCTGCTCCAGAATCTCCTCAAAGCTCATGGATGACTCTCATGTGGGGTATACGAGCCTGATCACAGTGGAACATTGTCCTAG
>Ga0075418_10008139_pt1 | contig 11767 bp, 24 predicted proteins | sample SoiMetdeltSBSDD2_FD_81776 | JGI IMG/M metagenome (GOLD analysis project Ga0075418, IMG submission 81776) | Bulk soil microbial communities from a Populus tree surrounding site in Tennessee, USA - Soil MetaG P. deltoides SBSDD2 | ecosystem: Environmental > Terrestrial > Soil > Tree plantation...
ATCAGCCGATCGCCGAGACGGCGGATAGCAAGGGCGCCTGGCGCACGCCGGGACACCCGCCACGCGTGCATGCCGGCTACGTCAGGATCACGAGCGGCGAGGGCATGGCGAAGCGTGAGCTCGTCTACGCGGCGCGAAAAAAGCAAACGGTGTATATCAATTTGCTTGGCCCGCAAGGGCGCTACGTCCAGATGTTTAGTAAGTCCGGTTACGCTGCAGATCAGCTGCTTACAGCGGCTGGCTACGTCGAGCATAATGGCCGTTGGGCGCTGCGCGGCCGGCGCACGGCGCAGTATCCGTATCAGGGGCTAGAAGAGTATCTACTCGCCATCGTGCCGCATATGCGCAGTCGCGATGGCAGCAGTGACCTTACGCCGCTTGGTCGTATCGTGATGTATCAGATCATTGTTGACGAGGAAGCGACGCCGCCCAGCAAACGGCGCAAGCGCATCGCCTGGCCGGCGACAGATCCGCGCTTTAAGGCCGGTCATGAGGTGCTATCCCTGCCTACCAAGTCTACCCGCAAGGCGCGAAACCGCGCGGCCGCGGCACGTCCTGTGCGCCGCTCGTGATACCCAACGATCTAGCGGCGTCAACGGTCACAAGAATAGTACATAATTACTAATTTTTACACAATGGATCAGCTCGCCCTTGCGGGACTGGTCCATCTGTGTGTACAACTGGCTCGTGTAGGCCGGCGTTGCTGTTGCGCCGCGCATTGGCCGTGTATGCTTACCTCTGCCGGCTCCTGATGGGCGAGCGACTGATAGCCCAAAATTCCTGTGAGAGCTGCCGTGTCCATGCCTGCTGGCGATCCTATGGTCGCCCCACGTCTGACCGATGGCGCTGTCGAGGATACCCGCCTAGAACGTAGCTCCTACGAGGTGGCGGATCTCGACAACGCCGATTTGCGCTACGTCCCGCCCGCGCAAGGACCGGCGCGGCGTCTACGCGTCACAGATCACGATATCGCCCAGCTGTTGCTCACGCCGATGCGTCTCGGCGATGTGGCGCACGCTGTTGACCGCCTCTATGATCTGCTCGCCCCGGCCTATGCGCCGCTCGTCTGGGATACAGTCGCCCTTGTGGACGTTGCCGCTACGGTCGTTGGCGCCGGCTCCTATGTCAAGGTCTTGCCGGCGTTTGGTGGGACCGGCCTGGTCCTGCGGGGTATCGCCATTGGTGGCGCCGCGGCCGGGATCTATCAGCTGATCGCCAGCCGCAACGCGACAGTATCTGCCGGCGCTCCTGGCCAGCGTCTCGTCAAGCCTGTACGCCTCACCGCCAACTTGCTCACTATCTCCATTGGTGAAGAGATCACGCTCAATCCAGACGAAAATCTCTTTATCTTCCAGGCGGCCGCGTCCGCTAACGTCGATTTCAGCGCCGAGTTCCGCGGGCGCCGCAGCGAGTGAGGAGCCCAGCATGGGGTATGAAAAACGGTTCACAGATCTCGTCGAGCAAATGGAGAAGCTGATCGAGGATGCACGCAAAGAGGAGCCAGAGATCTCTGAGGATGCACACGAGGCATTCGACGCCGCCATACCAGTCTTGGACGATCTGCAGGATCTGCTCGCCGACGTAGACGAGGCGGCAAGTGAGGGCGATCTTGAGTGACTCACAGGCGCAGCAGCTGCGCCGACTGCTGAAACAACTCCATATGGCGCTTGACCCGGATGCGCCGCGCTGGCTCGATAGCCGAGCTCGCGCCGCGGCCGTCTTTGAGCTACTGGGCGAGTACGCAGCTGGCGGATTAGGGGGCGAGCGTGACGACGGCGACGATAGGACGGCAGCGGCGCCCACTGAGCGACCGCGCCGCGCGAGCGCTGGCCGACGGCCGACGGATCAAGGCCGAGCAGCAGGCCGCAGCACGGGAAGCGCGAGCGCAAGCGGACAGCCTGGCAGATCTCGGACGGCAGCTCACGGGCTCCAGCTCGACGGACCAGACGACGAGCCAGACGCCGAGACATGGCGCGAGCGGCTCGCCCGCTGGATTAACGACACAGGAGATTGAGGGTCCGCTCGCCATCGCCTTTGACGATAGCGGCGAGCCGCCTAAAGATTCAGCCAGGGAGCCGGCAAGGGCGGCGCAGCAGCGCGGGCGGCCGCGTAGCGTGTCGCCTAAGCCGGCCACAGCGACGCCGAAAGCAGAACCGAAAGCGGGGGCGAGGGGGGCGCCCGCCGCGCCGAGTGGGCAGGCTGTCGACGCGACCGACGAGCGGGAAGCGCACATTGCCGCTAGCGCTCGTCGCGACAGCCCCTTGCTCGCCGGTCTTATCATCCTCGTTGCTCGGCAGATTGTCGGCCCAGCCGGGCAGCCGCAAGACATACTGGCTGTCGGCATGGCGCAACCGAGTCTGCGCATCCTGTATCGCCATTTTCCAGCGCTGGCGGAGCTCTCGCCTGATGGGCGCGATGGGCTAGAGCTGGCAACGGCCGTTGGGTTGTATGTCCAGGAGCTACGCGAGCTGCGAGCCGCACAGCTCTACAACGCAGGGGAAAGACGTGTTAAACCAAGCCCTAACGGCTACCAACCAAACGGACAGCAGCCTATCCCAATCCGTAGAGACCCACCTACCGACGCCGGACGAGATCTCGCTCCCGGACAATCTGCCGGATACGCTGAGGAATCGCCTGTACGCGGTGACACTGCACCTGGCGAGCGATATTCCGTTGCCGGGGGCGGCGTTGCTAGTGAAGGCTCGATTTTCGCGGACCTTGGCATCGATTTCTGATGACACGCTCGTTGACGAGCTGTGTCGCGCGATCGAGCTGCTCGCCTGGGTGATCGAGAGTGCGGATCCGGGCGCCGTCGAGGGCGAGCTCGACGAGCCGGGCGATCCGATCGGGGGCCAGTATGGCGAGGTACCCGCTGGCGACTGATTCAGTTGACGAGCTCGGCGAGCTCGACGAGTTTGACGAGTTAGAGCGGCCGATCGATGAGATCCCGGCCGATCTGCTACGAACGACTATCAGAATCTCTGATCGCGTCTTTTTTGTTGGGCATACGGGATCTGGTAAGACACATCTGGCGCAGCAGCTGCTAGAGACGATCGTCCCGCGGCGCGTGCCCGTTGTGGTCATTGATCCCAAGAAAGATTTTGCGCCGACGCCGGGGCATGGCTGGGACGTGGTGAGCGATCTGCCCTGGAATTGGGAGAGCATCACCGCCCGCCGGCGCAAGCCGCAGCATCTGCGGCTAATCATCCGGCCAACGTTTGCGCAGGACTATCGCAAGCATTCGACGTTGAATCAGATTTACCAACGCGTATTTGAGCGCAAGAACGCGCTTATTTACCTAGACGACGTGCAGCGCCTGACGGCGCAGCACATGAGTAGCGCCGAGATGGCGCAGCTCGTACAGATGGGGCGATCGCTACGGGTGAGTGTCTGGGCTAGCACGCTACGGCCGAGCGGTATACCACGATACTACACCAGCGAAAGTGACCACGTGTTCGTGTTTCGGCTGCGAGACGATGAGGACCGCAAGAGGGTCGCATCGGTCATCGGGCCAGTTGGGCGCACGCATCCGGGGCCGGGGCCGTTCGATTTTTGGTATCGCCCGCCCGGCGTCGATCTGCTCGATCCGGTCCTAGTTCACCAGTAGGAGTGTTACGTCATGGGCGCTACGATTGTCCGGCTCGTTGTCACGCTCGCCCTGTTCTTTGCGCTCGTCTATATTGCGTTGCTTGTTGGCAACCGTTTTGGCGTGCGCACACCAGGCGCGAGCTAGTTTGTTAGGAGCTCGGCATGACTGAGCTGAAAGCGGTGGGAGCCTTCCTGCTGTTTATCGCGCTTGTGATAGTCGCGGTGAACGTCGGCAAACTCGCAGCCGGGGCCGGGGCTGACAAACTCCCGTCTGGGCTCGTGGTTTTGCTTGGCGGCACGCCGCCAGAACGGGCGCCGCTGTCTGAAGTACACGGCGCTTAGCGCCGACGCCAGCCGGGAGAGCTGGCAAGGAGAAATTGTATGCCGTGGGGAGATCCTACTAGCACACGCCGGCGCATCCAGGCGGATAACTCGATCCCGTACAGCACGGGCAACGCGACGCTCAGCGTTCAGCACGTCGGCATGTTGAAACGGCTTATGTTCAGGCTCAACGCCGCATACGCCTACACCAAGAGCACCGGCCCGTCAGTCCGCGATGCGCTCGGCCCGTGGAACATTGTGAGCAACCTCAATGTGAAAGTGAACGCGGTGGGGACGTTTTTAGATGTCAGCATGTGGCATCTGTACCTCTACAACCTCGTTCACTACAAGAATGTGAATTTTGATCCGGGCAGCTCGGACAATGTGAACATCCAGAACACGGTTGCGGCGACAGACATTTTCAACAATCCGGCCGTGCCGGGCGCGACTGGCCCGATCGCCGGCGTGCTGGGGATGCTCTACTTCCCACTGACAATTGAGGTCGCCGGGATCCGCGAGGTTGGTTTGTGGACGCTGCAAAACGACGAAGTTAACTTACAAATCACGCCACAGTGGAACCCAACGCCGGCCAGCGTGACCGCGCTGGTGGGACCGTACGATATCGTCGGCGGTGACTCGTTCGCCGTCACTACGGCGTCGACCTCGCTCGATATCGTGAGAGAGTTTTATGCGGTCCCGAAAGCCCGCAGCGACTACCCGATCGTCGGATGGTTCCACCAGCTCGTTAACCAACGTACGCCGATGGTGACTAACATCACCGATGTGCCGATCCCCAAGGGCGGCGTGGTGATCCGAGCGATCCACCAGCTCGTGAGCGCCGGTACGTCACTTATGACGGGCGCGAACATCTCGCGGCTTTCTTGGCTGTATGGCTCCAACGAGACGCCATACGATGAGAGCTATCAGGACGTTGAGATTCGCCAGCGAGCTCTCTATGGCCATGACCTGCCAACAGGTGTGCTGACGCATGATTTCTGGGGAATTGGCGGGCAGACGTTCAGAGATTGTTTTGATACGAATGACTACCAGAACATGCGGGCACGCATCACGACGCCGACTGCGCCGGCCGCGGGCTCCTATGTCGATACGCTGATCGAGCGTGTCATTCCGATCCGCGGCGATGCGGAAAAACTCTGGTAGTTTGGTTATCGAGACGAGGGCGCAGCACAGAGATCCCCGCTGCGCTCTCGGACTCGATTGACAGGAGAGCGGCGTATGCCAAACGACAATACCATTGGCGGCTACTACGCCGACAAGGCAACCATGTTGGGGCCGAGCGCGGCTACCAGCAGCGCACAACGCGCGGGGTATATGAACGTGCCCGGCCGTGACTATCAGACCGATGCGCCAGTCTACGGCCCCGTCAAGGCCAGCGCCAACGGCACGGGACTCCCTAGCCCTCAGCAGTTTGTCAGCTCGCCCGTGGGCATGCTGACACTCGGCGGCGTCTTTGGCTACTTGTTGTTCCGCTATGTCTTTGCATGAGGCGAGCGTATGCCAAGGCTTACCGCGGTGGGCGCTGTGCTGATTATCGCGATCGCAACGATCATGATAATCGCCGGCTTCAAAGGGACATACAAGGCGTTCTGGGATGATATCTGGCGAGCGGCCAGCTTGACACCAAGCGGCGGCCAGGGCAGTGAGAGGCGCAGGATATGAGCAGCTCGCGAGCCTTGACGATCGGCCTGATCGTGGCGATTGTGCTGGTACGCGCCTGGTTTAATGGCCATCTCGGATCCGGCGCTGCGACGCTGTTGGGGCCGACACGCATGCTAGGGGAGGCGTGACATGGGCGACAGCTTCACGCCAGGCGCTGCGGTCACAGATCCCGCGGCCGCCATCTTCTACGGCGCTGTCGCCGTTGGGCTGGTGATCCTCTCCGACTATGTGCCGTGGCTCGTCAACGGAGTGCTCGCGGTGATCCTGCTCGGCCTGATCCTGCGCAACAGCTCCACATTCCAGGCTGCCATTAGCCGCGGCGTCGGCGCCGCATCCAGAAAGTAGCACACACCATGCCTGAAGAGCAGAATGCAGGCGCCCTGCAGTGGCTCAAGAACGTCGACAAACAGATGCTGCTGCACGCCGCGATTATCGCCGTCGTGTTGCTGCTGCTGTACCATTTCATCTTCAACCGATAGCGAGGCGCAGCGATGGGGCAGGTACTCCCAACATTCAAAGAGGTAGTCGCGCTCGTGCTGGGGATCGTGGCGCTTGGCCTGGTCCTGCGCTACTGGAAGGGCGCGAACGAGCTGCTCAAGACAGGGCTAGGCGGATCCAATCAGATCCTGAACACGCTAGAGAAGTGAGGCGAGCCCATGCCGGTTACAGGATACCTGCCCGATGAGAGCTCGCCCGTCGGCGCCGTGACCGATCCTGAGCGAGCCTATACGATCGGCTGGGAGGATCTGCCGGCGCAGGAGAGCAGCCATAGCCCGGCCGCCATCAATGACGGCAGCCTGATCTATAGCCAGCAGTCCAAGGCCGACGCCTGGCAGCTTGCCACGGCCCCGCTACGGGCATTTTTCGGCGTCAGTCAGGAGCAAGCGCCCTGGAAATGGGCGGAAGACGAGCAAGCGGCGAACATCACCTACGCCGTTGCGTATGCGGATCAGGACTACAGGCGCATTAACGAGGCCAATAACAAGCTAACGCAGTTCCGCTCCCGTCTGCCGAAAGTTCCAAACAACGCCAGCACGTCAGAGATTATCGGCAACCTGAGCGGCTCGCCGACACAGGGGCTCGGATCGAGCGATGATGACATTATGGCTATGCTAGGGTTTTAGCTGATGAGCTCTCCAGCGGGGCCGAGCGCCCCGGCGCCACAGGCGCCACAAGGTCCGCAAGGTAACTGGCTCGATCGCGCCAAGACGCTTGTTAAACGCGTGCCATGGTGGGGCTGGATCCTGATTGCCCTGGCCGTCTACGTCGGCTATCGCATGCTGACTGGCGGCACGCGCGATCCGAACGAGCTGCCTGGCGATCTGTCGGCCGGCACGCCTGGCGCTGGCGTCACTGACTCGGCCGGGCAGCCAGGACTGCCTGCCAACCTGCCGACAAACTTTCCTACACTGCCCGGTCTGCCCAGCTTTCCGAGTTTTACCCCAACGACGCCGGGCGAGATACAAGAGGATACCACTGACGCGACTGACGAGGGCGGTGGGGATCTGCATGACCTGACGGCTGAGATCGTGCGCCAACGACAGCAGGGGGCGGATCTGCGCCAGTATTGGGCCGAGCAGGATGCTAAGGCCAAGGCCGCGGCGTCGGCGCAGGCGCTACGCTCGCGCCAGCAGGGAGCGGATATCCGCGCGTACAACGAGCGATCTGTCTATCTGCAGTCGATCGCCGGCGCTGTGCCTGAAGAGACCAGCATCGCCCGCAGTATCCAGACCAAGCCGACGTACACACCTCCACCGCGCCGCCCTGCCAATCAAGCGTATACCGTTACGCAGACGCCAACTAACCGCGGCGTCAACGTCGACTATGGGTATGGGAACGGGCCAGACAGCGCCACGTTCAATGGATCCTACTACATGCGTCGTGGTGAGACGCTCTCAGAGATCGCTGAGCGCCACGGGGTAGCCACTGAGGATCTCTACGCGGCTAATCGCGATCGCCTGACCGTGTATCAACGTGAGGCGGGCTGGATGGGTCTATCGCCGCTAGAGCTGCCGAACCTTGAGGGTCTGGTGCTCGCCATTCCGCACTGAGGGTACCTATGTCGAGCCCTTCATTCAATCCACTACAAAGCGTGCAGCAGCTGCTGCAGAGTCTTGGTGAGCCAAAATGGTGGGGCCATCGGACACAAGGCTTTAAGGGCTCACAGCATCCGGGCAACGATTTTGGGATCCCGCTGCGCTCGCCGATCGCGTCTGTGAGCTCCGGCCGTGTGGTGTACTCGCAGCGTATGAACTCAGATCCCACGTCGGCCGTCGGCTGGATTGTCCAAGTAGAAAACAGTGACGGCAGCCTGTTTCACTACCACCATCTCTATAGCTCGGCCGTGCATGTCGGCGACTATGTGCAGGCCGGGCAGGTGCTAGGACTATCGGGCGGCTGTCCGCAGGGCGCGTACGGAACCAAGGGCTGCACACGCTTCGATAAGTATAGCAATGGCCCGCATATCGAGGTCAGGTACTCGCCGAACTATGATCCGAGCCGCTCGCACTGGCAGCAGAATTGGTCTGACCCTATGCCCGCGATCCTGGCGTACGCGGGATCAGGCGCCGGGATCGGCTCGATCTTCCCTAATCTCCTAGGCGCACAGGCCGATCTGGTCGGCTCGCTCAATCGCGCCGGCCCAACCATTAACTTCCCTGACCGGATCGGCGTGACGCTTGGCGGCAACTTCGCCGAGCAGATGGCGTCAGGCATAGGAGCTGGGATCTCGCGCGGTATCAATCAGGTGATAGGTGATCAGATGCATCCGGCCGCGGATCTCTCGATCCGCGTGCTGCTTGTCGTTGGTGGCGGCGTGGCCGTGTTTGTCGCCGTGATGGCCTTGCTCACCGTCAAGACGCGTGAGAAGTTCCAAGAGGTAGCCGGCCCCGCGATCAAGCAGGGTATCCAGGCCGAGGTAGGCTCGCAGGTGGGGCAGGCGGTCGTCCCGCCAGTCGGCACTCGCAAGCGTATTCGCGAGCTGGGCGGCAATCGCCCGCAGGTGGCAGCAGCGCCTAATCTTCCACAGCTGCCGGCCCCATCGCAAGAGGATCTTAATAAGGCGTTCGTTGACAATCAGAATGCAGAATTCCTGGCGCGTGCAGAGAAGCGCGAGCGCGAGTACAAAGAGAGTAAACGGCGTTTTGACGCGGCCCGCGCAGCCGTGGGCCACGATGCGCCGGCGGCAAGCGTTGACGCGAAGGTGATCGAGCCAGTCGATCTGCCGATCCCGAAAGCCGCAGAGGCGGGCGCCAGTGGGCGCCAGCGACAAAACAAATTGAACGAGATAGGCCGGCGCCTGAAGCGGGCCGACGAGGCCAAGGCACGGCGTAAGGCGAGGCGGAAGGGCAAACCATGAATCTTGAAGCACGCCAGGTAATGCAGTTGGTAGCCGGCGTTATTGTCGTGTTGGCTGCAGTCGCCGCGGTAACAATTTTCGTCTATGACAATGTGACGGGCCGCTCGGTTGACATTGGTACTACAGCGCTGCTGTCGCTGCTTGTCAGCTTTGCCCTGACGGCGCTAGGCTACACTGGCGGCGCTGCGAATACGACACAAGCGACCGATAAAGCCAACGCCAATTCCGCGCAGGTGATCACCGCAGCCAACGGCAACGCACACGAGGTGTTCGCCTCTCTCAATCCCGGCGTACGCTTTGCGACGGTCCCTGGCGCTGTCGGCGCGAAGCCCGTTGGGCAGCCATCGCCAGCGCCGCTGGCTGTGAGCCAGCCAGACGAGCAGCCAGTAGGAGAGGCGGCGCCGTAGATGGCCATCACGCGGACATGCCCCAATCTGACGCACTACTCACAATTCCAGACGGATCCTGTCAGTGGTCACAGGTACACCGGCGCCTGTGGTTGGGCTGCGCTGGCCGCGGCGTGCGTGAGTGCGACGCTCGACATTCCTGAGACGACCGATCAGGCTATCAGTTTTATGTGTGGGATCACACGCAACGCGATCGCGGCGAACAGATCGAGCGCCAACGGCGTTACCACGATGAGGAATCTGCACGCCCAGGCGATCGCGGAACACTTCACGCCGGCCGAGCCCTACATAGAGTTTCAGAACCCGATACCAGAGAACACGCTACACCAGCTGCTGCTGCAGCTCGCCGGCGTCAAGCCCATCGTACTCAAGCTGCAGAATGGTCAGGCGTTGAAAGCCACCAACGGATCGCACGCCGAGCCGGGGCTGCAGGGGCACTTCATCGCCGTCTTGGGGATCAATCCTGCGGGCTATGACACGATGGACGGCGACAATAGCATGATTGTCTCTGACATGCCCGTCTACCCGTGGTCATCTATCCTGGCGTCGCAGCCGTCTGGCTTTATGGTACTAGAGTACGCCGGCGGCGAGGCTGCGGCGATCGAGGTGCTGCGAGCAGAGAACGCCAGGCTGCATAAGCTGATCGCCGACGCCGCGGCGATCCTCGCCAGGGCATAGGGTGTAGCCCTTGTGTGATATACTCGCCGTGGAGCTAGCGAGTAGTTAACATAAGGAGAGCCCACCATGCGTTGCGCTGATCCATTCTGTAATCGGTCTGCGAGCGATCAGTTCCACCTGATGCTCGCGCATAAGCTGGCTTCGGGCGACTGGCTGCAGGCGTTCTACTGCAGCGTCGCACACCGCGACCGCGCACGGGGCAAGCTGTGGCAGATGGGCGTTCTGCATGAAGACGAGGGCAAGACGCAATCGCGAGCGCAGCGGGGGCAGAGTAGATCGCGAGCGCGAGATCAGGATCCCGCCGCAGGGGCCGGCGTCAGGGATGGCGCAGGAGCCGGGCGCAGTCGAGGATATCAACCGCGCCCGCGTCGAGGATATTGAGCATAAGGCGCTCAATGAGCCCGATGCGGGCGAGTACGATGCGCCTGATGATGTGCTCGGCCCACTGATGCGCAACAAGATCAGACAACAGCAGCCACCACACGAGCGCAACAGCTTTCTAGAATTCTGGGCCGAGACAACCAAGGCGGATCCCGACGAGGATACCAAACAGACGGCCAAGATTGTAAAGAATGCCATCCGTCGAGAGCGGCGGCGAGAGAGAAAAGGCAAGACAGCATGAGCGGCCTACTCGATCGACAAGCGGAATACATGCGCGAGCAGCTGCAGGCGCATCCTGACCTTATCAAGCGACTTGAGGAGCATCTGCAGGAAGCCTGGGCGATCGCCAGGGCGAGCGAGCACCTTATGGAGCTGTACCGTACGGGCCAGATCGTGACGACGCCTGAGCAGGCAAACATCATGCATATCCTGCTCGGCCAGATTGATACAGCCGTTATGACGCCTGTTAAAACCATCCCTATCGCGCTTGGTGAGGCGGCTTTTAAGTCGGCGTACACTGAGGTGCATGGCGTCGGGCAGCGTCTTGTTTTTGGCGAGGGGGCGATACGCAATGCCGATTAGATTTAGCCTACCGAGCGTGCGTGAGCTGTGGCCACATCCACATATTGACTGGCGCGAGATCGACGTACAGCGCAGCTGCGGCCACAGTGACCGCCTCTCATTCCCCATGACGCGTGGATTGTTTGATGCGCTGGCCGTCGAGCGCCGGCAGTTGTGCCTTGAATGCCGCGGGCTGTTCACTCGTGTTCGTGACAACGCCGCCAGGCCGGTATTCCGCATCGTTACGGCGCATGGTGTGTGGGGAGTAGAGCGCAAGTTATACGACGCTACGGGGGCCGCGGCTTTTCGCGTCATACGGTTTGCCAGATCGCGTGATGAGTGCGTGCAATGGATCGCCGCGCATTTTGCCCAGCTCCCCTACAGGATCGAGAGGCCGTCCTATGGCGCAGCTGCGGCTGAGTGACAAAACGGTAGTCGCCATGACACGGGCGCAGCTGCTGCTCGATAGCGCCGATGAGCTCAAGACAGCCTTTGATGAGTTCTGGGCAGACAATCTGGAATTCTGCGGCCTGCTGGGCGATTTTACTGCTGTGTTTCGCGCCGATCATGCGGCACAGATACGTGGCCTGCGCGATCGGCTGCGCGGATTGACCTTGATATGCGAGGATCTTGAGCCCGATCCTGAGCCAGCGGTAGAGCCAGACGAGGCGACAGCGGAGAGCTAGAGATGGCCATACCAGTCGAGCCGATCACAGTGCTTGGCGGCGCTGTTACAACGGTAGATCTCTACCAGTATACGAGCGTCGGCTCGCGCATTAATGCCGTGAGGATC
>Ga0075418_10008140_pt1 | contig 11767 bp, 9 predicted proteins | sample SoiMetdeltSBSDD2_FD_81776 | JGI IMG/M metagenome (GOLD analysis project Ga0075418, IMG submission 81776) | Bulk soil microbial communities from a Populus tree surrounding site in Tennessee, USA - Soil MetaG P. deltoides SBSDD2 | ecosystem: Environmental > Terrestrial > Soil > Tree plantation...
ACCATCAGCTCGATGATCGTGAACCCGCCGCGGCTCCGGGGCTGGGGGGGCGGCTCGGGGGGGCCGGACGTCTCGCTCATCGCATGCTCATCGGTGCCGGAATCCAGGGGTCTGTAGGCGAACCGCGGACGGAACTCGCGGGGCCCGTTCAACGCTGGTTGGAGGGGGTCGGGGAGCTCGCGCGACCCTCCGAGGCGTAGCGCGCCCTCGAGCTGCCGACGATGCAGAGGAGGAGCCCGGAGACGACGACGAGGAGCGTGATCCGGACCCAGAGAGTGCCCCGGTCGTGGGCCCGGCGAGGGCTGCGCGTCGCCGCGAGGGACTGGAGCGGGCTGAGCCCGTCGAAAGTCGTGGATCTCCCCGAGAACGCCCCGGCCGCGCTCTCGATCAGGTCGGTTTGGGGGCTCAAGATCGGCCGAAGCCCCGCACGCTCACGCCGCGGAGTCGTGGAGAGGATTTCGACCGGGGAAGAGGCCAGTCTTGAGCCCGCGCGGTCCGGGCCGCGCCCACGGGAGCCGGGGCGGGATCTGCTATCCTCCGCCCTTCGGGCGCCCGTAGCTCAGCAGGATAGAGCGTCGGTTTCCTAAACCGAAGGTCGGCAGTTCGAGTCTGCCCGGGCGTACCAGCACGATCCGATGCGGATCGCGTGGGTCGGATTCAGGAACGACGCGGGACTCGTCCAGCGCCCGTGCCCGAAGGAATGATGGGCAGGAATTCGACGTCGTCTGTCGAAACCCGCGAACCACGAGCGACATCTGTACGGACGTGGGACCTCCACGTACCTGCCACACCGAGTCAGGAGAACGGCCCGATGAAGTACGTCATGGTCATCTACGAGACGCCCGGAGACTTCGAGGCCCGTCAGCGGGGACGCGAGGGCCCCTACGTCGGAGCTTGGCGCGCCTACTATGCGGCGCTTCTCGCGGCCGGCGCCTACGTCAGCGGCGCGCCGCTGAAGGGGGTCGAGACGGCCACCACGGTCCGGCAGAAGAACGGCAAACGGCACGTCCAGGACGGTCCTTTCGCCGAAGCGAAGGAACAGCTCGGCGGCTTCATGATCCTCGATCTGCCGTCCCTCGACGCGGCACTCGAATGGGCAGCGCGCTGCCCCGCGGCCTCGACCGGTGCGCTGGAGGTGCGACCCATGGACGACCGCATCCACGACAGCATCGTGGAGGAGTAGAGCGAGTGCAGGACGCGCATCGAGCCGTCGAGGCCGTGGCGCGCGAATCGTACGGCCGGCTCGTTGCCTACCTCTCCGCGCACACGCGCGACGTTGCCGGCGCCGAAGATGCTCTCGGCGAAGCCCTGCACGATGCGCTGATCTCCTGGGCGCGCGACGGCGTGCCGGAAAAGCCGGCTGCCTGGTTGCTCACCGCCGCGCGCAACCGGCTCAAGGACCGAGCGCGGCACGCGCGCGTGAATGCGGAACATGCGGAGACGCTCCGGCGCATGGTCGCCGAGTCGGAGGAAACCATGGCGCCGGACGAGTTCCCCGACGAGCGGCTCAAGCTCCTCTTCGTCTGCGCTCACCCTGCGATCGACCCGACCGCGCACACGCCCTTGATGCTCCAGACCGTGCTCGGCCTGGACGCCGCGAGCATCGCGCGAGCCTTCCTCGTCTCGCCCACCGCGATGGGCCAACGCCTGGTGCGCGCCAAGACCAAGATCCGCGAGGCCGGGGTTCCGTTCGTGGTCCCGGAGGAGCGCGAGCTGCCGCATCGCCTCGAGGCCGTGCTGGAGGCCATCTATGCCGCGTACGGCATCGGGTGGGAGGAGGCCGCCGGCGCGGCTCCGAGCGCCCGGGATCTGGCCGACGAAGCGCTGTGGCTCGCACGCGTGCTCCTTCAGCGGATGCCCGAGGAGCCGGAAGTCCGGGGGCTGCTCGCGCTCATGCTTTTCTGCGAGGCACGGCGTTCGGCCCGGCGGACCGCGGAGGGCCGGTACATTCCCCTCTCGGAGCAGGCGCCCGAGACCTGGTCCCTTCCGGCGATCCAGGAGGCGGAGACCGAGCTCTCCGCCGCGGCGAAGCACGGTCGGGTCGGCCGGTTCCAGCTCGAGGCCGCCATCCAGTCGGTGCACGCCGAACGGCGCGCGACAGGACGCACGGATTGGGCTGCGATCGCGGACTTCTACGACGTTCTCGTGCCGCTGGCACCCACGCTGGGCGCCCGCATCGGACAGGCCGTCGCGGTCGCCGAGGCTCGAGGCCCGGAGACCGGGCTGGCGCTGCTCGACGAGATCGAGCGGGACGACGTCACCTCCTACCAGCCCTATTGGGCCGTGCGCGCCCACCTCCTCCAGCGGCTGGGCCTGCAAGTCGAGGCATCGAAGGCCTTCGACCTGGCCATCGGCCTGACCGAGGACGAAGCCGTCCGCCGCTTCCTGCTCGAGCGCCGCCGGTAATTCCCGAAGCCTGTCGAAATCGCCCCGGCTCGGCCGTCATCCCTGCGGTTCCAACGCCCGCGGTGGGCCAAGCGATGTGTCCTGCATGCCTGGCGACTGCCGGGCGCATGGCAGCGAACTCTCGGTATGCATCAGGAAGGAGACGACATGAATCTCGCAGACAGAACGGTTTTCGTGACCGGGGCCAATCGTGGCATCGGGAAGGCGCTGGTCGAGGAAGCCCTGAGGCGAGGCGCGAAGCGAGTGTACGCCGGCACGCGCCAGCCCTTGCCGCACTCCGACCGGCGGGTCACGCCAGTGACCCTCGATGTGACCAGCGCGACCCAGATCCGGGGAGCGGTCGAAGGAGTCGATTCCCTCGACGTCCTCGTCAACAACGCCGGCCTGGGGGTCTCCGACGACCTGAGCGATCGTGCGGCGATCGAGCGGCACCTCGCCGTCAACCTCTTCGGCACCCACGGCGTGACTCAGGCCTTCCTGCCGCTGCTGACCCGGTCTCGTGGAGCCATCGTCAACATCCTGTCGGTGGCCGCCCTCGCGCCGCTGCCGCCCATTCCGGCCTATTCGATCTCGAAGGCGGCAGTCCTCTCGCTGTCCCAATCGCTGCGCGCTCTCTTGGCAGGACGGGGAGTGAGGGTCCACGTCGTCATGCCCGGTCCCGTGGACACGGACATGTCCCGCGGCTTCGACGCACCGAAGGCTTCTCCGGAGTCCGTTGCGAGAGCCATCTTCGACGGAGTGGAGAGGGAGGAGGAGGACATCTTCCCGGATCCCATGTCAGCTTCCCTGGCGGAGGGTTGGCGCAACGGTGCGGTCAAGGCGCTCGAGCGCCAGTTCGCCGGGCTCGTGGCATCCGAACCAGTCCAGGCATGACCCATGAACACCACGGCCGACGCCTTCCTCGCGAACCGTTCCGCACGGAGCGGAGAACCGACCCTGACGAATTCCCGAACCCCGAACCTGGAGACAACCATGAACGACAAGAACTCGACCACGGTGAACGAGCAGAACTTCACCACGACCTTCACCGTGGACCAGACCCCTGACGAAGTGTTCGCCGCCATCAACAATCCTCGTGGATGGTGGTCGGAACAGATCGACGGCGACACCGACAAGCTCGGCGCGCAGTTCAAGTACCACTTCAAGGACGTGCACCGCACCACGTTCAAGATCACCGAGCTCGTGCCCGGGAAGAAGGTGGTGTGGCACGTGCTGGACAACTACTTCAACTTCGTGAAGGACAAGTCCGAGTGGACTGGCAACGACATCGTGTTCGAGATCGCCCGAAAGGGCGGCAAGACCGAGGTCCGCTTCACGCAGGTGGGGCTCGTGCCGGAGTACGAATGCTACGGCGTGTGCTCGGAGGCGTGGGGTTCGTACGTCACGCGCAGCCTGCGAGACCTCATCACGACCGGCAAGGGCCAGCCCAACCCGCTGGAAGAGATCGTCGACAAGGCGCGTCGGATGAGCAACCAGGACTTCACGACATCGATCGTGGTGGACCAGTCTCCCGAATTGGTCTTCGCCGCCGTCAACAATGTCCGCGGGTGGTGGTCCGAGCAGATCGAGGGCGACACCGACAAGCTCGGCGCGGAGTTCAAGTTCCGCCACAAGGACCTTCACCACAGCACGCAGAAGATCACCGAGATGGTGCCGGGCCGGAAAGTCGTCTGGCACGTCACGGAGTCGCGCCTCAACTTCGTCGAGAAGAAGTCCGAGTGGACCGGCACCGACATCGTGTTCGAGATCACCAGGAAGGGCGGCAGGACCGAGCTCCGCTTCACCCACGTCGGCCTGGCGCCTGCCTTCGAATGCTATGCGGACTGCTCCGACGCCTGGCGGATGTACGTCAACAACAGCTTGTTCCAGTTGATCACGAAGGGAAAAGGGCAGCCCGAGAAGAAGCAAGGGTGACGGGAGTGAGCGCCGCGGTCGGCGGTTCGAATCCGCCCGGGCGTACCAACTCGCCGTGTCGGCTAGAACCGCCGGGAGACGCCGATCGTGACGAAGGTCGGGTCCAACGGCAGGTCGTGATCGCTGTCCGCGTCCGCGTCCTGGAAGCGGAACGCGAAGTTCAGCGCCCACTCCCGTCCGAGCGAGACGTCCGTCCCGACCAGGAAGCCCAGCGAAGGAAACTCGTTGTCCGTCTCGACGTCCTTGGTGCCGACACCCGGGACTTCGTAGCTGAGATCGTTCAGGTAGAAGAAGTACGCGATCTGGGGCCCGAAGTAGACGTCGATGCTCTCGTTGTCGATCACGTGCAGGTTGAGCGCCAGCCAGACGGGGACGACGCCCAGGTCGTCGGTCTGCTCTCCCGTTCCCACCGAGTGGCTGAACTCCGTCTCCAGGTTGGTGTAGCCCACGCCGAGATCGAGCCCGAAGAGCTTGCTCAAGCGGCGCTCCACGTCGAATCCGAGACCGAAGGTGGAATCCGGCCAACTGGTCTCCGTGGTTCCGAAGGTCGGATCCTGGTCGGTCACGTTGTCCGTCTCGACGTAGCGGCCGACGACGCCACCCCACGCACGCACGGTCCACTCGGAGTACGGTCGCTCCGCGGTCTCGCCCGCGGACGGCGAGGGATGCGGGGCGTCCTGGGAGGAGACGATCGCGGTCGCGGGCAGCGCGATCGTCTCCGCCGGCTCGGCCAGCGCCGTGCGCGGCGGAGACGCGTGGCATCCGAGCGCGGCCATCGAACCGAGGACGAAGATCACAGGACGAATCGAACGATTGCTCATGGGGCTCCTCCGACCTTTCACTCTTCCCCCCACGGGGCGGTCGACGTCGTTCACGGCCGACCAGCATAGAGCCTGGGTCATGAAGATTGGATGTTAGACTCGTGGAGTGGCCGTTCCGGAAGACGGTGAGGATCCGATCGATCGCGTCGTCGAGCGGATCATGCTCGGCCAGGATCCGGACGTCGAAGGATTGATCGCCGGCACGCCGGATCTCGCGCCGGCCGCGCGCGAGAAGCTGCGCAGGATCGCGGGCACGTTCAGCCCGGTCGGGCTGGACACCACCGTCGTGCTCCCGCGCGAAGCCGAGCCGGGCCTCACGCAGCTCGGGCCCTACAAGGTGCTCTCGCAGATGGGCGAGGGCGGCATGGGCATGGTGTACCTGGCCGAGCACCAGTTCCTCGAGCGCCGCGTCGCGCTGAAAGTCATCCGCCCGGAGCTCGCGTTCTCGAGGGTCACGCGCGAGCGCTTCCAGCGCGAGGCGACGAGGATCGCCAAGCTCCGGCACGAGAACATCGTCAGCGTGTACGACGCCGGCGAGCACGACGGCGTCGCCTTCCTGGCGATGGAACTCGTCGAAGGACCTGGACTCGACGATGTGCTGCGGGAGGCACGCTACGCCCGCGAGCCCATGGACCCGACCTCGGCGGTTCGCCATGCGCGCGACATCGCGCTCGCGCTCCAGTGTGCGCACGCGGCCGGCATCATCCACCGCGACGTGAAGCCGTCCAATGTGCGCATCACGCCGGACGGCCGCGCGCTGCTCCTCGACTTCGGTCTCTCGCTGGCCGAGGAAGCGAGCGTCCTCTCGGGCCTCGGGCACTTCCGCGGCACCCCCCAGTACGCTTCTCCCGAGCAGATCGAACCCGGCTCGTCGGAGATCGACGCGCGCACGGACGTCTACTCCCTGGGCGTCACGCTGTACGAATGCCTGACGGGTCAGGCCCCCTTCGCGGGCGGCAGCATGATCCAGCTGTTCCACCAGATCCTGGCTCGCGACCCGCCCGAGCCGCGCGAGCTGAACGAACGCGTCGACGCGGTCCTGAACGGCATCGTGATGCGCGCCATGGCCAAGCGCCGCGAGCTGCGCTTCGGGAGCGCGGAGGAGATGGCTCGGGCGCTCGAGGAGTGGCTCGAAGCCCGCGAACGAGCTGCTCCGCCGGCGCGCCGCAGTCCGTCGAGGAGCCGCATGCGGCTCGCCGCCGCCCTCGTGATCCCCTTGGGCGTCGCGGCCTGGTTCGCACTGCACGAAGTGGGGGGGAGCCCGGTCGATGCGCGACAAGAGCCGCGGGCGGTTCCTGCTTCGGCGCCGCGTGTGACGACGGCGCTCTTCGGGGATGCAGGCCGGGCCTTCGACCAGCGCCTCGAAGGCTGGGCGCCCGTCCTCGGAAGAGGGACCTTCGGCGCGGACGAGGATGGTCCCGGGGTCATCGGGACCTGCGTCGACGGGATCAGCGGAGAGCCCCACGCCCTGCCGGCCGGGAACGGCTCGATCCGCGGGCGTATCGAACCGATCGCGACTGGCGCTGGAGCACGAACGCTGGCCGCCGGTGCCGGGATCGAGTTCTCGAACGGGCGCATCGTCGCGCTCCTCCTGGTCCCTGCCACCGACGGCTACGACTTGCGCGTGTGCGAGCTGTCGGGAGGGAGCTCGCGCCTTCAGCGCGGAGCCGAGCTGAAGTCCTGCAAGGTCGAGTCGAGGGACGGCCGTCCCCTGTCATTCCGGTTCGCCTGGAACGACACGGACGCGCAGCTCGAGTGGGGCGAGGACTCGTTCCTGATGCCGAACGAATGGCGGGACGGCGCCCGGCCGAGTCGATTCCTGCTCCTCGTCGAGGGCGGCAGCGCCCGCTTCGAGGAGGTCGTCCTCGAAGAGTCATGATGCACGAGCACGACCGTCCCGCGCGGGTCCTCCTCCTCCTGGCGCTGCTCGCTTGCGGCGCCTGCTCCGGAACGCCGACCTTCACGGCGTACCACGACAACGGCCACGTCGCGAGCACGGGGAAGCACGTGCACCGACTGCGCAGCGGACCCTGGGTCGAGTACTTCCCGAGCGGCAACAAGCAGTGCGAGGGGAGCTACGAGGACGACGTGCAGACGGGTCTCTGGACCTACTGGTTCGAGAACGGCACCAAGGAGATGGAAGGCCGCTTCGTGAACGAGCGTCGCGACGGAACCTGGACTTCGTGGCACGAGAACGGCGCGCTGCGCGCGGAAGGACGCTTCGAGGGCGGTTTCGAGGAGGGCCCGTGGACCTTCCACGACCGCAACGGCTCGCTCGAGCATGCGGGCACCTTCGAGCTCGGCCAGCCCGTGCTGCGCTGGACCTATTTCCACCCGGACGGGACCGTGCGCGAGACGGGCCTCTGCCTCGGCGGCGTCAAAGTCGGTCCCTGGACCTCGCAGGATGCCTCCGGCAGCCAGGCGATCACGATCTACCCCATGCCCGCGGGCTGCGAGCTGGTCGAGGAGCGCTTCGCGGACTCGACGCTCAAGCGGACGGGCTTCCTGCGCGACGGCGTGCCATCCGGCCGCTGGAACACGTTCCATCCGGGCGGCCCGCTCCGACTGGAATGCAGCTTCCGTCACGGAACGCCCGACGGCAGCGCCCACGCGTGGTGCGCGGACGGATCCTTGCTCGCCAGCGGCCCGTTGAAGGAAGGCTGCGTCGTCGGCGAGTGGGTGTTCACGCGCGGCGGCGTGTCGGAGTTGCAGGAATCGAAGCAGGCCCGACCGCGCCAGGCCTTCGGCGGCGATTGGTCGCCGGCCAGCAGCGCGGATCTCCCCGGCTGGATCGCCGTGGAGACCTGGGTGGCCGAGATGGTCTCCCCGCGCCAGCCGGCGCCGATCGAGGCCGCGGCTCCCGCGCCCCCCGCGCCCGCACCGAGCCCCGCGTTGGACGATCCCTCCGGGATCCCCGCGCGCGCCCAGCCCTGGACGGAGTACGAACGGCTCGTGCTGCCCGAACTGTTGAAGCTCTACGGCATCGGAAGGTCCACGGTCCTGAGCGACGACGGCTACGCAGGCTCGCCGATGCTGCGGAAGACCCATCCCAAGCCGCCCGAGCCGGTGTCTCGCCCCGAGGATCTCCTCGGGCGAACGCTGCCCGTGAAGCGCTTCACGGCGGGCGACGGGAGCTCGATCGATCTCGATGAATTCGTCGGGAAGCAGAACGTGCTCGTCACGGTCCTGCGCGGCTTCGGTGGTCAGGTGTGCGTGTACTGCACGGCGCAGACCAAGGCGCTGGCCGACTACGCCGAGCGGTTCGCCGCGCTCGACACGCAGGTCGTCGTAGTCTTCCCGGGCCCGGCCAGCGGGCTGGAGGCCTTCCTCGAGGCCTACCGGCGCACGTTCGGGGCCGGAGAGAAGCTCCCATTTCGGATGCTGTACGACGCGGACCTGAGCTTCACCCGCGCGCTGCACATCGAGGACAACCTGGCGGTGCCGACCAGCCTCCTGCTCGATCGCCAGGGCGTCGTCCGCTGGTGCCGCGTGGCCAAGGACTACGCCGACCGGCCCTCGGCGCAGGAGATCCTGACCCGGATCTCGGAGCTGCCGGCGCCGAAGCGCTGATCCGCGCGCGACCTACTCGACGACCTCGGACCACGCGGCCATCTTCTCCGCCAGGCGCCGGCGCGCCCGGGTCAGGCGCATCTCGGCGGCGGCGCGCTGGATCCCCAGCTCCTTCGCGACCCGATCGAGGTCGAGGTGCCGGAAGTAGACGAGCTCCAGCACCTGGCGGTCCTCGTCTCGCAGGAGGTTCATGACCACGTTCAGCGCCGCGTGCTGCTCCGAGCGCACGGCCTGCGAGACACCGCCTCCTCCCTCGAGCACCATGCCCGGATCGGCCGAGGGGGCCCAGGACAAGGGAACGGCGCTGCGGCCGCGAGCTTGTCCTCGGTTCAGGAGCAGCCGCCAGGCCGCGGTCCAGAGGTAGGCGCGCAGGTCGCGCGGGCCCGCGAACTTCGGCGCGGCCTCGAGGTCCAGCATGCGCAGCACCGCCTCTTGCGCCAGATCGCTCGCGCTCGCCGAGGGGCGCAGCATCCCTCCGCCGCGGCGGCGCAGGCGCACGGCCAGGTCGCGTACCTCGATGCGCAGGAGCTCGTCGAGCGCGTCGAGATCGCCCCCCTCCTGCCAGCGCTGGAGCAAGCCCGCGGAGGGATCGGGAATCGGCTCGGAGTCGGTCACCCAGGCATCGTACCCGCGGGCGCGCGCTCCCTCCCCAAGCTCGGCGGGGCGCTGGATCCCTCGGACCCAGCGCCCCGTCCCGCCCGATCGCCAACCGGAAGATCAAGGGCCAGTCTGCTTCGGCTCGCCGTAGAGGAAGTCGTCCAGGACGACCAGGTCGTGTCGACCGCCCTGGCTGATGTCGAGCTCGTCCGCCGCGAGGAGACCGCTCCCCGTGATGACCAGCACGCGGCTGATCACCGTGCCAGGGAACACGACGCCGATGAAGGAGGCGCCGCGCGCATCGCTCCGGACCGGAGCGACGAGCCGGGCCAGGGTGCGCCCGTCGTCGCCGATCAGGATGAGGCCCGCGCTGCCCTGCACGTCGACGTCACTGAACACCGCGCCGAATCCGGTCACCGCCGCCTCGGTGTCGCTGCCGGGCACGAAGAACCGGACTTCCGACTTGTTGGTGCGCAGCGGCGAGAACAGCTTCCCTCCGCTGAACGGGTTGAACTCGGCCGCGTAGGTCGGGTTGATGTCCGTGAACCGGGCGTCGCTCACCTCGAGGCCGCGGTTCGAACGGTCGTACACCAGACCGCGCGGGGAGTTCGTGTTGAAGAACGCGGCGGGGAAGTCGAGCACGTTGGTGACGGCCGCGGGAACGGCGTCCCAGTTGATCTCGCGATGGCCCGTGGGTTGTGTCCCGGGCACCGCGCCGTTGACGGGATTCCCCAGCAGCGCGCGGAAGGCGTCGACATCGGCCTCGATCGCGCCCGTGGATCGGATGATCGTGCCCTGGAGCGCCGACAGCTCAGCCGTCGGTTCGGTCGGCAAGTCCTCGCTGATCAGGGGAGTGGTCCCGACGGCGGGCGCCGACGGGGGGAAGGAAAAGAGGAGGGGGAGGAGGAGGTACTTCATGGCACTGTCTCTGGTTGGATGGGTTTCTGGTCTCGTGGAGCTCGTCGAGCCCCTTGCATCCGCTCAAACAGGGCGCCCTTCGCGGACCAACAGCACCGGCGTCTTTTTTCCGGACAGCAACGCGGGTAAGGACTATCCGCATGCACCGAAGCGCCGCGACCTGGCTGGCCTCTCTCCTCCTCGCGCCCCTCGCCTCCGCCGCCGGAGACGGCCCCGTTCCCGCGAGCGCGTACGCGGATCTCTCCTGGCGTCTGGCGGGGCCGCTGCGCGGCGGATGGGCGACGGCGGCCTGCGGGGTGCCGGGTGAGCCGCACACCTTCTACTTCGGCGGCGCCGACGGCGGCGTGTGGAGGTCGACGGACGCGGGCCGCACCTGGCAGCCGCGCTTCCAGCACGAATCGGTCGGCGCGATCGGCGCTCTCGTCGTCGCGCCGAGCGATCCCAAGGTCCTCTACGTCGGTACGGGGCAAGTGACGACGCGCTGGGACGTGACGTCGGGCGACGGCGTCTACCGCTCGGCCGACGGCGGCGAGAGCTGGCAGCGGCGCGGGCTCGCGGAGAGCGAGCACGTCGGCCGCATCTGGGTCGATCCGCGCGATGCCAACGTCCTCCTCGTCGCGGCGCTCGGACATCTCCACGGACCCAATCCCGAGCGCGGCGTCTACCGCTCGACCGACGGGGGCTCGAGCTGGACCCGCGTCCTCTTCGTCGACGCCGACACCGGCGCCGTCGACCTCGCCGGCGACCCGACGGCGCCCGAGCTCCTCTTCGCGGCCACCTGGCAGGCGCGTCGCTTCCCCTGGCAGGCCTACTTCACGCCGATGGTCGGGCCCGGCAGCGGGATCTGGCGCTCGAGCGACGCGGGGAAGACCTGGACGCGCCTCTCCGGCCACGGGCTCCCGAGCGCCGCGATGGGACGCATCGGCCTGGCCGTCGCGCCGGGCAGTCGCGGGCAGCGCGTGTACGCGACGATCGCCGCCGGCGCCGAGAGCGGCCTCTACCGCTCCGACGATTCCGGCGGCGTGTGGGAGCGCGTCAACCCCGAAGGCGACCTGTCCAGCGACTACTTCGCGATGATCGCGGTCGATCCGCGGAACGCGGACACGATCCACGTCATGGGCCGCTCGATCCGGACTTCCTTCGACGGCGGCCGGACGATGCGCTACACGCGCGGCGCGCCGGGCGGCGACGACTACCACTTCCTCTGGATCGACCCCGACCACCCCGAGCGCCGCATCGCCGCCAGCGACCAGGGCGCGGTCGTCACGCTGAACGACGGCGCGAGCTGGAGCAGCTGGTACAACCAGCCGACCGGCCAGTTCTACCGCCTCGCGACCGACGATCGCTTTCCGTACTGGATCTACAGCGGCCAGCAGGACAGCGGCACGGTCGCGCTCGCGAGCCGCAGCGACTACGGGCAGCTCACCTTCCGCGATTGGCATCCGGTCGGCGGCGACGAGCGCGACACGGACATCCCATTCCCCCCCGACCCCGACATCGTCTACGGCAGCGGACTCGGAGGACGTCTGTCGCGCTGGGAC
>Ga0075418_10008142_pt1 | contig 11766 bp, 13 predicted proteins | sample SoiMetdeltSBSDD2_FD_81776 | JGI IMG/M metagenome (GOLD analysis project Ga0075418, IMG submission 81776) | Bulk soil microbial communities from a Populus tree surrounding site in Tennessee, USA - Soil MetaG P. deltoides SBSDD2 | ecosystem: Environmental > Terrestrial > Soil > Tree plantation...
ATCCGGCTTCCCCGAATCGCGGCAGCCGCTGGAAGCCAGACAGCCGCCGCGGCCCCCTGAGACGCGCCAGCCGCCGAGCCGACGGGACCGGCCGGGTCGACGCCAGCCCCCGATCCCGTCACCTGCGGACGATCTCCAGCCACTCCATGAGTGGCAGGCGGACGCCTGGCAGTCGGACGATCTGCAGCCGCCAGAGGACTGGCCGCCGCCCGAGACCGGCCCACCCGACGCCGCGCCGCCGCTGGACGCCCCACCCTCCGACGGACTGTGGGTGGGGTACGAGCCACCCTCGTCGCACCAGCGGGACCGGATCGGACAAACCCTTCCCCCGCCCGAGCCCCCATTCCCGGCCCGCCAGCCCGAGCCTCCGCTGCCGCCCCGGACGCTCCAGCCGCCCGACGGACCGGCGATCTCGCCGCTTCCGCCCCCGCCCCCCTCCGCCGGCAACGGCGGTCCCCCGGCCGCCGAACCGCCCCCGCTCGGAAGGGCGCAGACGACCGGCGGCCTGACCCGGCGGGTCCGGGGGGCGCAGATGCCCAACACCGACGTGGTCGGCCTCCGCCGCGGCGACGGTGGCGCCACCGCCGAGCGGACTCCTCCGGCCCCGCCCGAGCGCCCGGCCCGCCGCAAGGCCTCCTCACCTCCGCCCCCGCCAGCCGTGCTCCCCCGGCTCGAGGGCCGGGACCGCTCGGTCCCCTACCGCTCGCCGTCCTCGACCAACCCCTTCGACCGGCCGCGGCGCGCGGCCCAGCCGCCCGAACCGCCCGAACCGCCCGCAGCACCGGACCCCTACGGTGCGTCGGCGGGATCGTCAGCCACCGAGGGGTCCAACGGCGACCACCGCGCCGCCGACGAGGTCTACAGCTTCCTGTCCAGCTTCACCGCTGGCGTGCAACGCGGCCTCGACGAAGCCAACGACGACGACGACCCCGACCCCGACGACCCCCACCACACCTGACTCCGGCCCCTCTGAGCGGGCGTCAGGGCGGGGGCGGGCGGAGGGTCAGGGCGAGGTGGCGGCGGCAGCGAGCTCCTCGATCTCGGCCAGGGACAGTTCGCCGGTCCGGCGTTCGACCACAGTGCCCTGGGCATCGACCGCCACCCAGAAGGGGAAGGCGGACAGCCCGTAGGCCTCGGCGGCAGCGCCGCTGGCATCGGCGATGGTCGGCGCCGTCCAGTGCTCGCGCTCCAGCCAGGCCGACGGGGGGTAGTTCGGTCGGGAGGAGGTGATCCCCGTCGCCACGGCGACCAGGTCGACGTCCTCGGGCAGCTGCCCCGCGTCGGACCACTCCTGGACCAGCGGCACCTCGCGCTGGCAGTGCGGGCACCAGTGGGCCAGGAACAGGATGATCGTCGGCCGCCCGCTCGTCGGCTGGGTGACCTGGCCACCGTCGAGGTCCTGGCCCTGGAGGACGGGCGCCGCCCGACCGACCGCCGGGTCGTCGCCGGCCTCGGGCAGGACCGGGAGCGGGGTGCCGTCGACGGTGGCCTCGGCGTCGGTCGTCGACGAGTCGTCACCTGACATCGCGACGATCACGGCCACCAGGGCAGCCACCGCGAGGGCCGCCACCGCGAGGAGCAGCAGTGGCGAACGACGGCCCGGGCTAGGGCGTGCGCTCCCGGGACGAGGACGGGGTCCGGAACGGGAGCGGGGGGACGGGGTCTTCTTCGTCGATCGAGTTGTCATCGTCGAGCCTCCGGGGGGATGAGGGAGACGGGCGGGACGCCAGCAGCAAGGTGATGATGAATACGAAGCCGCTGAGCGCCATGTACGGGAGAGTGATGAAGCCCCACCGCTCGAACCAGACGAGCGTGCAGGGGACGGCCGGGTCGCAGGTCCCGGAATCGAGGGACGGGAAGTGCTCCAGCAGCACGTGGTAGGTCGCGACGACCGCTCCACATCCGGCCAGCACCAGCGCTACCGGTCGGGCACGCCGCCAGCCGAGCCCGACCAGAGCCAGGACCACCACCAGCGGGTACATGCAGGCCCGCTGCATCCAGCACAGGCGGCACGGGACGAAGCCCGCCACCTCGGAGAACCACAGGCTCCCGCCGGTGCACACCGTCGCCACCAGCCAGGCGATGGTGACGCCATCCGCGGCCAGCTCGCGGCGCAGCCGGAGCCACCCGCGCCGGGCCACCGGCCAGGGACCCCGGGCCAGCCCGGCCACAGCCAGGATGCCCAGGGTGGCCAGGTTGGCGAGGACGGTCAGGAAGGTGAAGAACGTGATGGCGACATCGGTGCTGTGCACCGGGACCTCCAAGCGAATGGAGCGGGTACCAGGAGGCGGCCGCACGCGCGACCGGCCCGGCGGGTGGGGAACGTCGAGCCACACCACCGGTGACCGGTGACCGGCGCCAACTCGACGGCAGGGATCAGAGGACGATCAGAGGATCGGTGTTCGTCAGGAGATCCGGGGTGGGCGGAACAGCCGCCCGGCGAGCACGACGCCGTGGGCCGGGTCCTCGGGGCGGGCGACCGCGGTGACCAGCGTCCGCCGCCGCACGACCCGCGCTGCCACCGGCAGCGCGAGGACGAGACCGATGCCCGCCACCACCCAGCCACCGGCACAGTCGACCCGCAGAGCGCACGGCACGCTGCCGCCGTCGGCCGCATGGCCCACATCACCGGAGTCCCGGACCAGCACGACGCCGTCGGGCTGGGACTGCACGACTCGGCCGCCGTCGGCGACGACCGGGACGGCGCTCAGGACGGCGGCTGACACCAGACCCAGCAGGGCCACGGCGAGCATCCGGCGAAGCACAGAACGAGGCTACCGCCCCGCCGCACGAGGCCCCGACCATCCCTGCCCGAGGCCGGAGGCGTTCAGGTTTACGTCATGAACGTGACCCAACCAGGCGACGAGCTGGCCCGGGTCGTCTGGCCCGACGGTCCCCCGGTCGATCCGCGTGCGTTGGACGGCGTGGTCAAGCGGATCCGGCGCCGCGCCGCGCCGCTGGGCATCCGCCTCCACACGGTCACCGGGCGCGGCTTCCTGCTGGAGTGGTAGGGGGCGGTAGCCGGTCAGCCGAGCTTGGTGAGCGTCCGGCGGAGGTTCCGTATGGCCTGGTTGATGCGCTGCTCGTTCTCGATCAGCGCGAACCGCACGTAGCCCTCGCCCCCCGGCCCGAAGCCGACGCCGGGCGACACCGCTACCTCGGCCTCGCGCACCAGCATCGACGCGAACTCCACCGAGCTCATCTCGGCGTACGGGTCGGGGATCGGCGCCCAGGCGAACATGCTGCCCCGGGGCCGGGGAACCTCCCAGCCGATGCGGTGCAACCCGTCGATCAGCGCGTCCCGGCGCCCCTGGTAGATCTCCCCGACCTCCCGGGGGAAGTCGTCGGCCTCGTTGAGGGTCACGGTCGCGGCGATCTGGATGGGCTGGAAGGTCCCGTAGTCGAGGTACGACTTCAGCTTGGCCAGCGCCTGCACCACCTCGGCGTTGCCGACCAGGTAGGCGATGCGCCAGCCAGCCATCGAGAAGGCCTTGGTCATCGAGTACAGCTCGACCGCGCACTCCTTGGCCCCCTCGGCCTGGAGGATCGACGGCGGCTGGTAGCCGTCGAAGCCCAGCTCGGCGTACGCGTTGTCGTGGACGACCACCATGTCGTGCTCGCGGGCGAAGTCCACCACCTGCTGGAAGAACTCCAGGTCGACGCAGGCCGTGGTCGGGTTGTGGGGGAAGCTCAGCACGATCACCCGGGGCTTGGGCAACGAGTAGTCGTAGGCCTCACGGACCCGCTCGATGAAGTTGCCGTCGGTGGACATCGGGATCTCCCGCGCTGCCGCCCCCGCCAGCAGCGGCCCCCAGATGTGGATCGGGTAGGACGGCGACGGCACCAGCGCCGCGTCCCCCGGGCCCAGCAGCACCCACATGAGGTGCGAGAACCCCTCCTTCGAGCCGATGACCGTGATGACCTCACGCTCGGGGTCGAGCTCCACACCGAACCGCCGGCGGTAGCGGTCGGCCACGGCCTGGCGCAGCTTGGGGATGCCCCGGCTCGCGGAGTAGCGATGGTTGCGGGTGTTGTGCGCGGCTTCGCACAGCTTGTCGACCGCCAGCTCGGGCGAGGGGATGTCGGGGTTACCGAACCCGAGGTCGATGACGTCCACGCCGGCTCGCCGGGCCTCGACCTTCAGACCGTCGATGATCGTGAAGACGTACGGAGGCAATCCGGTGATGCGGCGAAATTCCATCTGACAAAAGTAGCGTCACGCCTCCCGGTGCCCGCCAAGTAATGCCGCACCGATCGCTCCCGCCCGCTCACCCAGCTGGGCCGCCTCGATGCGGACGTCGGCCCGCTGATCGTGGGCCATCACCTGGTTGCTGTAGTGCTCGCGGACCGGCCCCAGCAGGGGCTCGCCGATCTCGATCAGGCCGCCGCCGATCACCACCATGCCCGGATCGAGCAGGGTGACGAGGTTGGCGATCCCCAGCGCGACCCACCAGGCGAAGCCGCTGAGCAGTTCGAGCGCCTGGCGATCGCCCTCGAGGACGGCCTGCGTCACGTGCTCGCCCCGCAGGGCGGCGACCTCGCCACCGGCCAGGCTGAGGGCCCGTTCCAGCCGTCCGGCCTCGGCCGCATCCCGGGCCAGGCGGGCGAGGCCGCTGCCTGACGCCATGCGCTCCCAGCAGCCCCGGCGTCCGCAGGGGCAGAGGGGGCCGGCGGGGTCGACGGTCATGTGCCCGGCCTCGCCGGCGAAGCCGTGCGCGCCCCGGACCACCTCCCCGCTGGCGATCAGGCCGGTCCCGATGCCGGTGCCCAGCGTGATGCAGGTGGCGTCGCTGACGCCCCGCGCCGCACCCACCCGCTGCTCGCCCCAGGCCGCGCAGGTGGCGTCGTTGTCGACGGCGACGGGGCGGCCGAGGCGCCGCATCAGCTCGGTCCGGACCGACACGCGGTGCAGGCTGGGCAGGTTCGGAGCGGTCTGGAGCACGCCGGTCCGGTCGACCAGGCCGGCGATGCCGACCCCCAGGCTCTGGACCGGAGTGCCCAGCCCCTGGACCACCTCGACGATGGCCTGGAGGACGTTCTCGGTGCCCTGGGGTGTCGGGACCCGGTGCTCGGCCTTGACGATGTCGGGCTGGTCCTCGTCGACCAGCACCCCCAGGACCTTGGTGCCGCCGATGTCGACGCCTGCCAGGAGTCGGCTCACGACCTCGTCCTCGGGACCGGGGGGATCTCAGTATCTGAGCAGGGCACCGATGCGGCCCAGCACGTCCAGGTCGGCGTTCTCCACGCAGATCTGCACCCGGCACGACTGGGAGAGGGCCTCCTCCACCGCCTCTTCCACGATGTCGGACCCCTCGACCATCCGGTCGCCGCAGCGCTTGCAGCGCCGGCCGATCGCGGCGTGCAGACCGCAGCCGTCGCACCGCCAGCCGCCGGCGGTGAACCCCTGGGACACCAGGAGCCAGTCGACCCGGTGCGCCGCCAGCGCCTCCAGGACCGGACCCAGCCCGGCCACGCCCCGCCGGCGGGTGGAGACGGCCTCGCGCAGCCGGTCGACGGCCAGCGCATCCCGCCGCCGTTCGACCTCGGACTCGATGCTCTGGGCTGCCGCCAGGACGTCGTCGTCGCTGCCGCCCACGGGCACCTGCACCCGCCCGACCAGCCGGTCGACGAGGTAGGTGTGGAGGTTCGCCTCCAGCTCCCGGGCCAGGGGGTCGGGAGCGGCGATGGCGAGGTGGTCGAAGGGCGACTGCTGCCAGACCTCGAACGCCACCTGCGCGGCGTTGCGGAGGTGCTGCTGGACCCGCGCCTCGACGTGGTGCGGATGGTCGCCGCCCCGGTCCCGCTCGCCGCGGGCGCCCTCGTCGCGGGGAAGGGCATCGAAGCGCTCGGAGTGATCGACCAGCTCGCCCAACGCGAAGACGAACATCCGTGCCCGCTGGCGGTCGGCCAGCAGCACGCCGATCGGCTCGTGCTCGCGGAGGACCGACTCGAGCTGTCCGACCGCCGGTGCCTGGTTGATCACGACCTGGCTCCGAACCGGTACCGGGAGCTCGATGACCTCCCAGAAGTCCTGGTCGGAGCAGGCGAAGATCGCCAACCCCCGGGTCTTCGACCGATCGATGCCGCCCCGTACCAGCCGTTCGATGCGCCCCAGATCAACTTGCACCGAAGGCTCCCCGTTGGCTCGGACCCGCGCGTCACGGAGCAGCAGATCGACCTCGTGCTCCAGGTCGGTGTAGCGCGCCACCCGGCGCCCGTCGACATCCAGATAGCAGGAGGTGATCGGGGCCCGCTCCCCTTTGATGGCAACCAACTCGCGGATTCCGTCCTGGGTGATGACGGCCACGGCGCCTCCTGGGGATCCGGTTCAGCGGCGGGACAGCACAGCCTCGTCAGGCACCTGGCATCGTAGGACACTCTCCGCTGGGGTGTCTCGGGGACTCCAGTACCCAGCGCGGTCGTGCGCCGCGACGCGACGTCACTCGAGGATGATCCGCTGGATCCCCGAATCGCCGGGCTCGGGCCCGTCGCCGTCGTCATCGTCAGGCCCATCGTCCCAGGCAGAACGCCTGATCCGGTCGCCAGACACCTGCCGCAGCACGTCACCGACCCGTCCGGCGACGCCCACCACGCTGGAGATCATCTCGGGGTCGTCGATGAACCGCTCGGCGGCGTCGAGCGCGGCCCGCGCCGCGTTGATCAGCTCACGCGCCGCCGCCTGCAGGTGCTCGAGGCTCTCCCGCGCCGCCTCGCGGGTGGGGTCGGTCTCCGGCTCGGTCACGATCGTCCTCCTGCGAAGGTCACCGCGAGCTGCCCGGCATCGAGCCGCGCCCCGGTCACCGGACGATGACGCAGCGCTTCGGGCAGGATCACGGCCTTGCGGTAGGGGCCGACGCGCACCAGCAGCTCGTCACCCCGTCGGCCCAGGTCGACCTGGTCCTTGGCGGTGAAGGGCAGGTCGAGCTCCAGCACGTAGCCCTCGCCGTTGGCCCGGGCTCGCACCGGCTGGCCGGCCGATAGCCGGGCCGTGGGGTCGTCGCCGCCGTAGAGCGTTCGGCCCACCTCGCGCAGCGCGTCGAGGCCCACCGGCTCGGCCGGCTGCCACGGCAGGCGGAGGATGGGCATCGGCGCGAACTCCTGCTCGATGGTGGCCAGGTGCTCGGTGTGCAGGGCCTTCCACCGGGCGAAGAACGGGTCGTCCACCTCGTCGGGCAGGATGCGGTTCGCGACCACCGCGTCGACGTGGTAGCCGAACAGCGACAGGTAGGTGTGGGTCCGCCGGGCCTCGGCGATGACCATCCGCTCGGGGTTCACCACCAGACGGACGCTGGTCTGGGCACCGTCGGCCAGGATCTCCCGGATGCCGTCGAGCTGGTCGTAGAACCGCTGGGTGGCCGCGAAGACGCCGTCGTCGGCCACCGGCAGGCTGGTCAGGCGGGCCAGGACCGGCGACACCACCCGGTTGACCCGCCGCCCGACCGGGAACAGCCGCTCCATGTAGCGGCCGAGGACGTCGGGCAACGACAGCAGCCGTACCGTCTCGGCCGTCGGCCCGCAGTCGACCACGACCACGTCCCACCGCCCCGACGACGCGTGGTGCTTGATGTCGGCGAGGGCGAAGACCTCGTCCAGGCCGGGAACCACAGCGAGCTCCTCGGCCTCCAGGTCGTCCACGCCGGCCCACCGGAAGACCTCGTGGAGGTAGCGCTGGATCTGGGCCCAGGAATCCTCCATCCGGTCCTGGGCGTCCAGCTGCTGGCCGTGGAGCTCGCCCGTGACCGGCACGGCGAGGGGGCCGAGGTCCACCTCCAGGGCATCGCCGAGCGAGTGGGCCGGATCGGTCGACAGCACGATCGTCCGCAACCCGAGATCGGCGCAGCACAGCCCGGTCGCCGCCGCGACGGTGGTCTTGCCGACCCCGCCCTTGCCGGTGAACAGGATGACCCGCGTGGGCGTAACCCCCGTCATCGTTCCAGGTGGTCCCGGAGGTGCCGGAGCGCGGTGTGGATGATCCGCCCCTCGGCCCGCCGCTTTACGAACCCCGGCAACGGAACGACGAGGTCGACGGTCAGGTGGTAGGTCACCTCGGTCTTGTCGGGCTCGCCGGGGACGGCTTCCAGCTGGTAGGAGCCGTCGAGGGTGCGGGTGACGTCGCCCTCCACCAGCTCCCAGGCCAGGACGTTCGGAGCGTCCGAGTAGTCGTAGCGCAGGGTGTAGTTGGTGCTCCGGCCCATCGCCGCCGCCCGGAAGGCCACCAGCAGTCCCCGACCCTCGGCGTCGTGCTCGAGGACCGACACCGACTTCAGGTCGTGGGCCCATTGCGGGTAGTCGGGGAAGTTGGTCAGCACCTCCCAGGTGCGGGCCGGCGACGCGCCGACGACCATCTGTTGCGTCGCCTGGTCAACCATCGGCGGAGACCCTAGTGCCTCGTCCGGTGACGTTCGGCGGAGGGGGCCTACGGGCTCAACGGGTGAACCGGAGGGCCTCGCGCAGCGCGGTCGGCGCCTCCTTGAGGCCCCGGCAGATCAGGATCGTCGCTCCGGCCACCTCGTTCTTGACCCCGACATCGTTGCGGACGTGGTCGGCCCGCTCGCACTCTTCGAAGAACGACTCCAGCGTCGTCCGGTCGAAGCGGATGGCGATGACCGTGCCCTGGGGCTCCCAGTCCGGCCACCATTCGGCGAAGCTGTTGTGGCCCGACAGCGCGGTCCCCGGCGGGATGCCGCGCTTGGGGCCGAGCAGCTCGATCGCCGCGGCCTCGCCGTAGGTGCGGGTCATCACCTTGGCCTGGTGGCGCTCCCCCTCGGGTAGGTCCCGCAGCACCGCCGCGACCTGGTCGACGAACTCCGGCCAGCCCAGCTCCTCGGCCAGCTGGTCGTTGACCGCGAAGATCCCGAAGTTCGCGGCCATCCGGGGCGAGAGCAGAGGGAGGGTGAAGGGGACCGCCGCCAGCCCCCACACCGCGATGGCGGCGACCAGCGGGATCAGGGACCCGCTGGACCAGTCGTCGGCGGCGACGGCGCCCGCGGCGAAGAGGAAGGGCAGGAACGCACCGTGGTAGTAGGGCTTGGAGCCCAGCACCGCCAGGACCGTGAGCGCGGCGAGGACCCCCACGACGGCGGGCCGCCAGGTCGCCTCGCCCCACGCCCAGCCCAGTCCCACGATGACCAGCACCAGCAGCGGGACGCCGAGCACGCCGAGCTGCTGCCACAGGAACGCCGACGTACCCTCGTCGCGCCGCGCCTTGCGGCTGTTGTCGCGGATGAAGTGGACCGTCGGCCAGCCCTTGCGGAGCTGCCACAACAGGTTCGGTCCCCACACCGCCAACGCCGCCAGCAGGGCCAGCAACAGCCAGGGCGAGACGAGGCCGGACCGGAGCTCACCGGAGAACAGCGTCCCGAGGCCCGCCGCCCCGACGACGAGCAGCATGGTCCACTTGTTCTCCAGGCCGAGGCCGACCAGGGCCCCCAGCAGCAGCCACCAGACCGGGGAGCCGCCGGACAGCAGGTGCAACCAGACCAGCATGGCCAGCGAGCCGAGCAGCTGGTCGAACGGGATGGTCTGGAACCAGTGGCCGCCGGACAGCAGCATCGGGCAGGCCAGGACGGCGAGCGCGGCCACGACCGCGGCTTCGCCGGACCCGCCCAGCTCGCGGGCCGTCGCTGCCGCCACCACCAGCAGCGACGACGAGACGAGGGCAGGGAGCAGCCGGAAGCCGGCCATCGAAGGCCAGAAGACCGCGTTCGACCAGCGGGCCAGCATCGGCGTCATCGGCGGGTGGTCGACGTAACCCAGGGCCAGGCGCTGGCCGCCGACCACGTAGTACGCCTCGTCGCGGTGGTAGCCCCAGCGCCCCGCGACGGCGAGGAGCAGGCACATCTTGAGCGCGACCAGGGCGCTCACAACCAGCATCCACGTGCTGCTCAGTTGCCCTCGACCTCCGGCACCGATCCGCCCCGCCTCTGCCCGCCCCCAAGGGGAGCCAAACTACTCAACGGGCACCGGTTCACGCCGCGGGAACTCGCCGTGGACAGCACTCCAGAGCGCGAGCATCGCGAAGCCGAACAGCGGGACGAGCACCCCGAAGGCCAGCTCGCTGAAGGGATGGACCGCAGCCGTCAGCACCGCGACCACCACCTGGACGGTGACGAAGCCCCACAGCCACATGACAACGGTGCGGGGTGCGACACCCTCCAGCAGGAAGAACAGGCCGCCCAAGGAGATCGTCCGCTCCCGGCTGCGGGCTGCCGCCCGGACCAGCGCCCAGGCGTAGACGCCGCAGCCCACCAGGAACACGGTGAGGTCGAACACCACGGCTACGGGGCGGAGGACCGACCAGATCGAGGCCCCGACGGCCACGGCCACGAAGGCCAGCGTGACCCAGGCGTCGATGCGCGGGATCGGGCCGGCGGGCGCCGTCACCACGGCGCGAGCACCTTGGCCAGCTTGCCGGCCAGGGCGTCGTAGGCGAACTCGGTCTCGGCCCGGACGCGAGCCGCTCGGCCCGCCCGGTGGCGGAGCTCGTCGTCGTCCAGGAGGCGGGCCAGTGCCCGGACCACCGGGCCCACCTGGTCGGGTCGGCGGACGACGAGGCCGGTCTCGCCGTCGGCCACCGCCTCGGCCGCGCCGCCGCTGTCACCGGCCACCTGGGGAACGCCGCAGGCCGCGGCCTCGACGAACACGATGCCGAAGCCCTCCTGCTCCAGGCCGGCCCATCGGTTGCGGCAGAGCATGGCGAAGACGTCGGCCGCGCCGTAGAGCGCGGGCTTGTCCTCCTCGGGGACCCGGCCGAGCAGCCTGACCGGAGCGCCGGTGCGGGCGGCCAGCCGCTCCAGGCGTGCCCGGTCGCGTCCGCTGCCCGCGATGGCCACCGTGAGGTCGGTGCGGGTCCGGCGGAGCTCGGCCGCGGCCCGGATCAGCACGTCCATGCCCTTGCGCGGGACCAGGCGGCTGAGGCTGACGACCAGTCGCCCCTCCTCGGGCAGGCCGAGCCGGGCCCGCGCCCGGCGCCGCTCGTCGGCACCGAGCGGCCGGAACCGGTCGACATCGACCCCCGGGGGCACCACGGTGATCGGCAAGGTCCGCCCGGCGGCCCGCTCGGCCTCGGCGGCGGGATAGCCACCGGCGGCGATGACCTCCCGCGCCCCTACCAGCACCCGACGCAACGCCTGGCGGGACAGCGGCAGTCGCCCCGGCACCGTGATCTCGGCTCCGTGGAGGACGACCCCGTAGGGCGTCGCGAGGTGGGGCCCGACCAGCCCCACCGGCAGCGCGGGATCGAGCAGGACCAGCCCCGCACCGGTCTCCCGCGCCAGGGCATCGATGCGGCGCACCAGCGACCGCCTCGGCCACAGGACGCGCTCCGGTGTCCGGTGGACCTTGAACGGCTGCTGGGCGTCCCACGCGGCCGCGCCGTCGTACGGCGTCGTGAGGACGGTGAAGCTCGTGGGGTCCAGCCGGCGCCACCACTCCCACAAGAGCGCCTGGATGCCACCCACCTTGGGCGGGAAGTCGTTGGTGACCAGGAGATGGCTCAGCGTCGTACCTCCACCGGAGCGACCAGCTCGTCGCGGACCACGGGATCGGGGTCATCCTGCACCAGCCGGAGCAGGTCGCCGAGCCCCAGGCGCCGGGCCGTCCACACAGCGTGGGCCCGCAACAGGGAGTCGTCGCCCTCCAGGGCCGCTCGCACCGCATCCCGTACCACGGGATCGCGCGGGTCGCCGACGTTGCCCAGGACCACCAGCGCGTTCCGCCGGAGGTAGCGCGGATCGCGGCGAGGGATGTACCACCGCCCGTGCCGGG
>Ga0075418_10008143_pt1 | contig 11766 bp, 11 predicted proteins | sample SoiMetdeltSBSDD2_FD_81776 | JGI IMG/M metagenome (GOLD analysis project Ga0075418, IMG submission 81776) | Bulk soil microbial communities from a Populus tree surrounding site in Tennessee, USA - Soil MetaG P. deltoides SBSDD2 | ecosystem: Environmental > Terrestrial > Soil > Tree plantation...
TGAACGTTCGCCCGGAGTAGCGATTGCGGATCAGCCCTTCGCGCGATGGAACCCTCAGCTTGTGGGCCATGGCGTCCGCCGCCGCCTTGCTCGTATCCGGCACAGGCACGACGATCGTGTCCTCGTCGATCGGCACGCTGCCGTCCTCGCGCTCCAATCTGGCCAGCTCTTCACCCAAGGCGGTGCGCGACAGGTAAACGCTGCGGTCGTCCAGCGTGCTGGCCACGTTAGCAAAGTAAATCCACTCGAAGTAGCAGTGGGCAGTGCGCGGCGAGTCGGCGAATTTCTCGATCTCAAACTGCCCGCCGCTGATCGTGATCGCGTGCCCAGGCTCGAGCGAGTGAATCTGTTCCGGCGTAAAGCCCAGGTTGAGCAGCGGCACGCTCTCGCTGGCGGCGGCAAACAGCGGCCCCTCTTTGGCGTAGCACAGCGGCTTGATCCCCAGCGGATCGCGAGCGACGAGCATGTCGCCGCTGGCGTTTAGGAGCACGACGCTATATGCCCCGTCGAACCGCTTGCTCACCGCTCGCATCACGTCCGCTAGCCGCGGCCGCCGGTCTCCCGACATTTCGCGGCTGATCTCGTGCATGAAGATTTCGGTGTCGTTCTCGCGGGCCAGGTGATGCTCGGCATCGCTGAGGATTTTTTGCCGAAGCTGCTGATAGTTCGCGAGCTGGCCGTTGAAGCCGAAGGCGAACCACTTTCGCTTTTCCAGGTGGTGCCGCTCGAACGGCTGGGCGTAGTTGCGATCCTCGTCGCCGCACGTCGCATAGCGCACGTGGCCGATCGCGGCCCGCCCGGCGTATTGCCGCATCAGGCTCTCGGCCTTCCCCTTGTGCGACAGGCGAAAGACCTCGGTCACGCTGCCGATGTCTTTATGCGTCTCCAAGAGCTGCTCGCGGCCCGGGTTGTAGCTGGTCATCCCCGCCGCAAGCTGCCCGCGGTTCTGGATGTCCAGGAGCATGCGCGGCAAAAGCCGGGAAATCTCCTCCGACCCTCCCTCCGGGCAAAACGGGTGTGGATCGCCGGGGAGGTGGTAGATGGCGGCAATGCCGCACTCGTGATGGATATCGGCCATGGAGGTTCCAAGGGCAGCGTCCTGCCGCCGCAAGGGGAAAGGGGCCAATCCTGCGACTGCTATCTTAAGAATTGCAGCAGACGACCTCAAGGCAAGGGGCGTGAGGATTGATGTAAGTGGTTGTGGTTTTGGGATTTAGCCGGTATGCCTGTAATGTCACAACCGAGTCGCGGCGGATTGCAAATTGATAATTGCAAATTTGCAATTGGCAATTTGCAATCTGCAATTACCGAAAACGTGCGACGCCTCTTTTTCAGTTCGCCAATCCGCTCTAAAATGCGGGGCTTCCCAGTTCGCCAGACCAGGTTCGACTCGGTGTCCCATGCCCAAGCAGAAAACCCACAAAGGCACACGCAAGCGTTTTCGACTCTCCGCTCGCGGAAAGGCTTTGCATCGGCATGCCGGCACCAGCCACCTGGCCGCGCGGCGGTCGAAGAAACGCCGCCGCCAGCTCCGCGGCACCAAGGTGGTGGACTCAACCGTCCTGCACCAGATCACGCGGGCCCTGGCGGGGAACAGTTTGTAAGACATTGGTTTTCCCACACCCGCACGCGGGCATGAACACCCGGCTTGATGCTGGGGGCCTGGCCGTGCAAAGACAACGGGATTAGATCATGCGTACGACCAACGGCGCCGCCAATAACCGCGCCAAAAAGCGTCTCTTCAAGCGGGCCAAAGGATTCTGGGGCGGGCGGCGAAAGCTGCTCCGCACGGTCAAGGAGACGCTGCTCCGCGCCGGCGCGTTCGCCTTTCGCGATCGCCGCGACCGCAAGCGCCAGTTCCGCAAGCTGTGGATCACGCGCCTCAGTGCCGCCTGCCGCGAGCGGGACATTCGCTACAGCCAGTTCATCGCGGGACTCGCCAGGGCGAACATCGCCCTGGACCGCAAGAGCCTGTCGGAGATCGCGGTCTGCGATCCGGCGGCATTCGACGCGGTAGTGGCGGAAGTGAAGTCGGCGCTGGCGATTTAGCTAGGTCTGTTTCTAGCCGGAGGTCAACGACCTCCGGAATGCGGCGTTGATCTCGGAGGACGTTGTCCTCCGGCTAAGGGCATCTTGCATGTCCGCGCCTAAGCCAACCGCTGCGCCTGATCAACAGCACCGGCTGGGGATTGTTCATTTGCTGATCTGGATAGCGGGTGTGGCCGCCGTTCTGGCGCTCTACCGTGCGGCCCTGGAATCCGGCTGGCTTGAAGTCTCAGCGGCAGGTCGTGAAGAAGTCCGCTGGTGGCAAACGGCTTACGGCCTGGTGTACGGCACGGCAATCAGCGGCATGGGGCTCGTCATTTGCCGGCGGCTGCGCGGCGATCGGAGTTTTCCCGCGCATCCGGGACACTGGCTGCTCGTCTTTGGCGGTGTGGCGTTTTCGGTCGACGCGGCAGCTTTCGTGCTCGCGAAAGGAATGAACTCCGCTTGGAATGCCAGATTTGGCGGAAGTCCAGGCTTGTATTACGTTCAGCAGTGGCTGGCCTGGGGGATGGCGCTGGGCGTGGCGATTGTGGTTCTGGCGCGGCTCCGGACGGCTTGGAATTGGTGGCTGCTGGCGGGGCTGGTCGCGGTGCTCATTGCGGTTAATTTCCTGACTCACACCTTGGTGATGGCGCAGTCGCTCGCCCAGGCTGGCGGTTCCTCGATCATCAGCGGCGCGTGGCCCGTCTATCTGATCCATTGGGCGCGAATTCTCGGCACCGCCGTATGCCTCGCGTCACTGCCCGTGGTGCTGGGCAGCGACCGCCGACCGCGCGACTGGCTACACTGGGTGGGAATTGTCGCACTGGTGGCGCTGGCCCTGGTGGAAGAGGCCGATCAGATTCAGGTGATCGTTCGATCGCGTTAGAAGGCGAAAGCTGCGGCGGCAACATTTACGGAGCCATCGCCCTGACGCACGAAAGCCCTCACCCGGCCTTCGGCCACCCTCTCCCGGAGGGAGAGGGATTTTCGTTGGAGCGATGCCCGGCAATGCAACCAGCTACCACTGACCTCAAGCGACCAGCGGCGCACCCGCGGCTGGGAATTATCGACCTGCTCATCTGGATGGCCGGCGTGGCTGTCGTTCTGGCCATGTATCGCGGACTAACCGATTGGAGCGAATTCGAACCGAGTGAGCTGGATGACATCAGACGTCGGCATCTGATCCTTGGTCTAGCCTACGGCATTGCCGTGGGTGGTTTGGGAATGCTTGCCTGGCGGCGATTTGTCCGCGGTCTTCCTTTCCCCTCGCAGCCAGGACATTGGCTGCTGGCGCTCCTGGCGCTAGGCTGCGCTTTGGATGGCGTCACCTTGCAGGTCGTGAAACTGGCGCAGTACGTGGGCTGGGTGGTGGAAGGCCCTGATCCGCGCTACTTTGCGCAGCTCTCGCTGATGTGGCTGACGGTCTTCGTCGGCAGTCTGATCGCCATGACGCGCTGGAGGCAATTGGGCCACTGGCGCTGGCTGGCAGTTGCCACAGCCCTCTTGGGCGCTACCAACGGATTGAGCCATGTCGTGGCGGGACTCTTCTTCTACGGCGGCATGCGGCCGGCGTTCCCCTTCTCGGGAGGCAACTGGCCCTACTTCCTGGCGATGTGGTCGCGGGGTTACGGCACGGCGCTGTGCCTGCTGCTGGTGTGGATCATCGCCTACGTGGATCGCCGCGATCGCGACTGGCTGCATTGGGTGGGAGTGGCGGCAGCCAGCATTCTGGGGCTGATCGAGGCCGGTCAGGTGACCCTTTCACTGCTCTACTACGGCTGACCCTTGACCACGCCCGCCCAGCGCGTTAACAAACAGGGCACAAAAAAACTGTCACCGTTGGGCGCAGGTCTCCCGACCTCGCCCAATCCGGCGACCGCAGGTCTCGGCGGGATGGCCGATTCCGGAGACCTTCGGTCGGACCTTCCGGCGGGGTCAGGAGACCCGCGCCGAACGGGAACAAGAAATTGCCTGTCGCGGCTGCACTGGGCTGCGGCTCATCGACCACGAAATTCATCCGAGGAGTGCCATGACGATCCTGCGCGTGGGAACCAACGCCAAGTATGCCGACGGCTGGGAAGGGGCCTTTGGAAAGGGAAGATCGGCCAAGGGGAGCGCCGCCAAGGCGTCGAAGAAGAAATCCCCGGCCAAGAAGGCGAAAAAGCGGAAATAAGCCGCTGCGATTCCCCGGCGTATAATTCCTTATCGGATTGAACCTATTTGTGTGCCGGGGGAAGCCATGAAAATTCATTTGCGCTATTGCTCGATGTGAAACTACGAGCCGCAGGCCGTCAGTTTGACGACCAAGCTGCTGAAAACCTACAAGCAAAAGATCAAAACGCTGGAGCTGGAGCCCTCCGGCGGCGGCTGCTTCGAACTGACCGTAGGGAACGATCTGGTCTATTCCAAGCTCAAGACGGGCAGCTTTCCCGACGAGGACGAAATGGTTCGGGCGGTCGGCAAGCGGCTGTGACATGCTAATGGTTGCGGGCCGCTGCGCGGCGTCTTAGAGTAGCGGGGTAATCGCTGACGATTCCCCCCGAACTGCTGCCGCCGCGCCATGACCTTTCGCTTGATTCTGCGTGTCTCTGCGCTTTTAGCTCTGCTCGCGGGGATGGACCATGCCGACGAGCCGGCCGCCAAGCGCCCGCTCTTTGAGTGTCGCTTCACCGACGGTCCGATCAAGATCGACGGCAAAGCGGACGACGAGGCGTGGAAGCACGCGCAGGTGATCGACAAGTTCACCGTTTCCTGGCTCAAGGAACCTCGGCCCGCCAAGACCACCACCAAGGCCCGCTTGCTGTGGGACCGCGAGTACCTCTACTTCCTGGCAGAGATGCAGGACGGCGATCTGTTTGCCGACGTGAAGGAGCGCGACGGCAAAACGTGGTTCAACGACGTCTTCGAGCTGTTCTTCAAGCCGGCTGTGGACAAGCCGGGCTACTACGAGTTCCAGGTGAATGCGGCCGGGACCGAGATGGACATGTTCATCGCCCAGCGCGAAGCAGGGGCGTATGAGAAATACATCAAGGAAGGCGAGTTTGATTTCGATTCGCAGGTCGTGCTTCGCGGCACGCTTGAGCGACGGGACGACAAGGACGAAGGCTGGACGGTCGAAGGACGGATCAAGTGGAACGGGTTCTTAAAGACCGGCGGCCGCCCGGCCGTGGATGAAACGTGGCGGTTCGCGCTCTGCCGCTACGATTACAACAAGGCCTTCGGCGACCCCGACCTCTCCACCTGCGCGCCGCTGACCAAACCGAGCTTCCATCAGCACGAGGACTATGCCGACCTGAAATTCGTCGGGCCGAAGGAAGGCGCCGGCATCAAGCCGCAGGGGATCAAAGCCAAGCTGCCGCTGACGACGTCGCGCGTCGTCGGCAGTCCCGATCCGCCGCTGCCATACCGGCCAGCGAAGGCCTTCCCCGAACTGAAGCTCACGTACCCGATTGCCGTCGATCGGATTCCGGGCATGTCCGAGTTGATCGTGATCGCCCAGGACGCGTCGTATGGACCGGCGGAGCTGCTGCTGGTCGTTGACGACCCGAGCGAGAGTGAAACCACGTCGCTGCTGAAAGTCGCCGATGGCGGCACGGCTTACGGCATCGCGTTCCATCCCAAGTTTGCCCAGAACGGCTACTTGTACGTCGGCTGGAACGGCGCGATCAAACCGGAGGAAAAGAAAAGGTGCCGAATCACGCGGTACAAGATGGTCTGCGAAGCGCCGATCACAATCGATCCCAACTCGGCGCTGGAGATCATCTCCTGGGAAAGCGATGGGCATAACGGCGCGGATGTGACCTTCGGCCTGGACGGCATGCTGTACGTCACCAGCGGGGACGGCACCAGCGACTCCGACACCAACGTGATGGGCCAGCGGCTCGACACGCTTCTCTCGAAGGTGCTGCGGATTGACGTCGATCACCCGGAGGGCGACAAGCCGTACTCGATCCCCAAGGACAATCCGTTCCTCGGCCAGGAAGGGGTCGTGCCGGAAACCTACGCTTACGGCTTTCGCAATCCGTGGCGAATCACCACCGACGAAAAGACCGGCCACATCTGGGTCGGCAATAACGGCCAGGATTTGTGGGAGCAAATCTATTTTGTCCGGCCGGGAGACAATTTCGGCTGGAGCGTGTACGAAGGGAGCCATCCCTTCTATCTCGAGCGCAAGCTCGGCCCACATCCGCACTCCATGCCGGCGGCCGAGCACCCGCACAGCGACGCCCGCTCGCTGACCGGCGGCGTCGTCTATTACGGAACGAAGCTGCCGGAACTCATCGGCGCGTACATCTACGGCGATCACTCGACCGGCCGCATCTGGGGCATTCGCCACGACGGCACGAAGGTCACCTGGCACAAGCTGCTGGCCGACACGCCCTTCAACATCAGCGGCTTCGGGATCGATAGCCACGGCGAGCTGCTCGTGCTCGATCATCAGGCGGGCGGCAAAGGAGGCATCTATCACCTCGAACCGACGCCTATTGACAAAAACGCGCCGCACTTCCCTCGCAAGCTGAGCGAAAGCGGCCTGTTTGCCGACGTCGCCAAGCACGCGATGGCCCCGGGCGTGATTCCGTACTCTGTCAATTCGCCCCTCTGGTCCGACGGGGCATACAAGGAGCGCTACATCGCCATTCCGCACAAAGAGGACCAGGACATGCGGATCGGGATTTCCACGAACCGCGGCTGGTTCTTTCCGGATGATGCGGTGCTGGTGAAATCGTTCGCGCTAGAGGAGCAGCCGGGCGACCCTTCGACGCGCAAGTGGGTCGAAACGCGATTCCTCGTCAAACAGCAGAACGAATGGGTCGGTTACTCCTATACCTGGAACGACGAGCAGACCGATGCGACGCTCGTGGATGCAGCGGGCGCTGACCGCGAGTACTCGCTGCGCGTGCCGCGGTCGCGCGCGCATCCCGATGGACAAAGGAAACAGGTTTGGCACTATCCCAGCCGCGTCGAGTGCATGGTCTGCCACAGCCGGGCGGCCAACTACGTCCTGGGCCTCTCCGAAGCACAGATGAACAAGGAGCACGACTACGGCGGCATTGTCGATAACCAGCTTCGCGTGCTGGAATCGCTGGGGATGCTCAAGGTCGATTACCGCGGCGAAACGATTGCCGCCATGAAGGATGAATTGAAGGCCGCCGGCAAGGAGGACAAGGAGATCGACCGGGTCATCGACCAGAAGATCAAATCGAGCGGCCAGCGGCAGTCGCCGGGGGATACAACGATGCTCAGCCGGTTGCCGGAAAATTATCGCAAGCTGGTCGATCCGTACGATGCCAACCAGCCGCTAGAAGCGCGCGCCAAGTCGTATCTACACGCCAACTGCTCGCACTGCCACGTCGAAGCCGGTGGCGGCAATTCGCAGATGGAGCTGGAGTTCGTGACGCCGCTGGCAAAGATGCGGCTGGTCGATGTACTGCCGGTTCACAACAAATTCGGCATCGAGGACGCTCGCCTGGTGGCCCCTGGCCATCCCGAGCGGTCGGTCCTTTTGCACCGCGTTGCCCACCGCGGGCCCAACTCCGGCGGAATGCCGCAGGTGGGGACGAACGTCGTCGATGAAGCGGCGGTGAAGCTGCTGCGGGAGTGGATTGCGGGGATGCGTGAAAAAGATCGCGAGCAAGTTCGGCGAGAAAATTAGGTACGACGAGAGCTAGCGTGCGTGCGGACTGGCCGCAACCGAAATGGGCCCCTGCGCCTGCTGGAGCCAGCGCGACATCCGCTGCGCAACGTCCGCATTGTCCGGCGCCTGGCCGGTGACGGTTGCCGAGGACGCTGCCAGTGCTCGCGCCAGACGGTTGAGCCGCGCGGCCGCAGCCACCAGCAGCGCGGCCTGCTCCTGGTCCGCTAGTTCCCGCCGCACAAGCTGCGTCTGGCCCTGGGTCCGCTCGCGGCGCAGCTCGACGAGCCGCCCTTTTTCCGCCTTGTAGAGCAGGCCGCTGATGTACGCCCGCCGCAGTTCCCCAGCCGCGTTGAACTGGTAAACCGGATCCACGCCGAAATAGAAGCTGGCCAAGCCGTCCTTGCGGAAGCCGATGACGACCGGCGCCGGCTCACCGGGCACGGTCAGCTCCGCTCGCTCGACCAGGGCAGTGGCTTCGCGGAGCAGGTCTTCGCGGTCGGATTGGTGGAAAGCCATTCGATTGCCGATTGGGGATTGCCGATTGCGAATTGAACGCAACCCTGATTTTCAATCCGCAATCTGCAATCCGCAATCCGCAATGGTCACACCCACTGCTCCACGTCCAGCGTCAGGTTCGCCCGCTCTTCGGAGCAGATCTCGGTCACGTCCTGCCGGGCGGTAAAGTACGCCTGGACCACTTCCGGGTCCCATTGCTTCCCCGCTCCGTCGCGGAAAATCTGGTCCACCCGGTCCTGCTCGATCCCCTTGCGGTACGGACGGTCGCTGGTCATGGCGTCGTAGGCGTCGGCCACCGCCACGATCCGCGCGATCCGCGGAATGTTGTCCGCCACCAGCTTGTGCGGATAGCCCTTGCCGTCCCATTGCTCGTGATGGTGCAGCACGGCCGGCAAGACCTTGGCGAGCTGCTGGATGTCGGCCAGGATGCGGTGTCCGAGCGCGGGATGCTCCTTGATGTGGTCGAATTCCTCGGGCGTCAGCTTGCCCGGCTTGCGGAGCACCGCGTCGTCGATCCCGATCTTGCCGATGTCGTGCAGCAGCCCCGCCATGTACAGCGTGTGCAGCGTCTCCGCGTCGCAGGCCAGCTCCTTCGCCAGCCGCACCGAAATTCGGGCCACGCGGTCGCTGTGCCCGCAGGTGTACGGGTCTTTGGCGTCGATGGCGCTGGTCATCGCCCGCACCACGCTCGCCAGGAATTCCTGCTGCTGGCGGTACAAGTCGCGGTTGCCGGCGTGAATCCCCATCATTGCCGCCACCGAGTTCAGCAGGCTGGCCTCGACGGTGCCAAATTCCCCGTCGTCAGCGTGATTGAATGCCGCCAGCCAGCCGAAGACCCGCTCCCCTTCCGCCAGCGAAACGATGATGAGCTGGCGAACTTGCGGCAGCGGCCACTGGGGTTGGTCGATGGCCTGGTGGTTCATCACGACCGGTCCGCAGCCGGCGGAAAGCTGCAAATGCGACACGAGCTGGCCGAACTGCTCGCTGGTTAGCAGGCACTTCCCCGCCGACAGCAGCGTGTTACTCGTCCGCGCCCGGTACGTCGTCTCGCCCGGTTCCGCCACCGGCAACAGATGGATCGCCAGCGACTGCGCCGGGATGCAATCCAGCAGCCAGTTCAGCACCAGCCCCCCCAGCTTTTCATCGTCGGCACTGATCCGCAGGTTCTGCGTCACGCCGTGCAGCAGACAGATTTCTTCGTAGGTCGAGGCCAAGTTATCGGATAGCTTCTCGACTTCGCGCTCCAGGTTCTTCACCTTGGTCTCGGCCTGGATCGACCGCTGCACCGCTGCCGCCAGCCGCAGCAGAGCCTCCGGCGACCAGCTCGTCTGCCGCTGGATCCACAATGCCGTTCGCGACTCTTCCAGTCCCAAAAGCTGCGCCGCTCCGGCGAGGCTTTCCCCTTCCGCCGGCTGTCGCACGACGAAGGCCGACTGCGCCACGACGGTGATTCCCGGCTGAATGGCGAAGGGAATGGCCAGCAGCAGCACGAAGTCCTCGTCGGCCACGAACTGCGGCTCGAGGCCCACCACGGCCCGCGCCAGCTCACCGCGCAGCGGGTCGTTGGCGCCCGGCTGCTGGAGCGTCGGCAGCAGGATTTCTCCCGATTCGTTGCACCAGAAACAAAAGGAGACGCCGAATGCCGATTTCAGCGCATCGCCCAGCGGAGCCAGCTCGCGCGTCAAATCGACGGCAGGAACGGGCGCGGTGGCGCGGAATGGAATCTTGACGGCGGCCGACATGCAAGCGCCCCCAATGAGAGCCGTCCGGTGGACCGGCGGCCTGACCCCAACAATCGTCAATCCTTGGCAAACCTAGGTTACCGGGGGCAAGGGGCAATCCGGACGCAAGTTCCGCCTCAGTGCGGTTCTACGCATTGAGCCGCCGAGCGCGTCGATCGGGCCGATTCTAGCGACCAGCGGCAACCTGCCGGCGCTGCCGGTTGCATCAGTAGGCCGCCCGCCGCGACTTGCTCGTTCAGCAAGGAACGCCAAGCTGGCACGGTCCAGCCCCGTTCCACGCGGCAGCGTTCAAGCGCCCAAAGCCGCGCTCCGATACAGGGAGGAGAATGGCGGCAAGCGGCAATCTCGATCTGCCCCGATGAGCGAGCTTCTCGTGGAGAACTGGCAACTGGTGCTGGCGTGCGCGATTGGCGCGGTCGTGCTGGTCGTGGCGCTGGTGTCGCTGCGCGACGGGCCGCTGCCGTATGAACGGCGGGGGGTGCTCCTTTCACCGCCGGAAATCAACTTTCTTCGCTCGCTGCGAAGCGCGGTCCGCGAGGACTGGATCGTGTTCTCGATGGTGCGGCTGTCAGACGTGGTGAAGGTCCGATCGAAGGTGGCCCAGTCGCAGCTTTGGCAGAACCGCATTGCCTCCAAGCACATCGACTTCGTCCTCTGCGACCAGGAGACGCTCGAGGTGCAGCTGGCGATCGAGCTGGACGACCATCGCCAGCGCCGGCCCGAGCGGACGCGCCGCGACCGCTTCGTGAGCACGGCCCTGGCCGCCGCCGGTCTGCCGCTGCTCAAGGTGCCGCTGGTCGAAAAATACGAAACGGCGGCCATCCGCAAGGACATCGAGAACGCGATCGGAATTCGCAAGAAGAAGCGGTAAGGGGTCGCAATCCGTCCGGCGGCGGATAGTCTGCGACAAAACGACGCCTTCGGCCGGCCGAATCTCCCCTGGAAACGCCCGACGCCGCGATAGCGAACTCGTCGCCAGCGTGCGGCATATCGTTTGCTGGTTTGACATGTGACGGGCATTCCGCGGAGGAACTATCATGGCCAGCCACGCAGCCAAAGAGACACGAACGGATCGGCCCCAGCAAACGTTCAATGGCGAGCCGCAAGTCTCGCGAGAGCAGCTCATTGAATTGCTCAACGAGGATTTGGCGCGGGAATACCAGGCGATCATCGCCTACGTCGTCTATTCGCAGGTGATCAAGGGGGCGGCGTTCATGACGATTGCCGCGGAATTGGAACAGCACGCCGCGGAGGAACTCGCGCACGCGCTGATGATCTCCAAGCAGATCGACTACCTCGGCGGCACTCCCACCGTCCAGGCCAAGCCGGTGCGCATGTCCCAGAAGCCGGAGGAGCTGCTGCGGTTCGACCTCGACAACGAGAACGAGACGGTCCGGAACTATCGCCAGCGCGTGCGTCAGAGCGAGGCGCTGGGGGAATTTGCCCTCGCCGAGGCAATTCGCGGGATTCTGGTGCAGGAACAGGAGCATCAGATCGATCTGGCGACGGCGCTGGGGATCGATGTGCCGCTGGTCGAGAATTGAGGCTGTGAAGTTTGCGCCTCGCGCCTGCCCCAAGCTACAATCGGGGCATGTTTCATCGCCATTTGGGCCGCGCTTGTGTTGTGACTCTTGCAGTCGCCATTCTCGTCGGCCCGCTGTCCAGCGGCGGCCATTGCCAGGATCGCCGTTTGCCGCCATTGCGACTGACAGACCGGCTGCATCACTTGCGGATCGATGCCCCGCGCGAGTGGAGCGACTTTCCAGAGAAGCCCGAAGCGGCATTCCTGGAGCTCAAGTTTGCTGCCGCCAGACCGACCGGCGAGTGGACGCTGATCGTGCGCCA
>Ga0075418_10008144_pt1 | contig 11765 bp, 10 predicted proteins | sample SoiMetdeltSBSDD2_FD_81776 | JGI IMG/M metagenome (GOLD analysis project Ga0075418, IMG submission 81776) | Bulk soil microbial communities from a Populus tree surrounding site in Tennessee, USA - Soil MetaG P. deltoides SBSDD2 | ecosystem: Environmental > Terrestrial > Soil > Tree plantation...
AATAGAGGTTGCGCACGAAGATGCTCGCGACGAGCAGCACTCCGACCATCACCCAGAGCACGGGCGTCGCGTCGAGCGTGAACAGCCAAAACGGCTCGATGTAGCGGTAGAACGTGATTTCCTTCGTGATGAAGTACAGCGCGATCGCGCCGAACAGAATGCCGTACTTGATATAGCTGGCGCGCGCTTCGAGCTTAGCCGGGATCTCGATCTGGAAACGCTTCGGCACGACGGCGTCGATGAGCTGCGTTAGCGCGCCGAAGGCACACACACGGCCGCAATAGACGCGCCCCCAAATGATCGTGGTGACGACGGCGAACGCGGCGAACGCGTACCACGCGAGGCTGAACGCGAACGGCGGCAGGCTGCTCGCGAGCGCCCCGCCGATACCGGCAGCCGTGGCAGGCTCGCCGCCCGGCATCCCGATGCTCACGGCTGACGTCGCTCCGCCGAGCACGCCGAACACGTTCACGACGGACAGCATGTAGGCTTTGTACCGGCCCATGTAGATGACGGCGGCGACGAGCGCCACGTACTTCAGCGCGACGCTTTTGCGCAGGAAGCTCACCATGACGAGCGTCGCGAACGCGAGGAACATTCCGATGTCGAGCGCCTGCTCGCGCGCGTGCTCGAGCAGCGTCGGCGCGGCTTCCTCTCCCTCGTCGCCGAAGTCCCAGGCGGGCGCGTCGGCCGCGTCAGCGGCGGGCGCCTCGTCGGGCGCCTGCGCGCTCGCGGTTACGCCGAAGAGCAGAGAGCAAAGCAGGAACGTGCGCAGCGTGTTCACGCCGCAGCGTGCGAAGAGGCGTCGCAGCGATATCACTGGGCCGCGGCGGCCGGAGCCGCAGCGCCGGGGGCCGCAGCGCCGGCGGGCGGCGCGGGAGGCGCCAAGTAGGCACGCGCAATCTTGCGCGACGAGTTGCGGATCGCGCGGCTCGCGCTCGTGACGGAGATCGTCGCGCGTGAGATCGCGTCGACATCGGTGCCGACCTTGAACGAGTCTTTGATGCTCTTGCCTTCGAACTGCTTCGGCCATTCGGGCAAGTCGACGGAGAAGTAGCCGTACGGCTCGCGGTGATCCGTGACGATGACGCCCGTGATCTCGCCCTCGAGGTTCAAGCCGACGAGCATCTTGATCGGACCGTCGAAACCGCGCTCGAGCGGCTCGATGTCGGTCGTCCAGTAAGCGTAGCCGAGCACCTCGCCTTCTTTGCCGCCGGCGGCTGCGGGACCGAACGCTTTGTAGTGCGCCGGGTTGCCCGCTTTCGCGGAGAACGTCGCTGCGTTCGGGAACAGCTTCTTGAGCCGACCCGTGAGCTCAGCGTCGTTCGAATTCTGGCCGCTTGCGCCGACCGCTAGTAGAGCCGCGCCGACAGCCAGCGTCGCGAGGCGCGAGAGTAGGGCTTTCATCGCCCTCGATTATCGTGGCGTTGCATGAGGCGAGCAACGGTCAAGTTTGCTTGCGCTGCGTGGCCAAGAGCGGCCCGTGGCATGCACAATACGGCACCATGCCGAAGTACCTTGCGATCGCACTGACCGGTTTGGCCGTCTTCACGGCAGCGCAGCCGCCGGCTGCATTAGGTCAAGGCGGCCTCGACCGCCGGCTCGCCGCTGCCAAGCGTCTCGAATGCACGTTCTCCGTGCTAGGCACGGGCACTTGGGACAAGAACGTGCCGGCCATCAAGGTGACGCCCGCGGAAATCAAGGCGAATTACTTCGACATCAACATCGATGAAGGCACGGCCGAGGCCGAGAGTGCTTATGGCGCCTCGTTCATCTCCGTTCGCTACGAGTCGGGATACCTGCACATCATGCAGATGAGCGATGCGGGGCCCTTGTACGTCACGACCGTCCTTGCACGCGCCGCCGGCGAGGGCAAGCTGATGGCCGTGCACACACGCATCGAGTATTCGCCGACGATCATTCCGGGATTCACGTCGCGGCCCGAGATGTACTTGGGCACGTGCACGATCGCGAATCCCGGCTAGTAGTTTTTCCACTCGCTTCGCGCGAGTCCAAGGCCTGTTGAGAATGCCGACCTTTGCGCGCCTGGCCGTTTTACGCACGACGTTCGTCGTTATTGTCCACTCGCTCGCAATCGGCACCGCCCTCGCACAGGAGCTCAACATTCCCGTGCTCTCGGCGCCGCCGATGCTCGCTGATTTCGTCAGCATGGCGCCACCGGAGGAAGTGCGCGGCCGCTACGCCGTCGTCACGGATTTCACGCAGCGCGAGCCGCAGAACGGCGCGCCTTCGAGCCAACGCACCGACGTCTACCTCGGCTACGACTCGAAGAATCTCTACGCCGTGTTCGTCGCGCACGACGACGACCCGGCAAGCGTTCGAGCCAATCTCGCGCCGCGCGAGAACATCGAGAACGACGATCGCGTCGGCCTCCTGATCGACACGTTCGACGATCAACGCACCGGCTACGGCTTCCGCTCGAGCCCGCTCGGCGTGCAGTGGGACGCGCGCTGGACCGAGGTCGGCCGCGACGGCTTCGATTCGTCGTTCGAGGCCGTCTGGTACACGGAAGGGCAGGTCACCGCCGGCGGCTATGTCGTCTTGATGACGATTCCGTTTCGCGCGATGCGCTTTGCCGAGACGGCCGAGCAGCGCTGGCGCATTCAGTTCGAGCGGCTGATCCCGCGCACGAGCGAGGAAGCCTATTGGCCCGCGTACTCTCAGCTCGTCGATGGCCGGCTGAATCAGGCGGCCGTACTGAACGGCGTCCGCGACGTCTCGCCGGGCCGCAACATCCAAGTCATTCCGTACGCGTTCGTGCGCAGCTACGACGTGCTCGATCCGAACTTGCCCGGCGGCCCCGGCTTTGACGATGACACCGAGCAGGAGATCGGCCTCGACGCGAAGTTGGTTCTGAAAGACAGCTTCGTGCTCGACCTGACGCTGAACCCCGACTTCAGCCAAGTCGAGTCCGATCAGCCGCAGGTGACCGTCAACGAGCGCTTCGAGGTGAACTACCCGGAACGGCGGCCGTTCTTCCTCGAGAACGCCGACTATTTCTCGACCGAGACGCCGCTGCTCGTGACGCGTCGCATCGTCGATCCCGAAGGCGGCGCGAAGTTCACGGGGAGGCAGGGCCCCTGGGGAATCGGCGCGTTGTTGACGAACGACGAGTCGGCGGGCCTCGAAGTGCCCACGACCGATCCGCACTATGGCGACGCGGCCGACGTCAGCGTGCTGCGCGTGTTTCGCGACTACGGCAACCAGTCGCGCGCCGGTTTCATGACTACGAGGCTCGAGTTCGGCGAGGACTACAACGAGGTAGCGGCGGCCGACACCTACGTGCGGCTCACGGAGAACTGGCTGACCGAGCTCTTGATGGTCAACACCGAGACGTTCGAGGACGGCCTGCTCACGACGGGCCGGCAGACGAACTGGCGCGTGAACCGCAACGGCCGCAGCTTCAACTCGCACTTCCATTGGACCGACCAGAGCAGCAACTTCGACGTGCCGCTCGGCATCTTGGGCCGCAACTACACGCCCGACGCGGAAGGCCTGCACGGCTTCGTGGAGTACCGCTTCTGGCCCGAAGACACGTGGATCGACCGTATCGGGCCGCGCGTGTTCTTCGCGCATCAGGAAGACGGCACCGGACTCCGCATCTATAACGAGCTCTCGCCCCAGCTGCAGATGACGTGGTCAGGCGACAGCTCGTTCAACGTCGGCACGAACAGAATCGATGAGCGGCTGCGGCCCCAGGACTTCGCCGGCCTGACGACGACTCGTGATTACTCGCAGCAGCGCTATTTCGTCGGCTTCTCGACCGACACGTTGCAGACGATCGGTTTCTCCGGCGAGATCGACAAGGGAACCGTCATCAACTTCGTCCCGCCGATCGGCACGGAACCCGAGCTCGCGGATCGCTTGTTCATCGAAGCCGAGCTCTTGTGGCGGCCGATCGATCGCCTGCGCGTCGACACGTCGGTGCTGTCGACGGAGCTCGAGGACCGCGAAGGCCGCGGCACGATCTTCACGAACCGCATCGTGCGCACGCGTTGGAACTATCAGTTCACGAAAGAGATGTCGCTGCGCGTGATTTTGCAGCACGACGACACAAAGCCGACGGAGCTGTCGCGGCTCACGCGCGAAGAGAACCTGAACCTCGACGTGCTGTTTCGCTACGTGCTGAATCCGTGGTCGGCGCTCTACGTCGGCTTCAACAACAACGAAAGCAACCTGCAGCTCGTCGAGAACGAGCAGGGTCAGACGGAGCTCGTGCGTAGCGAAGACTTAGCGCGCGACGGGCGGCAGATCTTCGTGAAGTTCTCGTATCTCTGGCAGCCGTAAAATAGATTACTGGAGGTGTTGCCATGCGTAACGCAGCCTTTGTACTCGTCGCGGGTCTCGCGCTAACCGTTACGGCGTCGAGCCAGGTCGAATGGAACGAAATGCCGCTGGCCGACGGCATCTTCCGCGAGTACACGACCGACTACCGCACCGACGTCATCGAGATTCCACTCGATCCGCGCGGCGAGCTCGAGTACAAGCTCGGGTTGAACGAGGGCGACTCGATCGTCTATCAGTGGGACGCCGTCGATCTCAAAGATCCCGCGCTGCTGTACGCGGAGTTTCATGGCCACACCGAGCCCGTCAACAACGTCGGCGACCTGATGTTCTATCGCAAGGCCACCGGCGCCACTGAGCGCGGCAAGCTCGTCGCGCCGTTCACCGGTATCCACGGCTGGTATCTGCGCAACGACACTGAAGCGCCGATCGTCGTGCGCCTGAAGGTCGCGGGCTTCTACGAGCTCCTACAGCAGTAGACCCTTTCTCGCGTAACTCGTCGAACGAACGTGTTTCGGCCGCTTGATTGGCCGGCTGTTGCCCGTGCTAGCCTGCCTGCGTGGCGAAGGCGCTGAAACAGGACGCAACGTACGCCGACCTAAGCTCGGTCCCGGAGAACTTCGTCGCAGAGATCCTCGGCGGCGAGCTTTACGCGTCGCCGCGACCGGCGTTCTCTCATGCTCGTGCCCGACCTGGCCGGGTGGCGCATCGAGCGCATGTCCGCCGAGCCCTACGCGGCGTACCCGACTCTCGCGCCCGACTGGGTTTGTGTAGTGCTGTCGCTGTCCACCGAGGTCATCGAGCTCGCTCTCAGCGACGTGTGGTCGGCGTAACGCGTCTTAAGCCGACCAAAACAAAAGGCCGAGCGCTTTGCGGCGCTCGGCCTTGTCGTTTCGAGAGATCGAAGAGGGCTTAGGTCGCGGCCAGCGCCTCGACCTGAATCCGCAGCACGACCTTCATGTCGAAGCCGAAGTTCTTGCCGAACGAGACGCCCCAGTCTTCGCGATTGATCGTCGCCGACGCATCGGCGCCGCATTTCTCACGGCCCGAGCGGTCCGGTGCGCACTTGAACGAGTTGACCGTCAGCGTAACGGGCTTCGTCACGCCGTGCATCGTGAGGTTACCCTCGACGGTCTTCGGCGCGCCGTTGGTGAAGCCCGCGAGCTTGCCGCTGAAAGTGGCGGTCGGGAATTTCGCCGTGTCGAAGATGTCCGGCGTGTTCGCGTGGTCGTTCAAGCCCTGGTGGCCGAAGTCGATCGACTTCATGTCGATCGTAACGTCGACGGTTCCGGCGTTGGCCGCCTTGTCGAGCGTGATCTTGCCCGACGAGCTATTGAACTTGCCGCGCCAGACCGACATGCCGCCGCTGTGGTCGGCCTCGAACGACGGGTACGTGTGGGCGGGGTCGATCTCGTAAGTGGTCGGCGCGGCCGACACACCTGCGGCGAACGCCAAGCCAAGCAACGTGGTAACGACTTTGGTGGACGAGCTCATTCGAACGGTCTCCTTATATATACCGGGTAAAGCCGTCGGGTTCCCCCCTACGGAATTGGTGGCGATTGTAACAGCCAAGTCAGCAATTCGGTCTCGCGATTGAGGAAGCTCCAGAAAGAGCCGGAACCACTCCAAACGCGCGGCCGGCGTCAAAGTAAGCCCAAGGTTTCGCGCTTTGCGTTACGCCAGCGCCGCTTTGACGCGCTCTGCCGTCAGCGGCAATCGCCGCATGCGGACACCCGTCGCGTCGAACACCGCGTTGGCGATGGCGGCCGGGATCGTCACGTGCGCCGGTTCGCCGGCGCCGCCCGACGGTTCCTCGGGCCTGTTGATCGTCACGATCTCGATGCTCTCCGGCGCGTCGCCGATCTCGAGGATCGGATACGTCGCCCAGTCGACGGAGAGCACGTTGCGCTCGTCGAAGCGCACTTCTTCGAATAGCGTTCGGCTCACGCCTTGCACGACGTTGCCTTCGATCGTGCCGTGCAAGCCGCGCGGATTGATGATGAGCCCGCAGTCGTGCGCGACGAAGAAGCGCCGCGGCCAGACGCGGCCCGTCGCGCGCTCGACCTCGACTTCGCACACCGTCGCGACATAGCCGCCGAAGCCGCTGTTCAGCGAAACGCCGCGGCCGCGCAACACGGCGCCGCTGCGTGCAGCGGCGGGCGAGGGGCGGCTTTGCCACTGCGACAAGCGCGAGACTTCTTGGACGACGGCGATCTCGCGCGGATCGCGCAAGTGCTTCAAGCGCAGCGCGAGCGGATCGACGCCTGCAGCCGCCGCCACTTCGTCAATGAAGCTCTCGTGCGCGAAGTGCACCTGCGGCTCTTGCGGCGCGCGCATGTGCGCGCAGCGCAGCGGCGACGCGCGGTCGAGCAGCGTCGGGATCGTTTCCCAATACTTCACGGTGTTCGGGAACGCGTACGACTCGCCTGGCGCGCCGAAGTTGTGCGCGTCGCCTTTCTTGATTCCGGTGAGCTGGCCGACGAGCGTGTCCTTCGGATCCGCTGCGTTGAAATTCACGTCCCAGCCTGAGAAGCCTTTCGCGCGGAAGTACCACGCCGCGATCTCGTTCGCTCCGGTCAGGCCGGCCTTGCAGCTGATGACGCACGCCGGCGCCTTCGGATCCCAGCCGTGGCCCTCGTTGCGCATCCATTGCACGCGCACGGGCGCGCCGATGAGCTGCGAGATCACAGCGGCTTCGAACGCGGCTTCATCGGAATCGCTGCGCCCGTACGAGCCCGGGCCCGGTTTCCAGATCACGCGCACCTTCTCGGGCGGCAATCCCAGGATCTTCGCGATGCCGTCGCGCTGGTCGTGCGACTTCTGCGTGTCGGAATAGACGAGCGCTTCGCCGCCTCGGACATCCGCGACGCCGACCGACGGTCCCATGCGCGCGTGCGATTGGAACGGCACTTCGTATTCGGCCTCGACGCGGCGCGCTGCGCCCGCGATCGCCGCGAGCGTGGGTTCCGCATTGATGGGCGCGCCGGCGCCGCCGAAGCCGCCGCGCGAGCTGTCGGAGGCGACGGGTGCGGCGCGGATGTGCTCGAACAGCGTGTCGCCGCGCGGGAAGGGCGGTGCCGTCTCGCTCCACGTGACCTTCAGCTCGCGCGAGGCTTTGATCGCGTGCCACTCCTTCGGCGCGACGACGGCGATGAAGTCGCCCTTGCGAACGACGCGTGCGCCGGGGATTGCGGCGATCGACGCTTCGTCGACGCGAACGGGCACGGCGTTCGCGACCGGCGGTCGCAACGTGCGCGCGTGCAGCATTCCGGGCAGGCGCACGTGATGGCAGTACTCGGTCGTCGCCAAGACCTTGCCCGGGATGTCCTTGCGCGGAACGGGCGTGCCGACGACGCGATAGTCACTCGGGCTCTTCGGCTTGGCGACGCCCGTGACGTTCAAGTTGTTGCCGTAGCGTTCGTTCCAATTCAAATCGGTTGCGAAGCCGTCGGCGATGAGCTCGCCGTAGGTCACGGCGCGGCTCGCGTCGGAGGCCGCGGTCACGCGGCCGTCGGTGACGCGCAGCGTTTCGGCCGGTACTCCGAGGCGCTCGCTCGCGCGCGCAACGAGCACGCGGCGCGCTTCCGCAGCCGCATTGCGCAACGCATTGGCGCCGAGCCGACAACCGCTCGAGCCACTCGCGCCGCCCTGGTTCGGCGTGCGATGCGTGTCGCCCATCACGACGGTCACGCGGGCGACGTCGACATCGAGCTCGTCGGCGACGACTTGTGCAATCGCCGTGTCGACGCCTTGGCCCATATCCATCTTGCCGAAGAACGCCGTGACGGCGCCCGACGCGTCGAGCGACAGCCAGGTGTCGAGGCTCGTCGGGCCAATGGCCCTCGCAGCCGCCGTGACGGTCTGCGCCGCCGCGCGGCGCAAGGGCAGGATCGTGATGCCGCCCGCGGCGCCGAGCGTGAACACGAGGCTCGCGCCGCCCTTCAAAAACGCGCGGCGGTCGAGTGAGGAACGAGTCGGATCGGCGCTCATGCGTCGCGCTCGCTCTCGCTCACGCCGCTGTCGGCGGCCGCAAGCGTATCGGCCGCGCGTCGCACGGCCCGCATGATCGCCATGTGCGTGCCACAGCGGCACTTGAGTCCCGCGAGCATCGTGCGAACTTCAGCGTCCGTTGGGTTCGGGTTGCGCTCGAGGCCCGCGACGGCCGTCATGATCCAGCCGTTCGTGCAGTAGCCGCACTGCGCAGCTTCCTCGGCGATGAACGCCGCTTGCACGGGATGGGGTTTGTCGGCGGTACCGAGGCCGTCGAGCGTGCGGATCTCGGCGTTGGCGACGGCCGCGACGGGAATCACGCACGAGCGTGTCGCCGTGCCGTTCAGGATGACCGTGCAGGCGCCGCACTGTGCGAGGCCACAGCCGAACTTCGGCCCTTTGAGCGCGAGGTCGCCGCGAAGGGCATAAAGCAGCGGCATGTCGGCGTCCGCTTCGATCTCGCGCCGTGCGCCGTCGATAGTAAGCGTGTAACGGGGCATGCCGACTCACGATAGCGAAGGCCTACCCGTTGTGCAAAGCCGCGAGTTGCCTGAAACTTGGCCGTTGCACGCCGCCGGCGCACCGCCGAGATTTCTTAAGGAGGCACTCCCGAATGCTTACCCTCACCATCAACGGCCGATCGCACAACGTCGGCGACGAGGTCGATCCGCAGACGCCGCTGCTTTGGGTGTTGCGCGATACGCTCGGGCTCGTCGGGACTAAGTACGGTTGCGGTGTGGGCCAATGCAGCGCCTGCACGGTGCACCTGAACGGGGCGCCGATCCAATCGTGCCAGGTCCCGGCTGCTTCCGCCGTCGGGCAACAAATCACGACGATCGAAGGTCTCGCGCCGAACGGCGCCGCGTTGACAGCCGTGCAGCAAGCGTGGATCGAGGAAGACGTCGCGCAGTGCGGTTACTGCCAGGCGGGGCAGATGATGCGCGCGACGGCGCTGCTCGCTCGCACGCCCAATCCGACCGACGCCGACATCGATCGCGACATGTCCGCGAACATTTGCCGCTGCGGCACCTACACCCGCATCCGCAAAGCGATTCACAGCGCAGCCGCGAAGATGGCGAAGAACGGAGGTGCGCGATGAGCGTCTATCTACCCGAGTTCATGCAGAAGCTGCACGCGCAGCGCGCCGAGGAAGCTGCGAGCCTCAGCCGCCGCGGTTTCATCAAGCTCACGGGTCTGGCCGGTGGCGGGCTCGTGCTCGCTGCGGCGTTGCCGCAAGGCAAGCTCGAAGCGCAGGCACAGCCGAGCGGCGCCGCGTCGTTCGACGCGAATCCCTACGTGCAGATCCAGCCCGACGGCAAGATCGTGCTGTTCGCCAAGAATCCCGACGTCGGCCAAGGCGTGAAGACGTCGCTGCCGATGATCGTCGCCGAGGAGCTCGACGCCGATTGGCAGCACGTCGAAGTGCGTCAATCGATCATCGATGCTGCCAAGTACGGCCCGCAGTTCGCCGGCGGTTCGCTGTCGATCCCGATGAACTATGAGTCGCTGCGCCGCGCCGGTGCGACCGCTCGCGCGATGCTGATCGCGTCCGCGGCCAAGACTTGGAACGTGGACGTAGCCGAGCTCACGACGCAGGCGAGCACGGTGCGCCATGCCGCCACCAATAAGAGCGCGACGTACGGCCAGCTCGCCGAAGTCGCCGCGACGATGGCGGTGCCCGATGCGGCCAGCCTCACGCTGAAGCCGAAGCAGAATTTCAAGCTGCTCGGCACGCGCGTCACGGGCGTCGACAACGCGAAGCTCGTGCGCGGCGAGCCGCTGTTCGGCATCGATCAGCGCGTCCCGGGCATGCTGTTCGCCGCGTTCGCGAAAGCGCCGGCCATTGGCGCGCGCGCCACGTCGGCGAATCTCGACAAGGTCAAGACGATGCGCGGCGTGAAGAACGCTTTCATCGTCGCGCACCAGGGCGATCCGATCAGCTTCAATCCGGCGGCCGCGGCCACGTTGTCGGGCGTCGCGATCGTCGCGGACTCGACTTGGAACGCGCTGCAGGCGAAGAAGGCGCTCGAGGTGCAATGGGACACGGCGCAAGCGTCGAGCGACAGCTGGACCAACGCCGTCACGCAAGCGAAGGCGCTCGCGGGCAAGCCCGCCGCGCAAGTGCTCGGTGAGGGCGGTAACGTCGACGCGGCATTCGGCGCCGGCAAGACCGTCGAGGCGTTCTACACGTATCACTACGTCTCGCACGCGGACCTCGAGCCGCAGAACTGCACGGCCTGGTTCAAAGGCGACAGCATCGAGATCTGGGCGCCGACGCAGACGCCGCAGAACGCCGTCGATGCAGTCGCAGAGCTGCTGAAGCTGCCGAAGGAAAAGGTCACGCTGCACCAGTTGCGCGGCGGCGGCGGTTTCGGCCGCCGGCTCGCGAACGATAGCGTTTGCGAGGCCGCGCTCGTCTCGAAGCAGGCCGGCGGCATCCCGGTGAAGGTGCAGTGGACGCGCGAAGACGATATGGGCTTCGACTACTACCGACCCGGCGGCTTCCACGCGCAGAAGGCGTCCGTTGACAGCGCCGGCAGGCTGACCGCGTATCAAAACCACTTCATCACGTTCACGATGGACGGCAAGCAGCCGGTCTCGGCCGCGACGATCGACAAGACCGAGTTCCCGGCGAACGTGCTCGCCAATAACCGCATGGTGCAGTCGATGATTCCGTCGAAGATTCCGACGGGACCGTGGCGCGCACCGGGCAGCAACGTCATCGCGTTCTGCATCCAGAGCTTCTTGCACGAGTGCGCCGTCGCGGCGAAGCGCGACTACGTCGACTTCCTCGTCGAGGTCATGGGTGCGCCGCGCCCGACGGCGGCCGGTCCGTTCGGCGGCGGCCTGCACACGGGCCGCGCCGTCGCGGTGATCAAAGCCGTAGCCGAAAGATCCGGCTGGGGCCGAACGCTGCCGGCCGGCCGCGGGCTCGGCCTCGCGTTCCACTTCAGCCACCAAGGGCACTTCGCCGAGGTCGCTGAAGTCAGCGTCGACGCGAACAAGAAGGTCGACGTGCACAAAGTCTGGGTCGTCGCCGACATCGGTCAGATCGTGAACCTGAGCACCGCCGAGAATCAGTGCCAAGGCTCCGTCATCGACGCATTGAGCACGGCGATGGGCCTCAAGATCACGTTCGAGGGCGGCAAGGTCGAGCAGACGAACTTCGATAAGTACCCGATCGTGCGCATCGACAAGGTTCCGGAAGTCGACGTGCACTTCCTCGCGACGGACTACAACCCGACGGGCTGCGGCGAGCCGGCGTTCCCGCCTGCCGCGCCCGCGATCGCGAACGCGATCTTCGCGGCGACGGGCCACCGGATTCGCACGCTGCCGTTCAGCGTCGAAGGCTACTCGGTCTAGTGGATTCGCGGCGCCTGCGGCGACGAGGAAGTCCCTCGGCGGAGGGATTCTGCACCGCGGTGGTGCAAGATCCCTCCGCGGAGGGATTCGAGGTGACGGACGCATGT
>Ga0075418_10008145_pt1 | contig 11765 bp, 7 predicted proteins | sample SoiMetdeltSBSDD2_FD_81776 | JGI IMG/M metagenome (GOLD analysis project Ga0075418, IMG submission 81776) | Bulk soil microbial communities from a Populus tree surrounding site in Tennessee, USA - Soil MetaG P. deltoides SBSDD2 | ecosystem: Environmental > Terrestrial > Soil > Tree plantation...
CTCGACGTCCACGCCGAGGCCGAGACGAAGGGCGTGTTGAAGAAGCTCGGGCGCGGACGTACGATGATCGTGATCACGCACCGCCTGGGTTTCCTGGATCTCGCCGACTGGGTGATTTTCCTCTGCGACGGCCGAGTCAGCGAAGAAGGCACGCTCGAGGAGTCGGTGGAGCGACGCGGCGAGCTCTACGACTACCTGGCCCGGGGGCGGGAACATTTGGCGGCGCTGCGCTGGCTCGAACGTGTGGTGGAGCGGGGTGTCGTCCACGAGGAGCCGGGTATCCTCCGCGAGGAGCAGGGTGTCCTCCACGAGGGAGGGGCGAGGGAGGAGCGGCCGTGATCGCGCCCTTCGAGCCTTGGCGTTTCGACGCCGCTTGCGATCCCGAGGTCCTGCGGCCCAGCCTCGAGCACGGTCTCGAGCGCAACAGCGTCGGCAAGGTGCAGCTCGTCGACCTCGAGGTGCCCCGCGTTTTTCCTCGCCCGCACGGCGGACTCACCTTGCAGCTCAGCGGGCGTGCTCAGCGTGAGGGGGCGTCAGAGCTGGTTCCGGTCGTCCTCGGTGGCCATCTTCTGGGAGCGTTCGAGGGCTGGCCCGAGTACACGACGATACATGACGACAAGGTGCTGCGCTTCGAGAAGCTCCGGCTCGTCGTGCCGCTCTTCCCTTACGACCCAAACTTATGGCGCCTGCCGCAGCTGCTGCGCGAGGACCTGGCGCTAGCGCTGCTGCGCCGCGCTGGCGTGGCAGGGCTCGACGACGCTTCGGCGCTCGTACCCCGATTGCTCGGCTACCGACTCGAGCGCCGTTGCGTCGTCCATCATCGTCCCCTGAGCGGATCGAAGCGCACAGCGGCAGCGGCCCTCGTCACCAAGGCGCTCCGTCCGAGCCGTGTGGCAGCACTCCAGAATGCCGTCCAAACTCTCATCACTGCCGGCGCCGAAGACCTCGCCCCGAAGACCCTGCTCCTCGACCCCAGGCGTGGCCTGTACGTCATGGAGGAGGCACCGGGCCGCTCTCTCCGCGAGCTCGTCCCTCAGGCCGTCCCTCCGCCGGCCGTCATGACCCCGGAGTTCGCCTCGGGATGCGAGGCTGCGGGCCGCGCCCTCGCCCGACTGCACGCCCTCCCGAAGGAAGCTTTCCCGCGGCGGTGTGTCGCCGATGCACTGCGACCGCTCGACGGGCTCGTCGAGCTCGCCCGCCAGTTGCTCCCGCAGTGGTCGGAGGAACTCGGCCGGGCGCGTGACTCCGTCTTCGCCAAAGCACCGTCGGACCTCCAGCTTCGTGATCAGTCCACGGTGCACGGCGACTTCTACGACAAGCAGGTGCTCTACCGTGCCGGGCGTGCCACCGTCCTCGACTGGGACGGACTCGCCTGTGGCGACCCGGCACGGGACCACGGCAACTTCACCGCCCATGTGGCCCTGCGCGCCGAGCAAACGCCAGAATGCGCGGCAGAGATCGAGCGGGGTGCGGTGCGCTTCGATCGCGGCTATGGCAGCAGCTCCTCCGAGTTCGCCGCCCGCGCTCGCTGGTGGGAAGCGGCGACGCTCGTCCGTCTGGTGGCGCTCTACGGCTTGCGGCGACGCTGGCAGCACCTGGTTCCAGCGCTCCTCCGACGCTCCGGGCGCTCGCTGGAATCGTTGTCTGGGGTGGCAATGCTTCTCGCGTTGATGCTCACAGGGATCCCACGCCAGGCTCGGGGACAATCTCCCGAGTACATGAAGATCAAGCCGCACGTGGGTCAAGCGCTCGAGATCTCCGGGGCGTGGAGCGATGCTGGACTCTTCGTCGCGAGCGACATCCAAGTGCTGCCCGAACCACGCTCCCCTCAGCTACGAGGTGCGCTCGAAGCCGTGGACGTGGAGAAACGCACTCTCGTCGTGTACGGCGTGCGCCTGCAGCTCACGGACGGTACCAAAGCGGACAGCACCGAAAGCGCCGGTGCCGCCCTCGCAGCCCTGCAGCCCGGGCAGCGCATCGAGGTGAGCTGCGCCGTGGACGAGCGCGGGACCTGGACCGTTCGCCGTCTGAACACCAGCACGGTCAAGGCGAGCGACAAGATCAAGGGCACGACCAGCCGTGCGGCGGTAGACGGGGCCGCGCCCGACACGCTCGAGATCTCGGGGTTGCGCATCCTGCTCACGGCCAAAACCCAGGTGAAGGTACCGCAGCAACAGCAGCAAGAGGTTCGGCGCGAGCGCGACCTCTTTCCCGACCTGGCCCGGCGCGACCGTACGCACGCGACGGCGTCGCTCGCTGGGAACAGGATGCGCTTTCTCGGCGAGTATCGCGGTCACGCGCGCTCGCGCACGGATTACGACCTTTCGCGACGTTACGACTCGGATGCGAGCGAAGGCTCCTCCGAGCTGCGTCTGGGCTTCGCAGGCTACTGGTCCGAGTCGCTGTGGACCTTCGCGCAGATGCAGATCAGCCACGCCACGGCGCTGGATCCGGAAGAGCTGCTGCGCCCTCGCCTCGAAGGCAGACTCACGCAGCTCTACGCGCTGTTCCACACTCGGGGAGCGCATCGTGTCGCCCTGCAGGTCGGCCGCCAGGACTTCGACGAGCCGCGCGAATGGATCTTCGACGAATACCTGGACGCGGCGCGACTCGTCCTCTACGGGTTCGGCCCCCTCGTGGTCGAGGCAGCATTCATCCGGCCCTACCACCCGATCAATCCCGCCTTCGCCACCTGGTCGGACGGGTTCGCGATGGCGCGCTGGTACTTCAACTCGCAGAACCACGTGGCGGTCTGGGGTCTGGCGCGGAGCGATCGCAACCCGGTCCGTGAGCGCCAGCCCGTGTGGATCGGCGCCCGCTACTTGGGGCAGTGGCGCGGCACGGTGCGACCATGGCTGGACCTAGCGTCGATGCGGGGTGAAGACAAACATCGCACCCTGCGCGCCTGGGCCTTCGATGCCGGCGCCACCTGTGTCGCCACCGGCGTCCGGGGCATGCCTGCACTCACCGTGGGCTATGCCGTGGGCTCGGGCGACGCCTCGACTGCCGACGGTGTCGACGGCAACTTCCGACAGACCGGCTACGAGGACAACTGGTCGCGCTTCGGCGGCCTCGTGTCGCAGAAGATCTATGGCACGCTGCTCGACCCCGAGCTCAGCAACCTCGAGGTCTCGACTCTCGGCGTGGCTGCACGACCGATGCGTGACGCCTCGGTCGAGCTCATCTGGCACCGCTACCGGCAGCAGGCGGCCTACGACAAGCTGCAGGGCAGCAATCTCGTCGATCCACCGGCGCGCCCGAACGGTGCCAGCGCCGATCTTGGCTGGACTGTCGAGGTCGTGGCGGCGGCACCTGCATTGTGGGGGAGGCTGCGCGCCAGCTGGACCACCGCGTTCTTCCGACCTGGCGACGCGTACAACCCGCGCCATGAAGACGCGATCCTGAACCGGCTCGATCTCACTGCTTGGTTCTGAGCCCGAGCTGCGCCGTTCGCTCGCCGGGGGCCTCGCGCTCCTTGGTGGTTCGCTCGCCAGCAGCCGCCGCCTCGAGCTGCTCCAGCCGCCGGTAGAGCGTGGCGCGGCTCATGCCGGCCAGCCGCGCCGCTTGGGCGCGGTTGCCGCCCGTCTTGGCGAGGGCGTCGAGGAGCCGCTGGTCGGTGCGCCGTTCGCGTTCGGCGCGCGTCCAGAGGCTCGCCCCTCCGGAATTCGAGCCCTGCTCCTGATGCGGCGCAAACTCCTGGATCTCCTCAGGCAAGTCCTCCGGCTCGAGCCGGAAGGTGTGACAGGCAAGCACGGCGAAGTCGATGGCGTGGCGCAACTCCCGCACGTTGCCGGGCCAGTCGTACGCCCCGAGGGACCGCTGTGCCGCCTCGCTCACCGAGTCGATGGCCTTCCCTACCACCCGGCGCGCCTGTTCGAGGAACCATTGCGCCAGAAGCGGCACGTCCTCGCGCCGCTCGCGCAGTGCCGGCAAATGCAGGCGCGCCACGCGTAGGCGGTACAAGAGGTCGGCGCGGAATCTGCCGGCGCGCACCTCCGCGCCGAGGTCGTGCTGCGAAGCCACGACGACACGCACGTTCACCGGACGCGAGCGCGTCTCGCCGAGCCGGGTGATCCGGCGTTCCTCGAGCGCGCGGAGGATCGTCCTTTGCAGGCTCGGAGACATGTCGCCGATCTCGTCGAGGAGCAGTGTGCCCCCGTCCGCGGTTTCGAAGAAACCCGGCTGATCGCGGACTGCGCCGGTGAAGGCGCCGCGCCGATGTCCGAACAGCTGGCTCGAGAGCAGCGAGTCCGTGAGTCCCCCGCAGTTGACGGCAACGAAGGGACCCTGTCGCCTCGAGCTGCAGGCGTGGAGTGCCCGTGCCGCGAGCTCTTTCCCCGTTCCCGTCTCGCCTTCCACGAGGACGGTCCAGTCGAGCCGCGCGAGCTCCTGGATCTGTTCGAAGACACGTTGGATGCCGGCGCTCTTGCCCACGAGACCCTGGAAGCCTGACGGCGATGTCGGGCGGGGGGCAGGGCGCGACGGCACAGCGTCGCGCCCGGGTGAACCCTGCCCACAGGGCAGGCTCTGTTCCTGGCGCCGCAGCTCTTCGAGGTGGCCGCGGGCGCTGGCAAGGGCTGCCCCCACGTCGGCGCTCATGACCGGCTTCACCAGATAGCCGAGCGCTCCCACCTCTTCGACCCGCCGCATCGTTTCACGGTCGGAGTACGCGGTGACGAAGATCGCCCGGAGGTCGTGGGTCTCACGCAACTCGCGCGCCAGAGCGACGCCGTCCGAGTCGTCCGCGAGCCGCAGGTCCATGAGGACGAGATCGGGCGTCTTCGCCGCCTTCGCGACACCGGCCATCGCCTCGGCGCGGCAGTCAGCGCTGCCCACCACTTCCCATCCCAGGTCGCGCACGATCTTCTCCAGATGCACGCGCATCAGGACCTCGTCTTCGACGATGAAGAGCCGCCGCGACATCATCACGCCACCGCCTTTTGCATCCTGTCGGTCCTGGGGAAGGTGACGTGCACGCGCGTGCCGGCGTCGCTCTCGATGGCCACCGAGCCTCGCAGCTGTTTCGCGAAGGTCGAGACCAACGTCATGCCCATGTGCCCGGGCTTCCCGCGCTGCGCTCCCGGCAGCATGCCGACACCGTCGTCGGCCACGGTGAGCACGCAGGCATCACCCTGACTGGCCAGCTGTAGCCGCACCTCCCCGGACCGATCCGCTGGGAAAGCGTGCTTCAGGGCGTTGGAGAGCAGTTCGTTGGCGAGAAGACCGACGGTCATCGCCCGATCGACATCGAACCGCAGGTCCTCGAGATCCAAATGCAGGGAGATGCTCTGGCTGTGGCCGTAGCTGTCCAAGAGGTGCGACGCCAGCTGCCTCAGGTAGTCCCGAGCGTCGATCTGCTCGAACTGACCCGCACCGTAGAGAGACTCGTGGACGAGCGCCATGCAGCGGATGCGGTTCTGGCTCACCTCGAGCTTTTCGGTCAGTAGGCGGTCACCGATCGAGCGCGACTGGAGGTCGAGCAGGCTGGAGACCACCTGCAGGTTGTTCTTGACCCGATGGTGAACCTCGCGCAGGAGCATCTCCTTTGCTTCGAGAGAGCGCTGCAAACTCGTTTGAATAGCCTTGAGCATGGCGACGCACTGCATCGAGATCGCGAGCCGTTCGGCCATGGAGTTCAAGGTGCGCCACAGAAGAACGGCGACCAGGAACACGAGCGCGGCGACGGTAATGCTGGTAGCGAGAACGGTATGGCTCGCTTCCACCCTTCGAGCCGTGAGCGCGACCGCGACGACCAGCGCCACGGTCGCCAGGGATCCGAGGAAGATGCACCGACGCAAGCTCAACACTGGCCTCCGCTCGGGTCGAATCTCACCGCAGCAACAGAATCTTGCGCGTCTCCGTTGTGCCCGCTGCCCGCAGGATCACGAAATAGAAGCCCGAAGGAGCCGGCGTGCCGTCCTCCTGCTGGCCTTCCCACTCGCAGGTGAAGGTGGAGACCGGGCGATCACCGTGTTCGAGGCGGCGGACGCGGCGACCGGCAACGTCGTAGACGTCGATGCTCACCGTGGACGGATCCCGCACGCGAACCCCGATCTCGATGGCGCCGGCGAAGGGGTTGGGTGCCAGCGACTGGAAGGAGGCGGAGCGTGGCCCCCTGTCCTCGGGTGCTGGCAACACGAAAGCGACCTCGGTGTCGGCGTTGACGTCGATCCCCGTCAGGGTGACGTTGGTGAACTCGGCGACACCAGTCGTCGTAGGTGGCGTCACCGTCGCATCGTAACGTCCGGGTGAGAGCGCAACGATCGCGACGCCGTCGGCCCCTGATTCCCCGTGGGGTGCGTAGACCTCGGCGCCCGCAGGCGAGGTCAGCAAGCGGAGAACCGCGCCGCCTACCGGTGCGTTCATGGTGTCCGTGACCCTGGCGGTGAGCAGAACGCCGGTTTCGAGGACGATATCCTCCAGTGCGACGTCACCCGCCACCGTCACCGGAGGCAATCGCCGGGCCACGAGACGCGCGCCACGAGGCGGCGCCAGCAACAGCTCGATCTCCCGCCGTGGCAGCGCCAGGTCGAAGGCCCCGGTCGACGCCGTGCTCGTGAACGGCGCACCGACCGCCTCCCCGCTGGGGACGGCGCGCGCCTGAACGGTGACGTCGGCGACGCCCTCCCCCGCCGTGTCGACTAAACGTCCGTTCACGTGCACCCATCCGTGCGCCGGGAGCCCGGCGGTGACCGTCATGTCTTCCGTCACCGGGATGCCGCGCAGAGTGGCGCGGTCGAGGTTTCTACCCGAAGGCGGGTCGAAGCGGAACGAGTACATGTCGGGCCGGAGCGTCAGCTCGACATGACCCTTCGCATCCGTCTTGTTCCGTGGCATGAAGAGTTTTTTCCCGGTGTTCTCCTGGATGACGTCGAGCTCGGCCCCCGCGAGCGGCGCGCCGGTGGAATCGAGGGCGACGGCGGTCACGAGGAACCCGTTCTCCAGAACGCGATCCAGCCTCGTGTCGCCTCCGATCGTGACGCTGTCCATCCGCGCCGCGACCGCTCGGCAACCCGGGGGCGAGACGAAGCGTACTTCGAAGGTGCCCGGCGGCACTGCCGTCTGGTAATCGCCGTTCGCGCCGGTCGACTTGTTCAGCAGCATCACCTTCACGCCATCCTCCCGCCTGCGCAAATCGAGATCGACGCCGCTCCAGGGCCTGCCGCCCGGATCGCTGACATGCCCGTAGAGCAGCACGCCGGGCTCCAGGGCCACGTCGAGGTTTCGGTCCCCCAGGACCGTCATGGCGTCGAGCTGCAGCCCTTGCCAGTGCGCACCGCGCGGGGGAGTGAAACGGAAGCGGTAGAGTCCGTCGGGGACGACCACGGCGTAGGCGCCGGTGGCAGGATCGGTCCTGTCGTTCGGCGTGAACACCCGTCCGCCCGACATGCGGTCCACATCCACATCCACCCCTCCGAGCGGGACGCCATCCGCCGTCCTCACCACACCTGCCACCACCGTGCCCGGATCGAGCACGACATCCAGCTCGAGCCCACGGTCGGGCCTGAGATCGATCGGCGCGAACTCCTTGCCGAGGAGCCTCGAGCCCGGCGGCGGGGCGAACGTCACCGTGTACAGCCCAGGAGGCACGCAGACGCTGTAAAAACCGAAGACATCGGTGCCGTCACCGTGTGTCGTGAGCTTGACCCCAGTGTCGTAGTCGAAGAAGTCCAGGTCTCCCTCGACCACGGGGCGCCCCGCCCCGTCGCGCACGAAGCCGGAGAGGCACGACGCCAACGCGCCGGCAGCGAACCCCCCTAACCCGACGGCGAACGCAACGGCGCTCACCGCGCAGGTTCGGCAGCTCTTCCCACCTCGGAATGACATGACCCCGCGCCCCGTTCTCTGCGGGCACGGAAAGGCATGCTGGCCCTCTCCGAGCCGTGGGCCTATGAGCCAGCCCCGGGCCGGCTCGGCATATGTGCATTTTATGAGCCCCTCGGAAGGAGATGAATCGGGCAGACACCTAAATATGTAGTAAGGAAAACGCCCGACTGTCACGACGAGGCGATCTCGCTAGCATGGCGTCAGCACAGGAAGGAAGTCGCATGACCGCCTGCCGGGGGGAGTCGCTCTTGATTCGAGCCGTGGCCTGGACCTCTGCATGCCTGCTCTCTGGCTCCGCAGCAGCTCAGACGCTGGATGGAATCGAGTTTCGCGACACGGCGCAGCAGAGCGAAGTCCTGCTCAAGATGAGTGGGATGCCGACTCCGCGTGTTCTCGAGCTAGCCTCCCCTGCCCGCCTCGTCCTCGACCTCGAGGGGACGAGGAAGGCTCTCCAGGTGAGCCCTCCAGAGTTGACGGAGGGCCCCGTCGCACGGGTGCGTGTCGCGCAGTTCGCCCAGCACCCCGTTCCGATCACGCGGATCGTCGCCGATCTGCGCCGGCCGTGCCGGTACGACCTGCAGTGGGTGGAGGGCGGTCTCGTCCTGGTGCTGACGGACAAGCCAGCTGGCGTTGCAGAGGAACTGGTGGAGAACGCGGATGTCCTGCGGCGCTTCCTCGATGTGTACCAACGCGATCGAGACCCGGATGGGGCGATGGCTCTCCTGGTCGACGGGATCCGCGGGAACAAGATCCGCTTCGACGACACCGAGAATCTGAAGGCGGTTCTGGACGACGTTGCCGAGTACTATGCGTCCCACAACCAGGACGACAAGCAGTTCATGGATCTCGTCACCAGCATGCTGGATGGGGGACGTATTCGACTCATCGTCGATCAGTTCCACGACAAGGCGCTTCGCGAGGCAGTCCCCGAGAAAGGTGCGGCTCGAACCCGGAAAGGAACCGGTGTCGGAGGCTCTTCGGCCCAGTCGGCAGCGGACCGCTATTCGAGCCTGTACGTGCTTGCTGTGGAGGCTGAGCGCCGATGGAGAGCTCCCGCAGCACTCACCATCGACAACCTCGCCTCCAGAGGCCAGGAGTGGAAGCCACTGGCGTATTCCGTCACCTGCAAGAACCGCGCTGGCCGCACCGTAGCCTTGCCCGTCGATCTGATCGTTCAGGTAATTCCTCCCAATGCCGCCAGGCATGACGCCAAGGCGCGCACTCTCGTCCCCATGCGGGTTGGATCCTTCGTACTCCGCGCGAGTACCGCGGACGGGGCGCTCCAAGTGGAGAAGCAGGTAACCATCCAGCCGCAAACGATGCCGGAAGAGCCCATGGCTTCATTGATACCGAGGCGTGGGATCCTGGAAATCGACGAGCGCGCCGAATTCACGGTCACTGCAAACGACGCTCTGCAGCGAAAGGGATGGAGAGTCGAATGGGAACCTCAGGACGTCTTGAGCGGGCTGAAGAACTACGAGGATAGCTCCAAGGCGGTCATCACCATCCACGCCCGTCGAAGTGGTGTCGGCCGACTTCTGGTCACCGGTGGCGGCAAGGAACTGAGCGAGGCCCAGCTCTATGTACCGCCCACGGCACCATCCAAGATTGCGCCGGTGACTCTGACCTTCGCCACGGCCGGGGCCGTCGCTGGCGCGATGGCAGCTGCTGACGATGGAAACTCGGATGCGAAGGTCTGGCTAGCGTATGCGGCAGTGCCAACGCTGGCGCTGAGCGCCGTTATCAACTGGTGGCGGTATCGGGAGCAGGGAGAGACGCGTGAGCGGTTTCTCCGGGAGCAGCCCGCTTTCGAGGGTTCCCCACCGGTGGCTCGGGCCACGACTCCCCGCGAGCGGCCATGATGCCGGCAAGAAGGCCCACCTGCGGCGCCGGGCCGCCACATTAGCTCACTACTCAGGGTACCGCTTGCACCAACAAGACCTCCAGCCGGGTCCGGTGCGAACGGCACCGGACCCCGAGCGCACCGGCCTAGCAGAAGGCCGGTGCGACGGTGAGGATCCGGGAGGAGGCACCGGGCGACAGCAGTTCCAGGGTGGCGAGGAAGCTCTTGTGGGTCATCCCCGACCCGAGGAAGGTCCAGCGCGTCGCCTGGCGCTGCACCGAGCGGAATTCTTCGCGCTCGGCTTCTCCGAGGGTGCGTCGGGCAGCCCGCTCGAACGCGGCCAGGTCGAACTCCACCTGCTGAATGAGCCCGCCGTCGAGCATCCCGCCGATCTCCAGGTAGCCGTCGATGGCGGTCGCGACTTCCTCCGGGCTGCAGGCGGCGCCGATGGCCTCCACCATCAAGGTATCCAGCTTGGCGTGCTGCGCTTCCTCCATCCAGTGGTGCTTCAGCAGGCTCTTGAACTGCGGGTCCAGCTCTCCATCGTCGCGGATGCTGTCGACGTAGTGACGCTGCGTCATCCATTCGATCTGCAGGATGGCGAGCGCCACGGAGAGCGGGTGCTTCGACAGCACGGCCTGCGCGATCGCCTCGGGCGGACCGATGACCTCGCACTCGCTGCCAAATTCGCGCAGGAACTCCTGGCGGAAGCGCCGGAACAACTGGATGTGCTTCGCTTCCTCGGCCGCGAACTGCAGGAAGGCCCGCACCCGCGTATCGTCGGCGTGCAACATCGGCCGGACATGATCGAGGACGTAAGGCACGATGAACTCTTCGACCAGGCCGAAGATATAGAGGTAATCGTGCCCGCGAATCTGGTTCAGGATGCGCTTCTCGGCAGGTGACAGGAAGGCGAGGCCCTGGACACGCGCCAGCGACTCCGGCAAGAACGGCTTGGAGAAATCGAGGCGCTTGTCGCCGCCGATCACGTCTTCCACGCGCCAGTTGACCCGCTCGGAAGCGGCGAGCGCCGCCTCATAGGTGTAGCCCGGCCAGCCCTCGCGGCGCATGCCGCCGGCGGCTGTGGGGCTCGGGTCCAGGGTCATCGTTTCGGGTCGCATGGGGTTTCCCTTCGTGGCGGTCACTTCGTCCGACGGGTCGCTCCCGTCTCTTGAAGAAGGAAACGCTGCCACCGTGTGAGAAACCGTTGGAAGGACCGTGGAGAATGCGGGAAAATGACGGTGGAATCTCCGGAGTCTGCAGCCACGCGCCCTCGTTCCAGGCCCTCTCACCCCATCCATGGCAGGGTCGCCGTGAGGCATTAAGTTGTTGCGGATAAACCTGTTAGGCGATCTTGAAGTGCTCCGCGAGGGCCCCGGAGGAAGCGAGGGGCCGACGTGGAGCTCGTGATCGTTGAGCGTCGCTTCGATACCCCGGTCGATTTCGAGTCGATTCAATCGGTCGAAAGCGCCAGCGCCGGTTGCCTGCAAACGCACCGGGTGACCTTCGTGCAGACGCTCTTCTCGCGCGACCGCAAACGCATGCTCTGTCTGTACGAAGCGCCGGACGCCGAATCCGTCCGGGTTGCCGAACGCAAGGCCGGTGTTCCCTTCGACCACGCCTGGGCCTGCGAACGCATCCGGGAACATGGTGCGGGGCCCCCGCCGACTCGCGGGTACACGTCGTTGCCGAGAGACGCTTCACCGCGCCGATCACGCCGCAGGACGTCCGCAGGATCTAAGCGGCTCGACCTCGTGCTTGGAGGCAAACGACGCCAAGCGCCTCGAGTCCTATCTCTCCCAGGACGGGCTCACGATGATCTGTGTTTTTCTGGCCCCGGACGCGGAATCGCTGCGGCGAGCCGGGCGAATGCTCCAGATCCACGATGAGATCATCTGGTCCGCCACGCTCCACTTGCCTCTGGCTTGAGCCCTCCCAAGTTTCTCTTGCGCGCCTGCCGTACCGGGCTGGTGAAGCGGCGTGATGCCGACTGGGCCGTTTTTGTCCATGACGGCCAGCTTCATTGCGTTCCAGCCGAGCCGGAGATGGCGTCAAATTGCAGGTGCCATTCCTTGCTTATTACATTGCAGGCACA
>Ga0075418_10008147_pt1 | contig 11763 bp, 9 predicted proteins | sample SoiMetdeltSBSDD2_FD_81776 | JGI IMG/M metagenome (GOLD analysis project Ga0075418, IMG submission 81776) | Bulk soil microbial communities from a Populus tree surrounding site in Tennessee, USA - Soil MetaG P. deltoides SBSDD2 | ecosystem: Environmental > Terrestrial > Soil > Tree plantation...
AGACGTGACGCTAAGAATACCGTATTTTTCATCCAACGATAAAGTGCGTCATCGTGAAACTGACCCCGACTTTCTGCCTTCTGCTTCCTCTCCTCTGACTTCTGACCTTTAATCGTGTATTCTAACTGCCGTGCTAAAGACATTCCTCGAATCCAGGCTGGGAAAATGGAAGCGTCTTGAGGAATTGACCGCACGGGTCTCTCGGCTGCGATTGAAGAGCCTCTCCGGTGAAGAGGTCCGCGAATTCGGGCAGCTTTATCGTCGGACGGCGGCAGATCTGGCGATCGCACGTGAAGAGGTCAGCGACCAGAGGCTGGTCAACTATCTTAACTACCTCGTCGGACGTGCTCACGGCGCGATCTACCGAAGCGAGTCGTCCGGCTTCGGCGTGTTTCTTTCGTTTTTCCGCTATGAATTCCCAGCGGTCTTTAGGAAGACTTTTCGCTATACCCTAACCGCCTTCGCCGTCTTTATGCTGGCCGCTCTCTTTTCATCAGCGGCATGTCTCCTGGACGAGGGCTTTGCAGATCGCATCGCGCCAGGTCTGAAACATAAGATCGCCGGCCACGAAAACTGGACCGAAGACATAAACAACGCAAATCCCCTGGCATCGACCTCGATTCAGAGTAACAACATCACGGTGACCTTTGTTGCGTTCGCCGGAGGCGTGCTCGCCGGGATTGGTTCATTGTGGGTGTTGGCTCAGAACGGGATGCTGCTTGGCATGGTCTTGAGCCTCTGTTTTCGATATCGGTTTTGGGATATTCCGATATTTGTTTCGGCTCACGGAGTGATCGAGCTGACCGCGATATTTATTGCCGGTGGCGCCGGCCTGCTGATTGGTAAGGCGCTTTTGATGCCGGGCGATTTACGCCGGATCGACGCACTGGTTGAGAACGGACGGCTCGCAATAAAGCTGATACTCGGCTGCATACCGATGCTGCTTATCGCAGGCTTGATCGAAGGGTTCATCTCTCCGGCGCATATTCCCGCCGCCTTCAAGCTCTCGGTCTCGGCAATGAGCGGACTGTTGATGGTCATGTACTTCTTAAAATCCGATCCCACTGTGAAATAAAAAAGGGTTCAGGGTTCGGCGTTCCGAGTTTCTGGTTTCTAGTCTCTGGTTTGTAGCTGGGATCCGAACCGGAAATCAGAACCAGAAACGAGAAACAAGAAACAAGAAACGCTAACCCCGAACCCCGAACCCCGAACCCTATACTCTGAACCCTGAACCTTTCTTACAACATTCCTCGTTCCTTCACCTCGAGGTACTTATTGACCAGCTCCAGCGAAAGTCTTCCCGCAGGAACGTCCAGCGCGAGCCCGCCAGCATGACGAATGCGCATCAATGCTTCTTCGCGCTGGCGCAAAATCTCCTCCGCAACTGCTTGACGATAGACGTCACTCGACGTCGCCGGTTGCGCGCGAACCAGCTCTCTGAGATCAGTATCGCCGATCGTAATGATTAGAGGCAGATGTCGGGGAATAAGCTGCGATGTGTGCGCAAGCAGTTCGGCAGACGCGTCTCGATCCACAAGATCGGTGAGGATCACGACCAGTGAGCGCCTTTTGCAATTCGTGCCGAAGAAGTTGAACGCTCGCTTGTAGCTCGGCTCGATCATCTGCGGCTCGAGACTATAAAGCGCTTCCATCAGGCGATTGATTTGGTCGCGGCCCCTGCGAGGTGGCAAATAGCTCACCACCCGTCGCGAAAAGGCAACCAGTCCTACGTTATCGCCTCCTGCCGCCGCCACATAGGCGATCGATAGCGTAGCGTTGACCGCGTGGTCCAGCTTCGAGAGCTTGCCAATCCGCGCGGTCATCAATCGGCCGGTGTCCAGGAGCACGACAATGTTCTGGCTGCGCTCGATAGTGTACTGACGCGTTATGACTTTGCCTCGCCTCGCCGTGGCTGCCCAGGAGATGTGGCGAATTTCGTCGCCGATCACAAACTCACGCAGGGATTCGAACTCGCGACCCTGCCCACGGACTCGCATTCGCCGAAGCCCCGGCTCCGGCCGCCGATTTCTATGCGCATAGATTTCGTGTTTTCTTGCCTCGCGGATGTCGGGGTACACCTTCACATCGGTTGTAGTCGGATATGTCACCTGTCGCCACAATAACCCGAGGCGAGTTCGAAATCTAACCAGTGTGTTGCCGAAGTTGTACTTGCCCCGCGCTGTTGGCAGCAAGCTGTACCGCCACGCGCGAGAGCGTCCAGCCGGAATCGTCAATTGCGCCTCGCGAGGAGTAAGGAGTTCCATCTGAGACGGGTACTCGTCCTTGACGATAAACGAGACCTTGCGACGGGAACGGTTTGCAATCCGGATCGTAACTTCGTTCTCCGCCCCCATCGCGAACCGCTCTTCCATCTGCCGCTCGATGCGGAAGGCTGCGGGTTTATCGGAGACAAAATAATCAACGGCGGCCGCAACAATTAATCCGAAATCGTACAACAGCGTCAGGTAAAGCGCGCCACGACTTATCCATCCGACCGAAAGCAACGCAAGCCCGACCGCGAGCAGCAAGAAAAACCGCGTGGAGAAAACAAATCTCAAATCAGATAGTCCTCGTCGATGCTCCCAACCGCAAGAGTCTCTAGCAGGGCCGCGACGGTTTGAAACTGAGCGATCGTGAAAACCGCAGCGCGGATCTGATAGGGCAGCTCGAAGCGCGCGAGCGCCTCACGAGCCGCTACCCACATCTCTTCATCGACTTCTTCTGTGTTCAAGGTGGTGTTGAATTCGCCCTCAGCCGGGTAAGCGAAGGTCAACATGTGATAAACAGGGCCGGCGTGTGCGCTTGTGTGAATGTCTCTCAACGGAACAAGAAGCTGAGTGTCTATTTCGATCCCGATTTCTTCGAGTACTTCGCGACGCGCGGTTGCTCGGATATCGGTGTCGTCAGGGTCGCACCGGCCTCCTGGAAAGACAAACGCACCTGGATAATAGCGGAAATGAGCGGGCCGTCGACTCAAGTAAACCTCAATCCCGAGCGCGGAATCCCTTACGAAGGCGACCGCTGCGGCGGGTATTGGTTCATTATGTTCTCTCACTTTGCCCACGCAAGACCGTCGGGTCCTCGCCCCGGCTCCATCGATCCGGAGACAGAGAAGTCCTCAAGGTTGATAACTGCGACTTTGTTGGCCTGTGACAATGCAACGAACGCCCGACGTCCATCGGGATGGACGAGAATACCCGCGGGACCGCCGCCGACCTTAATGCGTCGCAGCTCCTTTCGGGTCGATGCTTCGAAGATGATGACATCGCCGGTTTGCGGATCAGATACCAGGACGCGTTTTCCGTCGGGCGTGAACTTCACTCTAATCGGCGCGCCGCCCACTTTGAGAACCGCTTTCACCTGGCCGGTCGCGGCGTCGAGGATTGATAGCCCTCCGTCGCCCCGGTGCGCAGCCCAGACCTCGCCTTCATCAGGGGACAGATCAATTCCTTCCGGTCCTTTCCCGACCGCGATCTGAGTCATAGACAATGCGCTTGTTCCCTTAGCGGGAACGATCGAACTCACTGTGTCAGACTCTCGATTAGCGGTAAACATCTTTCCGGACTTCGGGGCCACGACTATCATATGAGAGCCTCCCTGGCCGGTCCCCAGAGTCCAGTCTACTCGACCAGCTACCGGGTCGTATCGGGCAATGGCTCTGCTGCCTTCGATCGTGAAGTATATCTTTCCGTTCGACTCGAAGACGCCATGTGGCCGCAGCAATGCCCCCAGTTCAACTCGCTTGATTTCTTTTCGCGAGGCTATGTCGATTACCGAGATCGTGTTTCCCGGGCGTTCGGCAGTTCCGTAGTTGCATACGAACGCAAATCGGCCGTCTGCTGATGTGGTGAGTTCGTGTGGACCTTCGCCGGTTGGCACCAGAGCCAGCACCTTGAGGGTTGCCGCGTCGACGATCGCAAGAGTGTTGTCGGATTTGTTAAGAACCAGCAGAGATCCGTGATCCGCGACTGCAGCAAAGGATGTCAATCCCACCAGAACCCCAAAGATCATCACCACCAACGAGACGAGCCTCTGCCATGGGCCTTTCATATTGCGATACACCTCCGGCTAGACGTGATCCAGATAGGTACTAAACGAGATTCCGGTAATAACTGTGAATCTTGCTGATCAACGGGCGAGAGCGACGATCTTCTCGGCGGCGTCTTTCATTCCGGAAGCGGAGACAAATCCCAGGCCCGAGTGCTCGATGACCTCGCGACCCTTCTCCACATTGGTGCCTTCCAGACGAACAACAACCGGGACCTTGATGCCTAAGTTCCGGGCGGCGGCGACAACGCCGGTTGCGACCATATCCGTCCGTACAATGCCGCCGAAGATGTTGATTAGTACCGCGCGGACATTCTTATCCGAGAGCAGAATGCGAAAGGCGCTTTCGACGCGCTCCTGCGAAGCTCCTCCTCCAATGTCCAGGAAGTTCGCGGGCTCTCCGCCGGCAAGCTTGATGATGTCCATCGTCGCCATAGCCAGGCCGGCGCCGTTCACCATGCAGCCGATGTTACCATCCAGCTTGATGTAATTCAGATCGTGTTTTGAAGCTTCGATCTCGAGCGGGTCTTCTTCATTCAGATCGCGCAACTCTGCGTAGTCCTTGTGCCGGAACAACGCGTTGTCGTCGAAATTCAGCTTCGCATCGAGCGCATACAAATTGCCGTCTTCGGTGAGCAAAAACGGATTGATCTCGACAAGCGAGGCGTCCAGATCAACATTCGCGCGGTACAGCGAGATCATGAACCGGGCAGCCTTGTTCACAACCTCTTTTGGAAGTCCGATTCCGAAGGCGAGCTTGCGAGCCTGGAACGGTTGAAGTCCGATGGCCGGATCGATCACTTCCTTGAGTATCTTTTCAGGCTCATTTGCCGCTACTTCTTCGATATCCATCCCACCCGCGGACGAAGCCATGAAGACCAGGCGCGAAAGTGAACGGTCCAAAACTATTCCAAGATAGAACTCCTGCTTGATCTTGAGAGCCTCCTCGATCAAGACCGTGCGAACCTCGCGGCCTTCGGGGCCGGTCTGATGAGTGACCAGCTTCATTCCAATCATATTTCGCGCGATATCCACCGCTTCGTCGAGCGAGCGAGCGAGTTTGACCCCGCCCCCTTTGCCGCGTCCACCGGCATGAATCTGCGCCTTGACGACGACGGGTAGTCCGAGCTGCTCGACCGCGGCAGGCACCTGCTCGTGGCCAGTCACGACTACGCTTCGTGGAACGTTGACTCCGTATTTAGCCAGAAGTCGCTTGCCCTGATATTCGTGGATTTTCATTGGGAGTTAGTCATTGGTCATTGGTCATTAGTCACTGGATCATTAACTAGCGATCAAAAGACCGATGACTAGTGACCAATGACTAATGACCAATGACGGTCCTTCTACTGTTGCCCGCTAATGTTCGCGCGATTGCGCTTTGTAAAAACGTAGACCCCGCTGGAAAAGCTACCCAGATAGACTCGATCCCGGTCAAATGGATCAAAGGTCACCGTCCAGACTCGGTTCGACGGCAGCTCAACATCCACTCGTTCCCAGATGTAACCTTTGTCTGTCGAGCGATACACTCCGCCGCGAGAATACTCGGCGGCCATCACCTCATCGGGATTCGTCGGATTGATGACTACCGATGTGAAGTCCCCCGAGGGCAACCCGCCGCCTCGCCGCGCCCACGTCCGACCCCCGTTGGTGGATCGGAAGATATACTGATTGGTGCCGACGATTATTATCTGCGCGTCGCGCGGGTCCTGAGCGATCGCTTTGACGAACATGTCAGTCGGGCCGCGCTCGGCATGCTGCCAGGAGAGAGTGCTGTCGTTTGAGATAAAAAGACCTTGTTTGGTGCCCGCCAGGATCTTTCGGGGTGTGTCCTTGTGAGTTGAGATCGAGAACACCGGAGCATCGGCGGGATAGCCGTCTATCGTTACCTTCTGCCATCCGCGAGCATCGTCGAAGGTTCGATACAGCCCGTCCATCGTTGCAGCCAGCAATCCAACTTTTCCGTCAGCGTCGGCGAAGCTGGTGATGTCGTCAACCTGCCTGGTCAATTGAATGGACCCCGGGTCCAGAGACGCCTCAACCTTGGGTTTCTCTTTTTTCACCGGTCGCTTTTGAGCGGGTTTTTTGGACTTCTGAGTTGTCGTTTTCTTTGAAGCCGCGATGGTCTCGTACCGGCCAACAGCGGACGGTGACCAAGCGGCGCCAGCACGCCGGGAACGTGTGTTTCTCGCCGGTGGTTTCTCTACCTTCTTAACCGGTTCTACCCCAGTGGCCGCCCATGTCGCGCCGCGGTCATTCGAACGATACACCCCTGAGTTGGTGCCGGCGTAGACAACGCTCGGGTTATCGGGCATCTGATAGAAAGAGAAGACGTCCCGCCCGGCGAGTCCGGTTGAGGATGGCAGCCAGGTCTCGCCGCCGTCGGATGAAGCGAACACGCTTCCGCCGGTGCCGTCGTGAAAAACGCTGGCCAGCAGCCGCCCATTCTCGGTCGCGTCGGGCATTATCGCGAGCACGTGACGGTGGATGAATCCTGTGTTCGACTCGCTAAAGTCAGTTCCGAGGTTCTCGGAAGTTCGCACGCCAAAGTCATCCGTACCAATTACCACTCGGTTGGGTTTGTCGGCGGTAACCACGATCGACCGGATCACCAGCGTCTTTGAGGTCAACAGCATCCAGCGCTTGCCGCCGTCCTTAGACCGCCACAAGCCTTCGCTTGTTCCGGCGAACAGGATGCTCGAATTCGATGGATGCGGGACAAGCACATAGGTGCGGCGCGCGCTGAACGGAATGCCCGGGAACTTGAACCACTTTTCTCCGGCATTCATCGAACGATAAAAACCGCTGCACGCATTGACATACACAATGTTGGGTTGATTGGGATCTACGGTGATTCCAAAGACATCTGAGTCGTTGATCATCCCGGCGATCTGATTACCAGTTTGCTTCCAGCTTACCCCACCGTTGGTAGTTTTCCACGGCAGGTGCCAGGTGCCGGCGTAGATGACGTTTGTGTCCCGCGGATCGATAGCCACCGATTCAATGTTTCGAATCTCTCGATCGCCGACCGGCGATATTCGTTCCCAGCTTTTTCCGGCGTCAGTAGATCTGAATACGCCGTTCAAATTGGGATCGTCGTTTGCGCTCCCAGCAATTAGAAAATTGGAGTCGGACGGTGCAATGGCCAGCGAACGGACTGACAGTTTTTTGGTTCCGTCGAGCAGTTTCCAGTGTTGCCCACCGTCGGTGCTCTTGAACACACCGCCTTCTTCATCGCGTGCGACTGCCCATGCTCCGGCGTAAATCGTTTTGGGATCGCGAGGGTCAATTACGATGTTGTCGACGGAGAGTCCTCGCTTATCGAGTCCTGGCTTGAGCCGGCGCCAGGTGCGCGCGTTATCCGTCGAGTTGAAGATTTGCCCGTCTGCCGTTCCTAGATAAAACACATCCGAGTCGACCGGCGAGGCCACCAGCGCTCGCACATCGCCACCCCACGGACCGGTCACTTCCCACTGGCGAACTTCAGTCGCTTTTGTTTCGGAAGAAGGTCTTGTATCGTCGTCACCGCTGACAGCAGCGGCGGACGCGCACACAAACAACAATGTGAGGGTGAGCAAGCGATTTAGTTTCATTCTGACGGTACTCCTTGGTCAAACTGCCGAATCCGTCTGGGGTTCAATGCGCGGATCCTTTTGACTGATTCGGTTCAGTCCCGAAGACTATACAATACTCTTGATGTGCGATTCCAGAGGAACCTTTGGAGGCTTAGCTTACACGTATCTGACCCCCGGCGTGTGCTCGCCGGGACCATCTAGTGCCACGCCAAATCTATGCCTGGTTGCTGATTAACGACCTATTTGATGACCCAGGTATCGCCGCTGTTGATCAGCTTTTCCAGGTCTCCGGGGCCCTTCTTGTCGGTTGCCGTTTTGATCTGTTCCACGAGCATTTCTTCATAGGTGGCCTTGGCAACATCACGGAAGACGCCGATCGGAACCGGATAGTCAGGGTACTCCATCCGGGCCAGCATGTAGGCCAGATAGGAGTCCGTCGCCTTCTCATCGTGCGTGATCAAATCGGACTCGCTTACGTCGCCGTTCAGATCGACGACTTCAAGGTGCATATCGCGGTTGCGCATCCGAATACCACGATTGCGCTCCTTACCGAATACCAACGGTTTCCCGTGGTTCAGCTCGATCATGGCGTCGTCGCGCACTCCGCGCTCGGTGAACATGTCGAAAGCGTGGTCGTTGAAGATGTTGCAGTTTTGATAGACCTCAACAAACGAAACACCTTTGTGGTGCATTGCACGCTCAACAACCATTTGAAGATGGGTGGTAAAGGTATCAACCGAGCGGCCGACAAAAGTCGCTTCGGCAGCCAGCGCTATCGACAGCGGGTTTAACGGATAGTCAATCACTCCATACGGGGTCGACTTTGTTTTCTTGCCGAATTCCGACGTTGGCGAATACTGGCCCTTAGTCAGTCCGTAGATTCGGTTGTTGAACAGGATGATGTTGATGTCGAGATTTCGGCGAATCATATGGATCAGATGATTTCCGCCGATCGATAAAGCGTCTCCGTCACCGGTGATTACCCAAACCGAGAGATCCGGATTTGACGCCTTGATACCGGTAGCTATCGCCGGTGCGCGTCCGTGAATGCTGTGGAACCCGTAGGTGTTCATGTAGTAAGGGAAGCGGCTCGAACACCCGATCCCCGAAACGAACACCGTATTCTCGCGCTTGATGCCGAGTTCAGGCATGACTTTTTGGATCTGTGCCAGGATCGAATAGTCGCCGCACCCCGGACACCAGCGAACCTCCTGATCCGAGACAAAGTCTTTTCGAGTTAGCTTTACGGGTGGCACGGCGGACCCGCCGCCGTTTGTTGGAATGTTTGGATCTGTGCTCATAATTTCCTTCTTTTGAACTGAGTTACTAACTAATCCTCGTAGAGCTCATTCATCTTCGCGGTCAGCTCGCTGATCTTGAACGGCTTGCCTTTGACCTTGGGAAACGAAACCGCGGGCACCAGATAACGTGCGCGCAGCAGCATCGCAAGCTGGCCCAGATTCAATTCCGGTATCAAGACCCGATCGAACCGCCCGAGTATGTCTCCAAGGTTACTTGGGAACGGGTTCAAGTATCGCAGATGTATGCTCGACACGGATTTGCCGTCGCGTTGCATTTCTTCTACTGCCGATGTGATCGCGCCGTAAGTGGACCCCCAGCCGATAACCAGCAAACGACCTGTCTGTTCACCGAAGATTTCGATGTCCGGGATGTCATCGGCTATCCGCGCAACCTTTTCCGCTCGCGTCAAAACCATGTGCATATGGTTTTCCGGCTCGTAAGAGACGTTGCCGGTTATGTCTTCTTTCTCGATTCCGCCGATTCTGTGTTCCAGCTCCGGCGTGCCCGGGACGGCCCAGGGCCGCGCCAATGTTTCCGGATCTCGATTGTAGGGATTAAACCCTTCGCGTTCGGTGGTGAGCTTGACCTCGAATTGTGGCAGCTCGTCCATCATCGGCAATAGCCATGGTTCGGCGCCGTTGGCGAGGTATCCATCCGAAAGATAAATCACCGGGAGCATGTGCTTGGTGGCGATGCGGAATGCTTCGACGGCCATATGAAAGCATTCAGAGGGAGTGGCCGGGGCGACGATCGCAACAGGACACTCTCCGTTCCGGCCAAACATAGCTTGCAGCAAATCGGCTTGCTCGGTTTTTGTGGGTAGCCCGGTTGATGGACCGCCTCTTTGCACGTCGATAATCACGACCGGAAGCTCGGTCATCACCGCGAGCCCGATAGCCTCGCTCTTCAGCGCCAGTCCCGGTCCACTGGTCCCGGTCAAACCGAGATTCCCGGTGAACGCGGATCCGATCGCAGCGCACATGGCCGCGATCTCGTCCTCGGCCTGAAAGGTTTTCACCCCAAAGTTCTTGTGGATCGATAGCTCGTGCAGAATGTCCGACGCTGGCGTGATGGGATAGCTTGCGTAAAACAGCGGGCGCTTTGCGAGCACCGAAGCCGCCACAAATCCAAGCGCGGTCGCTTCGTTGCCGGTGATATTTCGATATTTGCCTGGAGCGATAGCGGCACGCCGAACGCGATAGTGAGTGGTGAATATCTCCGCTGCTTCCGCGTAGGCGAAGCCGGCTTTCAGTGCCGTCAAATTGGCTGTCTGAAGCTCGGGCTTCTTAAACTTGCTCTCTATCCACCGCTGCGTTGGCTCTAGCGGACGGTCGTACAGCCAGTACATCAACCCCAGCGCCCAGAAGTTCTTGCAACGATCAATATCCTTGGGAGGGAGTTTCACCGCGTCGCGCAACGCCGCCCGGTTCAGGGTGCTGATCGGAAGCTTGAACAGCCGATAACCGCTCAGACTGCCATCTTCAAGCGGGTTTGATTGATAACCGGCTTTCTTAAGGTTGTTCTCATTGAATGCATCGGTGTTGGTGATAAGGATGCCGCCAAGTTCCAGATCCGCAATGTTGACCTTGAGCGCGGCCGGGTTCATCGCCACCAGCACGTTGGGCTCATCGCCGGGTGTGCGAATGTCGTGATTAGAAAAGTTCAACTGAAACCCGGAAACCCCCGGAAGTGATCCGGCAGGCGCGCGAATCTCGGCTGGGAAATCGGGTAACGTAGAAATGTCGTTGCCAACCACCGCGGTTGTGTTCGTAAACTGCGTCCCGGTGAGTTGCATGCCGTCGCCCGAGTCGCCGGCGAACCGGATCGTCACCGTTTCTACTTCTTCGATGTGTTTTAGCTCGGTGTTATCGAGAATCGTTGTTGATTCCATAATTGCTTTCCTGTTATGAGAGAGGATTGGGGGTTTGTCATCTCTCTATTTAGTAGAGTGTTCCGAAGTTCGAAATTCTACACAAGAACATAATACAACGCAAAGCAGGGCCACGTCACAGTTGTATTGGTCGTGAGTAAAAGAAAGACTTGAATTACTTCCAACTGTGTTGAGCCTTCACGACACCGAACTTCCCCGCTGCGAATTCCCAACCCCGTCAGGGGTTGCATGTTTATGGACACGTTGAGCCCAGAAAGCACCTCCGGCCGCATTTGTGAGACTGCATAGCCGGCGGGTGTGACCAACTCGGCCGGAGTGCCCGTATCTATAAACATGCAACCCCTGACGGGGTTGGGAACGTGGTTGGAAGCCTTCTGAGTCGATAAACTTGACTCAGTGGTAGTTGGATTCAAGCCCCACTTTTGATCACACCCTCTGTCTTTTGGCTGAGGGTCGGTGATAAATAATGGAACTAAGGCGCCGTCAAGTTCGATTAGTTTATAAGGCGGAAGATCGGCGCCATTTCTAGAAAACCAATAAATGCTCAGGAGGGAAGGGAATGAGAATCAGGAACTCCGTATACTCGCTAGCCATAACGACAACACTGTTGTTGTGCCTGGTATCAGTGCGCGCACAAGCTCCGCTTGATGAATCCAAGGATATGACAATAGACGCCGCAACGCGTTCGGCGGTGATTGAAGCTGCATTGAAAAAGCTAAACGAGAATTATGTCTTTCCTGAGACCGCAAAGAAGATGGAGCAAGCGGTTCGCGAGCGCATAGGGCGTAAGGAATACGATCAGATTACAAGCGCTAAGCTCTTAGCCACTACGCTCCAGAATCACCTCCAGGATGTCAGCCACGACAAACATCTTCGAGTTACTTACCATGCGGACAAACTGCCACCCGAGAACACCGAGCGGCGCGAGCCGACTGCTGACGAGCTTGCTCG
>Ga0075418_10008148_pt1 | contig 11763 bp, 15 predicted proteins | sample SoiMetdeltSBSDD2_FD_81776 | JGI IMG/M metagenome (GOLD analysis project Ga0075418, IMG submission 81776) | Bulk soil microbial communities from a Populus tree surrounding site in Tennessee, USA - Soil MetaG P. deltoides SBSDD2 | ecosystem: Environmental > Terrestrial > Soil > Tree plantation...
CTCGAGCACTAATGTCGTCATCGTCGTCCTCCGGGTCAGGTTCGCCAGCAGCCGGGCGCGGAACGCGGGGCTCGGCGCGTGTCGAAGTTGGGCCGCGAGCACGGCAAGCGGCGCCAGCTCGGGGTCAGTCAGCGCCGAGGTCGCATCGCGGCGTGCGAGCACGGCGTCGATGGTCCGATCCAGCCGATCGACGAGCGCTTCGTCAGCCATCGCGGCCCTCCAGTTGCTTACGCAGGTTCGACAGGGCCCGCAATTGCAGCTGCTTGACGGCGCCTTCCGAACGATTGAGCGCGTCCGCGATCTCGCGAAGGCTTCGCTGATCCACGAACCGCATCTCGATCACGCGGCGCTGCGCGTCCGGCAGACGCTCGACGAGTTGAAACACCATCGCCCGCCGCTCGATCTCCTCGGCCTCGCGTCCATCGGGCACAGCAGGCGGCAGCTCGTACGAGTCCCGCGACGCACGCCGCCAGCGATCGGTGAGCGCATTCGCGGCAATCCGGAACAACCAGGCGAGAAACGGGACACCGCGCCACTCGAACTTGCGGAGGTTGGTTAGCGCGTGCTCGAACACCTCGGACGTGACGTCCTCGGCTTCGGCGCGGCTCGACGCGCGGCGGGACACATAGGCGTAGACGCGATGGAAATGGCGTTCGTAGAGATCGACGAACCGCGCAGGGTCGGCCTGCGCCGCTTCAATGATGGACCGCTCGTCCTCGTCTGCGTTCGCCTTCACCCCGAATCTCGAGTCTCGATCAGGGTAACGGGCGACGGGGGTGGAAAGTTACGGTTCTTGGTTCTTGGTTCTCGGTCCTTGGTCCGTCCTTGGTCCCGGGTCCTTTGTCCTGTCGAAGAGACTCAGGACCAGTCCTAGTCGCCGACGAACCGGGTGAGATCGCCCTTGGTGCCCTGGCGCTTCCAGACCTTTTCGTAGACCTGCACCAGGCTGGAGCGCGGAACCAGGCGCTGGGCGATTTGATTCGCCAGCACTTCGGTTTGAAGGAATGGGTGATGAGTGAAGATCCACACGTGCCCGAGCTCGTGCGCGATCGCCGCCTCGAGCTCTTCCGGCGTCAGCTCGTTGATGAAGTCCTCTTCGACCGACAGCAGAAATCCAGTGCTGGGATCGGTGTACTCAACCGAGACCATCAGCGGATTCTTCGGCACCACGGCGACGGCGACCTTATGCCCCATCGTCAGCTTCGTCATGAACTCGTTGACGATCTCCTGAATGCGCTGTTGATTCTGTGGGTTGGGAATAATGCGCTCAGGACCAGCTGCATACGTCATGGCGATGGGACCTGGGAACAACAACAGGAGCAGACAGAACGCCAGAATGCTCCCAGAACGACCACACGAATGCAGCATACGTGTTGACCCTCATACCTCTGCCGGTGCTCACGACACACGGCGGGGTACCACGCGGTTCGGACTTAGTGTTGTTGGGGGTCCCCGGCGGGAAGAGCTGCCGAAAACCGAGGTAACGATAACACGGCTTTCACTGCCGAGCTTACTTCTTAATTCCTGATACAGAGCGCGTAAGGACTACCTCGTTCATTCCGGTCGGTTCTCCGGCTCTTCCGGAAAGAATCCACCCCTGTCAGACCAGAGATTCAGCGGAATGTTGGTACGGTGGTTGCCCTAGAGATGAGCGACGGAGGTTTTCATGCAGATCAGCCAGCGCCCGATCGTCGCCGTCGCCTTTACTACGCTCGCGCTCGTCGTGTATGCCCAGGTTTCTTCGCGGGCTCAGCAGCCCGAACCGCTGCGGCTATCATCACCGCCCGCGCACGCGCTGCTTCACGCCGAACCACTCGCGCAAGCACAGGCGCAGACGCAGGCCGCGCAAGGTGAACTGCTCGACGTCGATGCCAAGGCCAACAGCTTGACGATCAAGACCGAGACCGGTGAGATGTCATTCCGCTACAACGACGCGACGAAAGTCACGGGGGCGCAGAAAGGCGTGACCGGTCTGGCCACGATGACCGGCTCGGATGTGGTCGTGATGTTTCGGAAGGACGGTCAGATCAATCTGGCGACGAGCATCGACGTCAAAGGCGCGCCCCAGAAATAGTCAGTGAACGCAAAGAGGTGAGCTCCGTGGCTCACCTCTTTTTCGATAGCTCCTCGTAGAACGGATCGATCTGCGGCACGCGCGGTGCCCATCCAATGTCGTCCGTTTTTAGTTGCATCAGCAACTGATCCTTCGGCACACCCTTCTGGACCAATTCCGACGCGCGCGTCATCACGGTCGTGAACTTCGTGCGGAAGGCCTGTACGTCGGCCTTCGTCAGCACCGGCCCTGCTCCCGGAACGGCCGTGTCGAAATCGAGCTTCAACATCGCATCGAGTACAGGCGTCCACTCGGCGAAGCTGCCGCCGCCGGCATAGTCGGCCAGCGGTCCCTGCGTGCCGGTGGTCACCGCATCGCTCGTCGCGACGACCTTGAGGTCCGGGAAATACACGACGCTGTCGCCACCGGTGTGGGCGCGACCCAGGTGTAGCACGCGCACTTCCACACCGCCGAGGCGAACGATGTGTTCAGCCGTGGTGTACGTCGCCGACGGTTTGGCCGGACGCGGATCGAACTGATACGTGTCGAGATTCTTGGCGAGCTGTTCGTGGCCAATCACCTGCGCGCCGGCGCTGATGAAGCGGTCGTTGTTGCCGGTGTGGTCGGCATGATGGTGTGTGACGATGACCACTTTCACAGGCTGCGGCGTCACCGAGCGAATCTGTTCCATCAGCCCGTTGTAGTTGGCTTCGCCTGGCAGCTTCGTGTCGACGAGGATGACGCCCTCGTTGGTCACGCGCACGATCGAGTTCGCGCCGCCGCCGGGCACGACATACAGTCCGGGCTTCAGCATTTGAATCGGCTGAACGGGCTGGCCACCGCCCCGTCCTCCGCCGCCGCCGCCGCGTCCCTGCGCGGGTGGCTGCTGCTGAGCGTGGACGATCAGGATGGACGCGATCAACGCGACCGACGCGAAGAAAAGCCTCGACATGGAATCCGCCTCCTTAGATCAGCGCCCTGATCTGCCAGTCGGACGCATTCATCAAAGCCTGGTTTTCGGCCGGGGTTATCGACCTCTTCGAATAGCGGCACGCGATGACGAACATGTTCTTGTCATGGTGCCAGTCGCTCCTGACCACCTCGCAATCGAAGGTCTCGCCCGAGCTGATCGACATCTTCAGCACGGTGCTCGGCTTGGGGATGGTTTCGACCTCGATCACCTTGCTGAAGCGGACGTCGCTGTTGTTGATGGTTTCGGGGTCGTCCTTGTCTTCGCGTTTCACGCGGAGCGAGGGAATTCTGAGACTGATTTCAACTGACTGTGGCATGTATAAGGCTCAGACAGAAGAGTACTACAGCACGTCGCCCGGTGCGGATGAGTTCGGAGTGGGCCTGACACGAACCGGTCTAGGCTCGCGCGGACAGACCCGTGCGCGACAGGATCGCGTGCGTGATGCGCTGCAGCGGCAACACTTCATCGACCGCGCCGCGCTCGATCGCCACCTTCGGCATCCCGAACACGACCGACGTCGCTTCGTCCTGCGCAATCGTCGAGGCGCCGGCCTTCTTCATCTCCAGCAGTCCGTCAGCGCCATCGTCGCCCATCCCGGTCATGATCACGCCGACCGCGTTGGCGCCCGCCGCCTGCGCGACCGAGCGGAACAGCACGTCCACACTGGGACGATGACGTGCGACGAGCGGGCCGTCCACGACGCGGACCACGTACTGCGCACCGTTGCGATTGATCATCGTGTGCCGGTTGCCGGGTGCGATGAGGACGAGACCGGGACGCACACGATCGCCATCCCTGGCTTCCTGCACGTCCACCGCACAGAGCTGATTCAGCCGCTGGGCAAAGCCGGCGGTGAACACCTCGGGCATGTGCTGGACAACCACGAAGCCGGGCGCATCGAGCGGCAGCGCCATCAGAAGCACGCGCAGCGCCTCGGTGCCGCCGGTGGATGTCCCGATGGCGACGACCTTGTCGGTCGTCACCGACAGCGTGCGCGTCGGGACCGTCGGCAGCACGACGTCGGCGCAGTGGCGCTTCTCGGATGACGGAATGGCCGCGCGCCGCTTCGGACGAGCCTCGGCCGCGCCGCGCACCTTGTCCACCATCATGATGGCCTGCTCGTACAGAAAGTCCTGTATGCCGACGGCGGGCTTCTGGATGACGTCCACCGCGCCGTACTCGAGCGCGCGCAGCACCGTGTCGGCGCCGTTCTTCGCCAGCGCGGAACAGACGAGGACCGGGATTGGCTGGTCAGCCATGATCTGCTGCAGGAACGTCAGACCGTCCACATGCGGCATTTCGATGTCGAGCACGATGACGTCGGGCCGCCGCTGTTTCATCTTGCCCATCGCGATCAGCGGATGCGCCGCGGTGTCCACGTGGATGCCCATCTCGCGCGACAGCACCGTTGTCATGACCTGCCGCATGACAGCCGAGTCGTCCACGACCAATACGTTCAGCGTGCCTGCGGAAGGTATCTCTCTCACCGTTGGTTCACCCGCTATCGATGGTTAGACCGCCATCGCCTCCGCGCCGTTCCCCTCCGGGATGCGTGCGTAGACATTGGGACCGATGCCGACAAGTCGATCGGTAATGGTTGTCGTGGTTTCCGCATAGCCCAGGAACAGACAGCCGTCCGGTGCCAGATGCGTCATCAGGCGGTCGATGACCTTCGTCTTGGACTCCCTGTCGAAATAGATCAGCACGTTCCGGCAGAAGATGAAGTCGAACACCCCGCTCACGGAGTAGATCGCGTCATTGAGATTCATGCGCGTGAACGACACCACGTCGCGAATCTCCGGTCCGGCCTTCATCTTCCCGGTCTGACTGCCGGTGCCACGGAGCATGAACGCCTTGCGGTAATGCAGCGGAATGTCCTCAGCCTTGTCGATGGGCCAGAGCGCCGCGTGCGCGGCGGCAAGGACCTTGTTCGAGAGATCCGTCGCGACGATCTCGACCTGCCAGCCCGCCGACGCGGGGAACCGGTGGAGCATCGTCATGGCCAGCGAATACGGCTCTTCGCCGGTCGAGCAGGCGGCGCTCCACGCGCGCACGCGCTTCGTGCCAGTACGTGCCGCCTCCGCTTCCAACCGCGGAAACACGTGATCGTTGAGGAACAGGAACTGCCGCGGATCGCGAAAGAAGTGCGTCTCGTTCGTGCAGATACGATCCAGCAGGCGCCCGCGCTCTTCGCTGGCCCCCGGTTCAACGACCAGGCGGTAGTACTCGTCGAATGTGGTCAGCCCGAGCTCGCGCAGGCGGCCCGCCACTCGGCTGACGAGCAGCGATTTCTTCTGGTCGGTCAGCGCGATGCCCGCTTCGCGGTAGATCAGGTCTCGATATTTCGCGAACAGCTCGTCGCTGACGTCCCACTGCAGGTGGGCATCGACGATGAACGCCGGTCGCGGCGAGTTCACGACAGAGACAGACCCTCGGACGGCTGTGTCGAGAACGACTGCCCGGCGAGGGACACCACCGGATCGTCAGCCGCAAAGACATGGTCCATGTTGAGGATCAGTACGAACTTGGTACCGAGTTTCCCCATGCCCTCGAGGTGCTCGAGACGGACACTCGTGCCAAACGCCGGCGCCGGCTCGATGTCCTGCGGCGAGAACTGAATCACCTGGCTCACGGCGTCGGCGACGATGCCCATCACCACGCGCTCGCCGACGAGCGTCGTCTCCATGATGACGATGCAGGTGCGCCGGCCGACTGGGACGGCCGGAAGGCCGAACTTCACGGCAAGGTCGATCACCGGCACGACGCTGCCGCGCAGGTTGATGACGCCACGAATGTACGGCGGCGTTGTCGGCACCTTCGTGACGATGCCGTACTCGATGATCTCCTTGACGCTCAACACGCCGACGGCGTACTGCTCGTCGGCGAGGAAGAAGGTCAGGTACTGCCGCTGATTGGCTGCGTCGTTCTCCATACTCACTCTGTGTGGTCCGTAGACACTGAAAAGGCGCTAAAAGCGCTGGAACTCCGCATCCACCGACGTCGGATCGACGGCTCCGCCGTTGGCCTGCCGTGCGCGTTCGGCCAGCATGTTCCGCAGCGCCACGTTGGTGGCTGGAGACATGGCGGCAATCCGAACCGGCTGTGGCTCCGCCGACGGAATGACGAACGGACCGCTCGGCTTGTGATGGCTGCCGACTTTGAAGAAGGCGATCAGTTGCTGCAGGCTCTCCGCCTGTGACGCGACTTCCTCGGCTGTGGACGCCAGTTCTTCGCCGGCTGCCGCATTGCGCTGCGTCACCTGGTCCATGTGGCCAATGGCCTTGTTGACCTGGCTGATACCGGACGCCTGCTCGCGCGAGGCCGCGGCCACCTCCTGGACGAGATCCGCGGTCTTGCGGATCGCTGGCACGAGCTCGGAGAGCAGCGTGCCAGAGCGCTCGGCCGTTCGCACGCTGGACCCGGCAAGCGAGCTGATCTCGCGAGCGGCAGCCTGACTACGCTCGGCGAGCTTGCGGACTTCGGTCGCGACCACCGCGAAACCCTTGCCGTGGTCGCCGGCTCTCGCCGCCTCGATGGCGGCGTTCAGGGCCAGCAGGTTGGTCTGATAGGCGATCTCCTCGATGATCGACACCTTCTCGGCAATCGACTTCATCGCGGTGACGGTCTCGCGCACGGCCTGACCGCTTTCTTCGCCGTCCTTCACGCCCTTGGAGGCCATCTGCTCCATCTGGCGGCTGTTGTCGGCGTTCTGCGAGATCGACGCGTTCATCTGCTCGATGTTCGAGGTCGTCTCCTGCACGCTGGCGGCCTGTTCGCTGGTGCCGCGCGACAGGCTCTGCGTGGTCGCCGAGACCTGACCCGATGCGGCGGCCAGGTTGGCGGCGCCGGCGCGGACTTCCGACACGACCTCGAGCAGCTTGGCAATCATCGCGTTGATCGAGTCGGCCACTTGTCCCACTTCGTCGTGACGATCGATCTCGACTCGGGTAGCGAGATCGCCCGACGCCACGCGTTCGGCGGCTTCAACCAGTGACCGCAGCGGCTGGCTGATGCTGCGGCTCAAACGAAGCCCGAAGAAGATCGCGAGCAGCACGGAGCCGAAGGCGATGACGGTCAGTACCGGCGTCTGCGACGACAGATCGAGCTGCGCGTCGTTCTCCCGAATCAACTGACCGAGGCCGCTGACCATCTGGTCGGCACGAACTTCTGATTCGTTCATCGAGAGATTCACCGCCTCGATCGTCCGCTTCGACTCGTACAGCGCCGCCGCCTCCCCGAAGGTCGACTCGTAACCCTGGCTCTTGCCCTTGACCTGCTCGAGCGCGTCCGCGCGCTTGGTGTCGCCGGACTGGCGTGCCTTGGTGATTTCGGTATCGAGCTTGGCAGCAATGCGCTCGCCGAGGGTCCGGTGCAGCTCGCGCAACTTCTGATCGCCCGAGAGCAGGTAATCCTTCTCGGCGGCGGTCTGCTTGAGCATGTCCACCTGAATTTGCGCGAGGCGGCCCGCCTCGCGCGCCGACGACGTGATGACATCGGCCTCCCTGCGGACACGGCCCACATCGAGTGTCCCGATGAGACCGACCATGGCCACGAGGATCGACATCAGCGCGAACGCTCCGGTGAGCTTCTTGCCGATGGTCCAGTTGCGAAACATGCCCTTCATCTCCTCTCCTTCACTTCCCACTCTGACGAAGCGCCTCACGCAACAGGCCTTCGACTTCGAGAATCAGCGCGACCCGGCCATTGCCGAGGATCGCCGAGCCGGACACACCCGGCAGTTCCCCCAGGGTGCGGCTGAGCGGCTTGATCACCGTCTGGTTCTCACCGAACAACCGGTCCACGACGAGGCCGACGCGCTGATCGTGATGGCGCAGCACCAGCACGTTCTCGCGCTCAGTGGGCTGTCCGCCAAGCCGGAAGCAGTCGCGCAGCCGCACGTACGGCAGCGCCTGACCACGCAGGTTGATCACGCCGCGGCTGGCAAACTCTTCGCTGCCGTCCCTCGGGAGCTCGATGCACTCGATCACGGCATCGAGCGGCATGATGTAGGTCTCTTCGTTCACGCCCACCGCAAAGCCGCGAATGATGGCCAGCGTCAGCGGCAGACGAATCGTGATCGTGGTGCCGACGCCGGCGCGGCTCTCGATTGAGATCACGCCACGCAGGGCTTCCACATTCCGGCGCACGACGTCCATGCCAACGCCGCGTCCTGAGAACTCGGTCACCTCAGATGCCGTCGAGAAGCCGGGTTCGAGAATCAGCCGGAACAGCTCGTGGTCATTGAGCTTGTCGAAGTCCGCGGTGTAGCCCATGGCCCGCGCGCGCTCAATCACTTTCGAGCGCTCCAGACCCGCGCCATCGTCCTGGACCTTGATGACGATCGAGCCGCCTTCGTGCCAAGCCTGCAGGGACAGACGACCGCGCTGATCCTTCCCCAGCTCCCGGCGCCTCTCGGGTTCTTCGATGCCGTGGTCCACAGCGTTGCGAACGATGTGCGTGAGCGGATCGCGGAGGTGCTCGATCACGTTCATGTCCACGTCCACGTCCTCGCCGGCGAGCTCGACGTAGGCGAGCTTGCCCTGCGCAGTCGCGACGTCGCGGACGGTGCGCACGAACTGACGGAACGTCGGCCCGAGCGGCACCATGCGGATCTTCATGACCTCTTCCTGCAGGTCCATGAAGAGGCGATCGGCGGCGCGATGCGCCTCGAGGATGTCCTCGAGCTGTTTCGCGTGATCCGTGTCCTCGAGCAGGCCGGCCAGCCGCTCGCGGGCGACGGCAATCTCGCCAGTCAGGTTGAGCATGCGATCGAGCTTCTCGATCTCGACGCGCAGCGTCTGCGCGCGCATGCCGCCGGACTGATCCGCGCGGCGGCGGCTCTGCCCGCCGCGTCGTTCCTTTTTTGACTCGCTCTGCGCGACGCCCGAGTGCTGCCCGCCGCCACCTTCGACCATCAGGTCTTCGAGCAGCTCGAGGTGTTCGGGGAGCAGTTCGTCGGCGCCCTTCACGGCCGCCGCGACGAGCTGGCGCAGCGCATCGACCGTCTGCAGCAGGATCGTGGCGAGCGGCGTGGTCAACACCATCGCACCGGTGCGAAGACCGTCGAGCACGTCCTCGACGCCGTGCGCGAACTTGGCCAGGGCGGGGAACCCGAGCCCAGCCGCGTTGCCTTTGATCGTGTGGGCGGCGCGGAAGATCGCCTGCAGCGTCTCTTCGTCTTGTGGAGCAGACTCGAGCTGGACGAAGGACACCTCCATCTCGCGGAGGTTCTCTTCCGACTCGGCGGTGAAGATCTGCAGCAGCTCCGTGCGATCGAGGAAATTCGGCTCCATCACAGGCTTCGCACCCAGGCTGCGCCGTCGTGGGTCTGGAAGATCAACTTGCGCCCGCGCTCGCCTTCGACGTCCTCGGCGGCGACCGGAATCCCCTCGTCGAGGAGAATCTGCCGCGCCACTTCGACGTTCTTCTGACCGAGATGCGAGCCGGTGCCGAAGCCGCGGAATGCGCGGAGCACACAGGCGCCGCCAAAGAGCTTGGCCTGCAGCGAGCGGCGGCGGGCCCCGGCGGCGACGACCTCGCGAATCAGCGTGCGCACCGCGGCGTTACCAAAGCGCGCCGACTCCGGATCGGTGCCGTGCGGCAGAAGAAAATGATTGACGCCGCCGATTCCCGAGGTGGGATCCCAGAGGCCGACGGCGACACACGAACCGAGGACGGTCGTCACGCGGCACGGCTCGCGCGAGATCACCATGTGGCCGGCATGCAGGTAGGCCTGCTGCAGCGTGCCCGTCGGCGGCAGCCGAGACACTCCGCTCGACGGATGCTCGAGCGCCGAGGCCGCGGCGTTCGGTCGGAGGCTCACGCGTTCGCTCCGACCATGCCGTCAGAGGCGGCATAGAGACGCGTGAACAGCAGCGCGCTGGCGGCATGCGCGGCGAGCACGTCGAAGAGGTCGATGTCGATCGCGTCGAGGGAACCCTTGTGCGGGAGCAGACGGAAGACGGCCAGCACGCCCACGATGCGGCCGGCGACCTTCAGGGGGATGCACGCGGTCAGGGCCGCATCGCCGTCCTCGGTCAGCGATCCGCCCTCATGGCGGACCACTCGTTCGCCGGTCGCCGCGGCACGGCCGATCGCGCCGTCACCGACGGAGATCTCCTGATACGGGCCGGGCTCAATACCGGTCGAGGCGAGCAGCGTCAACCGGCCCTGTGCGGGATCGGTCTCGAAGATCGCCATTTCCTCCGAGCCAATCAGATTGGTGACGATCTCCTGCACCGACGAGAGGACGCTCGGCCGATCCAGCGCGCCGTGCATGCTGGTCACCGCGACGTAGAGCGAGGCCAGGTTCGCAACCTGGGCTTCACTCTCGGCCTTCAGGCCGTCTACAAGCAGGCGCAGCCGCTCGTTCTCGGCGAGCACCCCCTGCACGTACTCCTCGGTATACGCCGACATCCCGTCTCCTACTCGTCCTACTCGCCGATCAGGTTGCGGACCTTCGACAGCAGCTCGGGTCCGTGAATGGGTTTGGTCACGTAGTCGTTGCAGCCGACTTCGTACCCGTTCTCCATGTCGTCACCGCCGCCACGTGTGGTGACCATGATCACGGGGATCTCACGCGTGGCGTCGAGCCGTCGCAGCTCGCGGCACGCCTCGAAGCCGTCCATGCGCGGCATCACGACGTCGAGAATGATCAGGTCCGGGTTCTCCTCGAGCGCCTGCGTCACCGCTTCGCGGCCGTCACGGGCTATCACCACGTCGTACGCACTCTTGGCCAGCAGCGTTCGTTCCATCATCAACGCTGTATTCGAGTCGTCAACGACCAGAATCTTTTTGCGCATCAGTTGGCCCGGATCAAAATCCGCATCGGCAACTCGTTGATCGTCACCATCCGGCAGATCAGCCCCTCCCGCCCGTTACTGTCGGACAACGGCGTCCAACCGGCGGTCATTCTCGTCACGGCGGGCACACGCAGCTCGAACAGGCAGTTGTCACTGAGCCGGCTCAACCAGGCGCCGCACACCATGTTGGCGAACTCGCCGACCCCGTCGAACTGCGCCACTTCCTCGAGCGATTCGTGGCCCTGCATGCCGAGCAGCGACGTCACCAGCCACATGCCGAGTGGCTCGGGCATCACGATCTCGACCGCGCCGGCGAACGAGCCCTCGAAGGCGACCGAGACTTTCAACCAGGCGTCCTTCACCAGGCCCACCGCGTCGGCAAACTGCGCGGGATCGGCCGGTTCGACGAAGACGAAGTAGGCGTTCTCGCTGACCTCGATGAGCGCCGTCTGCAGCGCATCATGCAAATCAGCGGGATTAAGCGCCGGCGATTTGGCAGAGGACATCGCGCACCACCTCCGGTCGAAATGGCTTTTCGACGTACAGGTTGACGTTGAGCTCGCGCGCCTCTTCGCGGCGCAGCTTCGAGCCGTCGGTCGAGATGATGATGCGCAGCAGATCCTTCCAGCTGTCGCGCTTGGCCATCTCCCGCAGCAACTGCATGCCGTTCATCACCGGCATGTTGAGATCGGTGAACACCGCCTGCACGCTGTGCGTTTCGAGGATCTTCAGAGCCTCGAGTCCGTTCGGTGCCTGATAGATCGTGCCGATCGGCAAATCTGCCAGGCCAACGACGCGGTGCAGCAACGCGCGCATCGTGGCCGAGTCGTCCACGATGAGGATGTTGAGCGACTTCACCGCGGCCGCTGGTGCACTGCTCTGATTCATGTCAGCTCCTGCCATACTGTCTGTCCCCCGCGTCGGCTAGTCGTGCA
>Ga0075418_10008152_pt1 | contig 11760 bp, 9 predicted proteins | sample SoiMetdeltSBSDD2_FD_81776 | JGI IMG/M metagenome (GOLD analysis project Ga0075418, IMG submission 81776) | Bulk soil microbial communities from a Populus tree surrounding site in Tennessee, USA - Soil MetaG P. deltoides SBSDD2 | ecosystem: Environmental > Terrestrial > Soil > Tree plantation...
CGACGTGATCCAGGTGGTCGGCGGAGGCGGCTTCGAGGCGGGCCGCCAGGCAGGCGCCCCCGCCGGGACGTCTCTGATCGGCGTGCACCCGCAGACCCAGGCCGGCGGAGCGGGCCGCGCCCAGGATCGTCTCCGCTTCCTCGACCGTGAACGCGCCGTCGTCCACGAACACGTCGCAGAAGCGCGCCAGCCGCCGGCGCGCCACCTCGGGAATCATGGTCTCCGCCACGTCGCGGACGTAGCCGGAGCGGTCGGACCGGCGCTCCCGCGGCACCACGTGGGCTCCCAGGAAGGTCGGGATCACGTCGACCGGATGCTCCGCGGCCAGCAGGCGCAGGGCCTCGAGCTGCTTCAGCTCGGACTCCAGGTCCAGGCCGTACCCGCTCTTGGCTTCCACGGTCGTGGTCCCGTGCAGGAGCATGCGGTCCAGCCGGCCGCGCCCGAGGGCCACCAGGTCCTCGAGAGACGCCCGGCGCGTCGCGCCGACGGTCGACAGGATGCCGCCGCCCCGCGCGGCGATCGACTCGTAAGTCTCTCCCCGGAGCCGCTGCACCAGCTCGGCCTCGCGCCAGCCGGCGAACGGCAGATGCGTGTGGGGGTCGACGTAGCCGGGCAGGACCGTGCGGCCGCTGGCGTCGAGGGTCACAGCACCTGTGCGGAGCCTGACCTCGCGCCGGTAGTCCTGCGCGCTTCCGACGAAGACGATGTCGCCGCCGCGGGCGGCGAGGCAGCCGCCCGGGATCACCCCGGCCTCGCCGAGGGACGCGCCGCGCCGGGGCGCCGGCCCGGCCGCGGTGACCAGCTCCCCGGCCTCGAGGACCGCGAAGTCCGCCTCGATCATCCTGGGATCAGGTCCCGGAGCTCTCGTTCGGCTTCTTCATGAACCGCAGCCGATCCTCGACCTGGTCCTCGGTGCGGTGCATGTCGAGCAGTCGGAGGTGCTGCTCGACGGCGGAGCGGATGCGCTGGGCGAAGGCGTCCCGCTCCACCCGCAGCGCCATGATCACGCCTTCCAGCTCGCCGGCCTTCCGCGCCGCCTGATCGAGGAGCTGCCCGGCCTTGACATCGGCCTCCCTGACGATGAGCTCGCCCTCCTTGCGGGCCTCTTCGCGCATCCCGTCGGCGAGCCGCTGCGCCGTCAGGAGGGTCTCCTTGAGGATGCGCTCGCGCTCCTTGAGATCCGAGACGCTGGTCTGGAGCTGGGCCTGCGCCTCCTTGAGGGCGTTGTGCTCGCTGATCAGCTTCTCGAACTCCGAGGAGACGAGGTTCAGGAACGAGCGCACTTCCTCCTGGTCGAAGCCGCGGAACTTCACGGCGAAGGTGTGTCCGGTGATGTCGATCGGCGTGATCTTCATGATCTCTCCTCGATTCTCCCTTCAGGCTTCCCGCGCCCGGATCGCTCGCTCGCCGAACAGGGCGCGGCCAATCCGGACCATCGTCGCGCCCTCCTCCACCGCCACCTCGAAGTCCTCCGTCATCCCCATCGACAGCTCGCGCAGCGCGAGCCGCGGATGGCGCGAGCGCGACTCCTCGAGCAGGAGGCGCAGCTTGCGGAACCAGGGCCGCGAGCGCTCCGGGTCGGCGTCGTACGGCGGCAGGATCATCAGCCCCTGCACCGCCACGGCCGCGCAGGAGGCGGCCCGATCCAGAACCGCGTCCAGGTCCTCCGGCCGCGCCCCCGATTTCGACGCCTCCGAGGCGAGGTCGACCTGGACCAGGCCCGTAATCCGGCGGCCGGCGGCCGCGGCTCCCCTCTCGAGCCGCTCAAGGACCTCGACCGTGTCGATCGAGTGCACGACGTCGAACAGCCGGGCCGCGTGATTGGCCTTGTTCGCCTGCAAGTGGCCGACCAGGTGCCACCGCGCCCGCGCGGACACCAGCGGGATCTTGTCCCGCGCCTCCTGGACCTTGTTCTCCCCGACATCCTCGAGCCCGGCGCCGATCGCCTCGGCCACCCGCTCGGCGGACTGCGTCTTGGCGACCCCGACGAGAACCACGTCTTCTCCCCGGCGGCCGGCTTTTCGGGCCGCCGCCTCGATCCGATGCCGCACGGCCTGGAGGCTGCCGGCGATCGACGTCGCCATGGTCTATCAATATAGGTTAACGAAGGAGACTGTCAAAGGCTTGGCAGGCCGGTCGCCGGGCCCGACGCCGGAGGGAGGCTGCGGAGGGCGGCCGGCAGGGGTCCCGAGCTTTCCCGGCGGTCCATCGCCAGGTTGGCCAGCGCGTCGGCGGCGCGGTTCTCCTCGCGCGGCACGTGCTCGAACACGACGCACGCCAAGCCCGCCACGAGCCGGCGCGCCGCGGCGTGCAACACCTGAAGCTTCGGATCCTTGACGCGATATTCGCCGCGCATCTGCTTGACGAGCAGCTCCGAATCGGATCGCACGGTGAGCACGTCCGGTTGCAGCGGAGCGACGTGCTCGAGGAGCGCCAGGAGGGCGGCATACTCGGCCGTGTTGTTGGTGGCGACGCCGATGTACCCGTACAGATCCTCGGGGCTCCGCCCCTCGATGGAGACGCCGTAGCCGGCAGGACCTGGATTGCCTCGTGCCCCGCCGTCGATGTGCGCCAGCAGGTGACGCTCCGACCTCCGCCCACGCCCCTTTGACGGGGGCCGATCGGTCATCGGCGTCAGGTCACGTGGCCGGGGTTTCGGACGCGTCGGGGGGCGCCTCCGCAGGCCCCGCGGACGACTTGGCGCCGGCCGCCACGGGCGGCTGCATATCGTCCGGCACGTAGAGGAAGCGCTTGCAGGAGTCGCAGGCGATGAGGCCGATCGAGCGGCGGACCTCCTGGATCAGCTTCGGCATCACGCGCACGTGGCAGCCGCCGCACAGCTCCTCGCGCACCGGCACCAGGGCCAGGCCCTTGCGCTGCCGCGCGACCTTCAGGAAGGGATCGAGCCAGAGCCCCGGGACCGCCTCCTGCAGGGTCCGTCGCTCGCGGTCGATGGTCTCCCGCTCCGCCTTCAGGCCGTCCAGGCGCCGTTGCAGCGCCTCCTTGCCCCGGTCGGTCTCGCGGCGCCTCTCCTTGAGCTCCTCCTCCAGGCGGCGGTAGGAGGCGTCGCCGCGCTCCGCCTCCTCCATGTCCAGCAGGATCTTCTCGTCCAGGAGCGAGCGCTGCTGGCGGCAGCCCTCGATCTCGTGCAGGATCGCCTGGTACTCCTTGTTGGTCTTGACCTCGGAGAGCTGCGACTGGTACTTCTGGATTTTCGACTCGACGCCCATCAGCTCCATCTCGAGGCGCCGGCGCTCCTTCTGGAGATCCTGAAGGGCAACCTTCCCTTTCTCGGTGACTTCGCCCGCCGCCAGAAGAGCCTTCTCGAGACGCGCCACCTCCTCAGGAACGGCAGCGATCTTCTCGTTCAGCCCTTCCACCTGGAGCATGAGGTCCTGGAGCCGGACGAGCCGGCGCAACTCTTCCATCGTCGCGCTCCCCGAAGCGGGACTCCCTGCGGAATTCTGCAGTATAGCACGCTGACCTCGGCCGCCATCCCCGGGCCGCCGCGGCGCGCCGAGCAGTTGTGCTAGGTTAGCGCGCCATGAGCGATCCGGCTGCGGAACGGCGCCGCGTGCCCCTGCACGCGCGCATCCTGATCGGCATGCTGGCCGGCGCCGCGATCGGCGTGGCCGCGAACCAGGCGTTCGGCGACGCTCCGGCGCTGCAGGCCTTCGTCGCAAACGTCACGCTGCCGGCCGGCCAATTGTTCCTGAGGTTGATCTTCATGGTCGTGATCCCGCTGGTGGTCACGGCGCTCATGCTCGGCGTCGCCGAGTTGGGGGACGTCCGCCGCCTGGGGCGCGTGGGCCTCAAGACGATCGCCTTCACGCTCCTTTTGAGCAGCATCTCGGTCGTGATCGGCGTCGGTCTCGCCAACCTGGTTCGGCCGGGGGAGGGCCTGTCGCCCGAGGCGCGCGCCTCGCTCCTGGAGGTCATGGGCCGGACGCAGTCGAGCCTCAAGCCGCCGCCCCCGCAGAAGACCGGCCTGCAGATCGTCCTCGACCTCGTGCCCCAGAACCCGGTGGAGGCGATGGTCCGGGCGTTCGACGGGGAGATGATCGCGGTCATGGTGTTCGCCCTGATCCTGGGCGTGGCGCTCTCGCTCGTGGAGAAGAAGACCGCCGAGCCGTTCGTGCTGTGGCTGCAGGCTCTGTTCGAGACGGTCATGAAGGTGATCGACTTCGCCATGCGCCTGGCCCCCTACGGCGTGGCGTGTCTGCTGTTCACGCTGACGGCGCGCTTCGGGCTGGAGGTCCTGTCGCGGCTCGGCCTCTACATCGTCACGGTGATCGCCGGCCTGCTCCTGCACCAGTTCGGGACCTATCCGATCGTGCTCCGGGTGTTCGCGAAGATGTCGCCGCGCTTTTTCTTCTCGCGCATGCGCGAGGTCATGCTGACCGCCTTCTCCACCTCGTCCAGCAACGCGACGCTGCCGACGACGCTGCGGGTGGCGGAGAAGGATCTCGGCATCCCCCGATCGATCGGCAACTTCGTGCTGACGCTCGGATCAACCCTGAACCAGAACGGCACGGCGCTCTACGAGGGGATCACCGTGCTGTTCCTGGCGCAGTTCTTCGGCGTCGACCTCTCCTTGCGCGGCCAGATCACCGTGGTGCTGCTGTCGATCCTGTCGGGCATCGGCACGGCCGGCGTTCCCGGCGGGTCGCTCCCGCTGGTGACCGCGCTCCTGGTGACCGTCGGCGTCCCGGCGGAGGGGATCGGCATCATCTTCGGCGTCGATCGGCTGCTCGACATGTGCCGCACCGTCCTCAACGTCACCGGCGACGTCACCGCGGCCGCCTGCGTGGCCCGCTCGGAAAGGGCGGAGAGTGCGCGCCTCGGCTGACGTGGTGATTGTCGGAGGCGGCATCCAGGGGGCGAGCACCGCCTACCACCTGGCCCGCCGGGGTCTGACCGACGTCGTCCTGCTGGAGAAGGAGACCCTCGCCTCCGGCTGCAGCGGCCGCACCGGAGGCGTCATCCGGCAGCACTACTCGACGCCGCTCGTGGTCGAGATCGCCCGGCAGGCGCGGGACTTCTTCTCCCGCTTCGACGAGGAGGTCGGCGGCCACTCCGGATTCGTCCGGAACGGCCTGGTCCTCATGGTGGGGGAGAAGGACCGCGAGGCGCTCCTTCTGAACACGGCGCTTGGCGCCCGGTGCGGCGTGCCGACGCGGCTCGTCGACGCGCAGGAGGCGCGGGCGCTGGTGCCGGGCCTCAACACCGAGGACGGCGCGGCGTTCGCCTTCGAGGAGGACGCCGGCTACGGCGACGGCTACGGCACGACCGTCGCTTTCGCCGGAAGGGCGCGCGATCTCGGCGTCGAGGTGATGCAGGGGACGCCCGCCACGGGTCTCACGGTCGAGCGCGGCAGGGTGTCCGGCGTCCTGACCTCGCGCGGCGCCATCGCCTGCGGCACGGTCGTCAACGCCGCGGGCCCGTGGGCCGATCGCCTGGCGAGGATGGCGTGCGTCGACCTGCCCCTCAAGCTCGAGCTCATCGAAGAAGGGATCATCAAGGCGCCGCCGGGGGAGGCCTACCCCGTCGACACGCCGAGCGTCTACGACTTCGTCAACGGTCTCTCCTACCGGCCCGAGGGGCAGGGCCAGGTGATGGCCGAAGGGAACTCGTACTACAAAGGTCCCCTGGATCCGGACGGCTATCCGACGCAGCCATCCGACGCCTACATCGAAGACGTGGCGCAGCGCCTGGCGCGATCGATGCCGCGGCTCGGCTCCGGCACCGTGCGGGGCGGCTGGGCCGGGCTGCTCGAGGGGACCCCCGATTTCCATCCGGTCCTGGGGCCGGTGCCCGGGGTGGAGGGGTTCCTGATGTGCTGCGGCTTCTCGGGGCACGGCTTCAAGGAGGCGCCGGTGACCGGCCGCCTCATCGCCGAGCTGATCCTCGACGGCCGGGCGAGTCTCGACATCGCCCCTCTGTCGATCGAGCGCTTCAGGACCGGGGCGCTGCTGCGCTCGCGCTACAAGGACGACCCGATCATGGCGTAGGAGCCTGACCGATGGACCGGAACGGCGCTTCGATCCAAGACGCCGTCGTGATCGGCGGCGGGCACAATGGGCTGGTCACCGCCGGGCTCCTGTCGCGCGCGGGCCTCAGGACCTGCGTCCTGGAGCGCCGGGCGATCGTCGGAGGCGCCTGCGTCACCGAGGAGATAGCGCCCGGCTTCCGCGCCTCGACCGCCGCCTACATCGCCAGCATGATGCGACCGGAGGTCATCCGCGAGCTGGGCCTCGCGCGGCACGGCCTGCGGATGACGCCCTGCGACCCGCTGCTGTTCGTCCCGGCGCGCCTGGGCCACCCGCTCTTCCTGTACCAGGACCCCCGCCGCACAGCCGCCGGGATCGAGACGATCTCGCCCCGGGACGCCAAGGCCTTCGTGGCCTTCGACTCCGAGATCAAGCGTCTGGCGTCCTACCTCGAGGCCTTCTTCATGGAGCCGCCACCGGTCCTCGATGGCGGCCTCGCGGCGCTCCCCGAGATGGCGCGTCTCGGCCTGCGGCTCCGGAAGATGGGCGAGGCCGACAGCGCACGCCTGGTCCGGTTCCTGACGGCGAGCGTCGCCGACCTGGTCGAGGCCCGTTTCGAGCGCCCCGAGGTCAAGAACCTCATCGGCTGCTCGAACGTCCTCGGCGCGCACGGCGGGCCGATGACTCCGGGCTCGGCGTCCGGCCTGGTGTTCCACTCGCTGTCGGGCGGGGACGAGCTGTCGCAGGGATTCATGGGCCACGTCCAGGGCGGCATGGGTGCTATCACCCAGGCCCTCGCCGCGGCGGCGCGGGCCCACGGCTGCGAGGTGCGCACCGGCGAGCCCGTGGCCCGCATCCTGGTCCAGGGCGGCCGCGCGCACGGTGTCGTCCTCGAGTCGGGGGAGGAGATCAGGGCCCGGGTGGTGGCGAGCAACGCCGATCCGAAGCGCACGCTCTTGACGCTCGTCGAGGCCGGTGCGCTCGACGCCGCCTTCCGGCAGGAGGTGGCCGGCATCAAGATGGCGGGACCCTGCGCCAAGATCAACTTCGCCCTCGCGGAGGCGCCGGTCCTGCCGCAGATGCCGGTGGACGCCTCGCCCCAGGTGCGCAGCGACTTCACGATCTGCCCCGGGATGGACTACCACGAGAAGGCATGGGACGAGACGAAGCACGGCCGCGCCTCGACCCACCCCTACGTCGACTGCGTCGTGCCGACGCTCCTCGATCCCGGCCTGGCGCCTCCCGGCCGCCACGTCCTGACCGCCTTCGTGCAGTACGCGCCTTATCGCCTGGCCGAAGGGGACTGGGCCGCCGAGCGGGAGCGCATGGCCGATCGCGTGACCGACGCCATCACCGAGTTCGCGCCGAACTTCAAGAGCTCGGTCCTGGCGCGCGACATCCTGTCGCCGGTCGACCTCGAGTCGCGCTACGGGCTCACCGAGGGGAACATCTTCCACGGCGACCTGAGCCTCGGGCAGCTCTTCCTCGGCCGGCCGATCCCCGGCTGGGCGCGCTACAGGACTCCGATCCGCGGGTTGTATCTGTGCGGGGCCGGGACGCATCCGGGCGGCGGCGTGACCGGCGCGCCCGGCTACAACGCCGCCCGGCAGATCCTCGAGGACTGGAGGTCGAAGCGGCTGCGCTGATCGGGACGATTACGGGAGGACCCGCTTCCCCGGCGGCGTCTCGCCGTTGTCGCAGGTGGAGGCATTGCGCAGGTCGGTCACCTCAGCACATGAGTCCGGACTGTCGGGCCCCAGCCGCAGCGTGACGTAGCCGTCATGGTCGGGATCGGCGCAGGTCTCCGTGGCGAGATTGGCCCAGTCCAGGTCCAGCGTCAGGCCGGGGCGCAGGCGTGACGGATCGAACAGGATGCACCGGGCCCCGCGCGAGGAGCGCGGCGGCGTGAGGCCGGCGCGATAGAGCGGGCTGGAGGTCCGGAGGTTGAAGTCGTTGGAGTCGGGTGCTGCGAACTTGAGCTCCTGGAACGCGCCTTCGTGGGCGTTCGCCGACCATCCCGAAGCCGGCCCGCAGGCGTCCGAGTCCCGGGTGGCGGCATCGAGGCTGTCCGTGACGTTGGCGGCTGCCGATCCGATCCAGGCGCTGGTGTCGGGGCGGCCGCATCTCAGGGCCGCGACGTCCCTGACCGTCGTGCTGCGCGCCGAGGCCGGCGTCGATTCGTCGCGCACGCACGGAGCGTTCCCGCCAGCCGGACCACCGCACGTCACGTGCTCGATCGTGGTGTCCTGGTCGGAGCTGTCGAGCACGGCGAAGCCCGCGGTCTTGTAATCCTTGGCGACCACGTTCCGCACCGTCAGAGGGGCGTCCGCCCCGCGGGTCTGGATCCAGCCATAGGTCGAGGACACCGACGAGGCGGACCCGAGCAGAAAGGCGCCGTCGACGTTGCAATCGCCGATGCCCGCCGTGCGCGGCACGCCGAGCCCCCAGCGTCCGATCACGGTGCTGAAGATGGTGCCTCCCCTGCCCGCGGACGGATCGCAGCCGACACCCGTGGACCGCGTGTTCGAGCAGTAGGAGTTGACCATGTTCCAGTCGTCGATCACGGCGCACTGTCCCGCATTGATGGCGTAGGAGTCGGCGATCACGCTGCCGCCGCTCACTCCGTTCAGGGAATAGGCCTCGCCGATCCCGGTGTCCCGATCGAACCAGTTCCAGACCGCGCCGCGATACACGAGGCAGTTGGAGCACTCGTCCATCGTGATCCCGTGGGCCTGCGCGCTGATCCGGTTCGGACCGTCGTGGATGGTCGGCTGCCAGACGACCACGTTGCTCGGCGGGTTGGCGGCAAAGAGGTTCCCGACGCGGAGAGGCGCGCTGATGGTGCGCGTGCCGTGCAGGTTGCCGACGAAGACGTTCCGCGCGGGATAGGCCGCGCCACATGGGCCGGCCACGCATTGCGTGATGATGAACGACGCACTCTGCGCGGAGCCCTCCAGGGAGTCGTGGATGTAGATCCGATCCAGGGCGGTCCTCTGCAGTCCAGGCAGCTGGAACGCGCCGTTGCTCGACACCGTGTGCTCGCCGAGCATGAGAAACGAGAACTGTCGCTGCCCGGCGTGCGTCGGGGGGATCACGAGCTTGAGCGTCTCGACCGAGGGGTTCCCCCGGGTGTTGACGATGCTGACGCCGTTGAGCCGGAAGTTCGAGGCGTCGTTTTGCGGCTCGTTGCCGCCGGAGAGACGCCAGTACCCGGTCCCGACGTAGCCCCACTTCACGGGCTTGACGAGCCGGAACCTGTCGCTGGCTGCGGGCACGAGACTCGGGAGGCTGTGGGTCATGGACGGCAGCCCGCCCCCGGCGGAGCCCTCGTCGGGCGTCAGCAGCAGGTCGGACGACGAGGCGTCCGGCAGATCGGTCTGGTAGGTCACCGACGTCTCGGTCAGCGCCGTGACTTCGTAGGGGAAGTTGTCGGCCAAGCCGGAGGTCCACCAGAGCACGTCCCCGACGGCGAAGCCGGTCGTCGTGATGCCGGAGATCGTGTACGTCGTCCCGACGGCGCTCACCTCGCCGGCCTCCTGCTCGGCGCCGATCGTCCCATCCATGAGGAGGTGGGTGCCGGCGCCCGGCTGGATGGTCACGAAGCAGCTGTCCTCCCCGCTGCCGCGGCAGAGGACGCGATCGCCGCCGCGCAGGTTCAGCGTCCCGCGCAGGACGGTGTACTTCAGTCTGTCCGAGGTCGGCCGGATCGTGATCGTCCGATTGTGGCCGTCGGAGGTCAGCGTGCCGGTGATGAAGTTGTGCGCGCTGTCGTCGCCTCCCAGGATGTCGAGGTCGGCGTCGAGGAGCATCGCCTTCGGCGCGAGGATGTTGACGTTGTCGACGCCGCCGTTCGGCACATGGCCGCAGTCCCAGGAGTCGGGACTGGAGGCGAGGCACGGGCCGGGGTCGCAGGCGGCCGACGCCTGGCAGAGCGCGGCCCAGGCCCGACCGTCTGTGGCGAGCAGCACGCAGAGGATCAGCACGAGGCGTCGCATCAGAATCCGCTGCCCGTGATCAGGAGTTGGAAGGTGCAGCCCATGTCGCCGCGGTTCCGGAACTTCGCGTGCACCTCTTCCTGAAGGTCGTCGTCCCGCAGCGCCGGCGGAGACACGTCCACCAGGGTGAGGGACTGGCCCCGATACAGGAGCAGCTCCTCGCCGGCCGTCAAGGTGCCATCGGGATAGAGCCCGAAATCGTAGGCGAGACAGCCACTGCGGACTTCCACGGAGGTCGGCTGCAGGCGGTTGAATCCCGCCGGGATCGCGAGCGCCATCGACTCCCCGGGCTGCACCAGCGGCGTTTCGCGCTCGAGGCTCACTGTGTTGGCCCCCGACCTGGGGCGCGCCGATCTGTCCCGACGCGCCGCACCGGTGGTTCGGAAGGCGGAAAGCGTCCAGGCCGGCGCCAGGGACCACAACACCAGGAGCGGCAGGATGGTCAGGACCGACAGACGCAGGGTGCGTCTCATGGGCGCCCACCTCGAGAACGATTCGGCTCGGAGGGATTATGCCCCACGGCGACACGGACGACCAGCCTAAACGTGACCCGGGAGGTGGGGCGCCGGACGCTACCCCTCGCGCAGCGCCTCCATCGGATCGACGCGGGCCGCGCGCCAGGCCGGCAGGAACGAAGCCACGCAGGCGACGGCGGCCAGGAGCGCGGCGATCGAGACGAACGTGAGGGGGTCCGTCGGCGGCACGGAGAACAGCAGCGTCGAGAGGAAGCGCGTGACGGCGAACGCCACGGCGAGCCCGATCGCGAGGCCGGCCGCCGTCAATTCCAGCCCGCGCCGCACCACCATGCGCACCACGTCCGGCCCCCGGGCGCCGAGCGCCATCCGGAGGCCGATCTCGCGGGTGCGCTGGACGACCGAGTAGGAAATGACGCCGTACAGGCCGACGCCGGCCAGGAAGAGCGCCAGCCCCGCGAAGCTGGCGAGCAGGAGCATCGAGAAGCGCCGGGTGACGAGCGTCTCGTCCACCACCTGATCCATGGTCCGCACCTGGAAGGGCGGCAGATCGGCGTCGAGATCGCGCAGTGCCGTGCGCGCGGCGCCGGCCAGCGACGCCGGGTCGGTCGCCGTGCGCAGCACGACGAACATGCTGCGGCGGGGCATCTGCGGCGCGGGGATGTAGTACTGCTCCTTGACCCGCCCGTCGAGGCCGTACTTCATGACGTGGCCGACCACGCCGACGATCTCCCGCCAGACCGGCTTGTCGGGGCTTCCTTCGAAGTACAGGGCGATCCGGCGGCCCGTCGGATCCTCTCCCGGCCAGTAGCGATCCGCCAGCACCTGGTCGATGATGGCGACCTTGGTCCCGTCGCGCGCGTCGCGCGGCTCGAACAGGCGGCCGCGCAGCAGCGGGATCCGCATGGCCGCGAAGTAGTCGTGGCTGACGACGTGCGAGTCCCCGTGCGGTGAAGGCTGCCCCTCGGTAACTTGAAGCCCTTCGATGGCGAACGACGCGCTGGCGTTGTCGCCGCTCATCGGCAGGTTGGAGACGGCGGCGGCCGACCGCACGCCGGGCAGGCGCGACAGGCGCGGCAGCAGATCGTCGAAGAACGCCGCCACCTGGGCGTCCTCTGCGTAGCGGGTCTGGGGCAGGGTGAGGCGCAGCGTCAGGACGTGATCCGGGACGAAGCCGGGGTCGACGGCGCGCAGCCGGACGAAGCTGCGGATGAGCAGGCCGGCGCTCACCAGCAGGACCAGGGCGACCGCCACCTGCGACACCACGAAGGAGGCGAGAAGCCGGTGGCCCCGCCCGCCGAG
>Ga0075418_10008156_pt1 | contig 11757 bp, 12 predicted proteins | sample SoiMetdeltSBSDD2_FD_81776 | JGI IMG/M metagenome (GOLD analysis project Ga0075418, IMG submission 81776) | Bulk soil microbial communities from a Populus tree surrounding site in Tennessee, USA - Soil MetaG P. deltoides SBSDD2 | ecosystem: Environmental > Terrestrial > Soil > Tree plantation...
CCCTACGGTCGACAGGAGACTTGGGAGGACTCGCCTGCCGGCTGGCCGCAGCAGGACAAGGCTGGGTCGTGGTGGCGGCGTGACGGCCGACCAGTTGCTCAGTGGACGCGCACCAACGCACCGATCAAATAGCATTGCTGCTCTAACCAGGAGCTCGGTTCACACTTGGTATGATCCATCCGAAGGTTCACTCCAATGCCGAGGCCGAAACGCCGACACGTCCTGCCTGCGGTTCCGGAGTGGCCTAACGAGGCGCTGCAGCCGACCGCTACTCGGGGCTATTCCGGCACACTGTCTCATGTCGCTAGCCTGTAGCTGCGGACGTTTACCCAAAATGCCCCAATCGGGGGTAAGGGCCTCTCCCTGGAGGCGACCGGCGACAACTACCCCCCGCTCCTACCATCTCTCCCTCGCGCGGAATACTTTTTGCACGTATTGAGCAGGGAGAAGGCCGTATGGCCCGAGGACAGATATGGTGCCCTTGCAGGCACCACTGTATATGGAGGAGCAGAGTATCATGGCTGACCAAAGAACATTTGGTAATGCTGGCCAATCTCCGGCCGAGGCCGGTGCCCAGGTCCGTGACAGAGCCCAGGAGGCTGGTGCGCAGGTCCGTGACAGAGCCCAGGCGATGGTGCAGCAAGGAGCGGAGACTGCCTCTGACTATTACCAGCAGGGCCGCCAGCAGGTCGAAGCCGTGCAGCACACGCTTGAGGATTCCATTCGAGCCAAGCCGTGGCAGTCTCTCTTCATGTCGGCGGGCATGGGGATGTTACTCACGTTACTGTGGAAGAAAGAGGAAACCGACTCGGACTATTATCAGCGGGGTCGTAGGCAGGTGGAAGCCCTGCAAAACACCTTCGCGGATACTATGCGGGCCAAGCCGTGGCGGTCGTATTACCGGCAGGGCCGCCAGCAGGTCCAAGACGCGGAGCACACCCTCACGGATACCGTGCGAGCCAAGCCGTGGCAGGCGCTCCTCATGGCGGTGGGCGTGGGGATAGTCCTGGGAGGACTGATGAAGAAATAGGGGCACGGTGCGGGGCTGCGTGCGGGGTGTCGGACTGTGGCGTTCCACTCTCGCCTGCGCCCCGCTGCCTCCCAGAGGGGACCTCATGCGTTCCCCTGGACAGTCTTTCTCAACCTGGGACGAGAGAATGTTCCAGGACAGATGCTCTCTGCACGCTGCCTCAGTCACTCATGATGAGACCCATCTCTTAAAAAGAGATCAACGCCTACTCTATCCACTCAGAACAAGACAGTCGGGGTAAAAACAGGGGCTTGCAAGATTTCTCCTGACAAAGCTTGCATTTCGCTGCCAGACCATCCACGCCAAAACGGAAATATCGAGGAATGGCGCGGGGTCGCCTGACTACGCCACATGCGCCAAATGAAAGGGTTTGGCCCATTCTCTTTCATTGATGGCAGGACGACTATGTCAGCACTGATCCAAGGCACAAGAGGATCAGCTGTGGGTGGCACGTATCGTCTGGGCACGAGCTTCTAACGCTCTCGCCTCCTCGTTGCGGTTAGTTGCTCGCAGAAACACGGCATAATTTCCTAGACAGATAGCCACATGGAGATGCTCGGCCCCCAGCACCTGCTCATAGAGTGCTAACGCCCGCTGGTAGAGGGGTTCCGCCTCGCTGTAGCGCCCCTGGGCATAGTAGAGCCCCGCCAGATTGTTGAGGCTCGTCGCCACATCGGGATGCTCGGCCCCCAGCACCTGCTCGCGGAGCGCTAACGCCCGCTGGTAGAGGGGTTCCGCCTCGCTGTAGCGCCCCTGGGCATCGTAGAGCCCCGCCAGGTTGTCGAGGCTCGTCGCCACATGGGGATGCTCGGCCCCCAGCACCTGCTTATAGAGTGCTAATGCGCGCTGGTAGAGGGGTTCCGCCTCGCTGTAGCGCCCCTGGGCATCGTAGAGCCCCGCCAGACTGTTGAGGCTCGTCGCCACATCGGGATGCTCGGTCCCCAGCACCTGCTCGCGGAGCGCTAACGCCCGCTGGTAGAGGGGTTCCGCCTCGCTGTAGCGCCCCTGGGCATGGTAGAGCTCCGCCAGGTTGTTGAGGCTCGTCGCCACATGGGGATGCTCGGCCCCCAGCACCTGCTTATAGAGTGCTAATGCGCGCTGGTAGCGTGGCTCCGCCTCGCTGTAGCGCCCCTGGGCATAGTAGAGCCCCGCCAGACTGTTGAGGCTCGTCGCCACATCGGGATGCTCGGTCCCCAGCACCTGCTTATAGAGTGCTAATGCGCGCTGGTAAAGGGGTTCCGCCTCGCTGTAGCGCCCCTGGGCACGGTAGAGCCCCGCCAGATTGTTGAGGCTCGCCGCCACATCGGGATGCTCGGTCCCCAGCACCTGCTTATAGAGTGCTAATGCGCGCTGGTAAAGGGGTTTCGCCTCGCTGTAGCGCCCCTGGGCATGGTAGAGCTCCGCCAGGTTGTTGAGGCTCATCGCCACATCGGGATGCTCGGTCCCCAGCACCTGCTTATAGAGTGCTAATGCGCGCTGGTAGCGTGGCTCCGCCTCGCTGTAGCGCCCCTGGGCACGGTAGAGCTCCGCCAGGTTGTTGAGGCTCATCGCCACATGGGGATGCTCGGTCCCCAGCACCTGCTCGCGGAGCGCCAGCGCCTGTTTCAAGGGACGCTCAGCACCTCTGTAATCGCCAGCGTAATAGGATACGACTCCCCAGCCGTTCAGAAAGCGAGCGAGGTGCTCCTCATTCCCTGTTGGCAGCTGCTGCATGAACTCTGTCGCTTGACGGTAATAGTGTGCGGCCTCGGCATACGCCAATTGCGTCATTTTCAAGACACCATTGGTGGCCTTCGCCTCTGCAGCAGCGAGCAGGCGCTGGGCCATGATGCCTTGGAGTTCCTGGGCTGCCGCAAGGTCCCTGGCGCTTGCCTCATTGAGCAGCTGCTCAGCCCGGTCAAAATGGCCCTCCTGAATCGCCTGCTCAGCGGCATCGCGGAGCTGAGCGATGGCCGGATCGTCTGCGCTGAGCGTGCGGACACGTTCGAGCAACGCTTGGTAGTGCGTGGCAATTTCCCGCAGCTTCGCATCGAGGTCTTCTGGGGGGATGTGCTGCTGCTCAAGGATTTTGAAGAAGCTCGTCAGAGCAGCTTGCGTGACACCGAGCTCTGCGGACAAACGTTGAAACTGTTCCGCAGGAATGCCTTGGTACTGCGTAATAGCAAGATACAAATCGCGGGCGGTGATGTTCGTTAGGGCGGCAAGCGGGGAACCTGCCGCCTCTATCAGTTTGGGAGAGCGTCGCCACGCCTGCCGCCGCGCACACCCTCAATAAGAATGTCGCCACTCGTCTCGACCTGCCTGGCTCTCACCCCCGTTCCTGTCGCAGTGACATCTCGAATCGTGAGCGAGGCCCCTCTGATCTCTTCGAGATCAACGCCATCAGCACTCACGACTTCCGGCGGCTGGCTTTGAATCGCATCAAGGAGGACTTTCACCTGCTCAAGCAACTCGGGGTCTTTCTCAGCATCAGTCTTTTGAAGATCCTCTTCGACCACGGCACGCCGCGCTTTAGAGGTGGGCTCGGCTTCAAGCTGGTCAATGCTGACTCGGCTGTATTTGCGTTTGATCAGGGCTTTGAGCCCTTCGTAGCCATCTTTGATCACTTGAGAAACCGTCGGCTTGAGACCTGCGACAGCGCCAGCCACTAAGGCAGTCACGATACTGGTGGTAACCGGCTCCATACGCCCTCCATTGCATTATAGGCGAGCAAGGCCTCGCGGTATAGGATAGGACAGGATGAGGGTCCGCCCTTTCTACGCATGCAGACGGCTTCACACTCCTTATTGCACCCGATTATAGCACGAATTGCGTACTGAGCCCGCTGGCGTGAAAGTCTATTACCTATTGTCTTTCATCTGCCAGCTAAAGCAGAGGCTAATTATCCTCATGCTACGCGGTTTTACCGCCTGGTTTTCTGCGCCTGTATTCGGCTGTATCCTCACAGACTATGTCGCGGCAAATTCTGCGTAGCTCCGGACGTAGCCGCGATCGGCTCCCAGCGCCTGAATGGCCTGCAGCGTTTTCTGCCATCGGGTTTTCGCGATAGGTGGCAACCTCAATAGACACTTCACAGGTTCAAGAAATGCACTATAGCGTACTACGTCTGGCTCTACATACGTAATCATCTATATACTACAAACGTAGTGCTTAATTACCCTCGAACACCGCGTCTTTTACGGATAAAAGCAGCTTCTTGGCGTCGGCTTTCTCTCCAAACAGCAGCAACCCCTTGAGGACATCCGTCTCGGAAATAGGGCGTCCGGCCGCGTCGCTCAGGCGCTCGGACAAGTGCCGCAAACGTTCAAGATGCACGGGACCCAGGCGAAAACTCTTTGGTCGGCGCACCACCCTCCTGGGGGCAACTAGCGTGGGAGCCCCTGCCCTACCCTCCTGCCGCTGCGCCAGCTTGGAAGCAGCGGCATCCGCCAGCAGTTTTTTAGCCATGCTTCAACACCTCCTTTGTCAACGCCCGAAAGTCCTCCGCGCCATACCCTTTGCTGTCAAAGGTCAAGACAGGCTCGCCGCTGATCTGCGCCTGGTTGATCGCCTCGCTTTTGCGGATGATCGTCTTGAGCACATGCGGACGGACATTCTCGAGTTGCTTTTCAATATACTCGTTGGTGGCGCGGGTGCGGCTGTCCAAGGCATTGCGGAGAATCCAGCACCCCCCCTGCCCCTCGCGGATTTCCTCGATCGAGGTAAACAGGTCGGCGATGCCGTCCAGGGAATAACGGCCGTAGGTCGTGGGAATCAGAATCCAGTCCGCCGTATAGATGGCGTTGACAGTAATGACGCCCAAATTCGGCGGGCAATCGAGCAAAATATAATCATAGTCCGCGCCGAGTTTTTCGAGCTGCGCATGCAGCCGTTTTTCGCGGTAGTGCTGCGAGATCATGTGCTCCGTCGTCACCGCCAGATGAATGTTGGAGGGCACAATAAACAGATTGTCCACCGGTTTGCCGAGCACGGCTGCCGGCACGATCAACTCTCCCAGATCGGCATTTCTGCTCTCGAAGATTTCCTTGACCGTGCGGTCGCGGGGAATGTTGGTGCAATAGATCACCGTGGCGTGGGCCTGCGGGTCCAGGTCAATAAGCAGTGTGCGTTTCTTTTCCTGGGCCAAGCCATACGCCAGATTGACCGAGACTGTGGTTTTGCCGACTCCCCCCTTCTGGTTGAGGATGGCAATTTTCATGGCGCGCGTCCGTTTTTGGTTAGGCATGAATAATACAGCGGTAGTGCTGAGTGAACAACGTATGTAGCAAAAAGTGTAGTACGCATGTAGTGCCTGTCAAGGAAATATACAGCCAGGGAAGGTAGGCGGCGACAGCAAGATTGCAGGCGGCGCTATTACTGTCGAAACAGGCAACGCCTATCTCCGTGCGATCCGCCATTGTGTGCATCCATGGATGATAAATGGAGCAATATGCTGATTCCAACCTCGCGCATAGAGCTACACTTGTAATGCTTTATGCAATACATTTGTAGTGATCTTTAAGGAAACCTTTAGCCTGAAGAGCAGGGGAGGGCCGACCTGACACTGCCTGTCACGGGTAGGTATGAATGCTTCGCCCAAATATGTCACGCTTTTATCTGAGAGCCGCGCCGTTGGCCCAGAGGCGCAGGTGAAGCCATAGCGGCATTGCCCGTGTTCGCCGATAAGTTGCTAGTGCAGGGCAGGGGGCTCTAGTTGATGTTTCTGCGCGTGATAAAAAAGCGGCTTCTCCAGCCGGGTCTGTGACACAGCTGCACCCGTTGATGCGCAGCACGATAATTGTGCCTGCGGCGCACTACGTTTGTAGTGCAGTATGTAATATATTCGTAGTTATTGTCAGGGAATCACTCGCCGGGAAGGGGAGAGGGCAGGGGGGAGAAGGGCTACTACCCTCACTACGATCGCTGAGCCTGTGAGCCAGGGACCGATCCCTGGCTCGGCTCTCATCTAGCGGCTCGGCCTCTCCCGCATGGCGCGCCAGCCATGCCAGAGCTGCATGGTCTCCCTGAAGAAGGACAGGGGTACCTGCCTGCTAGGACGCTCGCCGGTCAACCTGCGGCGGCGCTGCGTCCACCCGATATAGCCGCAGACCAATGCCAACAGAGCATACCCAAGGTCATCAGTCCAGCCGATGACGGGGAGAACATCAGGAATCAGGTCCACAGGACTGACGACCAGGCCGGACGCTCCCAGGAATCCAAACCACGCCAAGAGCTCGGTCAGCGTGCTCTTCAACCGGGTCTGTGGAAGAGCCAAAAGCACCAGCACCAGCGCAATCAGTGCAAAGATGCCGATAGTTGCGACCTTCAGGAACGAAAAAAACGCATCCACAGCATGCCCTCCCCTTGTGTAGATACGCGCCGTATGCGCAGGAGACTCTGCGCCCTATGCATTAAGCGTGCGCGCCCCAGAATTATTCCATCTCTTTTCTGTTACCCTCTTTAGTTCCCCAGGCACGCGCGAAAGAGCCCTGCCATCCGAGGGTAGGGGAGGAGGAGCAGAGTAGGCGTGATGCTCTCCTTGCTCCACGGCGCAGGGCTCCGTGCGCGTGCCTGCCTAGGACCAGCCATGAGAGGCCTCCTGAACATGCCCTCTTTAGATGGCTCTAGCCCCACGTATCGTGAAACACCACCTCTGACAATGGCCTCCGGCGAGCGTGTCCAAAGCGTACGCCGCCAGCAGGGTGCCCGACCGGAATCAGCGCCGCGGTCGCGACAGTCTCAGGGATATGCAGCAGGGCTTTAATCTCGCTTTCGTACTGGGTATGAAGCGTAGTCAACACGGTGCCGAGCCCGAGCGCGCGGGCAGCCAGCAGCAGATTCTGGACGGCGGGATAGATCGAGGCGCCCCGCGTAAGGGGTCCCGGCCCTGGCCCCACGTCACCGTGGTCAATACACACGAGGATGAGCACGGGCACGCTGGCCATCTGCTGCGCGAGTTCCGCGCCGTGTCGGTACGGTTGGGTGAGCGTCTCCATGTTGGCCGTCGCCGCCTGCCACGCCGCCAGGTACCACTGGCCCAGCCGACGTTTGATCTCGGCATCCCGGATCACAATAAAGCGCCATGGCTGCCGATTGCCCCCGTTGGGCGCGCAGATGGCGGCGTGCAGCATAGTCTCCACCGCCTCGTCGGACACGGGTTGCGCGCTGAAGTGACGTATCGCCCGCTGGCTGTGGATGGCGTCGAAAAGCGACATATTTTCGTGTGTCATGCTGAAACCCTCACCTCAACTTTCTCTCGCACAAAGGATAGGCACCGGGAGAAGAGGATAATGTTTGTGACTGGTTTTCACACGAGCGAGAAGACTCCCTCCCGTCAGAAATGGCCATACCTTTAACACTACTGATGTAGTTAATATCACACTACAGACGTAGTGCTAAATTCCTTTGAACACCACATCTTTCATGGATGCTTACAATGTTTTGGCATCGGTCATTTCCCCAAGCATAGCAGTTTTTTGAGAGCCTCGGCATCGTCAGAGGATGGCGAGAGGGCAGGGGAGTGGCCTCCCTCCATAATCCCCAGCATCCCTCTGGTGAGACAAAGACCGGCATTCCTCCGAAGCCGACAGCTCTCAAGGAGCGGCGCAGCGACCGCTGTCAAGGGCGCGCAGCGGGACCGCAGCCACGCGCAGCCGCAGGCGAGCATGGCGAGGCCCCACCCCTTGACAGCAGAAGGGCGCGGAGGTGCTATGCTCTTCGTCGGCTGCGAGGCGTAGGTTGTAGGGTCTGCATTTCGTCAGTCAAAGAGTAAAGTTCCGAGACGTTGTTTACGGCAATGCTCTGTAACGCAGGGGGCATAGTGGGAGGAGGGCATTGTCTCGGAGGCATACGCGTGCGGACAATATGCTACCATTATGCATACGAAACGATGTGATGTCGTCGACGAAGCAGCATTGTCACGGCCTCTCTTGCCATTCCCTGGAGGACACAGGCGGCACGAGGCTCAAACATATTCCTGACGGAAAGGAGGCCAACCATGGCGGAGATTCCTCAGTGGTGGATGAAGGGGGATTGGTTCGACGTGTGAAGCTGTGACATCCCATGTCCGTGCGAGTTCGCACAGCCACCCACGAACAATCACTGTGAAGGCGTGTTGGCCTATCACATCCGCGAGGGAGAGTATGGGGACCTCCGGCTTGACGGCCTCAATGTCCTCGCGGTCGCGCAGTTTGATGGCAACATCTGGGCGGGGGAGGCCCACCCGTCGCTCGGGCTTTACATCGATGCGCGTGCCGACGAACGGCAACGCGACGCGCTCCAGCAGGTGTTTTCGGGGCATGCGGGCGGCTTCATGGCGACCTTTGCCTCCTTGATCGGGGAAGTCCGTGGGCTAGAGTTTGTGCCGATCACCTTTGACGTGGCCGATGACCTTGCCTATTGGCGCGCCGAGATCCCAGGCAAGGTCGTCGCGGCTGCCGAAGCGCTGTCGGGTCCCACCACGCCGCCCGGGGCGCGCGTCCAGCTCCTGAACCCCCCAGGCTCCGAAGTAGGACCGGGGCAGGTGGCGACATGGGGCAAGGCCACGGCCAACGAAGTGGATGCCTATGGATTTCAATGGAATTGGGCTAGCAAGTCCAGTAAGCATATCCCGTTTGATTGGACTGGCCCGGCGTAAGAACTGAAGTTTTGCAAAGTCTGTCACACATAAGGAGAAGAGCCGACTGCCTATCGACGGCGAAAATAATCAAGCGGTTGATTTTTCAGTCGTTATGTCACAGGTGGACGACAGGTGTTTCTCCCTCGAAGTGGCTGTGAAGCTTACTTTGCAAAACCTCAGTAAGAAGTCTGGCTGACTGAGCATGCCACGCAACGTGTCGGCCAGCCCAAGGAAGCCGTACAGGCGTGGTCTAGCCTGAAAGCCTATGCCCCCTTCTCCTTCGCTAGAGCTTTGCGGAAGGAGTCCCCTTGCGGGACGACTGGAGGGAAGCAGCCGCAGGCAGGCAAAACCTCCTATCAATGGGGATGAGCCGCTTGTCAGAAGGACTCGCAGAGGGCACCAGAGCGGCCAAGAGGCGGGAAAAGCGGCGGGATGGCAATTGGTCTGTATCCCCCGGAAAAGCGATTCCAGGGCCTTTTACGAGGCCTGAGGGCTACTCAAAATCCCCAGGGTTCATAAGTGTATCGTCAGCATCGCCAGAGGTGAGCGGAGAGCGAAGTTCTATCGGCGTGAGCGCTGGAAGCTGAGAAAGTGTGGGCGGCGCCTTGGCTTGCCTGTCTCTGAGAACGGGATGCTCCAGCCAGTTCATGCGGCGGGCTTTAAAAGGGGGTAAATTGTGGTGAAAGACAATGATATCGAAATCTTCCATCTGTTTAATCTGATTGGCCGTCATGACGGCAATCCCCTGCTCTGCCATGCCTTGCGTCTCGAAACCTCCCTCCCGCTTACTTTGCGAGTGGGAGTATGCCGATCGTCGGCCTAACTCCTCCTCCAGATACCTGGCGGTTGCCCGTCGTTGCCGGTAGAAAATTTGGGTGTCCATATTGTCAAGAAGCGTCTCGGCGTTGGCCTCGCCGTAGACGTCAAGTTGCTTAATAGATTGAATGGCAACCCACAGACTGATTTGTCTCCCCACAACGGTGGTCGCGTACTCATACAGCTGGGGTATTTTCACCCGTCCGGCCTCATCCAGAAGGAGGAGCACCGGGTAACAGCCTTTCTCTTTGGCTGTCCGTCCCGGCCGCTTGTCATAGGTTGTCTGCATGTCATGGATGAGGGTTTGGAAAACCAAACGGACAACGGAGGCAAGGGCTAACAGGTCACCCTCGGGAAGCCTGAGATACACGGTGATCGGTTTGGGGGAGGTGATAAGATCGGCGGCGGTGAAATCGGAGCCGTCAAAACAGCGCAAGAGTTCATCTGAAAGGATGGGATAGAGTCGTGAGGTCGCCGTTTCCCAGGAGGAGGTTAAGAATTTCTTCTCATCATAGTCTTTCTCCGGGTCATATGCCGCGGAGAGAAATTTAGTGGCAAGCGCGGGTGATACTGCCTGCAAATGTGCTGCTACCTGGTTGATGGGCAGATTCATCAGCTGCCCGGCATAGGGTAACAGCCGGTACTTCTCATGGCCTGCCAGCCGGTTCTCCTCCCGCGCTGCTAAGAACAGTTGGGTCACCATCTTCATGCCCCGCTGGATAAAAATGGGGTCGCGCTCCCCTGCTTCATAAAGAAGATATTTGGCAGCGGCGTACAGCTGCCGCTCGGTTACGCGCCCATGCAGGGGGTCAAACTGGTGGCCGACTGCTTCCGGGTCAATGACAAAGACAGGCCCTAAGGTTTTGCGGTAGTTGGCAGTTGCCTCATAGAGTTCGCCTTTGATGTCCAGCACGACTACAGAGCCCGTAAACGTCAGGATCTGTGAAATTGCGAGGAGTCCTTTTCCCCCGCGCGTCAATGCGTCAACCAGAATGTTGCCAAGTTCCCGCCGCTGTGGGGTTTGGCGGACCGAGAGCACGTGATTGAAGGCGGAGACGCCGACAAGAAGGCCTGTCTCGTTGTGCCAGCGCTCACTGACAAGGGGGTCTATCTCATGGGTATGGGCAAAACGGTCGCTATACAGTTGCGCGGGCTTTGGCAGAAGCGCGTTGACCCGGCTGAGGGTTGAGGACGCCCGCCGAAGGCCTGCGGTTACTCTCCCCATGTATCCTCCTGAAGGTGCGGTTCGAGTTCCCACTCCCCTTGCTCGCGCTGGCGCGCGTTGCGCTCCCACGTCCGGTCCAATTCCCGCCGCTGTTCAAGACAGGCCGTGGTGGTCACATCGATCAGGCGCCGCAAATCCGGCTTGTCCAGGCGTCCCTGGAGAGAGGCTAAGGCATGGACGTGATTTTTATCAGTGTGGTCGTCATGCACTGCCGCCACCCAGACAACGGGTGAGCTGATCCCCTGTCCCCGCATGATCTCCTCAACAGTCTGCATGGTTGTGATGGTAAGTGCCCGCATATCTACATCATGGTACGTGTCCTCAGTCGTTGGGTCGGGACTGATAATGATCGTGAAAAACTTCGTGCCTTTAGGCGCCTCATCAATAAACTGGTATGCCTCCAAGCGGGTCATGGGACTGTCATTGGTAAACAGCGGCCGCATCACCCGCTCGCCGTCCTTGCCGGCGCGGTGTTGGATGTAGCGGACGGTGTCCTTCGCCTTCGCGTCCCCCACTTTCCCCCGTTTGACAAAACTGGTCACGACAACCGCCATCAGGCCGTGGGTGTCCCTGTCCCTGCCTCTCGTTTAGGCGTGCTCTCCGTTTGGCTGCCACCAGCCTGCTCCTGCATGTCTGAAGTCTGGCTTGCCTGCCGGTCGGGCAGGTCTTCAGTCGCCTGCCAGTACTGCGCGACGAGGCTCTTAAATTTCGGCGTCTTCGTGTTGAGGACATTAGTACGCGCCATGTTATAGGTGTCGTCCAGCTTCTTATTAATCGCCTTGAGGAGCATCCCCTCCTTCAGAAGCATCCGTTTGTACAGGTCGGCTATGAGAATGCGGGTTTGCTCGGCAGCAATCGCGTTTTTGATCTCAAAGGGCACATGGCGGTTGTCAGAGGAGCGGATTTCCCGGCGCATCATCGCTTGCATGCGGGGTTCAAACAGCGCTTCCTCCTGGTCACGGATTTTGGGGGTACCCACTTAAGGCGGGACACCTTTATACCACAACGGTTTCAGGCTTCTAAAGCCGCGGCCGCCAGTGACGGGCATGCCGTGCATTTTTGAGTACCGGCAGTCATACTACAACTGTC